>Ga0105044_10005237_pt1 | contig 17868 bp, 13 predicted proteins | sample MAT01_FD_78092 | JGI IMG/M metagenome (GOLD analysis project Ga0105044, IMG submission 78092) | Freshwater microbial communities from Lake Fryxell liftoff mats and glacier meltwater in Antarctica - MAT-01 | ecosystem: Environmental > Aquatic > Freshwater > Ice > Liftoff microbial mat | place...
CCCCTAGTACGAGAGGATTGGGGTGGACGGTCCTCTGGTGTTCCAGTTGTCACGCTAGTGGCAGCGCTGGGTAGCTAAGACCGGAACGGATAAGCGCTGAATGCATCTAAGCGCGAAGCCTTCTCCAAGACGAGTCATCCCTACCAGTCCCCTGGGAGACTACCAGGTTGATAGGCCGGCGGTGTAAGCGTAGTGATACGTTCAGCCTACCGGTACTAATCGGACGATCGGCTTAGCCACCATCCCCTGAACACGGTTCCCGTGCTCGGCGGATGGCCGTGTAAGAAACCACGTTCTGCGCAGTTCACCTTTCTGATCACGTGGAGGCGTTGATCGCCTCCCCGGGCATTCCCGGTGATTATAAGGGCTTGGCCATACCCGTTCCCATTCCGAACACGGTCGTCAAGCAAGTCCTGCCGATGATATTGCGAAAGCGAGAAAGTAGGTGATCGCCGGGGTCTCTCTGCGAGGGCGCGCACGTGAGTGCGCGCCCTCGCTTTCGTTACTGGGTTAGCTCCAGTCTGGGTTAGCTCCAGTCAGAGCCTGGCTAATCGCTCGTAGCTTTCGCCCGGGCCCTCGAGTAGCCACCCATTCCTTCGAGTTCGGCCTGACTGCGGTTCGGCCGCCGAGAGTGCGCTGCAAGATTCACGGAGCTGCCCTCTCTACTTCGTGGGCGTCCCCGCCAGCGTGTTTCATCTTCCCGGGTCGAAAGCGTCTTGGCCCTGATGGACCCCAACATGGGGCGCGCAGCCTGCGCCTCGCAAGCCAGCTTCATGAACCCGCACGCCCGACGTGCGTGCCCTGTGCGCTGCTCCGATTCGCGATGGGCGCCTCTTTCGGGGGTCTGCGGGCGTGTGCCGGCCCGCTGAGCGCCGCGCGAGGCGATGGTCGCGCGAAGCAACCGTTTGGAGTCCGTTTGCTGCCCCTGTGATGAGCTGTCAGCAACGTCGCGGGTTGGCCAATTCCACGGCCGGAGGCTGAAGCGAGTCGCCCCTCGGGGGCCATCCGCTCCGGCTGCGTCACCCCGAGCTCCCCGTGTCGATGGGGGGGGCGGCGGCTCGGTGATGGAGGTTTGGTCGCCCTTTGGCGACTGCCTCTCACAGACAGCTCTGGGCCACGGAAGCTCTGGCCCACAAAGTTTCGCTCCTCTGGAGTGTGGCGTTCACCGCGGGTCGGGGAGCCGTATCGCGCGCTCCAGTGTCCCAGTCCGGCGATATGAGTCGGCGACCAGTGGTGCGTGACCGGACGGCGACGTTCTTCTCGCCGGTTTACGGCTACCTTTGGCTTGGGAGGCCGGATGGTGACTCGTTCTGCGTGACCGGGCGTCTACGCTTCAGTAGCGCCGAATGACGCCGAGCACGACGCCACGGACCTCGACGGAGTCCAGGATCTGGGGCTCCAACTGCGCGTTGGCCGGTTGGAGGCGGATCTTGGAGCCCTCCCGGTAGAAGCGTTTGAGGGTGGCCGTTTCGTCCGGCAGAACCGCGACAACGATCTCACCGTTGTGGGCCTCCACGCGACGCTCGACGAGCACCAGGTCACCTTCTCGGATTCCATCCTCGATCATCGAGTCGCCGCGAACCCGCAGCGCGTAGCAGGTCGCGCCGGGCGGGGTCAGGTCGCTGAGATCGAGAGACTCCGGTTCCTCGAGCGTCTCGAGCGGTGAGCCCGCCGCGATGGTGCCCAGGATCTGCAGATCACTGGCGCGGATGGGAGCCCCCGGCGGGGTGGCGAACTGCAAGCCGCGACTCACGCCCTTGGCTGCGCGCACCAGGACACCTTTGCGCTCGAGTTCGGCCACGTGTCCGAACACCGTGACCTTGTTCACCCCGAGGGATGCCGCGATCTCTTCGAGGGTCGGGCTGATGCCCTGACTTCGCGTGTATTCCTCGAAGAAGTCGAGGATGTCGCGCTGCCTGCGGGTGATGGGTGTGTGAGTCATGCTCTGGGCCGGCAGCTCAGAAGAGGAACGTGGACGCGAGGACCACGACCAGGAAGACGAGGGAGAGCTTGTCGCTGCGGACGTTGCTGAGGATCTTCGCCATGGATCTGTCTCCGGTTGGGTGGGTCGCTCTTCGACCCTAACGGAACCCAAAGTACCAGCGCCGACGGACCCGAACAAGACCCGAACCCGGGGTCCTGCTCAACGCTCGTTTCTACCTGCGGGCCAAGGACTTGCCGAAGCTCACCCCGGCTTTAGGGCGTCTGCGCCAAGTCCGCCGGCAGCCGTCCGTGGGGTGCGAGAGCAAACTGGCGGGTGCAGGCGAGGCTTGCCGCGGTCGGCGCTGCAGGGGGGAGCGGGGGCCATGTTCGCCGCGCCGGACGCACCTCGAGACGGCGCCGGAGGCTCGCGGAATTCCCGGTTCGCAGCGCCGGACCCGCTTCGCGCGGAGGCCTGCGCCTTGGGATGAAGTGGCCCGCGCGCGCGGCATTCCGTCCGCTCGAGTACCCGCGGCCCGGGTCCAAGTTGCCCCGGGTCAGAGGCGCACCTGGCCCGAGGCGCATCCGGCCCGAGGCGCATCCGGCCCGAGTCGTACCAGGACCCAGTCTTCCAGGGACCGACTCTTCCACGAACCGAGTCTTCGAGGGACCGCTTCTTCCAGGTAGCGACTGCCCCCCCCGGTAGCAAGTCCCCCGGGAGCAAGTGCCCGCGCCCTCGGCGCCCGTCACGCTGCGCTCGATTGCCGCGCATCAGGCCGGGGCTGCGCCGAGTCAGCGGGTTCCCGACAGCGGCGATGGCCTTGCTCCAGAGGCCGGTGCGAGGTCGATCCCGAGCTCGGACTCGGCCGGCAGCCTCGTGCCGATCCGCAGGGATCGCTCAGGCCAGGTGCGGAGCGGCTAGAATCACGGATTCCACCTGCGCCATCGCGGACGGTGGTGACCCGTTCCGTCCGAGGAAATGTGCTCAACGAACCGCTGCAGTTCGACCGCTACCTCCTGCCGTTCTCGGTCCGGAACGTCCCGGCCTATCGCTTCGACGTCCTCGTGGTGGGCAGCGGCGTCGCGGGTGCCTCGGCGGCGTTGACCGCGGCCGACCGTGGCGCGTCCGTCGCGGTCCTGGCGAAGTCCGATCTGCGTGAGACGAACACGCTCTGGGCCCAGGGCGGCATGGCTGCGGTGCTCGAACCTCCCGACTCCTTCGATGCGCACGAGCGCGACACCCTCGAGGTCGGCTGCGGGCTCTCCGAGCGCGAGACCGTCGAGTGCGTCGTGCGCGGAGGTCTGAGCGCGGTCGAGCGGCTCTTGAGCCTGGGCGCGGAGCTCGACCGCCGCGCCGACGGCGAGCTCGTCCTCTCGCGCGAAGGCGGTCACAGTCATGCGCGGATCGTCCACGCGCGCGGCGACGCGACCGGTGTCGAGATCCAGCGCGCGCTCGCGCGCGCTCTGCAGAATCACGCCGACATCACCTGCTTCCCGAGCACGTTCGCCGTGGACGTCCTCTCGGATCGCGACGGCCGCGCTGCGGGCGTGCTGACGCGCAACTCGCGCGGCGACCTCATGATCTACGCCGGCGCGCAAGTGATCCTCGCGACCGGCGGCGGGGGACAGGTCTACCGCGAGACGACGAATCCAGCCATCGCGACTGGGGACGGTGTGGCCATCGGCTTCCGCGCCGGCGCCGCGGTGCGCGACATGGAGTTCGTGCAGTTCCACCCCACGTGCCTCTACATCGCCGGAGCCGCGCGCGTCCTCATCAGTGAGATCGTGCGCGGTCATGGCGGGATCCTGGTCGATCGAAACGGCGAGCGTTTCATGCCGGACTTCCATCCGGCGGCCGAGCTCGCTCCGCGTGACGTCGTCAGCCGCGCCGTCTCGGCCCGCATGGTCGCCACGCACGACACGAGCGTGTACCTCGATCTGTCGCGGATCCAAGAGGATCCACACGTGCTCTTCCCCGGGATCAGCCGCATCTGCCGCTTCTTCGGCATCGACATCGCCCGCGACCCCGTCCCGGTCCGGCCGGGCGCGCACTACATGGTCGGCGGGCTGAAGACCGATCTCGACGGTCGCACTTCGGTTCCGGGCCTGTGGGCGGTTGGCGAGTGCGCCAGCTCCGGTCTGCACGGCGCCAACCGCATGGGTTCGAATTCCCTCCTCGAGGGCATCGTGCTGGGCGAGCGGGCGGGGAACAGCGTCGTCGATCACAGACGCGACATCGATCTGCGCGCGATCGAGGGTTGCCCTCGCGGCCAAGCTTCGAAACCTCCGCCCGGGGTGCAGGTGAACCTCCAGGACCTCCTCTACTCGCTCAAGTCGCTCATGTGGCGGCAGGTCGGCGTCGAGCGCGCGCGCGCGGGGCTCGAGGATGCCTTGTCGAAGATCCGCTTCTGGACGCGAGCCGTGTCCGGGATCGAGCACGAGGAACCGCGCGCGCTCGAGCTCGTCAACATGCTCACCGTGGCGCGATTGACCACGCTCGGCGCACTGGCGCGCGAGGAGAGCCGCGGCACTCATTACCGCGCCGATGCACCGGTTGCGCGCGACGAGTGGCGCGCGCACACCCTGATCCGTCCCCTACCCGAAGGCGATCGCATCCCGAGCGCCGTGCTGACGCGCGAAGGCGTTCGCGACACGATGTCCATCGCATGAGCCGCATCCCCCGACAGACACAGGTTCCGCAGGAGCGCGTGCTCTTGTGCGGAGTTCGATTCGCCGATGAGGCCCCTTTCGACGGCGAGGATCTCAGCGAGGCCGCGGGTCTCGTACAGGCCGCCGAGGGACTCGTGGTCGGCGATGGCATCCTGCAGCGCTTGCAGCGCCCGAGCCCGGCGACCTTGTTCGGCAGCGGCAAGGTGCTGGAGATCGGCTTGGAGATCGAGCGCGTGCACCCGGACGCGGTCGTCGTCGACAACGAGCTCTCGCCGGCGCAGGGACGCAACCTCGAGAAGGCCTGGAAGGTGCGGATCATCGACCGCAGCGAGCTGATCCTCGACATCTTCGCGCGGCGCGCGCGCACGCGTCAGGCGCGCTTGCAGGTCGAGCTCGCGCAGAACGAGTACCTGGCTCCACGCTTGCGCCGCATGTGGACTCACCTCGAGCGCAACGAGGGCGCGATCGGCGCTCGCGGTCCGGGCGAAACCCAGCTGGAGACCGACAAGCGCCTGATTCGTCGGCGAATCCAGGACTTGCGCATCGAATTGCGCAGCATCGAAGAGCGCAAGCAGCGCGAGGTGCGCACGCGCGCCGAGCAGTTCACCGTCGGCTTGGTCGGCTACACCAACGCGGGCAAGTCGACGGTGCTCAACCGACTCACGGGCTCGGATGAGCTGGCCGCGGACATGCTGTTCGCGACGCTCGACACGCGCACGCGGCAGTGGCGCCTCAGCGATGGGCGCACGGTTTTGCTCTCCGACACGGTCGGTTTCGTGCAGCGCTTGCCGCACCACTTGGTCGCGTCGTTCCACGCGACGCTCGAGGAAGCTCTCCACGCCGATCTCTTGCTGCACGTCGTCGACGCGGCGCATCCGCGCGCGATCGAGCAGATGGAAGCGGTCGAAGGGGTGCTGCGCACCGTCCTGCGCGGACCGCGCGAGGAGGTCGTGGTCCTGAACAAGGCCGACCACGTCCGCGATCCGGTCGCGCTGGCGGGCCTCCAGCAATCCGCCGGCGCCAGCGCGATCCTCGTGTCGGCGCTCACGGGCGCGGGGATGGACGATCTCGACGCGCGCGTGCGCGAGCGGCTCGACGCGCACTCGCGGCGCATCGACGTCTTCATGCCGGCGTCGGCCGGACGCCTCGATGCACAGATCCGTGCGATCTGCACGCCGATCGAGCGCGCCTACGACGAGGACCGCGATGAGGTGCGGGTGCGCGTGCGCCTCACCGACGCGCAGATCGGCTTCCTGGCGCGCACGGCGGGCCCCGACGCGCGCTTCGTGCCCGTGGACGGAGACACCCTCGCGGGCGGGGACGACTCGGACGGCGCGCCGGAAGCCGACGGAGCCGTGCGCATCCCGCCCCGACCGCGCCGTGACGGCAGCGGGCCCGACCAGGTCAGCGCGGCGGGGACCTGAGTTCCGCGAGCGGCGGCAGCACGAGCTGCTGCCCAATGCGCAGAGCCTCGGGCTCCGAGAGCCCGTTGGCCCGCGCCAACGCCTCGACCACGTCCTTCCGCGCCGTTCCGTAGGCGGCGGCGCAGATCTGCGAGAGCGTGTCGCCCGACTTCACGAGATGATGGCGCAGCGTGTCGGCCGCCGACGCGCCGGAACTCGATGAATCGGCCGCGCCACCCGTGCGCGGGACCGGGGTGTTCACCACGGGCGGCAGGATCGGAGCGGCGCCGCTTGGTTCGCCGACGACCGCGCGCGAGAAGCCCTCGGGCAGTTCACCACCGGCCTCGGACGGCCGCGCGTAGGCCGCGTCGCGCTCCGCGCGTCGATCGTCGGCCCAACGCTCTTGGATCTTCCAGGCCAGGACGAAGGCGGCGACGAGCACGGCGATCCACAGGGCGGCGCGCATGGCGAAATGGGCCTACGGCCTCGGCGCCGCGACGCGCCGAGCGGACCGCCAGGCGCCAGGAGTGGAGGGAGAGCGCGAGCTCGAATGCAGCACGTTCACCATCCTTTCCGCCACGATCACGTGGCCGGCTTCGGTTCCGCGGCAACCGCCGGCGGGGCTCCGCCGCGACGCTTGGCCGACCACTTCTCCATCCACAAGAGCGTGGGGCCGGCGATGAAGACCGTGCTGTAGGTGCCCGAGATGACGCCCACGATCAGCGCGAACGTGAATCCCTCGATCGCGTTGCGCGAGCCCACGTTGAACGCGAACAGCACGACGACGGTCAGGAACACGGTCAACGACGTCAGGATCGTCCGGCCGAGCGTCTGATTCAGGGCTTCGTTGATGATGTCGCTCAGCGACTTCTTGGAGCGCGGCATGATCTCGCGCACGCGGTCGAAGATGACGATCGTGTCGTTCTGCGAGTAACCGATGATCGTCAGGAACGCTGCGATCATCGTCAGGTCGAGTTCGGCCTGCACGAGGTCGAAGTAGCGCGCGACCGCCAGCGCGCCCAGCGTCACGAGGACGTCGTGCACGAGCGCCGCCACGACAGCGACCCCGAAGCTCCACTCCGCGAAGCGGAAGCGCAGGTAGAGCATCGTGGCGAACATCGCCAGGATCAGCGCACGGATCGCCTTGTCGCGCAGCTCGCTGCCGACCTGCGCGCCGATGAGCGCCGACTCCGGGATGGGGGAGAGTAATTCGTAGGGTGCGCCGACGCTGTCCTTGCGCGCCGTGAAGCGCTCGCGGATCCCGCTCTCGAACTCGCCCAGGGAACGCGAGAGCCCCGCCGTTCCCGAGAACTGGTAGGCGCTCCGGTGCGCGGGATCCAGCGTGACGACGGCGTCTTCGACCCCGGCCTCGGCGAGTGCGGCTTGGACGTCCGCCGGGGGATGCGAGCTCTCGAAGTAGACCTCGCCCGTGATCGTTTGCGCGCCCTCGGCGCCCGGGGCGAGCGTCAACTCGACCGGACCGCGCTGCAGGACCGACGCCAGCGCGCGGCGGACTTCGGTCTCGGCCGCCTGTGCGGCTTCCTCGCCCACGGCCGAATCGCCGCCGAGCTTCGACGTGATGCGGAACGCGCGGTAGTAACCGTCACCTTCTTCGGTGTCGCTGATCACACGCACGTCGGCCGAGCGTCCGATGTCGCCCGGGATCGCGCTGACCTTCGCGCGCAGGGTGTCGACCGTCTGCGGATCCTGCGTGCGCACCGTGAGCGCGTACCCGCCCATGAAGTCGATGCCCAGCTTGTCCTTGTCGGGCAAGTAGATGAACAGGCCGACCGTCGTGCCGATCAGGAGCGCCGAGAACACGAGCGCGGGCTTGATCTTGCTCATGAAGTCGATGCCCGCGTCCTTGACGAGTTGGCGCATCGAGTAAGGCTCCACGCCGCGCTTGATGTCGTGGAATATCAAAACCTGCGTGACGACGATGACGGTGAAGAGCGTCGTCAGGATGCCGACGCACAAGGTCGTCGCGAACCCGCGGATCGGACCCGTGCCGGCCCAGTACAGGATGATGCCCGCGATCAGCGTCGTCAGGTTGGAGTCGAGGATCGTGACGGCCGCCCGCTCGAAGCCGGACTTTGCCGCCTGAGGTAGCTTCAGGCCGCGCGCCATCTCCTCGCGCAGTCGCTCGAAGATCAGGATGTTCCCGTCGACGGCCATGCCGACCGTGAGCACGATGCCGGCGAGGCCTGGCAACGTCAGCGTGGCGCCCCACAGCGCCAGGATGCCCATGAGCAGGACCAGGTTCGCGACCAGGCCGAGCACCGAGAAGATGCCCAGGCGCCGGTAGACGAAGATCATGAACACGACGACGACGAGGAACGCGACCAGCGCGCTCACCGTGCCCGAGACGATGTAGTCCTCGCCCAGGCTCGCGCCGACGCGCGACTTGTCGATCAGCTGAGGCTTGATGCGCAGCGAGCCCGAGCGGAGCACGTTGATGAGGTCCTTGACCTCCTGTTGCGTGAAGCCGCCCGCGCCGCCCTCGATGATGCCGCTGCCCGGAAGCCGGCTGTTGATCGTCGCCAGCGTCGCGATCTCGCCGTTCAGGACGATCGCCATTCCGTCGCGGATGTGCGCCTGCGTGAAGTCGCCGAAGGCGATCTTCTTCTCGGAGGTCATCTCGAAGGAGACGGCCGGATACCCGAGGTTGTCGGACTGCATCCCGACCGAGTTCAGGTCGGCGCCGGTGAAGGTCCAGGCGTCTCGCGGGAGCGAGGGATCGGTCGGGCGCGGGATCACGAGCGGCACCATCTGCCGCTGCGCGTAGGGGATCTCGGCTTCCTGGCTCTTGATCAGGTGCGGGTGCCAGCTCACATCCGGGATCGGCCCGCCCTGATCGACCGACAGACGATTGAAGTCCTCGATCGGATCGTCGGCGTGCTTGGCGCGCCAGGCGTCGAGCTTCTGCCTCTCCGTGGCGAGGTCGCCGCCCAGCGCGCGCACGTCGTCGGCGCCCGCGCCGAGCAGGAACTGCATGTCGCCGACGTTCTCGATCGCGCGCTGCAACTCGTCCGAGCTCAGCAGGTCCACCATCGCGCCGACTTCGTGCGCGGTGGGCTGCGTGCCCTCGTGGCCGCGCTTCAGCCCCGACAGCGTCGTGCCGTTGCGCGAGGCGTAGAGGATCTTCTCCGACTCGAGCTGGACGGTGCCGCCGTTCAGCGAGTAGGCCTTGATCACTTGCGGCTCCGAGCCGTCGAGCACCAGGGCGGTCGCGTCGGGCGCAATCGCCGCGGCGAGCTTCGTCCCGGGCACCGTGGCGCTGAACTCGGCCGCGCCGGGGACCTCGATCACGATCGAGTCGGTGCCCTGGCTGCGCAACGAGAGCTCGCGGACCCCCTGCGGGTCGAGGCGCTCGTTGATGATCGTCTTCATCTGCTGCAGGAGCGCCTCCGGATCGGCTGCCTCCGCGTCGCTGATGAGCCCCTTGCGGTGCGCGTCCTCGAAGTCGAAGCGGTAGACGAGCCGCGTCCCGCCTTGCAGGTCGAGACCGAGCCGGAACGGCTTCTCGCCGAGCAAGAGCGGTCCGAAGATGAACGCCAGCGCGGCGAGCAGCAGGGCGACGGTCAGGGTGGTCTTGCGACCGAGATTTTCCGTCATGGGGGCGGGGGCGCCTGGATGGAAGCGCGGGTGCGGCGGTTCGAGCGGTCGGGACCGGACCGGGTGAAATCGGTGCTGGGCCCGTCGGCGGGTCCAGCTGGGCGTCCGCGCGGGCCTCCGGCGGCCCACGCTTGCTCGCGCACCCTCCCGCCGCGCGGGCCGGAGGGCGCGCGTGGAATCAGACCTTGGCCGGGACCTTCTTCTCGGGCGCGTTGGCGGCGGCGGCCGCGGCGGCTTCCGCGTCGGCGACCGAGGTCGCGGCGCGCATGGCCTTCTCGAACTCGCGCTCCTTGCGGACCTTCTCGCCCAAGAGCTCCTTCAAGCGCGTCTGCTTGCCGACGCGGTCGCGCAGGAAGTAGAGCTTCGCGCGGCGCACTTCGCCGCGGCGCGTGACGACGACGTCCTTCACGCGCGGGCTGTGCATCGGGAACGTCCGCTCGACGCCTTCGCCCTGCACGATGCGGCGCACGATGATGACCTTGCGGATGCCGCGGCCTTGCTCGGCGATGATGGTGCCGATGAAGAGCTGCACGCGCTCCTTGTCGCCTTCGCGGATCAGGTAGTGCACCTCGACGGTGTCGCCGATGTGCACCGGGGGAAGGGCGCGCTTCCCGTTCTCTTGATCCAGCTTTCCGATCAGATCCATGTGTGTCTTCCGGACCCGCAGAGGGGTTCGGCCTCGGTCGTTGCAGATGGCCTCCAGAGCGGAGGCTTGGGCGGTGGTTCGGGCTCCGCGGGCCGACGACGCTCGCGCGTCGGCGGCTCCGAGAGCCTTCGTTCGATCAACCGACAGGCCGTTGGGGCCCGCGGGTGTGCGGTTTCGGGGTGGCTTCCGGCGCGGACAGGTCCGGCCGATTGCGCGCGGTGCGCGCTCGAGCCGTCTGTCGCCGCCAGCGCTCGATCGCGGCGTGATCGCCGGAGAGCAGCACGGGGGGGACTTCGCGCCCACGCCACACACGCGGGCGCGTGTAGTGCGGACAGTCGAGGTCGCCGGAGGCGCCGAAGGAGTCTTCCGCGGCCGAGCGCTCGTCGCCGAGCACGCCCGGGAGGAGCCGCGCGACGGCTTCGGTCACCGCCAGCGCGGCGATCTCACCGCCGGCCAGGACGTAGTCCCCGACCGACAGCTCCTCGAAGGCGAGCTCCTCGATCAAGCGCGCGTCGAAGCCCTCGTAGCGGCCGCACAGGAGCAGGATGCGCTCCTCGTGGACCAGCTCCTCGGACAGACGCTGGTGGAACGGCCGGCCGCCAGGGCACAGCGCGATCCGCCGGAAACGCCCGTGACGCGCCTCGAGCCATTCGACGGCTTCGGCGATCGGTTCGGGACGCAGCAACATGCCGGGTCCGCCACCGAACGGCCGGTCGTCGACGCTGCGATGGCGATCGCGCGTGAAGTCGCGGAAGTCGATGCATTGGATCCGGACCTTGCCCTTCTCCTGGGCTACGCGCAGGATGCCCTCCGAGGCGTAGGCCTCGATGGGTTCTGGGAACAAGGTCAGGATGGCAAAGAGCGTCAAGATCGCGATGGAGCCCAGACTCAGGTCTGGACCCGGCAGCGTTCGTGCGAAAAGGCCCAGAAGCGTAGGCAGGGCCCCGGCTAGCGTCAACGGTGGGGATCGGAAGGTCGGGCCGCCCGAGGTCCACGGCCGCACGAGGACGAGCGCGTGTTCACCGGTCTGATCGAGGCCTGCGTGCCGCTGCGCCGGGTCGAAGCGCGCGGCGCGGGGCTGCGCCTCGTCGTGGGGGCTCCGCGCGAGGCTTGGGACCTGCGTCCGGGCGCCAGCATCGCCGTCTCGGGCGCCTGCCTGACCCTGGTCGAAGGCGCTGATCCGCTGTCGGGCGAGAAGGCGCCCGTGGATCGGCGCGGCGCCGAACTCGTGTTCGACCTCTCCTCCGAGACCTTGGCGCGCACCTGGTTCGGACGGGCGCGACCGGGCCGGCTGCTGAATCTGGAACGCGCGCTGCTCCTCACCGACCGGCTCGACGGGCACCTGGTCGCGGGGCACGTCGACGGCCTGGGCCGGATCGTCGAGGTCGCCGACACCCGCGACGGCGGCCGCCGCATCCGCTTCGAGGTCGAGCCGCGCCTCGCGGTCTACCTGGTGGACAAGGGCAGCGTGACCCTCGACGGGATCAGCCTCACGGTCGTCGATCCGGTCGGATCGCGCTTCGACGTCGCCGTGATCCCGCAGACGCTCGCCTGGACGAGCTTGTCCACGGCCCGTGCAGGCGACGAGATCCACGTCGAGGGCGACCTGATCGGCAAGTGGGTGCTGCGCGGGCTCGAAGCCGGTTTCGGTGCCGCTCCCGCGCCGGGTCTCGGCCGGTGACGGATCCACGCGCGCCGCGCCGCGGAGGTGACGCCAGCCGGATCCGATCGTGCGCACGTCCGATCTCTCGACGCGCTCTCCGCGGCCCTACCAGGATGCGAGCGCGTGGGCTGGAACTCTCGACGCGTTTGGAGCCCGTGCAGGATTCACGCGCGCTGCCGCGGTAGCGGCGCCACCAGGATCCGCGAGCGCGTGGGCTCGCTGGCTCCGCCCGCTTTCAGAACGCGCTGAAGAACACGCTCGTGAAGGTCGTGATCGGCGCCGCTTCGCGGTATTCCTCGAGGCTGCGGGACACGATCTGCAGCGCGGTCTTCACGCTTTGGTAGACCTCTTCCTCCATGACGAGGCGGCCCAAGCTGCCCTGTCCGCTGCGGACCGTGCCCATCACCACCGAGAGGTCCTCGGTGACCGCGCGCAGGTTCTCGTACACCTCGGGGCGCACGATGAGTGCCCCGATCGTGCCCTCGCCACGCGCGATCGCGCCGATCGTGTCGCGCACGTCCTGCGCCAGGCCGTCGTCGTTCACGAGCGTGCCGGCGAGGCCGCGCCCCTCGTCGATCTTGCGTGCGATCGAGCCCAGGCTCGTCGCGGCCGACGTGATGTCGGCGGCCAGCGTCGGGTCCGACACGAGGCGACCGAGCGCGCCTTCGCCCGTGCGCGCTTCGCTGGCGAGCTTCGTGGCTTCGTCGAGCAGGCCCGAGAGCTTGCGCGCCGACGTCGAGAGATCCGTGAACAGTGAGTCGTCGGCCAAGAGCATCCCGACCGTGCCTTTGCCCGCGCGCGCGTCGGCCGTGATCGCCTGCGCGTCCTCGAGCGTCTTCGTGGCGGTCCTCACGGCGAGTTCGATCTGATCGGCGAGCGCCTGGTCGCCGATCAAGCGGCCGATCACTCCTTTCCCCTCCTTCAGGTCGAGCGTGACCTGCTCGAGGTTGTCCAGGATGCGGCCGATGCCCTCCTCGCTGTCCGAGACGAGGCCCGTCACGCGGTCCAGCAGTCCGCCCGAGACGATGCCGAAGAGTTCCTGGTCCTTCGGGATCGGCGCCGCTCCGGCCGGGCCGGGATCGATCCACACGTTCTTGCCGCCCAAGAGCGTGGCGTCGCGGATCTCGATCGTCGCGCCCTCGCGCAAGGCCAGCGGCTCGTTGAGCATCGCCGCGAGCACGATGCGCTTCTCCACCGGCGCGGCGGGATCGAACGTCATCTTTTTGACGCGGCCCCAGCGCATGCCGGCGACGAGGACCGGATCGCCTTCGCGCAGACCGTTCGTCTCGCTGAAGTAGACGCGCAGTTCGGGCCGGTCCTTGAACGGCGTGAACTCGGTCAGGAAGAGCGTGTAGTAGCCCAGGATCCCCAGGGTGGCGAGGAAGAAGAGCCCGAGGAGGACGGTGCGCTGGCTGGTCATCGTGGGTTCTCCCTAGTCGGGGTCGGTCCCCAGGAACTGGACGAGGCGCGGGTTGTCGGATGCGAAGAACTCGCGCGGCGGAAGCTGGATCAGGACGCGGCCCTTCTCGAGGAACAGCACTTCGTCCGCGACGGTACGGATGCAGCGCACGCGGTGCTCGACGAGCAGCGCGGTCACGCGCAGGCCCTCGTGCAATTCGCGCAGGAGATCGTTGATCGACTGCGAGATCTCCGGGTCGAGGCCCGCGTTCGGCTCGTCGTAGAGCACGATCTCGGGGTCGGTGATGAGCGCGCGCGCGAGCCCGACGCGCTTCTTCATCCCGCCCGAGATCTGCGCGGGCATCTTTTCCCACGTGTCGGGGATGCGAACGAGCTCGAGCTTGGCCTGCACGCGCTCCTTGATCTCGCTCTCCTTCAACGTCGTGTTCTCGCGCAGCGGGAGCGCGACGTTGTCGCCGACGGAGAGCCAGTTGATCAGCGCGGCCTCCTGGAACAGGAAGCCCATGCGTTTGCGCAGCTCCGACAGCTCCTGGCGCGAGAGCTTGGCGATGTCGCGGCCCTCGACGGCGACGACGCCCGAGTCCGCGCGCATGAGCCCGATCACGTGGCGCAAGATCACCGACTTGCCCGTACCCGACGGCCCCATGATGGCTAGGCACTTCCCGCGCGGGACGTCGAGCGAGAGCCCGTCCAGGACGCGCTGACGCCCGAAGCTCTTCACCACGTCGCGCAGTGAAATGACGGACTCGGCGGCGGGCGTCACGACTGGTACAGCGCCCACGTGATGAAGTAGTTCGTGATGATGATCGCGATGATCGAGTCGCGCACGGCCGAGCGCGTCGCGTTGCCGACGCCGAGCGCACCGCCTTGCGCGCGCAACCCCGCCGTGCAACCGATCAGCGCGATGATGATGCCGAAGACGAAGGCCTTGAGCAGGCCGCCGTACACGTCCTTCGGCAGCGGGAAAATGCGGCCCGGATCCCGCAGAGCTTCGATCGCGGAGTCCATGTAGAGCTGGTAGCTGACGTTCAGCTGCGATTGCGCGACGAACCCGCCGCCCACGATCCCGATCGTGTCGCACAGGACGGTGAGCAGCGGCGCGGCGATCGCCAGCGCGACGACGCGCGGCAGGACCAGGAGCTTCACGCGGTCCACGGACAAGACCTCGAGCGCCGCGAGTTCGTCGCTGACCGACATCGTGCCGATCTCGGCCGCCATCGAGCTGCCCGCGGTCGCCGCCAGGATCGTGGCCGTGATGAACGGGCCCATCTCGCGCGCCATCGACAGCGCGACGATCGTGCCGATCTGGTCCTGCTGGCCGATGCGCGCGAGCTCGATGCCCGTCTGCAGCGCCACGATCATGCCGATGAAGAGCCCGACGACGAGCACGACGTGGGCCGTCTTGAACGCGCTCTGGTAGACGTGTTCGGCGATGAGACGCGCTCGCGCCGGCACGTGGTGCATGCGCACCAGAACGGCGCCGAAGAGCTCGATCTGCCGGCCGAGTCCCTCGGCTAGGGTCATCACGGGAGTGAGGATGTTCATGGCGCGTCCGTGGCTACCGTAGCGGGGACGAGGGCGGGTTCCACCTGGGGAGCTTCCACTTCCGTCGGCTCGACCACCCCGCGTTCGAGGGGCCAACCGGGGCCGGGGAACGCCGGGGTCATGAGCTCGAACGCCGAGTCCGTGCTGCTGCGCCAGCGCAGGAGCCCGAAGAAGAGCGAAGTCTCGCGCCGTTCGACGCCCTCGATCGAGTACGCGCGCGTGCTCCACAGGAAGGTGAGGGACCGTCGGTCCTCGAGCACGTCCTTCTCGCGGCGGTACAGGCCCAGCCAGCTGCGTTCGCGCACCACGTTGCTGTGCCGCTCGCGCGTGTAGAGCTCCCAGATCCAGGCGTACATCGCGTCGATGTCGGGCGTGCGCCACAGCGGGTTCAACGCCGGGAACGCGGTGCGCAGCTCGTCCTCGTTGCGACGCTCGACCTGGAAGAACGGCCAGATTTTGCTGTAGGCCTCGACATTTCCCTGGTCGTCACGGCGCTCCCACGTCTGGACGAAGGGCACGAGGTTCGTCGCCTTCTTCTCGGCGTCCTCGTAGACCTCGCGACGGTCGTTCAAGAACGGCCAGCCCCACCAGGTCGAGTCGAGGCCGTCGCCGCGGTATTCGGACCAGAACGGCCACACGCGCGTGCGCTCCTGGTCTTGGCGCGGATCGCGCAGGTAGCGCACGAGCGGCCACGGCGCGTCCACGGCCTTGTAGCCGTTCGTCTCGTTGCTCGCCCAGCCGAAGAAGGGCCACAGCACGGTGGTCGCGCTGTAATCGCCGGCGGTCGTGCGCCCGTAGAAGGGGAACACCATCCACTTCGTCTCGTGCGCCTGAGGCGGCAGTTGAAGATTGTTGCGCTGCCACAGGAAGAAGGGCCACAAAACGAACCAGCGCTCGTACTTGCCCTCGTAGATCGAGTTGCCGACGAGCGGCCAGACGCGCCAGCTCGGTCCGCCCATGCCGTTCGTGAACGAGAAGATCGGCCAGAGGACGTGATGGGTCACGCGACCGCTGCGATCCGTGCGCATCCACACCGGGAAGAGCACCCACTCGAGCCGGTCGTAGGAGAGGAACGTCTCCATGACGCCCGCGAAGGGGAACCAGCCGCGCAGGATCCGACCGTCCGCGCGTTTCGACCAGTAGATCCCCGGCAGCGTGAGCAGCGTCCACTCGATCGTCCCGTCCTCGGCGATGCGTCGGTCGTAGCGCGTGATGGGCAGGAGCTGCCACACGGTCTCGTCCGGGCGGTAGGTCGCGTATCCGAACGGCGTGAGGAAGTGGTCGACCACTTCCTCCGACGAACGATCGCGGATCATGAGCGGCCGCGCGGCGACCTGCGTGAACGCCGCGCCGCGCTTGGGCGCGCGCGTGCGCAGCGCGCCGCCCAGGCCTTCGACCTCGACGCCGCCGCCGGCCATGGAGTGTTCGGACCACAACGGGGCGAGGTTGCGCTCCGTGCCCCCGCTCGCGCAGCTCGCGAAGCCGGCGAGCACGAGCGCGAGGGCGAGCAGGAACGCTGGCGCGAGCACGAACACGGGCGCGTTGGCGGGCGCTGCCGCGTTGACGAACTCTCGCGCGACAGCGAGCGCTGGCGCGACAGCGACTGCGCCTGCACGGCCGCGCGTCGGCTCCGCGAGCTGCGGGGCCGAGGACGAACTCGCGCGCACGCCGTCCTGGAACTTCCCGCTGGTCACGCGCCGAGGATCCACGAAGCAGGGCCCGCGCCGCAAGCGCGTCGATCTCGCTTTCGGCGAACGACGCTCGTAGGGTGCGCGCCCGGAATCGAGCCATGAAGACCGTCCTCTCCGGCGTCCAGCCCAGCGGCCGTCCGCACCTCGGCAACTACTTCGGCGCGATCCGCCAGCACGTCGCCATGGCCGCGAGCGCCGACACGTGTCTCTATTTCATCGCCGATTACCACGCGCTCACCACGTCGCGCGACCCGGACGCGCTGCGCGTGGCCACGCGTGACGTAGCGCTCACGTACCTCGCGCTGGGACTCGACGCGGAGCGCGCGCTGCTCTTCCGGCAGAGCGATGTGCCCGAGGTGCTCGAGATCGCCTGGTTGCTCGCATGCGTCACCGGCATGGGCCTGCTCGAGCGCGCGCATTCGTACAAGGACAAGGTCGCGCGCGGCCTCGTGCCCAACGTCGGCCTGTTCACCTACCCGGTGCTCATGGCCGCGGACATCCTGGCTTACGACTCGGACCTCGTGCCGGTCGGCAAGGACCAGATGCAGCACGTCGAGATGGCGCAGGACATGGCCGCCTCGTTCAACGCCGCGTTCGGCCCGGTGTTCCGCCGCCCCGAGCCGCTGATGCCGCGCGAGGAGCTCATGGCGAAGGTGCCCGGGCTCGACGGCGAGAAGATGAGCAAGAGCTACGGGAACGACCTGTGGGTCTTCGAATCCGGCAAGAAGCTGCGCACGGCCGTGAACCGCATCGTGACCGACAGCCAGCCGCCCGAGGAGCCCAAGGACCCGGAGAAAGTCCTCTTGTTCCGCTTCCTCGAGCTCTTCCTCGCCGCGGACGAACTCGAAGAGTGGAAGGACCGCGTGCGCCGCGGCGGCCCGGACGCGCCCGGGTACGGGCACCTCAAGGTGCGCATCGCCGAGGCGATCGAGGCCCATTTCGCGCCGGCCCGGGCGCGCCGCGAGGAGCTCATCGCGAACCCGGCCGAGGTGGACCGGATCCTGGCTCACGGCGCCCTGCGCGCGCGCGCGCGGGCCGTCGCGGTCCTCGACCGCGCACGCTCCGCTTGCGGCCTGCGTTAGCGCTCGAGCAGGACTGCGCTAGCTCGAGCAGACCTGCGCTAGCTCGAGCGGGCCTGCGCTAGCTTGAGCAGGCCTGGGCTAGCTCAAGCAGACCTGGGCTAGCTCGAGCAGGCCTGCGCTAGCTCGAGCAGGCTTGCGCTAGCTCGAGCGGGCCTGCGCTAGCTCTGCGCTAGCTCGGGCAGGCCTGCGCTAGCTCGGGCAGGCCTGCGCTAGC
>Ga0105044_10005239_pt1 | contig 17864 bp, 10 predicted proteins | sample MAT01_FD_78092 | JGI IMG/M metagenome (GOLD analysis project Ga0105044, IMG submission 78092) | Freshwater microbial communities from Lake Fryxell liftoff mats and glacier meltwater in Antarctica - MAT-01 | ecosystem: Environmental > Aquatic > Freshwater > Ice > Liftoff microbial mat | place...
GAAACTGACATTGCTTTAGAACTGGATGGAATAATAGACCCCATAAAATTCAGATCAACTTATTTAAAATACTTTTTAAATTCAAAAAAACTTCAGGAAGAAACCGAAGAGGAAATATTAAGATTAAAAGAACAGTTAAAAAATATGGAGATGCTCAAAGAAGAGATCATTAAAAGCAGAGAGGCAGTTTCAAGACGGATCATGTTTTACATGCTCGACTCTAAATCCGGCAATTCAAATGATAACAAGACAAAGTAAGATGGGCAGAAGCAACATATTCAATCCGGTGAATGACTGAATTCAAAAAAATATCTGCTGAGCAGGGAATCTCTCACAGCGCTGTCCTGTGCATACTGCAGGACAGCAGAGGGTTCATGTGGTTCGGCACGCAGAATGGGCTGAACAGATATGACGGAAGAAAATTCAGGATCTATATGAATAACGCTGATGATAAATCAAGTCTTCCGGGGAATTACATAAAGACAATATTCGAAGATAAGGATGATAACATCTGGATCGGAACACTCGGAGGAGGGTTATCAAAATTTAACCGCGAATTAAATAATTTCACAAATTATCATCCAGACAGCAATGCAACGGAGAATGAATTAATAACTTCAATATGCGAAGACAGCGATGCAAATCTATGGATAGGTTGTTTTGAAAAAGGACTGATCAAATATGACATAAGAAGAAATAAGTTTTATGATCTGAATAAGATCACCGGAAGTAAAAAAAAAATTATCGACGGTGGAATATACACGATGCTGATCGATTCGAATCAAATGCTCTGGATCGGGACCTGGAATAAGGGTATATATTTGTTTGATCTGAAAGCTGAAAAATTCATGATGTCAGTAAATGACTTCAGGGAAAATAACTTTTTCGGTGAAACAAGAATATTCTCGCTGTTCGAAGATAGTAAGAAAAATGTATGGATCGGTACCTCTGAAGGCGCCGTGGTTTTTAATAATAACCGGAGCAGTGTGAGAACATTCATTAATGATCCGGCTTCTGAGAATTCAATCAGCCAGAATCATGTATCGGCAATATGCGAAGACAAAGACAATAACATCTGGCTTGCAACAAAGAGAGCAGGACTTAACAAACTTATAATTTCCGAAAACAGAATTGAAAGATACTACTCATCAGAAAGCGATCCCGGAAGCATTAGCGGAGACGCCCTGCTGACATTGTATTGTGACGATTCAAATGTACTATGGGCTGGGACATTCGGCTACGGCGTCAGCAGGCACGATGGTCTGAAAAAGAAATTTTACTCTATAAATGATCTGACTTCACAAAACAGATCACCGAATATCAGTAATGTGATCTCCGTTCTTGCCTCTTCAGAAAATGATCTGTGGATAGGAACAATGATCGACGGGCTTTTTAAGTATGATCACAAAAACAATGCTGTGAAAAATTACAAAGGTACAGCAGCCGGTAACGGTGAGCTGAGAGGTTCAATGATAACGTGTCTTGAAAAAGACAACGTAGGCGGTATCTGGATCGGAACATCGGCAGGTGGACTGAATAAATATGATCAAGGCAAAGATGCTTTTGATTATTTCGAATACGGCAGCACTGCGGCATACCGCGTTCATTCGATCTGCAGAGATAAGTCTGAGAACATTCTATGGCTGGGAACACAGGAGCACGGACTGCTGTGCTTTGACAGAGTTACAGAAAAATTTATCAACGACGGTATGAAGAGATCAAGTCCTCATCATTCAAGTGATGTGAAAGTTGTATTTGCTGATTCGTGCGGTTTGATCTGGGTGGGGACGAATAAGTCGGGACTGATAAAATATTCACCTGAAAGAAAAACCGTCGAGGTGTTTATTCATCATACTGCGGATCTGAAAAGCATAAGCGATAATACCGTAACTGTCATCTGTGAGGATAAAAGCTCTGATCTCTGGATAGGTACACTTTACGGCGGCTTGAACAAATTCAGCCGCGGCACCAACAAATTCGAAAGAATTTTCCTCGGCAATGATATGAATAATATAATCATAAGCGGTATCATTGCTGATGAGAAAAATAATTTATGGATCAGCTCAAATCAGGGAATAATTTTTTTCAATACAGCTTTAAGAAAAGCCCGGCTTTATGATACCAGTGACGGATTGATAAATAAGGAATTTAATGACGGGGCTTACTGCAGTTCCGGTGACGGGATATTTTGTTTCGGCGGAGTGAACGGCGTGAATTATTTTAAGCCTGCAGAGATAACTAACAATCCCTACATTCCAAACATTGCTATTACTGATTTTCAGATATTTAACAAATCGGAAAACCGGTCTGATCAGAATTCTTATTTGAAAGAGGATGTAAATGAAATTTCAGAGATCAATTTATCACACAGGGAAAGCGTATTCTCATTTGAGTTCGCGGCATTAAGCTATAACAATCCTGACAAGAACGAATACGCTTACAAGATGGAGGGCTTTGATAAGGACTGGATATATTCAGGGAAAAGAAATTTTATTACTTACACAAACCTTGAGGCGGGAGATTATACTTTCCGGGTAAAAGGTTCAAATAATGACGGAGTCTGGAATGAAGAAGGTACAGGCGTCAGGATGCACATTACTCCCCCGTTCTGGAAAACGTGGTGGTTCAGATCGATGAGTGCCGCATCAGCCGCAGGAGCCGCGGGACTTTCATACAACAGGAAGCTTGTAAAAATTGAAAAGGAAAGGAGATCACAGGAAGAGTTTTCAAAAAAGCTCATTGACTCACAGGAGCAGGAAAGAAAAAAAATAGCTTCAGAGCTTCATGACACAATTGCCCATGATATCCTCATTACAAAGAATAAAGCAGTGATCGGCTTAAGGTATTCGGAAGATCCGGAAAAAATAAAAAGTATCCTGAATGAAATTTCGGATATTTCATCCGGCACGTTGAATGATGTAAGGAGCATTTCATACAATCTAAATCCACCTCAGCTTGAACGACTCGGTCTTACAAAAGCAATAAAATCAATAGTTAACAGGATCTCTCATTCGACTGATATTGAATTTTCAGTTACAGTTGAAGACATAGACAAGCTGCTTTCTCAGGAGCTTGAGATAAATGTATTCAGGATACTTCAGGAATGCTTTAACAATATACTGAAACATTCCAAAGCTACCCGTTCTGATCTGAGAATATTCAAGAACAAAGAAAGCATTACAATACTTGTTTCGGATAACGGGATCGGATTTTCAAATGAACAGCGATACGGACTTGGGTTAAAAGGAATAACAGAAAGAATTAAATTGTATAAGGGGATCCTGACAATAGAGTCGGAAGCAGGTCACGGAACAACAGTAAACATTAACATTCCATACAAACAAAATTGAGATCAGAAGATAAAATAAGAGTTGTAATAGCGGATGACCATCCCATCTTCAGGAGCGGGCTCCGTCAGATAATTGAAGAAGATAAGGGAATAGAGATAGTGGGTGAAGCAGATAACGGAGCAACCGCGTTAGACCTTATACACGAACTTAATCCCGATGTAGCAGTGCTTGACATTGACATGCCTTCGAAGACAGGGCTGGAAGTTCTGAAAGAGCTGACAGGTAAAAAACCCGCTGTAATTTTTCTGACAGTATATGCCGATGAGGACATTTATGATGAAGCTATGGAGCTTGGGATCAGCGGATATGTATTAAAGGACAGCGCCGTGAGCGACATTGTCGAAAGCATTTACAAAGTACATGAAGGCAAATATTATATCAGCACTTCGGTTTCTAATTTTCTCCTGAGCAGAAGAGACAGGCTTAAAAAATTCGAATCGAAAGAGCCCACCATAGAGATGCTCACAAAATCCGAACGTATAATTCTAAAGCTAATCTCAGAAGGAAAAACTTCCCGAGAGATCTCAGCCATACTTGACTCAAGCTTTAAAACCATAGAGAATCACAGGACCAACATTAGCAATAAGCTCAATCTTAAAGGAGCAAACAGTCTTGTTAAGTTTGCAATTGAAAACCGATCAAATCTTTGAACAATGAACAATGAACAATGAACAATGAACAATGAACAATGAACAATGAACAATGAACAATGAACAATGAAAACGTTACTTTACAAACTTCAACTTTATAAACTTTATAAACTTTAAAACTTTAAAACTTTATAACTTTCAACTTTCAACTTTACAAACTTTTAACTTTTAACTTTTAACTTTTAACTCATAAGTATTGATCTCTACCGAAGACATAAAATTCGTAAGGCTGTCAATTGAAGAGGGGCTTTCACAGAGTGTTGTGGAATGCATTGTGCAGGACTACATCGGCTTAATGTGGTTCGGAACGCAGGATGGTCTCAACATGTACAATGGATACGAGTTCACTGTTTACAAAAACGATCAAAGCGATGCAAGTTCACTCATCAATAATTATGTGAAATGCCTGTTCGAGGATAGTTATAAAAATCTATGGATAGGAACACAAAACGGTCTGAGCAGATACAACAGGGAAAAAAATATTTTCATCAATTACCGGAATGATCCGGACGATGAGAGCAGCATATCTCACAACCAGCTTCGGACTATTCTGCAGGACAGCACGGGAGATCTTTGGATCGGAACTTACGGAGGAGGACTTGACAGATTTAATTACGAAAAAGATATTTTCACACATTACAAAATCAAAGGAACATCGGACGATGACGTCAGAAACAACCGCGTGACAAGCCTGCATGAAAATCCGGACGGTTCAATATTGACAGGTACCTGGGGATCGGGCGTATATATTCTGGACAAAGAACAATGTGAGTTTGTCAAGTACGAATATACAGACAGTGATGATGTGAGTGACAGGAGGATAAATTCGATTTCCGGATATGAAGATAAAATATTTATCAGTACAAATAACGGATTTTACATAACCGATATTGATCTGAAAACAGCGGAACATTTCTTTGCCGATCCTTTTAATAAAAACAGTCTGAGTGATGATCTTGTTTCACAGGTATATAAGGACAGTAAGAATAATTTATGGATCGCTACAAAAGAAGGCGGCTTGAATTTATACAACATTGAAAAAAAGGAATTTACGGACTACCGGAATAAGAAAGAAAATTTACGAAGCATAAGCAACAATTCTGTGATGTGCATTTATGAAGACAGGTCAGGGATCATCTGGTGCGGGACTTTTGGCGGAGGAGTAAATAAGATCAACAGCAGTACGAAAAAGATCAGGCATTATAAATTTGAAGGCGGGAATGAGAATTGTATCAGCAGCGATAACATCAACTGCTTTTGTGAAGACTCATCGGGTGATCTCTGGATAGGGTCGATGGACGGAGGACTTAACAAGCTAGAAAAAAAAACAGGCAGGTTTGTTTGCTACATGCACGATGCGAATGACGCGGAGAGTCTGAGCATGAATAATGTTGCCGGGATTGCTGAAGATAGGAACAAAGATCTTTGGATAGGAACATCGGGCGGCGGATTGAATAAGTTTGACAGAGTTAAAAATAAATTTTTTCATTTCAGGCATGATCCTTCGGGCAAAAATTCGTTATGCAATGATACGATATTTTCAGTTACAATTGACAAGACAGGTTTACTCTGGATAGGAACGGGGGGAGGAGGAATGGACAGCTATGATATTGAAAAAAATAAATTTGAAAATTATTCAAACGGAAATTCAGGAAAACATATTTACTCCAACCGCATCAGGACGATCTATACCGATGAAGAAAATACAGTATGGGTAGGAACAGATAACGATGGACTTTGCAAAATTGATATGAGTGGAAAAATTTCAGGTTTTAAAAATATGCCCGGGGACAGCACCAGTCTCAGCAGTAACTGCATCCTTTCAATTTGCGGAGATGATAACGGAGATCTGTGGATAGGAACAATTGATGCGGGTCTTTGTATGCTGGATAAGCAGACACAAAGTTTTGTCAGATATTCACAAAATGAAGGACTGCCTAATAATTCAATTAACGGAATTGCAGAAGATGAAAATAAGGATCTTTGGTTAAGCACAAACAATGGTATCTCGAAGCTTAATTTAGCAACAGGGAAATTCCGGAATTATGAAATGAGTGACGGATTTCAAAGCAATGAATTCAATCAGGGTGCTTATCTGAAATTAAGTACAGGTGAAGTTGCATTCGGAGGTATTAACGGATTTAATATTTTTGATCCTGATGAGATAAAGGACAACATGAATATACCTACTGTAGTAATTTCCGAATTCCAGATATTCAACAAGCCGGTTGGAATCGGTACCGGAGATTCGCCGTTGAAGAAGAATATCATAGTTGAAAAGGAGCTTACATTATCTTACCGCGAAAGTGTTTTTTCCTTTGAGATCGCAGCGCTTGATTATAACATTCCGCTTAACAATCAATACGCTTATCAGATGGAAGGATTTGATAAGGATTGGGTTTATTCGGGCAGCAGAAGATTTGTAACATATACTAATCTCAATCCGGGTGAATACATTTTCAGAGCTAGGGCATCCAATAATGATCAAATCTGGAATGAAGAAGGGACATCGCTAAAGATAAGCATTACTCCCCCGTTCTGGAAGACAGGATGGTTTAAGGTTTTGGGAGGACTGCTTCTTGCCTCCGGAGCCGGCGCTGTGTATCAGAACAAGCTGAACAAGATACGGAAAGAAAAAAAGGCGCAGGAAGAATTCACAAAGCGGCTGATCGACGTTCAGGAAACGGATAGGAAGAATATTGCAGCAGAACTTCATGACAGCATCGGGCATGATCTGCTTATTACAAAAAACAAATTGCTATTGAGCGTCAAAAAACCTGATGACAAGGAGTTCATTATGAACAACATCAATGAAGTTTCCGAGATCATTACCGAAACGCTTAAAGATGTAAGAGAGATCTCATACTCGCTGCATCCTTACCAGATCGAGCGTCTCGGCTTATCCAAAGCGATACAGTCCATCATGGACAGGGTAGCAAAATCCACTGATATAGTTTTCACAAGCAGCATTGATGATATTGATAAAGTTCTCGCACCGGATGCAGAGATCAATTTATATAGGATCATACAGGAATGCGTGAATAATATTGTAAAGCATTCAAAAGCAGATGAAGTCATACTGAGCATTAACAAAGGTGATGATGAGTTATCAATACTGATCTCGGATAACGGTGTCGGCTTTGATACCGAGAAAGTAAAAGCTGACGCGGGAAAGCATGGATTCGGATTAAAAGGAATGTCGGAACGAATCAAATTATTTGAAGGAAAACTCTCCATAAAATCCTCACCGGGCGAAGGCACGGAACTGACCATTCAGATCTCCATCTGAAAAAAACAACCGCAACTTTAAAATGAATTTGAGTTTCGGTCAGGAGTCTTTGACCATTACGACTGTATAGCTTGAATCGGGATTTTGCACAGGATTGCTTTCTGAATGCCATCCCTGAACAACAAGATCAGCAATAAGCTTTTCGATCTCTTCAAGAGTTGCGGCTGTGACTGTGATCTTTGATGAATTTTTGTATGTAAGCTTCATATGAAATATTTTTCATCAACTTAAAAAATATTACCCTCAATATCAATATAACGTGCAATAAATAAATTACTTAGTTATTTTTGTATAAATCAAATTCATTTTGCTAATCAGCTATGGGCAACGAAATAAAAATTACAATTGCCGATGATCATCCCATATTCAGGAGCGGTCTGCGTCAGCTGATAGAATCTGAAGATACGATACGGATCATCGGCGAAAGTGATAACGGCAAAAAAGCTCTTGAGCATATCGAAGAGCTCAAGCCCGATATAGCCATACTGGATATTGACATGCCGGGTTTAACCGGTCTGCAGGTTTTAAAAAATTTAAATCAGCAGGAGACGAAAGTCATTTTTCTGACGATGTATGCCGAGGAGGATATCTTTGACGAAGCAATGAATCTTGGAATAAAAGGGTATGTGCTGAAAGATTCCGCTGTCAATGATATCATAGAATGCATCCACACTGTAATGAATGATAATTATTATATAAGCCCGTCGGTATCTAACTTCCTTATCAACAGAAGAAAAAAGTTGAATGTGCTTCGCGACAATAACCCAAACCTTCAAAATCTTACCATTACTGAAAAGAAGGTGCTCAAGTTCATTTCCGAAAACAAAACAAGCAAAGAGATAGCTAACGTTTTATTTCTAAGTCCGAGGACAATTGAAAATCACCGCGCGAACATCAGCAGTAAGCTTGATCTTAAGGGAAGCCACAGTCTTGTTAAGTTTGCTATTGAAAACAAAACCCTTCTTGCCGAAAGCTGATCTTAATAAAATAGTATGATCAAATTAAATAAAAAAATATCAATTCATATTTTTAATTTTGTAATAATAGCCGCAGCACTGCTTACCATTAGTTCATGCAGTCAGGAGGAACCTGTAAATCCTGTTGAAGCAGTGTTGAAAGGAAAGATAGAAAACGTTTCCGGAAATTTCATCCTGCTGAGAAAGAATGTAACGGGAGCGGCAACCGATACGGTCAGACTTAATGATGGCAGCTTTGTAAAAAAGTTAAAGCCTGACACACTCACAGCGTACACGCTCATTTTCGGAGACGGAATCAGGATCGATACCATAGGAAAGACGGAAGTTAATAAGAGAGGATTTGTGATTTCTACAAAGACACAGGAAACGATACTAATGCTTGACAAAAGTTATGACCTAAGCATTTCATTTGATGCAAAGGATTTTGCAAATTCATATAAGCTTTCAGGTAACGGGGCAGAGCTCAATGAATATGTCATTAAAAAAAATCTTGTTAATCTGAATTTTAACATTGAATACAGCAACAAGCTGAACTCAAAGTGGTCTGAATTTTCACCCCTGATAGACGGCTACAAAAAAAACATGGAACAGATCATAAACAACATTCCTTCCGGCAACAGGTTCATTCCAAATGGCTTTAAGGAATCGGAAAAGAAGAATAATGAGTATCTCTATGACCGGCTGAAGATCAACTTTGCAAAGGTTCATACTGCGGATAAACCCGGAGCTGCAAATTACTTTGCACCGGATGAAAATTATTTCAGCTTTATGAAAGAGATACCGATGAACAGCACTGAAGAGCTAAACAATCCCGCTTACATGATGCTTATATCTTCTTACGCGGATTATATGCTTGCAAAAAATAATCCGGGAATTAATATCTCACCTGAAGAGGAATTCAGGCAAAAGTATGATATCTACAAGGTCACTTTTACAAATGCAGCAACCAGAGACATAGTGCTTTATGATATGCTTAAGAAAAATGGTAAGTATCTTGAGATGAATTGGTATAAGGAAGTAATGGATGAATATACAAAAACCGCAGCCAATGATTCTCTCAAAAAAGAAATTCTCTCGGTAAAAGAAAAACGTTCGCATATCACAAAAGGTAATCCGGCTCCGGATTTTACCTATCCCGATGTTAACGGTGTAAAGCATTCTCTGTCGGAGTACAGAGGAAAATATATTTACATTGACGTGTGGGCTACATGGTGCAAGCCGTGCTTATATGAAGCACCTTATATGAAGACAATTGCAAAAGAGTATAAAGATAGGAACATTGTCTTCCTTGGTGTCAGCATAGATGAGGATACTGTAAAATGGAAGAAGATGGTTTCAGAAAATGATATGCCCGGAGTGCAGATAAACTCACCGGGAGCTGAAACCGGATTTATGAAAGATTACGTGATCGGAGGTATACCGAGATTTATTTTAATCGGACCGCGCGGTGAGATACTTGCTGAAGACGCGCCGAAACCTTCCATGCCCGAGCTCAAACTGTTGCTCGAAACATATTCTGGATTGTGACGAATGCCACTGTATGTTATTTTGCCTCCTTAATAAGTGTTACAGACATTAGAGCCCTTAACCATTAACTGTCACACCAAATAACCAACTGTCTTTTCATTAACGGTGTATAGTGCAGATCTTAGCACCTCCGTCCAAAAAAAATATCAAACTTAACATACGAGACACTAAGAAAAGATTTTTATAGCTTAATATTTTAAATCAACATACGATATGTTGATTGGTGTTGCATCTTAACACAGTACCTTCGAGGTTTTCCCTGCTCTGTTCATTTTGGAGCGAGAGCAACATAGACCGTTACTCCGCCTGCCGCCATTGCCCTGAATTTTTTTATCGGCAATTTCCCACAGGCGGGTTCTTTTTTAAGAATGATAATGATTACCCTAATTGTTGATTTTTTTAAGATTATTTAAATGTTGATAAAAAATTTTTGGGCAGCAATGTTTATGACAAAAATAATTAGTCTGATTGTATTTTTATATTTGCTTAATTTATTCGCAGTCAAATTCAAACCACGTCATCTGTCAAAATAGTGAATGAAGAATTTCACAATACACAAACATACATTTCTGCTGCTGCTTCTGATCGTATTCTTAATTCTCACCAATCTGATCTGGTATAATTGCGGGCATAAACCGATTCATTGGGATTCCTCGATCCACCTTTCGCTGTCAGTGGATGCATACAAAACCTTTGCTGAAAATATTTCCGGTTCTTCCTTTATTAATAAGATGCTTGGTATATCCTGGTACTATCCTCCGCTGGTGTACTATGTCTCTGTTCCTTTTTATTATTTGCTGGGGACAGATGAGCTGACAGGTCTTATTGAGATCAATTTTTTTCTTATACTCCTTGTATGCGCGGTTTATTTATTAGGAAGCAGACTCTATAATAAGTCTGCAGGACTATTCGGTGCTTTTTGCATTTCCATGTATCCGATCGTAATGGAATATTCGAGAGACTATATGCTGGATCTTCCGCTCGCCGCACTTGTAGCAATATCAGCTTATCTTTTGCTCAGGACAGAAAATTTTACCAAGCCCGCTTATTGCATACTCGCCGGAATATCATTAGGCTGCGGAATGCTGATAAAATGGTCCTTCATTTTTTTTCTGATACCGCCGTTATTGTTCTTTGTGTTTCAGGGTATGAAAATAAAAGATCACAAGCTAAGAGTTGTCTCTGATTTTCTGCTTACAATATTTATTTCTCTGGTTATTTCCCTACCGTGGTATTTGAAGAATCTCATAATGATCTTTTCAACAAGGTCGGGTGAACTGGGAAGGTCAGATCTTACATTGCTGCAGTCTGTTTTTTATTATTTCAGAATTATTCCGCAGCAGATATCTTTTCTTATCGCGATACTTTTTGTCGCAGGCATAATTTTATTCCTCATTAGAAAAAAAGCTCGTCTTAATTACTTCCTCCTGTTCTGGCTGATAGGAAGTTACATAATTATCACTCTTATAAAAATAAAGGCACCGAGATTTTCAATTTCACTTCTGATCCCGATTACTCTGCTGTTCTCGGGGATCATATTCAGCGATTCTTTAACAGGTAAAAGAAAGTTTTACGTTTCTCTTTTTATATTTGTCGGGTTACTGCAGTATCTGATCATTTCGTTTTCCGGCATAAAGATAAACTACTCGATACCGGTATTTGATACACCTGTTCTGTCTGAAATGGCTCCGGTAAAATTTGAAAATTACAATCTGAAAGTTTTGGATCTTATTGAAGAAGACAGAATAAAAAATAAAAAGGAAAGGTCCGTGCTTCGTGTTATACCGGACGAACAGAATTTTAACAATTCGACATTAAAGTATTATGCAAAGATAAAGGATTGCCCTTTGAGCATTCTTGGTTTAAGCGGCTTTCCATTGTTCACTGACTATGTTGTGGTGAAGACCGGTGTCTCTGAAAGTCTGGATAACAAAAGGACCACTATCACTGACGGACTGATGAGTGACACATCGAGGCTTTCCGGAATATTCAAAACGTTTGACCGAGTCCGTATGCAGGACGGTAATGAACTTGTATTGTACAAACCTGATGTTACAGTTGATACTTCAGTAAACACAGATCTTTTAAAAACCAGGATCTTTTCTTCGTTCGAAAATTTCTTAAAAAAATATCTCCGGACAAAGAACGGTTTCAGTTATGATATTATTTTTAATGACACCGTAAGCGCACTCTCGGGCAACATCAAATCAATAAAAATCTTTACGGAGGAAGCAGAGTTTGGAGATTTTTCTTTTAAAGAGACAGGACTAAAGGTAAATAAATTTGGGATCGATATTACGGAGCTTGACTATGCAATGCAATCGCTGCTTAGATTTAACAGCATGGATATTTTATCAATGAAGGGTCTTGAAATTAATTCACTGGAAATTTCGGCAACCGATTTGAAAAATTATATTGAGAGATCAACAGATAATAAAGTTCTGGTAAAGAATATCTCATTTGAAAATAACCTGATCCGCATTGAAGGACACTCAAATCAGCTCAATACAGATTTTCTTCTGGTGCTGAGGATTTTGCAGACTGAAGATACAAACCTTATCTTCAAAATTGAGAAATGCAGAATATTCAATGTTTGTCTTCCGGACTTTCTGCTTAACTATATGCTCGGAAATTATAATCCTTTGATCAAAGGCATGGAGTTTATAAAGGATTTCAAATTAAATAAGTTTGAGATCAATGATAATAAGATCATGATCAGTAAAGATGTTAAATAATAAAACAGCTCCGGCTGCTTTTGAAAGTAACCGGAGCTGAAAGTATTTCAGATTTTAAATTTATGATTTAGATTTATAATTTGATATAGAACAATAAATCTAACTATTAACTGACTAAGGCGCTATCACACTTACACTATTGATACTGTTATTATAAGCGACGGTAAGATCAGATACATCAACAAAATCATCACAGTTAAGATCAGTCGGCACATATCCGCCGACAAAATTAACACCATCGTTGTAAATCGCAACTACGTCACTGACATCCACGATCTCATCCTGATTTGCATCTCCTGTATAAAGCGACCATTTACCTCCGGTTAAAACCTGATTACCGCCAAATGCCTGCGCCGCTGTATATGTGAAATTATAATTCATATAATTTCCCGAGAATGCCGGAGTGCTTCCGCTCCATACTGCTATTGATCCTCTCTGCCTGACTAACAGATAATAAGGAACACCGTTTGATGCTGCCGAAAACTCTATCATTTGCGGAACAGATATTCCGCCGAGTCCTGGATTGGATTGAATCAATCCGTAAGGAGAAACACTGTTTCTTAACTCGACTTTAATTGAATCAACGATCGTACAGGCTTCATATTTGATTGTCAGCTTCACTGTAGGCTCCGGCATTGAATATTCACCGATATACTGAAAGTTTGTACTTGCAAGAACAGTTCTTACTAACGCTCCTGTTGATGAATCTATCTCGTGCGCTCCCGCGCCATTGGTTGTAAGGAAATTACCGTTACCGAGTAAGTATACACCTCTGTTACCCGTGATACCCGTCAATAATTTCTGGAATACTCCGTTACCATCAAGTATCGCAATGCCGGACGGTGTGCTGAATGATGCAACCGCGACATTTCCATTTGGAATTTCATACATCTGTTGTGAAAGTGAAAAATTTGATCCTGTATAAAAAGATGAAATGAAAACTCCGTTAAGATCAAACTTGCTTACTCTTTGTGTTCCGGAGAAGTTTGATACAAGTATATCGTTAGCTCTGATCATGATATCAAACGGACTGGTCACATTGCCGGTGATAAAGCTTCCAAGTGATGCACCCGAAGGATCGAACTGCTGAATAGTATTTGTACTAGCTCCACTTCCGACAGTTACCAGAAGGTTATTGTTCGATCTGTATCTGATTCCTCTTATGTTATCCAGTATCGCGTTATTAACACCACCTGACGGAGCATAAAATCCTGAGTATGTCCCGTTTTTATTGAACCTCTGCACAACATCACTGATCTGATCGGAAACCAGAATACTCTTTCCGTCATAATGCTGAATTGCGTGCTTTGGTGTCTGAAGTTGTGGTCTTGTGGAAGGAATGAAAGCAGTATCGATAAAATCGCCGTTGTCAGCTCTGAAAATATACACCCTGTCAGTGGTCGACTCAGTAATAATGAGTACCTTAACAGCGGCGCGGCTGTCAGTTGGCGTGGGACTGAACTTACCTTGTGTATTATCAATGACCCTTCCGTCAGCATACATGACCTTTGAATTTGAAAAACTGATTACCGATGAAAGCTCTTCATAAAAAGCAGTGTATCCTCCATTGTAAGGATTTGCGAAATCAGTTATTACTGCGTAGACCGGTCTGCCGTCTTCGAGTGCTTTGATGTCGATAATGATGTTGTCTGCGGAGAGGATATTTATGGGAAAGCTGAGTGACAGGGCTTTAGCCCTTGCTTCGACTGTCATCTGTGGATCCTTTTCCGCGTTGATCATCAATTGCTCAAAGCTGATTCGTGGTGACGCAAAAAGTGTGCTTAAAAAAGTTGTAAAGATTAAACAGATAAAAATTGTAATTCTTACCATTACATTTTACTCCTTCCGGATGTTTGATTAGAAAATATTATTGTGACAATTTAAATTAATTATATATTTTTAATAAGTAAATCAACTTCAGAAAAAATTTTAAAAATAGTGGTTATTAGTGCCGTCCAAAATAATTTTCATCAACACTTAAAGGTTTAAAATTAATCAGCAAACAGGATAATCATTATTGTTTTTAAAAAGAACCCGCCTGTGAGAAATTGCCGATAAGAAATTCAGAGCAATGGCGACAAGAGGGAGTTTTTCAAAAGAAACTGTACTTAATCGAAACTAAAATTTTCATTTTCTAAATCACATTGTTTTGAACGGATGTGGTTTAGAAGCTTAGTATTTACATTAAAATTGTATTACAATTAAAACTTAATAATTTTATATTTATCGATTAAAAATATTTGATGATAAAATTAAGCGAGGTAAAATCCGACTGCCGTTTTTTTCGGGGTCATATTCCCTGCAAACCCAATAAACTGCATGGTGTAATGTGTGATAATTGTGAGTATTATGATAAAACAGATAAAAAAATTTTGATAATTAAATTGGGAGCAGCAGGTGATGTCATCCGCACTACACCTTTGCTTTATCCATTAAGAGAAAATTTTCCTGCTTCAAAGATATACTGGCTGACAAATTCTTCCGGGCTTGTTCCTTTGCATACAAAACCTGCAGTCGATGAAGTTCTTGAATACAATTTACAGAATGTAACCTTTCTTTCGGAAGTTGAATTTGATGTTGTCATTAATCTTGACAAAGATTACGAAGCAATTAGTCTCGCTAAGAAAATTTCCGCTAATAAAAAATACGGATATACAATTAAGAACGGGTATTGCTATCCCGCTAATGAAGCAGCAGAGCATAAGTATTTCACAGGAATTTTTGACAATATCTCAAAGGAGAATAAGCAAAGTTATCTGGAGGAGATATTTGAAATTTGCAATTATAAATTTTCCGGTCAGGAATATCTTATCGACCTCGATAAAACATATGATGTTGATTTTTCGATTGATAACCTGAAAAAAGTTGTAGGCTTAAATACCGGCTGTGGCGAAAGATGGACCTCGCGGCTGTGGGAAGATAAACACTGGATAGAGCTTATCAGAAAATTAAAAGAGAAAAAAATTGAAGTCATTCTGCTTGGTGGACCTTCCGAACATGAGAAGAATAGCCTGCTTAATGAACTTACGGGAGCAAAGTATTTCGGGGTTTTCGATATAAAAACATTTATCAATCTGGTAAATAAATGTGACGCGGTGGTTACACAGGTAACCATGAGCATGCATATAGCAATTGCATTAAGGAAAAAACTAATACTGATGAACAATATTTTTAATCCGAATGAATTTGAACTCTATGGTAACGGTGTGATCGTTCAGCCAAGGAAAGAATGTACGTGCTATTTTCAGCCCAAATGTATTAATAAAGAATACAGATGCATGGACTATTTAATGCCGGAAGATATTTATGAAGCCTGTCTGAAGGAATTGGATATTACAAAATAAGATGAAGATAATATTAATCGGAACTGCCTATCCTATGCGCGGCGGTATTGCACAGTATAATGCTCTTTTGTATAAATATTTCTCAGGCAAAAACGATGTTAAAATATATTCATTTAAAAGACAATATCCGGAATTTCTTTTTCCGGGAAAGACCCAGTATGAGCAGGGTAAGCCAACCATCACTATACCTGCCGTCAAGAATGAAATTTCGGTGGATTCTATAAATCCCTTTAACTGGATTACGACGGGTGTAAAAATTGCAAAAGAAAAACCGGATCTTGTGATCTTCAAGTACTGGCTTCCGTTTTTTGCGCCATGCTTTACTGTTATATCCTTCATTGCCAAAAAAATTTCATCTGCAAAAGTAATGTTCATCTGTGATAATGTTATCCCTCATGAAAAAAGATTTGGTGATAAGTTTTTTACTAAGCTCTTATTTTCACAGGCTGATTTTTTTATTGTAATGTCGAAAATTGTTGAAGAAGATCTCAAAAAATTTAATAGAGACAAACCTTATAAGCTTATACCTCACCCGGTTTACAATATTTTCGGTGAGAAAGTAGACAAGTCTGCTGCAAAAAAATATCTCCTTGAAGAATTCAAGATTGATGTCGTAAATGAAAAAGTGATTTTGTTCTTCGGGTATATCAGGAAATATAAGGGATTGAATTATCTCATCGATGCAATGCCTGATATCCTTAAAAAGATTAAAGTGAAATTGCTGATAGTCGGAGAATTTTATGAGAATGAAAGCAAATATCTCGAGCAAATTAAGAAGCTGAATCTTGAAAACGAAATTGCGGTAGTTTCTGATTTTGTACCCGATGAAAAGGTTAAATATCTTTTCTGTGCAGCCGATATGCTTGTTTTGCCTTACATTGATGCAACACAAAGTGGCATTACGCAGATTGCTTACTACTATGATAAGCCTGTCATCGCTACTGATGTCGGGGGGTTAGGAGAGATCGTGATCAATAATGAAACGGGTTTTGTTGTCGCGCCGGAATCCCCGGAAGCAATTGCCAATGCAGTGGTAAAATTTTACAGTGAAGGTCTGGAGGAAAAATTTTCAGAGAAGGCGGCTGAAGAAAAGAACAAATATTCATGGGAAATTTTTACTGATGAAATTCAAAAGCTTGTCACTTCAGGTTAAGGCTGCAATATTAATTATTCATAATTTATAATTTGTTATTGAATGAAGTATGATCCAATAAAAAAAGTATTTGGTAATGCGATATCTGATAATAATTTTCTCAGGAAAATTTTTTACTCGCTTCTGGATCTGATGTTCCTCAGATCATGGCATGTACGAAAAAAAATTAAAGAGCTGTATCCTGCCGGTATCAAAATGGATATCATGGACGCGGGCATGGGGTTTGGACAATACACTTATTTTCTGGCAAAGAGATTTCCGGAATCAAAAATTCTTGCGGTGGATGTTAAGGAAGAGCAGATCGCGGATTGTAAAAAATTTTTTACTTCGTGCGGATACAATAACGTTAAATTTGAAATTGCAGATCTTACTACTATGGATTACCGTGATGAATTTGATTTCATACTTTGCGTTGATGTAATGGAACACATTCACGAAGATGAGCTTGTCTTTCGGAATTTCTTTAAGGCGTTGAAGAAGGGCGGCAAGCTGCTTGTTAATACTCCTTCAAACCTCGGTGGAAGCGACGCTGATGATGAGAGTGACGAAAGCTTTATAGAGGAACATGCGCGTAACGGATATTCAAAGGAAGATATTACAGCCAAAATAAACCGCGCCGGAATGAAGGTATTAAGCTTCGACTATTCTTACGGAAAATTCGGAACGATATCCTGGAGGTTTGGAATCAAGTATCCCATACTCATAGCAGGAGCATCAAAAGTTTTTATTCTTTTACTTCCTTTGTACTATTTGTTCACGCTTTGGTTTGTCCTCATATTAATGTGTCTTGATGTTCATACTTATAATAAGGAAGGAACAGGAATTATTTTAGTCGCAGA
>Ga0105044_10005240_pt1 | contig 17864 bp, 16 predicted proteins | sample MAT01_FD_78092 | JGI IMG/M metagenome (GOLD analysis project Ga0105044, IMG submission 78092) | Freshwater microbial communities from Lake Fryxell liftoff mats and glacier meltwater in Antarctica - MAT-01 | ecosystem: Environmental > Aquatic > Freshwater > Ice > Liftoff microbial mat | place...
GAGCAAACTCAAGGCTAAAACATACAAATGTAAGACTCGCTCTATATATAAGCCCATTTAAAAAGTGATCACATTAGATTATATCGAATCACAACAGCCCCTTCAAAAGATCATAATAAGGAACAATACATTAACAAGCAGCATACCAAAAGGACAAACAGAACATAAAATCAAACCGCATGAGCATCGGAGGCGGTGTAGCAAGATAACGGAGGTTTAAAGGTTCACTTGCAATCATAGTAACCCATTGAAAACCCATAACTGTTAGGTAAAACAGTCTCAAATGAAACCTTTCTTACATAAATGGTGTAAGAGGTCATGTATTTCTAGCTAAAAACCAATGGAAAAACAATCAAAAACAATGCAGTTTACAGGTCTGGTACAACGTCATAAGATGATCTTTGGCCTCACATTAATGGTTGCAGCAGTAGCCACTTCTTTATACCTATACATCACACCACCTGTGTATGAGGCACAAGCAGTAATTCAACACAATCAGCCTGCAACCGGTCAAAATTCAATAGATATCCTAAACAGAAATCAGTCTGCCAGGACCGAGCAAATTAAGTCACCATCCTTCCTAACGAATGCTTTATCGAAGTCAGATAAATTAGTTCGCTACTATACCACAAGCGATTACAAAACCAGAGAAACTAACTATTCATTTCCATATGAAATAGAATACAAAATCATAGGAAAAAGCTTCCGGGAACAACTCTATTCAATAGTTCCAAATTCAGAAAAACAATACACCATTACCTCGGAGGTTCATGGTGTTCAACGAAGTAAAACCGGTACGTTTGGTGAAGAATTAATGGATAATAATTTAGCCATTATTATCAATAAAAAAGAACGTGCTCCATATCAGTCGACTCCACTTATTGGATCCTTATATCATTCATTTAAAATTACCTCACCCGAATTTCAGGCACAACAACTTCTGACTAACGCTGAGGGCCTATCTGTTAATGATAACTATGGAGTAATTACCATTAAAACTCAGGAAGAAAGTCCGGAAATTGCAAGAAATTTTGCTGCTCAAATAGCTAATCATTATACCTCGGGCACGATGCCGTCCGATGCCGTAAATGATGCAGATCCCATAAAACAACTAGACCAGAAAATCGAAAAATTAAGCGAAGAACTGGCAGTTGCAGAGAATCAAATTGCATTGTATAAAAAAGAGAATCAAATCACAGATCTCAATATCGAAACAGAAAAATCACTTTCGGTTTTAAAAGAGTTACAGCTTCAAAAAACGCAACTCGATATGAACATGGCTACGCTCGATAATATCAGCAACTATCTGCGTAAAAATAGAGATACCAATAATTCACAAATAGAATATGGAGCCATCTCTGATCCGGTATTCCTGGAACAAATAGCCAAGCTTAATGAAATATATCAATCTAATCCAAATGGATCTATTGTTCCGGAATCTAATTCGGACGTAGAAAATCTTAAATCGGTTATCTCCGAACGAATATTGAATACCAGAAAGAGAAATGCTATTCAACGGGAAGAAATCAACAGAGCAATAGCTCAAACCAGAGGACAACTTGCTATGATTCCGGAACAAGCCAATTCATTACTTGCTATGGACCGTAAATTACTGATGGACAAAAAAGTATATGATTTGTTGGTGGAGAAAAGAGCTAATATGATTGTTTCCGGCAATACCGACATAGAGGGAGTTAAAATAATCGGTGAAGCAACGGCAAGCACGATTCCGGTTAGTCCAATTAGCTGGTTAGTAATAGCAATTGGTCTGTTTTGCGGATTAATTTCCGCCACATGCATCGCAGCAATTCGTGATCGTGTACAACGATCAAAAATCAGTCGAAGGGATGAGCTGAATCATACGGTTAATATTCCTTTTATTGGTAATATTGCAAATGAAATTAAGAGCCCGGCCAGATGGGAAGAATCCATCAGCGATTTGTGTACAAGGGTCCTTTTAAAACCTGATACGAAGATGATGACCATCACATCTTCGACAAGTGGAGAAGGTAAAACACATATTGCTGCAAGTTTTTCGAAATCGTTTGCGGCCATGGATAAAAAAGTATTACTCATCGACATGAATGGATATCATCCTCATATCGCAAGCAGATTTGAAATTACACCTGAGAAATCTCTTTCGGATGTTTTAATAGGAAGTTGTGATATTCATGATGCCATTTCATTAACATCTTATCCCAACCTCGATGTTCTGGTATCCGGTAACCTGAACGGCGGTGTTAACGGACTCTTATCATCAACAAAAAGAAACTCCATCATTAATGATTTAAGAAAGCATTATGATCTGATAGTTATTGACACTCCCGGAACAACTAACCACATTGATGCTATTCCGATGATGAAAATAAGTGATCTGAATATTTTTGTTGTTAGAGCAAATACTACCCGCAAACGATCGGTGATAAGTGCCGGTGAAATGAAAACAGATTATGAAATCGACAACATGCACTTCTTGTTAAACGCTGATTCATCGACACGAAATATTAAAGCTGATCCAAAACAAAAAGGAGGTTACAGAAAAATGACTACAACGCCTGAAACCAAAGTTGATAAAGAAATAGTTCCCTCTTTCCTTAGAAAAATAGCATTGTGGTTTTATTAGTCAACTAATCTACTCGCCAACTTTGAAATCCGGTTTTTAAACTACCAAGTAAAATGAATACCAACAGGAACGGCTTCTTAGAATCATTCGCTCAAAGCACTCCTTTGCTGCGGGTAATATTTCTGAACCATTCGGGTGCACCCGAAAAATTGTTAAGCGATTTTTCAACAATTGATCTGCTTGCCGACAAAAAATCTACTGCTGAATTTATAACCTACTGCGAATCACATCCACTGGTAACAGAGTTAAGAATACTTCCACAATACCGTAAGACGGAAATTACCGTGGAGTTTCAGGATCGATCGGAGTTGAGATTTATTTTGGTTAGAAGTATGGTGCGGAAAGCACTCACTTGTCTTCCATTGCAAGAAATTCGAAAGGAAGCATTTGTAAATGAATACAATATGCTTGTTGCAACACATCATCATCATTTCGAATATTTGATGTTGAATTGTCAGTTTGCCGGAATGCCCTTTGTCGACAGATACCGCAACTATTTTTCAACTTTCGATTTTGAAAAAAGAACTCAGGTATTCAGATATATTCAACCCCGTTATGATTTCGTCATAAATAATCTCGATGAACTTTACCAGCCAAAGTCAGGAACACTTTTGAATATAATGGTTGGCTTAAGAAAAGAAAAATCAAATACTCTTTTCCGAATGTTGTTGAGGTTGATCGAATATGGCTTTTTTAATTTGTTCGGATTTATCACAAAGCAAGTTTTTCATGTTAAGCCTTCAGGAGGAAAGTCCATTCACACACCCGGACAAAGCAGCAATAAAACTGCAGGACAGGTAGTGTTATAAAAAATCAAGTTCCCAAAACATCACTCACTTATAACTGGTCATTGGGTCATTTGACGAGCTTCGCTCTTGTCATTGGGCCACTTTTAACTTGTCACTCAAATTTATACATGTGAGATAAGTCGGTGTTACTATTAGAGGTGACATTCAGATCTTTCAAAATTCCATCATGCACATCATACACCCATCCATGGATGTAAGGTAACTGTTCTTTTGTCCAGGCACCCTGAACAATACTGGTTTTACATAAATTATATACCTGCTGAATAACATTCAATTCAACCAACCTATTGTAACGGAGTCGCTCATCTTTAATTTCACTCAATTCATCCGAATGAGTTCTGTAAACATCCTTAACATGCCGCAACCAGTTATCGATTAGTCCGAACGACTTATTCTTCATAGCGGCAAGAATACCACCACATTCATAATGACCACATACAATTATGTGTTTTACATTAAGCACTTCAACAGCATAAGACAAAACACTTAGCATATTCATATCGGAGTGAACCACCATGTTAGAAATATTCCGGTGAACAAAAACATCACCCGGTGAAGTTCCGGTAATTTCGTTGGCCGGAACCCGTGCATCAGAGCAACCAATCCATAAGATTTCAGGTGCATGACGAACACTAAGTCGATCAAAAAATCCCGGATCGGTGTTTAATTTATTTTTGACCCACTTTTGGTTGTTATCGAGAATTTTTTTAATAAAATCTGACATAATCTTACAACTTTAATTTTTATGGAGCGAAGTATCGCTTTAACTTAACTACCTGTTGAGGCTGTTAAAGTATAAACTTTTCAAGGTTTTATGCGCTCTGCTTTGAATATTTACTCGTTCAGGATGCGAAAATCGTACAAAAAAATAAATTTCTTACAAATGTAAGGTGCGACATTTCCAAGTCAACCGATTTTAAGAGGCTGGTGTATAATACAGGAGATTTCAGGAGACTGATACCTGTATGAAAGCACTAATTACATTGTTGTTGGGATTGACTGTTACTTTGGCCACGGCACAAACCGTGAGTACTGTAGCAGGCATGGCGGGAGTTGTTGGATCCAATGACGGACCGGCCGCATCGTCTTCGTTTAATAACCCTCATGGGGTTGCCTGCGATAGGCAAGGCAACATTTACGTTGCCAACCGTTACGCTCATACTATCCGAAAAATAACTCCGGCCGGCATCGTCTCCACTTTTGCAGGATCAGGAAGTCCGGGAGCGAATGATGGAACAGGTACCGCTGCCTCTTTTAATGAACCCTGGGCTGTTGCCTGCGATACTGTAGGAAATATTTATGTTTCCGATACTAAAAATTATAAGATTAGAAAAATCACCTCTGCCGGTGTAGTAACCACTGTTGCAGGCTCAGGTGTTTTTGGAGTAACGAACGGCCCGGTGGCTGTGGCTCAGTTTGGATTTCCATCTGGTATTGCAGTCAATAAAACCGGTACTACCATTTATGTAGCAGATCGCATGACTCATACCATACGAAAAATTGCTGCCGGTATTGTTACAACACTTGCCGGTGTAGTTTATTCTCCGGGCGATGTAGACGGTGCCGGAGCCACTGCAAAATTTGATCATCCATACAGCATCACTTTAGATTTGCTCAACAACATAATTGTTGCCGACGAATTCAACAATAAAATCAGAAAAGTTACTCCGGCCGGTGTGGTTAGCACCTTTGCTGGTGATGGATCTATGGGAACAGTAAATGGTCCCGCTCTTACCGCTTCTTTCAATGCACCATGGGGTGTTTGTGTAAATGCAACAGGTGAAGTTTTTGTTGGAGATGGCAATAATTTTACCATTCGAAAAATAGCATCCGGCAACGTAACTACTTATGCTGGCCAGGATGGTGTGGCCGGTTCACAAAATGGAGCTGCACTTTCATCAACATTTAATGGAGTGAGTTCGCTTTGGTTTAGTGTTACCGATAACTCCATTTACCTGTGCGATCCATTTAGTCAGCTGGTGCGGAAGGTGACTTCGCAAGCTCCTCAAACAATTACACTTACAACGTCTTCAGGAGGAGCCTCCTTCTGCTCAGGTTCCCCGGTTACTCTTGTGGCTTCACCATCCAATTTATCAAATTATGTTTTCAGAGAAGGAGCAGTAACATTAGGAACTTCAGCAACCGGTACACTTACACTTACAACATTATCGAATGGCTTACATAATATAACATGTACTGCAACCAATACACAGGGTGTTACTATTAATTCAAATACTTTAAACGTTACTATTACACAGGGACTTTCTGTTTCCATACTTACACAGGGAAGTACAACATTGTGTAATGGCGATACCGTTAAACTATCCTCTTCTACAGCAGGAACCTATTTGTGGTCGAATGGTGCTACCACAGCTTCCATAAATGTAACCGGTGCCGGCGTATATTCGCTCACCGTTACCAATGCACAAGGTTGCACAGGCCAAGCTGCTCCGGTTTCAGTAACTATGTTACAGTCGCCGAATGCAACTATCACTCCTGAAAACACCTCACCGGTTTGTCAAGGTGATTCGTTGCAACTTTCTACCGGCAACGCAACCAGTTTTTTATGGTCAAATGGTTCTACCGCGCAGGTGATGTTCGCAACTGCTCCTGGAAATTATACTGTAATTGTTACCAATGGTGCAGGGTGTTCGGCAATCTCTTTGCCGCAAGCCGTTACATTTTATCCTACCACAAATTCATCTATCACCCCATCAGGAACAGTTTACATTGTTCAGGGGGGAAACGCCACCTTAACTGCTAACAGCGGAACAGGTTACGAATGGTCTACAGGTGCTATAACTCAATCGATAACTGTTACACAAGCAGGAACATATCTGGTCACAGTTACCGATCAAAATGGATGTCCTTCCACCACTGCTACTTCACAAGTAAGCACCATCAACTCTTCCAACATGGTGAGTGCTAACGGGCCCACTATTTTCTGCGAAGGCGACAGTGTTGTACTGACTTCTATTTTCAATACCGGAAATCAGTGGTTCAAAAATGGAAGTGTAATTGCAGGAGCCACACAAAAGAAATACACAGCCAAACAATCAGGCTTTTATATGGTGAGATATACTCCGACTTCAGGCGCACCACTGTATTCTGATTCTACAGAAGTAGAACTAAAAACTGTACCGACCAGCGTTAATGCTATTCCCGATTCAACATGTATTGGAACCATGGCAGAGCTTTCGGTGCAACCACAAAGTGGCATCACCTATAAATGGTATGCAGCTGCATCGGGAGGTAATGTTTTAGGAACAGGATTGTCATTTACTACACCAACGCTTCTTCAAACGAAATCTTATTTTGTTGAACTGGTGAACAGCTTTGGTTGCTCAGGTGCAAACAGGTTCGAAGTTGTTGCATCGGTATTGCCTCAGCCATCTGCAATGTTCAGTAATTCAACCGCTGCCCTTTCGGGAAGTGGTTATGAAGTTGCTTTTACCAATACCTCTCAATCAGGAACTGTTTACTTCTGGGATTTTGGAGATAGCGGATCTCCTGGTAATAATTCATCCGATCCCAATCCAACACATACATACAGTCAGCCGGGTGATTACAGTGTGATGCTGGTGGTGACCAATAATTTTGGTTGTTCCGACACCATCAGCAAAATTGTATCTGTGGTGTTGAATAATAACCTATTCATTCCAACAGGATTTACACCTAACAACGATGGCAATAACGATTTGTTCCGCGTAAGAGGCAACAACATCCGCTCCAGCGAAATTCATATTTACAACCAGTGGGGCGAAAGAATTTGGTTCTCTGCTAAAGAAACCATTGGATGGGATGGAACAATTAATGGAGGCACCGTTCAAAACGGAACATACGCATACGTAATTGAAGTTACATTCGATAATGGAAGCACAGAAAAACTCAGAGGAAATATCAGTGTAATAAGGTAAGTAAATGATTAAAACTATACGTCTGTTTATTGTATCGGCGATCTTTGTACTACCTCAGTTACTGATAGCGCAGGATCCAAGGTATTCACAATATTTTAATAGTCCATTAAATCTGAATCCGGCTTTGGCAGGAAACGGAATTGAATATATACGAGTAACGGGAATTTACAGAAACCAATGGGCAGGCATGGGAACGCCATTTACTACACAAGGTATTTCTGTTGATAAAGTAGTCAACCGTGTAGGTCTTGGTTTTGCACTGAACAGAAACGGAGCGGGTGATGTTGGAATTAAAACATTGAGCCTTGTTGGTAATCTTGCATACCATTTACCTTTAGGAGAAAATAAAATCAATACTCTATCGGCAGGTCTGCAGGTAGGTGTGGTGAACAAAAGTTTTGATCCCTCTAAATTAACTTTCGACAATCAATACAATCAGGATGGCGGATATGATCCTAACATCAGTTCTAACGAAATTTATACCAGCACTAGTGTTACTCGTCCCGATGTAAATATTGGTCTATTTTGGCAGAGAGGATGGATGAATAAGGATGTGCGCTTTAAACCATTCATGGGATTCTCCATGTCGCATGTGAACCGTCCGGATGAAACTTTTATTGTTGATCAAAACAAAGCAACTATAAAAAACACTTTTTATGCTGGTGGTGGATATCTGATAAATGATCAGGTTGAAATTAAACCGTCGGTGATGCTTTTGCGTCAGGATCAATTTCATGAAACAACATTTGGTAGTCTTGTAAGCTATCAAATGGATAATAAAAACAGCGTTCAATTAGGGGCTTATCACCGAATGAATGATGCAGTAATTGCTTACGCAGGATATCAAATGAATTTGTTGTTTGTAGGCATGAGTTACGACATAAACACCAGTGAGTTGAGCACATCCGGTAAGGGTACCAACGCTTTCGAAATTTCACTTACTTATTCACCTCGTCCAAAGAAAAAGAAGGAACCTAAAATTGAGGAACCTCCTGTAGAAACATATGAATCAATTGATGCAATGGAATCGATTGGCCTGCCGGAAATATCTGTTCAGATTCCGTTGACCCTCACTTTTGATACAAGCACTGAAACATTCGTAATTCCTCAACCTGAAATTGTCGCAGAAGTAGCTCCGGTAATTATTCCTTCGCCAGTGGTATACGATTTCGATAAGGATGGAATTGCGGATAACATTGATGAATGTCCTTACATAAAAGGAACTCCGGATGCAAAAGGTTGTCCCGATTCCGATAATGATGGGCTCATTGATATGAAAGATGATTGTCCAATGGAAAGTGGTCCTCCAACAAATAAAGGTTGTCCCGATCCTAATGTTCCAAAAGCTAAAAATAATCAGGAGCTGGTAATGAAGTACGACAATATTTTGTTCGAGTCCGGTTTAACAAAAATGACCACCGACGATATATTTGACATCATTGAAAGAGCTATTGATGTGATGTATGCGGATAAAAACTCAGAGGTCATTTTATCGGGTCACACAGATGCCGAAGGTGATGAATACCAGAATATGATTTTGTCACAATCACGCACCGATATGGTGAAAGCATATATGATGAGGCAGGGAATAGAAGAGCACAGAATTAAAACAGTGGCGTACGGCGAAACCATGCCACTAGAAAATAATACAACATCGGTTGGTAAGAAACAAAACAGACGTGTTGAAATTAACATCTTAAGAAAATAGTAAAATTTATGGAATACTTTTTACACTTTACTACACCGTTTGGGTTAGCCTTGGTGATTACACTTATGCTAATACCTGTTTGGATCTCGATCTGCAGCAAATGGAAATTATTTGATGAGCCGGATAGCCGAAAACATCATACCTCTATGACACCTTCAATGGGAGGAATAGCCATATTTGCGGGATTGTTTATTTCGTTTTTGGTCTTTGCTCAAATATCGGAACCCGATAAAATCAGATATCTCTTTGGAGCATCTCTCATTTTATTTTTTACAGGATTTTTTGATGATCTTATGGATGTACCACCATTAAAAAAAATGATCTTTCAGGGTGTTAGCACCTGTGTAATTTTTTTCGGAGGGTTTAAAATCATGAATCTGGATGGTATTTTTTGGTTGCATGAAATACCGGTGATATTTCAATTTCCATTAACATTATTTCTGGTAATTATGTTTACCAATGCTTACAATTTTATTGATGGTATAGATGGGTTAGCGGGCAGTCTTGGTGTTGTAGCTTCATCGTGTATGGGGGCTTTGTTTCTTCATTACGGAAAATACGATTATGCATTACTCTCCTTTTGCATGACGGGATCTTTACTTGGTTTCTTATTCTTCAACTTCTCCCCGGCCCGCATATTTATGGGAGATACCGGCTCGCTTGTAATTGGATTTCTGATAGCGGTTTTGAGTATAGAGTTGCTTAATACAGGAGTTCGGCAGCCTGATATCGCCATCAATCCTTCATTCATTTTCGCCATCCTGTTTATTCCTTTGTTTGATATTTCCAGGGTCTTTGCCATTAGAGTTTTCAATGGTACATCCCCCTTCCATGCCGATAGAAATCATTTGCACCATTTGATTTTAAGATATGGATTTGGTCACAGGAGTACCGCATTAATGATGTCGGCTTTTAGTCTGTTCTTTATTTCCATTCAGTTAATATTTCCAAATATTCCGGTGAACTTGTTCATTGTGACTTCATTGTTTATGATGCTCATATTGATCAATCCCCGCGTACTTGGCTTATTCGCAACAATGCACCATTCCTTCTTTGGTAACAGAAGCCACAAGAAAATAGGAATGGGGGCCAATTAATTTTAAACACCTATTGGAATAACCAATTATGGTGACCCAACTATTCAGAATTGCATAGTTTTTCCTAACGATTCAGAAAAACAATTATCTTTGTTTTCTGACTTATTCAAACCATGCGCACCATTAATTTGCTTTCATTACTTCTTGTTCTGTTTTTATCCCACCCCTCGGTGGCTCAAGACAAAGATTCTACTATTATCCGTAACATTTACACCTATGCTCTTGAGCAAGGAAAAGCTTATGAGTGGTTAGACTATTTGAGTAATAAAATCGGTCCCCGATTGAGTGGCTCTGTAGGTGCCGAAAAGGCTGTTAACTGGGCGAAAGCAGTTATGGAAGATCAAAAAAATGGTCGTGTTTATCTTCAGGAAGTAATGGTTCCGCATTGGGTACGAAATGACAAAGAACAATTGACGGTTATTTCATCCGGTAAAAAAACTGATCTGCGAATTTGCAGTCTTGGGGGAAGTATTCCAACTCCACCTAAAGGACTCAAGGCACAAGTGGTGGAAGTTAAAAGCATGGATGAATTGAAGAAATTGGGTGCTGAAAAAGTCCGTGGAAAAATTGTTTTCTACAATGTAAGAATGGCCGACAAACATATTCACACATTTGATGCTTATAGTGAATCGGGTAAATACAGATGGGCCGGAGCTATGAATGCATCAAAATATGGTGCAGTAGGTTCCATAACACGATCGCTCACTTTATCACTCGATGACTATCCACATACAGGAGCGATGGGTTATTCCGACACGTTACCAAAAATTCCTGCGTGCGCTGTGTCAACAATTGGTGCCGACAAACTAAGTACGATACTTAAAGAAAATCCTTCTGCCGAAGTGGAGCTCCTTATGAACTGTGAAACATTACCTGATAAACTTTCTTACAATGTGATTGCAGAAATAATGGGATCGCAGTTCCCCGACGAAATTATTGTTGTTGGTGGTCACCTCGATGCATGGGATAACGGTCATGGGGCACACGATGACGGAGCAGGTTGTGTTCAGTCGATGGAATTGTTGCGCGCATTCCGTGAATTAAAAATTCAACCGAAGAGAACTGTTAGAGTAGTTCTTTTTATGAACGAAGAAAATGGTTTGAAAGGTGCGAAAGAATATGCACTTAAGGCAAAAGATGCAGGCGAAAATCATATAGCAGCGATAGAATCAGATGCCGGTGGATTTACTCCTCACGGCTTTTCTTACGAAAAAAATGATGAAGGTAAAATTAATAAATTTCTTTCCTGGAAACCTCTATTTAAAGAGTATGGGTTGTATGATTGGTTTGATGGTGGCGGTGGTGCAGATATTAATCAACTAAAGGATCAGGGTACGCTCTTGATTGGATTGAGCCCCGACTCACAAAGGTATTTTGACTACCACCATGCCGAAACCGATACCTTCGATAAGGTAAACAAAAGAGAACTGAATTTAGGAAGTGCTGCTATGATTAGTCTGGTTTATTTACTTTCGGAATACGGAGTCAAATAAGAAATCGTTTTTTTGATTCCAAAATCTAGTTAATTTTCGCCCTGCTTTTCTTCTTCTCTCCTACTAGTTTTTTATCCTTTATTCGCTCTTCTTTACTCACTTTCGTGGGACGTGTTTTTTTTCGTGGCTTGGGCTTAGAGAAGGATTTTGTTATTAAAGCAACAAACTTCTTTTTAACACCCTCTTTATTTTCGAGTTGAGTTCTTTTCTCGGAACTGATGAGTCTTAAAATGCCCTCATCACTAATTTTGGTATGGAGTTTTTCAATCAACAACTCCTTTTCCTCATCAGATAAAATTTTCGATCCCGGGATATCAAAGTAAAGCTCCACTTTAGTAGCCACTTTATTCACATTCTGTCCGCCTTTCCCTCCGGAGGTGGTTGCTTTAAAATTTGCTTCCTGCAAAAGTGAATCGGGGAGAGTGGACGTGGCCATTTTAGAAAAAATTATGGTTATTCGAATGAATAATATTACTAAATAATTTTGAATTTATCGGCATCCTTCATCACAGGGAAGGAACTCCTCAATTCTTCGAGCTGCTTGTATTTCAAAGTACAAGTTTCAACAACTTCTTTATTTGGTTTAATGTTGCTTACTATAACTGCCAATGGATTCATAACAATACTATCACCTGAGTGAAGTACATTATTCCCATCCATACCAATTCTGTTCAGTCCGGCTACATAACACTGATTTTCGATGGCGCGGGCTATTAGTAAATGCTTCCAAGGAAAACTCCTTCGTGCAGGCCAGTTGGCAATATAAATCAAAAGATCGATGTCGCCTTTACTTCGACTCCATACAGGAAAGCGCAGATCGTAACAAATAAGCGGACAAATATTCCATCCATTTAACTCCACAATTAAACGATCTTTTCCGGGCTCGTAAACCTTTTCTTCCTTCGCCATTCTGAAAAGATGTCGCTTATCATAATAATCGATCTTTCCATCAGGTCGGGCCCAAATGAGGCGATTATAATATTTATTCTTTTCTTTAATAACCAAACTTCCGCAAACCACAGCATTTTTATTTTCCGCAATCTCCAACATCCAGGAAACTGAAGGACCATCCATAGATTCGGCCACTAATTTAGCATTCATGGTAAACCCCGTGGTAAACATTTCAGGCAAAAGAATCAGATTAGTTGAATTCTTTCTGACCTCTTTTAATTTCCTGCTAAAATGCGCTCTGTTTGCTTCGGCCTGTTCCCAGAATAAAGTAGTTTGAAGTAAAGTGATTTTAAGATCTTTCATCATCAAAGTTATATAGTTCGAAGTTTTTCCGCGGCTTTTTCAAGTGTGTCATCCTCTTTAGCAAAACAAAATCTCAGCACTTTATGTTCATTTGGATTTTTATAAAACACAGAAATCGGAATTGCTGCTACTCCATGTTCCTTAGTTACTTTAATCGCAAAGTCAGTGTCTTTTTCATCAGATATTTTTGAATAATCCAGAAGCTGAAAATAAGAACCTGAACAATTAAGAGGTTTGAATCGGGATCCCTTTACCAAAGATAGAAATAAATCTCTCTTTTGCTGATAAAATGTATTGATACCGGCATAATTTTGGGCATCCGACATATATTCAGCAAGAGCGTATTGAAGGGGAGTATTAACAGAAAACACCTGGAACTGATGAACTTTTCGGAATTCTGTCATCAAATTTTCTGGTGCTATGCAATAACCTGTTTTCCAACCTGTAGCATGAAAAGTTTTGCCGAATGAAAATACCACGAAACTTCTTTCAGCAAGTTTAGGATATCGCATCACGCTTTGATGTTCATAACCATCGAAGATGATATGTTCATACACCTCATCACTCACAATTACGATATCACGGTTATGTGTAATTTTTTCAAGCTGATGCATATCCTTAGCCGTTAAAATTGCGCCGGTAGGATTATGAGGAGAATTTATCATGATCATTCGCGTACGCTGGGTAACCATCTTCTTAACTTCATTCCAGTCGATATGAAAATCGGAGCCTTTTAACTGAAGTTGCACAGGTATACCGCCGTTGAGTTCAATAGCAGGAACGTAACAATCATAGGCAGGTTCAAAAACAATTACCTCATCTCCTTCTTTAATTATAGAAGTAATTGCAGAATAAATAGCTTGCGTTCCACCGGCTGTAATGGTAATTTCCTTATCAGGATCATAGGATGCAGAATAAAGATTCTGAACTTTTTGAGCAATTACTTCCCGCAAAGGACGATAACCGGCCATGGGTGCATATTGATTATGCCCGGCTTTCATATTCCTGTTAATGAGCTCGATCAACTCCGGTGAGACTGGAAAATCGGGAAAGCCTTGAGATAAATTTATGGCACCATACTCATTTGCCAGTCCCGACATAATGGTGAAAATGGTGGTGCCTGTTTTATGTAATTTTGATTTGAGTGTTCCGGGAAAATTCATGAGTAGATAAACAGTATGAAATAAAGAGTAAATTTACTCAAAAAGATATAACTATCGGATAATATTCGCAGACAGTTTTAAATGTACCATGATAATCATTCATTTAAAATGTTAACTTGTTTTAGAAAAGTGGTTTTAGTGCTGTATACTGTTTGCTGCGGACCCGGATTTGTGTATCGAAAATTTAACTTCGTCAATCGTATTCCACTTTAGAATTGAATTGATTCCGGCCATTATTTAAATATTTTCCGCAAACTGAAAAGAAATTATACCTTTTGAAAAAAGATCCAATTTACAGATCTGCTTTAACATGGCATACATTGAATGTATACTTTTTTGCCACTAAAGTTTCTATTGGAGTATTTTCATTTTCTGCACTTAAGTTTTTGAAAAATTGATTATTTCAATTTTTCCGTCTGTTCAAGTAAAAATTTTTTGCGAATACCCTATAACCCTCTTTAATCTTACCAAACCACTAAGCGAACTGCGACATCATTTAGTCTGATAAGGTATATTCCGGCAGAAAGATTTTCTGTAGATATTTCTATCGCTTCATTTGTCAAATTTATTATTGACAACTCCATCTCCCTGCCTAATGCATCAAAACAATGAAGTTTTTCCTGCAAAAGAAGTGATTTAATATTGTCCATTTTCAGATAAATACGGTCATGAGCCGGGTTCGGATAAACAGCTAATTGATTTTCTGCAACGCTTTCATATATGCCCAATGAGGTATTACAAAAGTCTTGTGAAAGTGTTACGCAGTCTTCATCAATAGTTCAGGCAGCATAGCTATAACATCCGTTGGGGTCATTAATAATGTATCGTTATTGGCTCCCGGAATTGCAATGCCATCCAGATACCATTGATAATTTAAAGATGGATCATTTGCATATACGATATTACCATTTACTCCGGGAATTAATGGTTCGTGAACGGGAGGACTAAATACTACATGCACTGTGTCAGAGTAACCGCTGCAATAAGTATTATTCCACACAACTACTGCGATGTAGTTAGTGTACTGATTTAAATAATATAAGATAATATTTGTATCCTGGCTGTTACCGGGCAATCCATCCGACAAAATCTGATGCGTAAATGTTCCCGGTTGAAGAGTGAATGAAACTTCAAATGGTTGATTGATACAAAGTGTGTCATCAGAGTTGATGTGCAAAGTGACCGGGTCAGGAGAAGGAATTGAGGTTGTCGAGTTCGGTTAGCAAAACAGAATCAGTCACATTTTCAGGACCGTTCTGATGAATGACATGAAACACAATTGGAATCATTAAAAGCCCTGATGAATTTTGTTGTTGTATTTTTATATTCAATTGCACTTCATAAGCTTCACGATTCATGGTCATTTCACGCAACCGGATATTTTGATCCTGAACAAAGTTGGGGTTATTTTTAGAGGTGGCACAAAAATCATTTTGTTCAAATAAAGTAGTTGCGCAGGGGCAAAATATAAGCAGGAAAAAGAATATTTTCATACGAGAAGGAATGATAAATTCAATTAGAGTAATGCCGGAAAGAAAAGCTTCATAATCTTTCAGGGTTTCATCAGATTAATCTTATTTTAGGGTTTTTAGGATGCATACAAAAAACGGGGAAATGGTTTTAACCGGAGTTCACTTCATGGCTTTTGCAAGTTTTAGACATCAAATAAATCATATGCATCTAATAATCAACGAATTAAATAATTCAAAAGTTGCTTTGAAAAATTGAGTTAATCGATTATCTTTGCCGTCCCGAAATAATGTTATTAACACATGGTTTATAACTATTTTGGTCGTTCTTCTCATAAAAACCTCACACGTGCTTTAGTCCCGATGTACATCGGGGTGATTGAAGCGGGGATTTGATTAATCTTCTCACTGCAAAAACAGGGAGAAGGTTATTCCTCCTTAGCTCAGTTGGTTAGAGCACATGACTGTTAATCATGGGGTCCCTGGTTCGAGTCCAGGAGGGGGAGCGGTGCAGTAGAGCCGCCTTTGGCGGCACACTGCACCGCCCTGCAGCGTGAAACGAGCGAAGCGAGTTTCTCTGCTGCAGGGCGGTATGATGTTCAGCAGGAAGTTCCATTTAACTTCCTGCTTTTTTTTATCTTTAAGTGCGCAACCAATTTTTTCCAGCAATTTTGTTGGTTATTTTTAGATTATCTTTACTTATTAAGTATTTTTTCATTTCACTTTTCTATGGAACATCCTAAGCACGCAACTTATGTTTTGTACAGTCTGAAAGATCGAGAATTTTACATTGGCTCTTCTTCTGATTTTGATCGAAGAAGCATCGAGCATGAACAGGGGAGATCAAAAAGTACCGCGCCACGCCGGCCGTTTGTGCCATTACTGTGCGAATACTATTTTTCTAAAAAAGACTCCATTAGAAGGGAAGAGTATTTTAAAACTACAGCAGGCAAACGAACTTTGAGAATAATGCTAAAAGAAAGCTTAGTTGAAGTCAATCTATCTAAGTCCTGAAGCAGAGAAACACGCTATGCTTGTTTCTCTGCTTCAGGACAGGGAAGATCAAAAAGTAAATCACCGCAACGACCTTTTGTACCCTTGTCTTGAGAATATTATTTTCTAAAAAAGATTATTTGAGGTCATGGGGTCCCTGCCCCGAGATTCCTGAGCTCGCCCAGGAGGGGGAGCAAAAACAAAAACGCCATCGGAAACGGTGACGTTTTTGTTTTTATGACTGTTTAAGTCCTTTCTGCTCAATTCGAACACAAGCAAATGCAAAAGTTGTTTTAATTGTTGATTCATGAGCTTCAGATTTGTTATGGCGGCATTTCAATTCAAAGTTTAATGAAGTTATTTGGAACTCATCTACAACTATTGTAAATTTAAGGATTTCGAAGTTTCTTTCGAGGCAGATAGCAAAGAACATAAGTTGGTATATGGGTTTAATGACCTCGAGACATATAAGCGAAAAGTTGAACAATACCTCAAAGAGCAAAGCAATCACATTACCATATCTAAACTGCGGTCCAACATTCTCATCACAAAAGATGAACTGAACGAACTAGAACGAATGTTATTTGAGCAAGGCACAATTGGAGATAAAGAAAATTTCACAGAAGCCTATGGTCAACAATCTTTTGAGCAAATTTATCGGGAATATTTAGGGTATGGATATCAACGCGGCGAAACATATCTTTAGAGAAGTTTTAAGCAGCTCCACCATTAATTCCCGCCAAATCCACTTCATAGATACCATCATCAATTTTTTATCAATCAACGGAACCTTTGAACCATCTATGTTATTTGAATTACCATTCTCCGATATCAATTCTTCCGGAATTATGGGCCTTTTTGATCATGAGCAAGCCGGTAAAATTATTGAATTGATTGAGCGGGTGAATAGGAATGCGGAGGGAGCTTGAAAGGGGGAATTAAAAAAAATATTGCAATGACTTATCATAAACAGCTATTAATTATAGCTAGAAAAGGAAAAATTGCAAATCTTACAAATACCTTTTTAGCAGATCCGAAATGAAGATATGAGAAGTGAAAATTTTAATTATAATAAAATGTCCTCCTATTTAATAAAAGAATTTGGTATAGTGGATTTTTTATGGATGACAACGGAGTAGGAGTTACCAATTATCATGTACTTGAAAACGCCTACTCTGCTACAATTTTTACAGCTGATGTTCAGGAATATTCAATAACTGAAATTGTTTGGGCTGCTAACGAATTTGATATTGTTAAATTCAAAGTAAACGTACTGGATAAAATATATGTTCCTTTAAAAATTTCCAAAATACTCCCGGATATAGGTGAAAGTGTGTA
>Ga0105044_10005241_pt1 | contig 17863 bp, 13 predicted proteins | sample MAT01_FD_78092 | JGI IMG/M metagenome (GOLD analysis project Ga0105044, IMG submission 78092) | Freshwater microbial communities from Lake Fryxell liftoff mats and glacier meltwater in Antarctica - MAT-01 | ecosystem: Environmental > Aquatic > Freshwater > Ice > Liftoff microbial mat | place...
CGTCGCCCCCGCCCCCTGCGCCCCAGCAGTCCCAGCTGCCGAGGCCGCGGGTGCAACCCCGCCCGCCGCGGCCACCACCGCCGCCGCCACCGTAGCCGCCGCCTCCACCACCGCCGCCGTAGCCGCCACCACCACCGCCACCCGGACGTGATTCACGCGGCTTGGCTTCGTTCACCGTCAGGGTCCGTCCACCGAACTGAGCGCCGTTCATGGCATTGACTGCTTCTTCCGCGCCATCCCCCATCTCGACGAAGCCGAAGCCCCGTGAGCGGCCCGTTTCGCGGTCCATGATTACCTGTGCCTTCACGACAGCACCGTACGGGGAGAAGGCCTGGCGCAGGTCTTCGTCCGTCGTGCCGAAAGGCAGATTGCCGACATACAGATTCTTGCTCATCGTCATTCCCTGCGGCCCGCAGAAAGCCGCGTACTCGAAACAGAAACCCATTCAGCCGCCGTGCGCGGCGGCATGCAGGAAGACCGAACGATGACCCTTCAGGTTCGCGATCGCCGTCAACTGCCGAACTTCACCCGATTGAAACGCGCGCAGCAGGAAACGATCACAGATCCAAGTCGGATCTGTACTCTCCGGCAAGACAGGCAGTGGCAATTCAGGAGTTAGCGGGAAAGAAAGGCTCAAGGCAGATCACTCGGACAGATTCACCGGAACGAAAGCCAAGGCAGCAGCCGGAACCACGTTCGTCGTCTTCCACCGGCCAGGAACGTACCTGACCGCACCGAAAATTGTAGCGGACATTTTGACGAAAGATAATGGAAAGTCAAAATTTTCAGCCACCGGAATCGACGCCCCGGCCTACACCCATTCCACGCCGGGTTCCCCGCCCACAATACTGCCGATGGCGTGCGTCGGGTAGCCGTCCTTCGTCAGCCGTTCGCGGATGCTTTCGGCAAAATACGGGGCGCAGATCACCACGAAGCCGATGCCGCCATTGAACACCCGGTCCATCTCCGCTTGCTCGATGCTGCCGAGCTGTTGCAGCCACGGAAACACGGGCGGCAACGGCCAGCTGCCACGCCTGATTTGCGCTCGCGTACCCGGCGGCAATATGCGCGGCACGTTGTCCACCAGCCCGCCGCCGGTGATATGGGCGAGGCCGCGGATCACGCCCTTTTTCACCGGGTAGTGCCGCACCAGGTGTTTGACCGCCTTGACGTAGATGCGTGTCGGCGTCAGCAGTTCCTCGCCGACGGTCTTGCCCAGTTCCGGCACATGCCGATCAATGGCGAGCTTCGCATGGTCGAAGACCAGCTTGCGCACCAGGCTGTAGCCGTTCGAATGAATGCCGACCGACGACAGCCCGAGAATCACGTCGCCGGGCTTGATTGCCTTGCCGTCGACGATCCGGTCGCGCTCAACGACGCCGACGCAGAAGCCGGCAACGTCGAAGTCGCCGGGCTGGTAGAAGTCGGGCAGGATGGCCGTTTCGCCACCCGTGAGTGAGCATTCGGATTGCAGGCAGCCTTCGACCATCCCCTTCATCAGTTCATGCGTCAGGGCCGGGTCGTCGGCATGCATGGCGAGGTAGTCGAGAAACACCAGCGGTTCTCCGCCGGTGCAGATGGCGTCGTTAACCGACATGGCGACCAGGTCGATGCCGACCGTGTCGTACTTCTTCATCATCGATGCGATTTTGAGCTTCGAGCCGACACCGTCGGTGCAGGTGATCAGGACGGGCTTCTTGTACTTCTTCGAGAACAGCCAGCGGTCGTAATCAAGCGCGAACAGACTGGCGAAGCCGGTGCTGCCCTTGCCGCCCTTGCGGGCCGGGAACGGCGGCGGCAGCACGTGCATCGGGTCGTGCGTCCGCCGGATCAGCGAGCCGATGCCGGCGATGGTCTCTTCATAGGTATCAAGATTCAGGCCCGCTTTTTTGTACGTCCACGGTTCGGCCATCGGTGCTCACTCACAGTGATGATGCGATGCCGATTACGATATGACATCAGCCGTTTAGCGGGCATCCCAACGGGATGCCCGTTTTGGCCGGCTACGGCACCACTTCTCCGCCGTCCCGCGTGATCATCGCCCGAATCGTTGCCTCCGGCGTCGTCGCGGGAATGAAGCGCACCGATCCGTCGCCCATCAGCACATTGAAGCCCCCGCGGCCGGGGAAGCCGAACTTGGGCAGCGGCTTCTTCGGGTCGTACAGGATTTCATCGGGCTTCATCCAGTCAACGCCTTCTTCGGTTTCGACGGCCATGATGGTGTTCGACAGTCCGTCGTTCACCATATTCAAGGTAACTTTCCCCTTCTCGTCGAACATCGCTCCGTTGCCGTAGATGAATCGGTAATGCCGCAGCATCTTCTCCGGTTCGGGCGCATCGCGGCTCGCGAATGTCCGGACCTTGAACTTCGAGACTTTCTTGTTGTCTTCGCTGTTCCAAGGTTCATCGCGCTTAATCTGGTTGTACGTGTTCTGCTGCTCAATGAACGGCAGCAGTTCCACGAACCCGCTGTAGAGCGGCTTGCCCGCTTTGTCGAACACGATTGGCGGCGGCAGATGGCCAATCGTGTCGTGGTAGGTGTGAATGGCGATGCCGATCTGCTTGAGGTTGTTCTGGCTCTGCGCCCGCGCTGCTGCTTCGCGCACCTTCTGCACCGCGGGCAGCATCAGGCCCACGGCAATCGGGGCCATCGTGGCGTAGCTGGTCAGCGGCACGGCCATTGACATCTTCAACGCCCGGCCGTCCTGCTTCACGGGCGGGTTGGCGAGGAACATGTCGGCACGTTCCATCGCACCAAGGGCCACCACGGCCATGGCCGCCTCGGGCAACTTGTCGAGTGTGGAAGGGGTGCCGTCGCCGATGGCGGTCTTGAGCATCTCGGGCTTGCTCTTCTTGATGAAGTCACGACCCATCGTTGTCAGGTCCTGCGTGGCCGTCATGGCCTTGCGTGCGGCCGCTTCGTCGGCATAGTTCAGCGTCAGGTCGAACTTCGTGTTCTCCGAAAGATCGAGGGAAAGCAGGGCGGTCTTCGCGGCCATCAGCGGCAGGAACGGCGGGGGCACGTCGCGAAGTTCGCGTTGGGGAATCATCGCCAGGTTACCACCCACGGTGATGTGCCGGCTCAGGTCGGCGGACTTCAGCAGTTCGGACATCGGCCCCGGTCCGGCCGAGCGTTGATCAACAAACAGTTTGATCGCGTCGGTCGGCCCGAACGCGAACGACTTGTTGTCGATGAAGGTGGCCGCGATGTTCTGTTTCTTCTGCACCCAGTAACTGCCGTTGGTCGTCTTCGTCTCGACTCCGTCCGGCATGGCGGACTTCAACAGCTCATCCCGATCAAACGTTTTGTTAAGAGTCAGCAGTGCGAAGAAGACCGGCTCTTCGCTCAAATCTTCGCCGCGAGGCAGCATGACCACTGTCAACCGGTCGATGCTTGAGGGCGTCGGCAGAAAGCGCTTGTCGAAGCCGTCGATCGCCTGCTTGCCGGCCAGCAGCACGGTGTCGCGCGTTTCTTTCAGTGCGTCGCTCTTCCAGATGTCCGCGACGCGGATGTGAACGAAGCCGACCGCGTTGCCGGGGATGGCCGCCAGGTCGGGCGGCAGCGATTGCTTCGGCTGGGCATACGTCGCGGTGCCGAGCAGCAGCACGGCAAGGGTCGTCGTCAGAAATCGGACAGTCATGGGAGAAACTCCTCGGGGATGGGACGTGTGCGCATCAACGTGGCATACGCGTCCCGCGTGCGCGTTGGTGCGGACACGCGGGACGCGTATGCTACAGTAGACAACGATCAAAAATCCGGGATCACGTTACCGTCGGCGCGTTCGATCAGCATCCGCCAGGTCTTGTCGCCCAAGCCCTTCTTAATCGAGCGTACCGAGCCATCGCACATCGCCACCGTTGTCTTGTCGTCAACGAAGCGCAGCAGTTTTTCGATCGGCAGCTTCGCGTCGTACTCGATGTCGTCCGGCTTGGTCCATTCCGTCGCGTCGGCTGATTCGACGACCATCAACGTATTTGACGAGCCGTCGGCGATCTGCGCAATTGTGCTCGATTGCAGCAGATCGAACACCGCGGTCGGTCCGGTGAAGACGCGGTAATGCGTCTTGCCATTCGGCTTGAGATCTTTCAAGGCGTAGGCCGCCGGCATCTTGTTGATGAGCGCTTTGTTATGCTCACTGTCCCAAGGCTCATCGAGACGGAATTGCTTGTAAAGAGCGTCCTGCTCGATGTACGGCAGAATGGCGACTCGCCAGCTCAACAGAGGCCGGCCCTTCTTGTCGCAGATGGCCGCGGGCGGAAATGTACTGTGTGCGTCATGATACGCATGCATTGCCAAGCCGATCTGGCGCAAGTTGTTATTGTTGTTCGCGGTGGAGCCGGCACTGCCGAGTTGTTTCGTGTATCCTTCAATCACCTTGTCCAGGTTCACATCCGCCTTCAGCGTCTGGGCCGTTTCCAGGCGATCACCCGTGCGATTGACCGTCACGCCGTCAACGCTGCGTTTCAGTTCCTTCAGCAGCGGCACAAGATACGCATCTCGCTTTTCGACCGACGGCATTCCCGCGGACAGGCCTGCCCCTGCGAGGGTCATCAGCAGCTTGAAGCTCTTCTCGGCGTCTTCCGTCGAGTTGGCGTCGTTGCCGGTGAAGTTCGCCGTGATCTTGAACTCGCGGTCTTTCAGGTTGATCGCGAAGCAGTTGGATTTTGTCTTGAGCAGCGGAAGGAAAGGCTGAGCTTCCGGCGGGGCGGCGGTCAGGATCTCGTTGGGCAGCTTGCTGAAATCCAGAGCGAAGACGAAATGCTGCTTCGCCTTCGCGGCTTTCAGCGCCTCGGCCACGGGGCCTTTGCCATCGTCGGCCTGGCCGCCCTTTGCGAACTTTTCCTTCAGCGAATCGTGCATGACGACGAACATGGTGTCGCTGACGAACTGCAGGTTGAACTTCTGCTTCAGTGCCAGCATGTTGCCGACCGGTTTGGCATCCTTTTCGCGCAGATCCGGCAGCAGGGCATCGCGGTCGTACGGCTTCACGGTGGTGACGATCACCATGAACGTCTGTTCGTCGCCGGGGCCCTGCGGCATGTTGGGAAAGCAGAACGTCGCGGTATCGAGAATCTCGAGCGGGAAGCCGACGTTCTTCTTGAATTCATCGCTGGCCTTGGTCAGGTTGTCGCCCAGCGACTTGCGAACGTCGACCCCGAAGGGGCTGTTCCACACGTCGCCGAACCGCAGATGGGCGAACACGCCCGCCGACGACGGCACACGGTCCAGCGGTTCCTCGCCCCGGACGGCGGTCACCGCCATCAGCGCAATGAATGATGCAACCAGCATTCGCATGGTCAGTTCCTCCGAACGAGTTGCCGAGACTGCCGGCCGGGAAAGGTTAGGGAGATTGTCGCGCATCGATCGACCGCCGGCAAGTGTCGATTGGATGAAGCAACGTTTAGCGGGCATCCCAACGGAATGCCGCAGATACTACCCCGGGGGCCAGTGAAGGTTTCGCCCGCCCAGCAGGTGCATGTGCAGGTGCGGCACTGTCTGCCCGCCGTCCTCGCGGCAGTTGATCACCAGCCGATAGCCGCCAACCAATCCCAACTGCTTCGCCAGTTTGACGGCCACCAGATGCATATGGCCGACGACGGCGGCGTCTTCTTCCACCAGCTCGTCATGCGTGGGGATCACCTTCTTCGGAATGATCAGGATATGCACGGGGGCCTGCTTGTTGATGTCGTTGAAGGCGAGGCATTGATCATCTTCGTAGACGATGTCCGCCTTGATCTGCCGGTTGATGATTTTCAGGAACAGGTTGTCGGTCATCATGTCGTTGGCCCCGGTTGCTGGTTATCGGGAAGTCTGCCGATAGGATACAGACAGTCATGATGCGAATGCCAGCGACCTTCTTATCCCCTCTCCCCCGGCTTTGCGTGGGAGAGGATTAGGGTGAGGGGGGTGCCCGCATCATGGTTGCCGACAGGTGGCGGTTGTGTCTCATCATGAGCGTGCGTAATGCAGTGGCTGATCGGAATCGACGAAGCGGGCTATGGGCCGAACCTCGGGCCGCTGGTGCAGGCCGCGGTGGCGCTGCGCGTGGCCGACGACGATGCCAATCCATGGGAACTGCTTTCCGAACAGGTGAAGCGTGCCGGCGGCCGGGACGACGGGCGCATCCTGATCGATGATTCAAAGAAGGTAAACGAAGGCGTGCATGGCTTCGCCCGACTCGAACGCGGCACACTCGCGGTGTTGTCGTCACAGGCCGGGCTGCCGCTGACGCTCGGCGACGTGCTCAAACGGACGGCCATTGGCGACAGCCGCGACGACCTGCTGCACGAAGCCTGGTTCGACGTGACGCAGCAGCTTCCCGCCGATGTGGATGCTGAAGCGACGGTCGCCGTTGGCCGCACTCTTCTGGCAGCCATGGAACGCAAGCGGCTGACGGTGGGTCCATTGCGCACACTGGTGACGCCGACCCCGCGTTTCAACATGCTGCTGGGTAAATGGGGCAACAAATCAAACGTACTGGGTCGCGGCGTGATCGCGCTGCTGCGGGAATGCCGGCGGTTGCCGGGCGATGAGCCGATCACCTTTTTGATCGACAAGCTCGGCGGGCGCAACTACTATGCCGCGATGATCCAGGAGGCATTCCCGGACGGCTGGTGCTCGGCCGAGCGCGAAGGCCCGGAAATTTGCTCGTACCGCATCCTCGGCGTTAATCGGCCGACCCGGCTTGTGATTCAGCCGCGGGCGGACGGGGCGCACTTCACGGTGGCGCTGGCATCCATGTTCGCGAAGTACCTGCGTGAAGTGTTCATGCGCGAGTTCAACACCTGGTGGGCCGGGCAGGTGCCGGGGCTGGCCCCCACGGCCGGGTATCCTGCAGATGCTGTCCGCTACATGAACGCGATTCGGCCGATGATTCAGCAGTTGGGTTTTGATGAATCCGCCATCTGGCGGTTGAAGTAACCGATCGGGAACACCCATGAACGCACCCGCCGAAACCGATGAACTGGCCGCGATCGCGAAACTTCGCGACGGCAGCCGGCGCATTCTGGCCGAGTGCGGCAAGGTGATCTTCGGGCAGACGGAAGTCCTCGAACAACTGATGATCGCGTTGTTCGCCGAAGGGCACTGCCTGCTGGTCGGTGTACCGGGCCTGGCGAAGACGCTGATGATCCGCACGCTGGCCGACTCGATGAACCTGAGCTTCAGCCGCATCCAGTTCACACCCGACCTGATGCCGTCGGACATCACCGGGACTGATATCCTGCAGGACGATCGCAGCACCGGGCAGCGTGCCTTCAAATTCCTGCATGGCCCGCTGTTCGCCAACGTCATCCTGGCCGACGAGATCAACCGTACGCCGCCCAAGACGCAGGCCGCGTTGCTGGAAGCAATGCAGGAACGGCAGGTCACCGTCGGCGGGGCCCGGCACCGGCTGCCAGAACCGTTCTTCGTGCTGGCGACGCAGAACCCGATTGAACAGGAAGGGACCTACCCGCTGCCCGAGGCGCAGCAGGATCGCTTCATGTTCAACATCAAGGTTGATTACCCGGACGCGGATGATGAATACCGCATCGTCGAAGCGACGACGTCGAACCGTCGGCCTCGCGTCGAGCGTGTCGTCAACGGTGAGGATTTCCTGGCGATGCAATCACTGGTGCGTGATGTGCCAGCGGCGCCGCACGTGATCAAATACGCGATGCGGCTAGCGCGGGCGACGCGCCCCGATGCGGGCGAGGCCCCGGAGTTCGTCCGCAAGTATGTGACCTGGGGGGCAGGCCCGCGCGCCAGCCAGTACCTGATCCTGGGCGCGAAAGCCCGCGCGGTGCTGCATGGCCGGACATACGCCGCGACGGATGATGTCCGCGCGATTGCCGGGCCGGTCTTGAGGCACCGCATCATCACCAACTACAATGCCGAAGCCGAGCGGATCAAGCCCGACGACATCGTGTCGCGGTTGTTGCTGGAAATGGGCGATGCATCGCCGGTTTAGCGGTCGTCCCGACGGGACGACAAACGATCTATGCTGATGGCCGACCCTGAAATCCTGGCGCGCATCGGTGCCCTTGAACTTGCCGCCCGGCACATTGTGGATGGGCTGCTCGCGGGGTCGCATCGCAGTCCGCAGCATGGTTTCTCGGTCGAATTCGCCCAGCATCGCGACTACGTCCCCGGCGACGACATCCGCCATGTCGACTGGAAGGTCTTCGGCCGGACGGAACGCTACTTCCTCAAGCAATACGAACTGGAAACCGACCTTGCGCTCTGGCTGCTGGTCGATGCCAGCGAGTCGATGCGCTACACATCCGGCGGGCGGACGAAATACGAGTGCGCCTGCCTCGCCGCGGCCGCGCTTGCGCACCTGGCGCTGAAGCAAAGTGACAGCGTCGGGCTGGCGACGTTCGACGAACAGATCCGCGCACTGCTGCGACCCGCCAGTCGGCCCGGGCATGGTCGCGACCTGCTTCGCATCCTGGCCGAGGGGCCCGGCAACGGGACATCGCGTATCGAACCGGTGCTGCATGCCGCGGCGGAGCGGTTCAACCGGCGCGGCATCGTCGCGATCTTCAGCGATCTGTTCGACGACCCGGCCGAGGTGCTCGCCGGGCTACGGCATCTGAAGTTCCTGCGGCATGATGTCATCGTCTTCCACGTACTCGATCCGGCGGAGATCGACTTCCCGTTCCGCGAAGCGACACTGTTCCGCGGCCTGGAAACCGGCAACGACATGCTGACCGACCCGCTGAGCGTGCGTGAAAGTTACATGGAAGAATTGCAGCAATTCATGGCCATGCTCGAACAGGGCTGCCGTCACAGCCATATTGATTACGTGAGACTGTTGACCGACACCGATCTGGCCGCTGTGCTGGCCCAGTACCTGGGCCGACGCACGACCGTCGGCGGATGACCGAGGCACATGCCGTACCCGCTCCCGATCCTGGCGATGATCTTCGCGACCCCGTGGGCGGCACTGGCTGCCGCCGGGGCAGTCGCGGCGGTGCCGATCGTCATTCACCTGCTCAATCGCAAGCGGTACAAGATCGTCCCCTGGGCGGCGATGCGGTTTCTCGTCGCGGCCCAGCGGCGCAACGTCCGCCGACTGCGACTTGAGCAATGGCTGCTGCTGGCCACGCGCGTGTCGGTCGGCGTGTTGCTGGTGGCCGCGTTCGCGGCCGTGATGCCCTGGGCCGAGGCGTGGTGGCAGCGCGCGTTCCCCGGCGGCAGCACGCGCGAAACGTCGCGGGGGCGCACGCATCGCATCCTCGTTGTCGATCAATCGTACACGCTGACGGCGAAGACCGAAGACGGCAGTCAGCGCATCGAACTGTTGAAGGAACAGGCCCACGCGGTCCTTGATCGCGCATTGCCGGGGGACGGTTTCAGCCTGATCGTTGCCGGTCAGACCGCGCAGGCGCTGATCGGCGAACCGGTTGACGACCGCCAGCGCGTTGCCGACGAGATCGACGAACTGCTGCTGCCGCAGGGCACGGCCGATACGGCCGGGGCGGTCCGCCTCGCGGTTGATCTCGCGGGTAAACCACTCGGCAAGTACAGCCGCCGTGAAGTGGTCTTCCTGACCGACCTGAAGCGATCCGGCTGGTCGCTGCCGTCCGCGGAAGCGGGACCGCCGGCGGCCGGTTCTCTCGCGGAGTTGGGCCGATCGGCGGACATCGTCTTCCTCGACGTCGCCCGGGCGGACATCGCCAATCTCGCCATCACGGGCCTTACTCTCGCTGACCCGCTGCCGATGACCGCCTCAGCCAACGCGGTCACCATCACTGTCAGCAACCACGGAAACACTGATGTCGCCGAAGTGCCGGTTGAACTGAAGCTCGGCCGGGCGCCGCGTGAAGGTGAACGGCTGATGTTGCGTGACGTCGGCCAGAAACTCGTCAGTATCAAGGCGCGCACTTCGGCCACCGTCGTGCTGCCGCTGGATCAGGCGAACTCGCTGCGGGTGCCGGGCGATCACGTCCTGTGGGCGAAGGCAGGCAACGACATGCTGAGCCTGGACAACACTCGGGCGCTTGCGTTCACCGTTCGTGAGTCGTTCCCGATCCTCGTGGTTGACGGCAACACGTCGGCGAATGCTCTCGACGCGCCCGGCGAGTGGGTGCGCCAGGCGTTGCAGCCAACGCTGCCGGACGGTCAGCCGCTGTCATCACCCTTCCGCGTCACGCGCGCGACGCCGGCCATGTTCGCCGACCGCTTCCGCATCGACCTTTCCAAGTTCGATTGTGTGTTCCTCTGTGATCCGGCCGCGGTCAGCGTCCCCGACGCGGCCCGTCTGGAAGGCTACCTGCAGCGCGGCGGGCGGATCGTCGTCAGTCTCGGGCCGAACGCAGCAACGAATCGTGATGAGTTGAATCGGACGCTGTTTGCCGTCGGGAAAGGCATCCTTCCGGGCGAGATCGGCGATGCCGTTCGGGCCGGGAAGGGGGAAGCATTCACGCTGAATGCGGATGAAGAGTCGCTGAAACGACCACCGCTGGCCGCGTACCGCGATGACCGCGAACGGGCGTCGATCGGGTTGCCGCCATTTCACCAGTATCTGCGGCTGCGCATCCCGCCGGCCGCGGCGGTCCGCACCGTGCTGTCGTTCCAACGGCCATCGAGTGACCCCGGGACAACGGCGCGTGATCCGGCAGTGCTTGAGCAGGTCCGCGGCCGGGGGCGGGTGATCGTGCTGACGACGACCTTCAACCCCGAGCCGCTGGGCGACGGACAGTTCTGGTCGAACTGGGCTCCTCACCCGACGTTTCTGCCGTTTCTGCATGAGACCGTCCGGCACCTTCTTGTGGAAACGCAGCGACACGACCTTGCAGCGGGCGAAGTGATCGAGGAACCGCTGCCGCTGGCGCTGACGTCGATCAAGGCCCGCCTGATCCGGCATGACGATGCCGGCGACGCGTTGCTTGAAACCGTTGACGTCCTGTCGCGCGGCGATGCCGCTCAGGCGACGTTCATCGCGACCGGCACGTGCGGCATCTACCGGGTGGCAACGCCATCGCGGGCCGACTCGCTGTATGCAGTGAACGTGCCGGTGCAGTCGGCCGTCGGCCGGGCCGAGGCCGACCTGACGCGACTGTCCCCCGCGGAGATTCAGGCTGCCGCGCCCGAGTCGGCGTTGCAGATCGTCCGCGATGCCAGTGAGATCCTGACCCGGGGCCGCGGCCTGGTGGAAGCCGCCGCCGGCGATGCGCTGCCGGTGCTGGACGGCAATGATATCGCCCGCGGGTTTCTGTTCGCCGTGGCGATTCTGCTGATCGTTGAACTGGTTCTCGCTTGGCGCATGGGCTCGGCACGGGCATCGCGTGGACCGGCGCTGCAGTCGGCCCCGACGCGCCGGCCGGTGTTCGTTACCTTCCTGTGGCTGCTGCCGACACTCGGAACGCTGGCGGTGCTGTTCACCTGGGGGCACGCGCTGGCCACGGATGATCTGCTCGGTTACTTGCCCGCGTCGTGGCGTCATTCACTGGAACGACAACTGGAAGTGCCCCAGGCCGGGCCTGGTGAAGGCACGCGCTGGCGCATCGAAACCACCGCATGTTTCACCGGCGCATGGTCAACCGATCGTTGGCTGCTGGCTGCCGGAACGGTCATCGCCTGCGGGCTGGCCATCGGCATCTATCGACGGGAACGGCTTGACTTCGCGCATCGCCGGCACCTGCGGCACCCGCTGCTGCTGCCGGCCCTGTTGCGAGTGCAACTGATCCTGCTGGTGATGTTGATCCTGCTGCCGCAGGCGCAGTTGCGCTTCGAGCGCGAGGCCTGGCCCGATCTGGTCATCATCATCGACGATTCGCAAAGCATGGCCCGTGAGGATGACTTCATCGAACCGCTTCTGAAGGAGCGAGTGAGCGAACTGAAGCTCGTCTGGGAGCGACTGGCTGTCGAACGCACGGCCATCGCCCGTCAGCGCATGATTGAGATCGACACGCGGCTGCAGGGAACCATCTCGGCCCCGACTTCGGCACGACTGCGGGATGAAAAGGCGTTACTGGAAAAGCGCATCCGCGATTGGCAGGTGCCGCACCGGTTGAACCTGGTCAAGGCGCTGCTGGCGGCCGGCTCGCGCGACTGGCTGACCACGTTCGTGCGCGACCGCAAGATGCGCGTACACGTGTTCCGGGCCTCGTCGGAAACCACGCGCATCGCGGAACTGAGCGACCCCGAACAGTGCACGCGCCTGTTGAACGACATCATCGATGTAATCCCGGAGGGCGATTCATCGAGGCTGGGCGATGCGATCGACAGCGTGCTGAAGCAGTTCCGCGGTCGATCGCTGAACGCGATCGTGTTGTTCAGCGATGGCGTCGTCAACGGCGGTGGCGACCTGGCCGGGACCGCCGCTCATGCCCGCCGCCGCCGGGTGCCGCTGTTGCTTGCCGGCATCGGCGAGGCAACGCCGCCGTTCGACCTGGGCCTGTCCACGCTGCGTGCGGAACGGGAAATCTCGCTGCGCGACCGGCTGATTGTCCAGGTGCAGCTGCATGCCCGGGGGCCTGACCGGCCGGAGACAGTGCCGGTGACGCTGTACGAAATTGTCGATGGTAAGCGCGTCCGCCGGGATGGCGTCAGCGTGCCCGCGGCCGATCGCACGGTTCGGCTGTCGTACGTGCCCGAAACCGCGGGAGACAAGCAGTTCATCATCGAAGTTCCCCCGCAGCCGGGCGAGGCGGACGTTCAGAACAACCGCCTCACGTTCGACGTGAGCGTGGCTCAGACCCGGCGGGTGCGTGTGTTGCTGATCGATGAAGAGCCTCGCTTTGAGTTCCGCTTCATCAAGTCGCTGTTCGAGCGCGAGGCCGAGCCGACAATCGGCGGCCGGTCCGTCGAGTTGAACGTGCTGCTGCTGGGGGCAGACAAGGAATGGTACCGGCAGGACAAGACCGCACTGGCGGCATTTCCGCCGTGGGAGACGCTGAAGACCTACGATGTCGTTATCCTCGGCGATGTCGATCCGAAACGCTGGCCGCGCGATTCCCGGGCGTTGAAACTGCTGGCCGATTTCGTTCGCGAACGGGGCGGCGGCTTGCTGTGCATCGCAGGGCCGCACTTCATGCCGCAGGCGTATGCGGACACCGAGTTGGCCGACGTACTCCCCGTGGTGCCGGCGGCCAATCCGCCCGTCGACAGCGGCCCGGTGCGAACCACCTATCGGCCGCGGATGACCAGTGTCGGCAGCGGGCACCCGATCTTCCGCTTCGTCAGCGATGATGCTGAGAACGCCCAGATCTGGAACAAGCTGATGCCGCTGCGCTGGTTCGCGACCGGCTACATTCGCAAGCGCTCGGCTGAAGCGCTGGCCGTGCACCCTGAACACCGGGCCGAACGAGGCCGCGACGGAGCGCTCGACGAACCGCACCCGCTGGTGCTGCAGCAGTTCGTCGGCAACGGCCGATCGATGTTCTTCGGATTCGATGAGACGTGGCTGTGGCGGTTCCGGCAGGACGAACGCCGGCATGCCCAGTTCTGGCTGCAGACGGTGCGCTCGCTGGCGCGATCGCGTGTCGGCCGAATCGAGTTGAGCCTGCCGGCGCGCGAATTCCGCCGCGGCGAGCCGATCCGGATCACGGCGAGATTCCCGGATGACGCTCCGGTGCCGCCGGCCGATCAGCCGGTGCAGGTGCGCGTGCAGCGCCGGCCGTTGCCGAAGCTCGGCCAGGCGGTCGTGCCGGCCGAGGGCGACCTGATGCATGTTCCGCTGACGCGGCAAGCAGAAAGTCGGGCGACATACGAAGCGATTCTGTCCTCGCCGATGGAAGGCGACTACGAGTTCACGCTGGAAGCCCCCGTCGTCACGCCCCGGCCACCGAGTGCGGAGGCGACGGTGCTGCCGTTGCGCGGTGAGCTGGAAGAGACTCGCCTCGACGAATCGGCCCTGCGTCAGGCAGCGGAAGATTCGGGCGGCGTGTACGCGGGCCTCGGTCGTGCGGCAACGCTGCTGGATCAAGTCCCCGAAGGGCCGCGCGTGGCGCTTGATCAGCCCTGCGCTCCGTTGGCACTGTGGAACCTGCCGGTCGTGGCCGTGCTGATGTTGATGCTGCTGGTCGCGGAGTGGCTGCTGCGAAAGCGGGCGCGGGTGTTGTAAAGCAAAGAGCGGCGTACGAAGTAAGCGGTCGAAATCGACCGCTTACTTCGTACGCCGCTCTTGATCCGTATCACTCTTCGAATGGGACCTTGACCATGCGCAGGTAGAACCCCTTTTTGTCGGTGTTCTTCAGTTCGACCAGTTCGTCGGCCTGTTGTCGTTCGGCGAAACTGAACCGGCCGATTTCCTTGCTGGAATTGTCGAACACGACCCAGATCGCCTTCATGCGGACAAACTTCGGGGCGCGGGTGCGTTTGGGCGCGGCCGGCTTCTTGACGGCCTTGGCCTTCTTCTTCTTGACCGGTTTAGGGGCATCCTCGTCGTCGTCGTCGGAACCCGCTTCCTCGTCGGCGTCAGGATCGGCTTCCGCCTCGACATCGGCTTCGGCATCGCCCTCTTCCTCTTCATCACCCTCTTCTTCGTCGTCGGTCTCTTCTTCCTCGGCGGCCTTGCCTTCGGTCTCTTCGCCTTCCTCGTTGCGATAGTCCATCCGGTTCAGGGTGCGTTTCCGAGCCATGCGTTCAACCTCCCGGCCAGATATGTGCCGCCAATTTCGTTCCGTAGTCTAATGATCTTACGCCCGAACCGCCCGCAGGCAAGATGCGCGCCGAACGGTCGCCGGGGCGGGGGCCGGCATGTATCATGCCTGCTCGCCCGTTGTTCCAACCCCCGGTTCACCATGTCGTTCCACGTTGTCGACCCCGCCGTACTGGCCGATCTCAGGAAATTTGACACGCCGACCATCTGCAACGTGCTCGAATTGTTCGACGTCCGCCCGCGCACCGCGGGGTACATGGATGGCCGGATTCTGCCCTGCTACCCGAAGCTGCCGCCGATGGTTGGCTACGCCTGCACGGCCACGTTCGTGGCCGGGGCACCGGCGCGTTCAGGCGATGTCTATGCCGGGCTGGGCAAGCAGGTGGAAGCGATGTCCACCATGGCCGGGCCGCCCGTCATCGTCTTCCAGGATCTTGATGATCCGATGACCGCGGCCACCTTCGGCGAGGTGATGTGCACCACCTACAAGGCCTTCGGTGCCGCCGGCTTGATCACCAGTGGAGCGGGGCGCGACCTTGATCAAGTCGAACCACTCGAGTTCCCCTGCTTCACCAACGGCACGATCTGCTCGCACGGCTATTGCCAGATCGTGGAACTGCAGAAGCAGGTCCGCGTCGGCGGGGTGACTATCTATCCCGGCGACCTGCTGCACGGCGATCGCAACGGCGTGACGACAATTCCCAATGAGATTGCTTCCGCCGTGGCGGACGGCTGCCCCGCGCTGATGGCGGCCGAGTCGATCGTTCTCGATTATCTGAAGGCGGGCAAAGTCGACGTGAAGGGCTTCAACGACGCCCGCAACGAATGCGGGCGCGTGATCAATGAACTGGGCGGGAAACTCCGCAAGGCGATCGGCCGCGGCTGATGGCTCAGCGCGGGTTCACCTGGCTGACGACCATGTACTGCCCGCCGCGGATGTCGCCCCGAACCTGGACATCGCCCATTAATTCCACCTGGCGGTTCACGAAGGTGTCGAGGCCGACCGAGCGACTGGTCACGTAATACATCACCCGGCCGCTCGAATTCTCGAGCGCATATGCCTGTTTGCCATCGATCAGAAAGCCCGCGCGACGCAGATTACCTGTCCCCGTCGATCGCACGGTGCTGGCCGAGGTGCGGCTGTCGGCCGGCCAGGCGACACCGTTGACGCCCGTATTCGTGCCGGACGGCGTTTGCAGCATCGCGGGTGGGCGGGCTCCGTCGGCTACGACCGGCGCGGAAAACGTGGGCCGGGGGGCGTTGGCATCAAGCCGCATCCGGTCCTGGCATTTGATGATGCGGTTGTAGCAGACGAGCAGCGACTCCGCGTCGGCATTCTTCTGCCGCTGATCCTGATAGATGGCGGTGTACAATTTCTCCGCCGTCGAGTAGTCGCCGCTGCGTTCCGCCTGTTCGGCCTTGTCCCACTGGGGATGCGCGATGTTCGGCCCGCCCTTGCCGCCGCTGGAGGCCAACACGCCCTGAGTTTTTTCTTTGTTCGTGGGGAACGGGCCGTCGCTCTTCACGAAGACCGGCGGCGGCGTCAGCGGTGAGGGAGCACCGACAGCTTCCTTCGGCAGCCAGCGGTAGTCGCCTTCCGGCGGGACGATCGGGTACCAGGTCGAATTCTCTTCGCGCACCTTGGCCCCGGCAATCTCCACCCATGTGCCTTTCGGCAGCTTCACCTGGGCCACCGGCAACGGTGTGTTCTTCTCGCTGCCCACGCGGGCTTCCACATTGTCGGCCAGCACCAGTGCGTTCTGCTTGCCCGGGTTGTTCGGGTCGAATTCGCCCAGAAAGCGGTGATTCACCCAACTGACCGTCCCGGCCGGCGGCAGAATGGCGACCCAGCCGCCATCCTCATGGTGAACGATGACCTGTTCGCCCTTGCGCAGCTTGCCCGTGGGCGGAAACTGCCAGCTACCGCCAGCACGAGTCTGGATCTCAGGCAGCACGATGGCGGCCGAGTACTTGCCCGGTTGAGCCAGCAGCGTGCCGGGCATTGCCAGAACCGCCAAAGCCAGCACGGTGTGTTGAAACAGCCTCATCCCCCACCCCCCTCCGAGTGTGCGCATGCGGAGCGGGGTATATCCGGGTTTTGTCGACTGTGCAAGGTGGGAATCGCGGAGTGAGAAAGTGAACGAGAAGCCGCGGACCGAGCTTCGGCGATTTCAGGCGGGTCAAAGCAAGTTCAAGTTTCCGTTTGTGCCGAGCCAAGCGGCAAGTCAAATGAGCCGATAACGCGTGGAGAGTCCGTCCCGGCTGATTTACAGCCAGATCGGGTTTGCAAACCAGGCGTCGGTGAACCCCAGCCGCGGTGTAAGAGGGGTGGTTGGCAACTTCGCCGACAACTGCCGCAGACGTACCTGCCATCGGGCCGCCCAATCGATCATCGCGGGAATCCGTTTGAGCATTTGGTACAGCACCAGCAACGTCATTGTTATCCGCTCGTTGTTGACCAGATGCGGAGGACGCCAAGTATTGCCGGCCGGCAATTGCGCCCGTGTGGTCCAGAGTCGGTCCCAAAGTCGGCCGTGATGGGCGCATATGTTTCGAGTGATGCTCAAGTGCTGCACCCAGCTGCACAGTGTCTGGTTCTGAAGGCCATATCGTGATCCAATTACTTTTTGATCATCGGACCTCATACCGGCGATCATTTTCGAAACGCACCCGAATGACATTACCTCCGACAGTACCCAGATTGGCAAGTCGTGGTTGACGGCTTCCGAGTACGTGCGACGGAAATGGTCTACGAATTGCTCCTTTGACCGCTGGACCTCGTCCCGCGCGTGAGTCAGCCACTCCGCATGCTGAAATGTCGGGCGTGGATCCTTGCCGCGTCCCGAAGGTCGACGATGAAAGTGAGCCGGGTCGACGTGTCCAAACGCGAGATACTTTTGACCGAAGTGATGGGCGACAGTCGTCCGCAAGTCGATCTCAATCACTTCAAGGGCTTCGCTGACCTGATCTCGCAGCGCGAAGTCGAAACCGTATGACGCCTGAAGTTGCGCAAACGTCGTGCCAGGAGCGAACTTGTGCCGCGAGCCCGGCAGTTCAAACGCCAGACAATAACCGGCAAAACGATAGTAGTTGACGTGCGCGAGAAATTGTTCAGCGCTGTAATCGTTCACGCCCCGGCCAGCAACGATGGGGCTGGTTGGCGGGAGATGTGGGCTTCGACGGCGTTTGATAGCCAGGCGAAGGTGTTTCGTGACTGGCGCCGGCAGGTTTCGACCACGGTCAGAAGCCGCTCGACGAACCGGCTGCCGGTC
>Ga0105044_10005242_pt1 | contig 17863 bp, 13 predicted proteins | sample MAT01_FD_78092 | JGI IMG/M metagenome (GOLD analysis project Ga0105044, IMG submission 78092) | Freshwater microbial communities from Lake Fryxell liftoff mats and glacier meltwater in Antarctica - MAT-01 | ecosystem: Environmental > Aquatic > Freshwater > Ice > Liftoff microbial mat | place...
AACTCCAGCCGCGTGTTCCGCGCCATTATTCCACCTACGGCGGCACGCGGGATCTGCGGTCAAGCCCCCGAATTCCCTATTTGGTGTCATCCATCAGCACCGGCGGGGGCACGGCGAGATCCAGGTAGACCGGATAGTGATCGCTGGGAAACCGGGACGCGCCCGCCGGAACCTCCCGATGAACACCACCCCGCACGACGGTAACGCCGATGGATGGTAAAACGTAATCAACCCGCAACTTAAACGAGGCCGTGTCCGTTGCATCCAGCCCCGCCACCGCAAGAGGAGACTCGGGCGTGAATCGGAAGTTCACCTTCCGATTCCTCATGAAAAAACGCTGCATCGGATCTTTGAACGAGCTACCGTCCTTCGGGTCCGCGTTCAGGTCACCCAGAATCACGAACTGCTCAAAACGGCCCAATCCCCCCTCTTTTCCCGCATCGTCCACTAGATGCGCCGCGTCTTGAATGTAATCGGCCACAAGGCGCAACTCATCATGATTGCGACGCTGGTTACGTTGCTCGGCTCCATCAAACGCGGGCGGTGTTGGATGACTGCAAAGCAGGTGAAGCACCGCGCCGTTCGGCATGGTGACAGGAATATCCGCAAAAGTCTTCGAGCTTAGCCGCAGATACTTACGTTCTTCCTCACTGTACCAGTGTTCGCCAGGCGTAACCTCGCTGCCCGTCCCGGCGCTGGGTTTACGCGGCAGGAATGCCCCGGGAAGATACGACCACGGATAGCGTTGAAAGGTGCGAATGCTCTCGGGTGAAATTGTTAGGCGTTCATCGACGAGCAACGCAAAGCCGTACTGGCCGGGATACGTGCCGAAGCCATAACAATCGTTCCCATAAGCGCGACCCGCCTCCGTCTGCGGGGCGGGCGTTCCATCGGAGTTTGCCGCCGCCGGTTCCAAATAGGCAGATACTACTTTGCCGTCGTTATCAAGATCAAAGCCGCTCGATATCCCGGTATTCACCGGCGGCATGTACGCCTTGTATCGGGGTAGATCCGGGTAGCGCGACAAGTAACTCGTAACAAAGCGTTCGCCGTTGCGTCCTGGAGGCTCGCCCGCGGGAACGGAGGGAGCGCCGGGGGAATCATAAGCGATTTCGTTGAGCAATATAATATTAGGTCGGATCGACGCGATGACCGAGGCAAGGTGCTTTAAACGAGGCTGGTCGCTCCGCAGCACGTCCAATGTAGAAACGTCCTCAATATTGAAGGTAGCAACTCGTATCGTAACCGTCGACGGCTTCGCTCCCGCTTGAGTTTCAACCACCGCTGGCGAGGGGGCAGGCCCTGAAACCGGTTGTCCGGGGGGCTGCGCTACAGCAAGTCCCGCTAGCGCGAAGCAAAGTGCCGCCGCGCGCCCTATTCCTCCCGCTCTCTGCAACTCGACCACACTCCGCTGCTTCTCGCTCTTCCGATGCGATCCTTGCATTCGCCCATACTCCTCTGTAGCATAAATTTCAGCCAGCCAGTCGAAAAGCCTGGCCGTGCGAGAGATCCCGAGCGCTCCGCGGTCCATGCAAAACCGACCCCGCCCGCCGCAACTCTCCCGAATTGCTTACACTTACGATCAACTATTCCATGATCGAGTCGGCTCCCCGATATACCGGCTCAACGGTCTAATGATGCGGTTGTTCGCGTGCTGCTCCATAATATGACTGCACCAGCCCGAAAGCCGCGAAGCAACGAAGATGGGGGTGTATTGCGGTACCGGGATACCCATCACAAAGTAAGTCATCCCGCAAGGAAAATCGACGTTCGGGTGGATCTTCTTCTGATCCAACATAATCTTCTGCACGCGGTCGCCCATCTCAAACCACTTAAGCGACTCTGGACCCTGCCCCTTTGCAATCTCCCGGCCCAACGCTCCGAGGATCGGTGCCCGATGATCGCCATTCTTATACACCCGGTGACCAAAACCCATGAGCTTTTCCTTCGTTTCAAACGCGCGCTGCATATACCCCTCGACGGTACCACCACCCTGCACGTGCTTATCAATCCGCTTAAGCATCTCCATCGCCGCTTCATTCGCGCCCCCGTGTAACGGCCCTTTCAATGCCGCGATTCCGCCGCAGACCGCGCCGTGCATATCGCTGAGCGTTCCAGCGATAACGCGGCAAGCGAATGTGCTCGCATTAAAGTCGTGCTCGGCATAAAGAATGAGCGACACATCAACGCAATGTTCGAACTGCGCGTTGGGCTTCTTGCCCGTCATCAGATAAAGCAAATTCGCTGCGTGAGATAATTTCGGATCCCCACCCGTCGCCGGTTCAATCAGCTCTCGACCATCAATAACGCTCTGCATGTGCCCAATGATCGCCGGACACCTGGCCAGCAGACGTTTGGATTTCCGTAAGTTCGCCGCAGCGGTGTTATCTTGACAATCTACATCGATGTGCCCCAGTATGCCTATCGCTGTGCGGCAGACATCCATTGGCACCGCGGTGCCAGCTTTGAGCGCAGGACCGGTTTCGCGTAAGAATGCGATCACTGAGGGCGGTAGGGCCCTCTCCGCAACGAGCTCACCCTTGAATCTCGCCAACTCAGCCGCGTTGGGCTTGTGCCCTTCAAGTAGCACGAAAGCGACCTCTTCAAAGGTCGCGTTTTTCGCCAAGTCATGGATCTCGTACCCCCGATAGAACAGCCCGCCCTGCTCAATGGAGCAGATAGCGGTCTCGCCAGCGACAATGCCCTCAAGCCCCCGAGAGAAAATAGCTTCTTCGGACTCTTTACTTACGTTGGAAGTGGGTGTAGCTATAGACATTGCTGTGCGAACCTTTCGAGTTTGCGTTTTAGTTTCTAGGCAATCTTATCACGATCCCGCCTCACGCTGTTACGCGGCAGTGGACTGCCTTGCGGAGATTCTAGCGCGGGCGACCCTCTAGCCCCGCCCGCCCGTGCGTACCTTTTTGATTCTCGACCTTTTTCGCTGGGTTCCTACCGGAGCATCCTGACCCATGCCGACCTCGAAGCCAGCCACATCTCTTCCCACCGGCCTCTCGCGCCGTGACTTTGTCGCAACCGCCGCGGTAGTCGCGGCGGGCGGGTCACTTGCCTCCGCGCTTTCACACGTGGCCCAACCCTCCGATACGCGGCGATTGCGCATCGGGTTGGTTGGCTGCGGCGGACGTGGACTGGGCGCGGCCGTGCAGGCCCTGCGAGCTGATCAGAATACCGACTTGGTAGCCGTAGGAGACGTCTTCCCCGATCGCTTGGAAACGTGTCTCGCGGGCCTGCGTGACGAGCTCGGCGACGCGGCAACTTCCCGTGTGAAAGTCGATGATGAACGTAAATTTTTAGGCTTTGACGCCTACCAGAAAGTGATTGATGCAGGGGTCGATGTCGTTTTATTATGTTCGTATCCGGCTTTCCGACCAGCGCACCTTAAAGCCGCCGTCGAAGCGGGGAAGCACGTCTTCGCGGAGAAGCCGCTGGCCACTGATGCCCCCGGGCTCCGGAGCGTTCTTGAATCCGCCGCGGAGGCAAAGAAGAAGAATCTCGGCATCCTCGTGGGCTTCTGTTGGCGTTACAACGAAGGTATGCGGGCCACATATGAGCAGATCAATGCGGGCGCGCTGGGCGACATCATCACCGCCCACACCACCTACCACACAGGCACATTGGAAAAACGTAAGCGAAAGCCCGAGTGGAGCGATCTCGAGTTTCAGATGCGAAACTGGTGGCACTTTTGCTGGGTCAGCGGCGACCACATCGTAGAGCAGGCGGTGCACAGCATCGATCGGCTGGCCTGGGCGATGGGCGATCGTAAGCCCGCGCGGGTGAACTGTCTGGGGGGTCGCGCCGCAAGGTCCGGCCCGGAGCACGGCGATGCGTTCGATCACTTCGCCGCCATTTATGAATACGAAGGAGGTGGCCGGGCCTTTCACACCTGTCGCCAGATCGATCAAACTCCCAGCGATAACACCGACTACATCTACGGTGTCAAGGGTAGTGCGGTTGTAAACGGCTGGGTACCGACTTACGTTCTCAAAGATGCTGCGGGCAAGCCGATTTGGAAATATTCAGGACCCACCGGCGAGGATATGTATCAGAACGAACATAACGCTTTCTTCAAGAGCCTGCGATTAGGTCAACCGATCAACGACTGCGAGCGGGGTGCTAACAGCACGCTCATGGCGATCATGGCAAGGATGTCCGCCTACACCGGTAAGACCATAACTTGGGAACAGGCACTCAACAGCAAGCAAATACTCGTGCCAGAACAGTTGGTCCTGGGGCCTTATCCCACTCCGGAGGTCGCGATCCCCGGCAAGACACCCTTTAGCTAAACTCTAACCAGCCATCACTTAAGATAATCGGTAAACCGGAGTTCTTCAATCTCGCCCGCCACCAATAGCAGTAAGGCCCGCCGACTTATGCCGCAACAAAACGATACAATTTCCTCGCCCTGTGCAATCTCCCGCCGTCAACTGATCGTGGCTTCCGCCGCGTTGGGTGCCTCAACGATGGTGAGTGCTGCGCAAGCTTCCCTCGCTTCGTGTGCGCTCTCCGGTGAACAGCCTGCTTCGCCACCCCCCACATCAGCCCCGCTGGCCACACCAACGCCCGCCCCGACGGGCCAGAGCCCGAAGCGAACACTCAAAGCAGCTGTTATGTACGGGATGATCGGCGAGGGAACCACGCCCCTTGAGAAATTTCAGGTGATCAAAGATTGTGGATTTGAGGGGGTCGAAATCGATGCGCCCAGCAATATTAGCAACGAAAGTCTATTGGCCGCCGCCGCGAAGACAGGCATCACGATGCACGGAGTTGTTCACAGTGGCCACTGGAAGTATCCGCTCAACTCACCCGGCGCAAAGGTAAGAGCACAGGGGCTCGCGATGCTCGAACAGGCGCTGCGCGATGCTAAAGCGTTGGGGGCGTCCTCGGTGTTGCTGGTGCCTGCGGTCGTAACAGCTAAGCAGCCTTACGACCAGGCCTGGGAATACTCAAGCCAAGCGATCACCACCGCTTTGAAAACGGCGGAAGAATGTAATATTCAAATTGCGATTGAGAATGTCTGGAATAACTTCCTACTCAGCCCGCTCGAAGCCGCGCGATTCGTTGATTCCTTCAAAAGCCCCCTCGTCAAATGGCACTTTGATATCGGAAACTGTATTAACGCAGGTTTCCCCGATCAATGGATTAAGATCCTCGGCGCCCGGATCGTAAAAATTCACATCAAAGATTATTCGCGAAAGATCCGCGACGACCAAGGCCTTTGGAAGGGGTTCAACGCCGAGCTAGGGTCCGGCGATGCGGGGTGGCCCGAGGTTATGAAAGAGCTCGATTCAATAGGCTACTCGACCAACCCCGTAGGCAACTGGGCGACCGCGGAGGTGCCCGGTGGCGACAGTGCCCGCCTGAAAGTCATCCGCGAACAGATGGAAAAGATTTTCGTAATATAACTAATCGGGTGTGGGCGCAGGCCTGCGAACTGTATTGGGGTGCGGCATTACCGCGGCCGAACAGTCCAACCGGCGGAATCAGCCTGGTCCGCCCAGTTTCGCATGTCGTTCAAGCCCGACCAGCCCAGTAGCCCTACATGCCCATCGAGGTAGCCGCACACCGCTTTGCCGTTATACCGGAGCGAGATAAAGCCTGAGTTGATGCCAGGCAAAGCAGCATTCGTTTCGTAATTATTATCCCACAAGTTAGCAGTGTTGGAGGCAAATCGAGGCGGGTCAACCCGAAAGAAACCCTCGGGTTTGCCCAGGATCGGAACCGCGGGTTGCTCCTGCGCGCGGGCAGAAACAAACGTAAGCAATGACGACGCCCGCACCACTTGGTCAAGCCGTGCGACATGCACCCTACCGAAGGTATTCTGGAAGAGGCGATCAAACATCAAAAGCCTGTCCGAACCACCTACAAAGACCGCGTTAAGCCCGAGTGATGGGTACAAGCTCACAACGTAATCGTAATTAATTCCGGACGGCAGATACTCCGATTCCTTCTCTCGTAGGTCCGCCAGTAGCCGGTCCGACTGGTACAGACCCCGAAAGTTATAGTTAAGATACGGCGCGAGCCGGAACGGATAACGCTGGGCATCCTCATTTAACAACCGTGCGCCGTCACCATTGAACACCGGCATCGGGCCATTCACCCACTCCCGCTTTGGGTAGCCAGGAAGAATCAAACCTTTGTTATCGTCGGCGTACGCTATGAACGCGACCATCATCTGGGCCGCCGCAGCTTGCTCGCGAGTCTGCTTCGCCAAGGTCCGTGCCTTACCCAACGAAGGGAGAAGCAACGCAATCAGCACCCCAACGACAAAGATGACTACGAGTAGTTCAACGAGTGTGAATCCCGCACTTGCGGAGATGCTCTTGAGCGCACGAGTGGCACGCATAATCGGGCATCGGCTTGGCGCGAGGTTGCCCTCCGCAGCATTCGCGAAGCTACGCGCTCTCGCCGAGTGGCTATGTGCCTTGACCGTCTCAACCAAAGCCCGCAGCCGCCCAGGTTTAAAAAAGGAAATTCTTGTCATACTGAACCTATTACTGTAGAACGGGAGTATCATCTATTCTAGCCGGTCCCACCGCAAAGGAAAGTCCTTACAACCACCAGCCATTTCGCCAGAAACTCGCGATTAGATGCTGGTAAGGCCGCTTTTCCAAACTAAAAGCGATTTAGTGCAACTGATTGGTAAAAGGTACGAAACTTGTTCGTGCCTTCAGCGTATAATCTGTTGCCTCCTTCTCGCTCGTCCTGTGGAATCCTTAGAACCCTTCTAACACCTCTTCGAACCATCCCTCTCTCAAATGGAGATCATCATGAAAGCAGGCCTCATAAACCGTCACGCACACTTCATACCGATTGCCTTCACCGCAGCGTCGGCCTCGCTACTCGCATCGACGGCCGTCGGGCAGACTATCGTGACTGGCGAACTGCTTCCGGCGATCGACCGATGGAACTACCCCTTTGCCAGCCGACCCGGGGCGGAGGAGACTGTCCCAGTTTTCGCGGCCCTTTTCCAACCCGGGTTTGACGACCGCGATGCCCAGTTCTTACTTGGCTTTGACACCTCTAGCTTGGTGGCAACCGGCCGCGGCACAGAGCGATACATCGTCGATCGAATTGAGATCACAGTCTTTGCCTCGACCGACAATCAGTTTTTGTACGACCCAAGCTTTGACGGTGTCGCAACTTCCTACCCACCCTCCGACTCGGCCTACGTTGTAGACGCGGATGTCGGAAAACCGCTTGAGATCTTCGCGGTTGGGTACCGAAACGGGTTGAGTGCTCAGACGTACGCCGAGAACACGCCGTACAGCCCTTTCCCTCCCGCTCCGCGCGAGGGCGTCCGTAGTGCTTTTGCTGCGATCTTTGACGGCGCAGGTGAACCATCAATAGATGTAGGCCGACACGTACGCCAGCGTTTCGAAGCAATCCCGCTCGCCATCGGCCAGAACCCTGCACTGATCGTCGGGCAGTCCATAGCTGCGGGCACATCGTTTACGTTCTCCGTTGACGTCTCTTCCCCAGATGTGCAGAGTTACGCGGCGCGAGGATTCGCGATCGGAAAACTTAATCTTATGGTGTCGGGCCTGCATCCCGCAAGTGGTGGACCGGGTGGGGGTGGTGGCGGGTCGTACCCTTCTTTCTTCACTAAAGAGAGCGGTGTCGCTAGCGTCAACGGCCTCATCTCCCGGCTTTCATTCTCGGTCGCGACTTATCCGGGCGCCGACTTCAATGAAGATGGCGGCGTAGATGGGTCCGACGTCGAAGCTTTCTTCCTCGCTTGGCAATCCTCCGAGTCCGCAGCAGATTTCAACATCGACGGCGGAGTCGACGGCGCCGATGTCGAGGCGTTTTTCATCGCCTGGACGCTTGGATAACCCTCGGTCACGCAAACCCCGTGCGCATATCAAACTCGAGGTGAACACGCTCAACGCGATCTGAGCGAGGGTCTCTCGCGCGTGACAGGCAAACCATAATACACAGCGACCGCCAAATCACTCAAATTTTTTGAGATAGCGTTGTAAAGGTAGCAAATCACCGCTTGCCGTAACATCTAGACGTGCTGGGATGCCCTGACCTGACCGGCATTAATTTTAGGAAAACCTTCGGAGAAGCCCCGTGGTCGCTCAAATGGTTGGCGCGAACTTGAAATGATAGAACGACTGCTCCAGAGCTTTGAGCAAGCAAAAGAAAGGGCGACTGCCCGCCGCGTCTAAAAAGTGAGCGATACTGGACTTGAACCAGTGACCTCATCCATGTCAAGGATGCGCGCTAGCCAACTGCGCCAATCGCCCGTTCTCCGCCGCGGCAAGATTCTGCTCGCGTGCCACAGCAGTGGGGGTGAGTATAGGCCCGACCAGCCGCGTTTTGCTACCGCCGGACCCTCGAAAACCCACCGTGTAATCAAAGATTGTCATCGCATCCGCAGATGCAACCGTTTGGAGGCACGGCAACTATATTGATACGGCAGCCGCTATCGGTGCCCAACAAACGCGGACTAAGAGTTAAGTACTTTCAGCCGCTCAAACGTCCCAATGAGGATCAATGGCTCTATCTTGATCTGCGATTCTATCTGATGGTTGCAAATGGCCCGGGCGATTCCGGCCGCGTCAATGGCTTCGGTGTCATATAAACTTTTCGGCGGGCGAGTGTCTGTTCCGGGTCGGGTCGCCCTCAGCGTAGTTTTAGCGAACCCGCACAGATTCGCGTGCTTTTGAGGCGTGAGCCTGATACTCTGTCACGGTTCATCCGGGAGGCCCGTCTCCCAATCGTCTGGCGCTTGTGTTGTGCGTTGATCCGCGTTGCGTTTGGTCCTGCGTCTGCCCTCGCGCCATCTTCGATTATCTGCTCTCACGGTGGTCTAAATTCTTTGCGAAATGGGCAGAGCCTAGGCTCTGGGCAAGATGCAAAGCGGGAAAAGTGGATATTACACGAGGTGCTTACTTTGACGTTTGCAGGTTCTTTTGACATCTTCCCCACCTTGGCTTCGGTGCTTCTCATTGCCGAGGCGCTGATTCTGGTTTCATTTTGGAAGCCAATTCTGCTTCTTGTGCCATTGGTGCCCTGGGCGTGGGTCGTTTCGCGAATTCTCGATAAGCACGCGGCGAGGTTCTTTCTCGAACGCGAACGCTGGAACACGATCCACCTTTCGGTCGCGTTACTCGCGTTTCTCGGCGTGTTGGCGATCCCGATGGCCAACGAGGGTGCCTTCTGGATTGGTTTGGGCCTTCTGACGGTCGTGCTCCTTTTGGATATCGTGCTGTTCGCGGTGATCACGAACCGTGATGAGCGCGTGCCCGAGCAGTTCAGGCTTACCTTGGACTTTTCAAAGTATCGTGAGGCTCGTGCCACGAAGGCGCTCGCAAAGCAGCAGGGCAAAGTTGAGCTGGTGGTGAAGGGGCCAGACAAAATGTCGGTCGCGCCCCCATTGGTTGGCACTCCGGAGTTTGACGTCCGCGTGGCCAGCGAAAAAGTGATCATGCAGGCAATGGACGTTAGATCAAGTGAATCCGTAATCGGGCCGACGGGCAAAGATAATACCTACGCCGTTTCACATCTCGTCGACGGCGTGCGCCAATCCGGCGCAGTCATGCCCGCGTCCGAAGCGTTCAAGCTCATGGTCTTCTGGAAAGCGGCGGCGAAGATGGATGTCGCCGATCAACGAAAGAAACAGCAGGCAGACATTACGATCGAACGCGGCGAAACCAAGAAGAAGCTACGAGTTACGTCACTCGGTTCGGCCGTTGGTCCCCGGCTGATGTTCCTCGTCGATCCCGAGGCTCAGGTGAAGCGGAAGATAGAAGCACTCGGATTACTCGAGCCGCCCCAGCTCACCGAACTCAAGGCGATCATAAGCGATGGGCAAGGCCTTGTGCTGCTCGCTGGCGGCCCCGATTGCGGAAAAACAACCACGCTGTACACGATCGTAAAGATGCACGATGCGTATACCAAGAACGTGCAGACCGTTGAGACCGAGGTGCAGGATGCCATCGAAGGGGTCCGGCAGAATAAGTTTGATCCTCAGGCTGAAGGCCCCGACCTTTCAACGCTTGTGCGTTCAATTATCCGCCGCGATCCTGATGTGGTCGCAGTGGCGGATGTAACTGATTCGGCAACCGCCAAGGAGGTCGTTCGTGCCGAGATTGATCGGACGCGTGCTTATGCGGGGGTGAAGGCCGATGGGGCGATCCAGGCTATCCAGGCGTGGGTGAAGCTTGTCGGCGAAGTCGATGCGGCGGTCAAGCCGCTCAAGGGCGTAATCTCTCAGAAGCTTGTTCGCAAGTTATGCACCAACTGCCGAGTCGCTTACACGCCCACTGCCGAAGTGGTGAAGCGTTTAGGATTGCCAGCCGACAAAGTGAAGCAGTTGTTCAAAAAGGGCGGGCAGGTGCTCATCAAGAACAAGCCAGAGGTCTGCCCGGTGTGTGGCGGGGTTGGATATGTCGGCCAGGAAGGCGTATTTGAAGTCTATTCAGTTGGAGACGCCGAACGGGCCGCGATAAAGGCCGGCGACCTGAACGCGGTGAAGGGTGAGTGGCGTAAGCGTGGCCTGCCCTCGCTGCAACAGGCCGCCCTGCGGAAGGCACTCGACGGTATCACAAGTGTCGAGGAGATCAGCCGCGTCACCGCGCCTGATGCGGTGGCGACGAAGACCGAAGCTCCCGCCGCGCCCCCATCAAAGGCACCCGCAAAGAAAGCCTAGCCGGGTGAACGTTCTTAAAGGATTGACCGTAAGTACTAGTTGGCATCGGTTATAATCGGCGAAGTCATAGATCTACCCGCGGCAGCGAAGTGAGCGACGGGCGAAAAGTTAAGTTGGCTGTAGAGTAAAGCATATTCGCGCTTGGCCAAGGGGACGGCGTGATCGAGAGGCGCACCATGTTTGCAAACGGTATCGCGGTCATCATCGTTGGTTTAATGGGTTACATCTGGCTCACGCGGGGTTTCTTCTCCGCGTTCATCCATCTCGTCTGCACCGTCATCGCCGGCGCGGTGGCGTTCGCCGTTTGGGAAAAAACTTCCATATATCTGATCGAGCAAGCGCCCACCAGCGGCTTCTTTTCCTTCGTTGGCACAGTCGCCTGGGGTGTCGGGCTGGCTGGCCCCTTCGCGGTAACCCTGGGATTATTACGTCTTGGTGTTGACAGTGCGCTCAGGGCCAATGTAAATCCCGGAACCGCCGCCGATTACGCGGGCGGGGCCGTTTGCGGCGTGCTGGCCGGCGTGATCGCCTCTGGCATCACGATCATAAGTTTAGGGTTCCTTCGCCTGGGGCCTGATTTTACCACGCACGTGGGTTACGCTCAGCGCGGATACATCGTCCGCAGCGGCGACGGGATCGGCGGGCTCTATGTGCCCACCGACAAACTTACGATGATGCTCTACGGGTCGCTCTCCGAACGAGCCTTCCGGACCGCCGAGCCGCTCGCGAAGTATTATCCTTCGCTGCACGAAGTTCCCACATCGCTGCGAATTACCGCGCTCGAGGGCAAGGGGCGTAACACGACGCGGCCTGATGACTTCGAAGTGAACGGGCGTTTCACCGTCGGGCAGAACCCAAAACTTAAGATGACGCAGCTCCTGCGAGATCGCTGGAATCTGGAAGTTCAGGACGCCAAGGACATGAACGGGGAGGCTTACCCCGAGGGTTCGTATATCGAAGGCTTTTTAATTAAGTTCATGGCTGGGGCCAAAGAGAAGGACGGTAAAGTCGCCATCGGCGCCGCCCAGGTCCGCCTCGTCCTGCAGAGCACCACCGATGACCTAGATCGAGTGACGGTCTTCCCTATCGCGTGCGCCTCACAAGCCGAATCAACTTCGATCTCCGCCGCACGCTGGCGATTCAACTCTGAAGGCACGTTTATCGCCTCGGTCGGCGGAGCATCGGAGGCACCCTTCGCCTTCGAGTTTGTCGTTCCTCCGAACTACGAGCCGTTCGCGCTCTATATTAAAAACATCCGCCATGTAATCAGCGAGGGCGCGACCGCCACCGCCAAATTTAACTTTAAGAGCACGGACGAACGAGATTCATTCCTCGTGCGTATGGCTGGCGGCAGCCCGCAGCTACCATCGCCGGTGGGATCTATCGGCGGTGCTTCTTCTCCGGCGGCGAGCGGGCCCGGGGATACGGGCGAGGCGGTTACGATCGGCAACGGCCAGCCGATCCGCGAGGGGACTTTCTACCAGCCCGACAATGTTAAGATAAGCACGCGGCTTCCGTTTACACTCCAAGATGGAACACTCCGCGAACTCGAAGTCTCCACCGAGGGTGAAAAAGTCATAATCAATGGCACCGAGAAGTTTGAGCTTAACTACCCCACGACCAGGAGCGTGGGCTTGGAAAAATCGCTCCGGATTGAGAACTTCCAGTCAAGTACAGACACGAATATTGTTCAGATCGATGTCGACGCCGACAGTAAGTCGAGCCTGCTCGGGCTAGCCGCGGCGACCGCTACCGGAGCAATGCCGCCTTTACTTGTGGACACCAACGGCCAGAACTACGAGCCGATCGGTTACGTTTATTATGACGAGCAGTACATCACTATCCGATTTACGCCGGGCGAGCCGATCCGATCGCTCAAGGAAATTCCCACGCTCTCCAAAAGCCGCCCCAAGCAGAAGTTAGCACTTATCTTCCGCGTAAGTTTCGGGGCAAAGATTGATCGGTTTAGCTTGGGACCCAAGGCGTTGGCGATTTACGATCCACCCTTCCTCGCGGATCAGACGCAGAAGCGTTGATGCTCATCTCGCCGTTGGGGCCAGCCGGCGTCGAAATATTACTTTGGCCGGATCCGATGGTCGCCTCGCAACCCTTGATGATCGACTGCGCAGCGCGCGAGGCGGGGTGCATTCCATCGATCATTCCCCAATCCGCCCGAGCTGCGTCTACCGCAGCAGCCATCGAATCTCCCCACGCTGTGGGATCGGACGAAATCGCTGTAAGCAGCTTCCTTAGCTGCTCGGGTGTGTGGATTACCGGCAGTCCGTAAAGATCCAAACAGACAAACTGCTCTTCACGGGCGAGCGATCCTATCGCAACGGTGGCAACGGGAACACCCATCGCGAGTGATTGCAGATTTATACTCGAATGTAATGTTATTACACAGTCGCTGGAACTGATGAGCTCGTTGAGCCCGGCGGTAAAGCTCCAAGGAGTGCTGCTTTCGGTTACGATCACCACTCGCCCGCCAGAGCGAGCAGCGAGTTCCGCCACACTTTGCGGGTTCTCGCTTGGGTGGGGGCGGAACAAAAGAGCCAAACCGTCTACAGCCGCAACCGCACGGAAGACTTCCTCGTACTGGGGCGCGGCGTCGGGTTGACCGATGAACGTAACAATGGCGCGGACCGACTCGATATTAAGCCGGGCCCGCATGCTTAACAGAGGCTGTCGGTCGATGAAGGCTCCCGGACACTCCCAGGCGGGGTTGCCCGTGACGGTGATCTTCGCCGGGGCGACACCTTTGCTCATGGCGATATCGCGCTGGGGCTTCCCCCACACCAGCACAGCATCGGGAGTTTTAAAGTCACCGTCCACGAAAGTCCGGACAGGTTGAGAGCTTATGTGCCCGTGCAGGATCATGGTTGTGCGGCACCCCACCCCCTTCGCGGCGTGCATAAACGTAAGTTCTGTCGCGCGGCGGAGCCGGGCACAGACTGCATGGCGAATGTTGTAACGCGAGAGTACCGTTTCAAACATTACCCGTAGCCGCCGCACGTATGGCGCGTAGACCGCCGTCGCAGAGTGTAAGTCTCTCCCGATGAAGGGCCACAGGGACACTCCGCTTACGGTTGCGCAATCTACGTCGGGTGCCTGCATCTGCGTCGTCTGCATCTGCGTCGCTTGCGTTTGCGGAGCGTGCCCAAGCCAATCCGGCGGGGGCGCGGCGATGTCCCCGAACTGTGCCGCCATCGCCTCGATGGTGATCAAAGCCTCCGGAGAGACACCGTGCAGCGTGGGAGAAATAAGTAATCGTTGCGGGATTATAAGTGCCGCAGGCTTGGCATCAGAGAGCAGCTTTCGCAGCACGCTGACCAATGGCGGAAGGTATGTCTCCATCGTCGCGAGGAAGATCGTCCCGCCGCGGCACGCTTCGAACTTGTGTTCGCACTGTTCAGTTGTAGGCGATCCACCAATGGGCCCGCCGGGCAAAACTACTTCGATGGATTCATAGTCAGGGCGGAGGTAAGCGGGAGTGATGTGCGACCGCAGTTCCGAAAGTAAGTCTTCCCACCGCTGTTCGCAAGTGACTTCGATGCCCAGGTGCTTGGCCCGGGCGAGCACAAAATACTCGCCAATCTGCAGCGTGGGTAGCTCGAAATGTAACGACCGAAAGTTCCGGAGAAAATGGTCCGCAGCCACGACGGCGCGGTGCAAGCGGATGCTCCAGGCATGAACCTCCGCGTTGTAACCAGCTAACTTATATTCGAGGACTTTCTGAAGGAACGCGGTGTCGCTATCGGGCCAAAACCGCGTCAACCATTGCCGTACCACAAGTCGCGTGTCAGAAACGCACGCGGCGTGATCCACGGGCGACTCGCGGATCAGCGTGCGTAACCCGCGTCGTGCCTCCTCGTTGAAGAGAAACATAATAAGCGCCTACCCGGCCTTCGCGAGCGGAATAACTTCATCTCGCACAAACCTTAAGCGGAGCATGACCGCCCGCTCACTCTCGTAGACTCGCTTGACCCCGTCGCCCATCGCCTGCTCAACGACGCGGATCTCCCGCACCAGTCGGGCGAAGCCGCTTGGCTCAACGCTGGCGGCCTGATCCGATCCCCACATCGCTCGATCTAATGTAATATGTCTCTCGATGAAGCAGGCCCCCAGCGTTGCGGCGGCAACCGTAGTTTGTAAGCCCACTTCATGCCCCGAGTAACCAACAGGGCACTGGTATCGTTCCCGGAGCGTCTGGATCATGCGCAAGTTAAGTTCGTGCGGCGGGCACGGGTAGGTGCTGGTGCAGTGGAGCATCACAACCTGATCAAGCGTTTCCCCACTGTTTGAAAGAATGCGCACCGCGCGGTCAATCTCCTCGATGGTCGACATGCCCGTTGAGATAACAATGGGTCGGTTACAACCGCGGTAGCTCCGGACGAGCCGATCATCGGTGAGGCAGCAAGAGGGCAGTTTAAGGCACGGTAACTCAAACCGATCCATAAACGCCAAGCTCGGTTCATCAAAGCACGATGCGAACCACGCAATGCCCTTATCGCGGCAGTAGCGGTCTATCTCGCTGTACTCAGCGACGCCAAACTCCATCCGGTCGCGGTATTCCATGTACGTAATTACGCCCCACGGAGTTTCACGCTTAAGGTCTCTCATCGCCGCGGGCACGCATAGTTCCGGCGTGCGTTTCTGAAACTTCACCGCATCGCAGCCCGCCAGCGAGGCCGCGTCGATCAGCTTCTTGGCAAGCTTTACATCGCCATTATGATTGATGCCGACTTCAGCGACAATGTAAGCTGGAAGTCCATTGCCTACGCTGCGGTCGCCGATGGTAATGCAGTTCTGCATGTTTGATTCGCTCCAGCGAGGGAAGGGACCTCGATCTCACGCGGCCAGCCGCGTCGCAGTCGGCTGGTCCGTTGTGGGGGTTTTTAAAGAGTTGCGTCGCAAGCCGTCGCCGATTGCTTCCAGCGTCATCCAGTCATCGGCGGTATCGATCTGGTGGCCGTAAATTGGGGGCATTTGATGGAGCGCCACCCGCCCGAAGAGGCGACATCGCTCCGCCAGAAACCCGATGCGATCAAAGATGTAAATTGAACCGTTCTCGCGGAAAGCCGGCTCCATGTCCTGCCGACGGGGTCGAGATGCGGGTTGATAGTTTATCGCCCGCGCGCCGTTGGTGGCGCAGGGCTGCCAGAGAAAGTCGTGAGAGGGGCAGACGGAAACCAGGGATTCCGCGCGAGAAAGATCAAATGTGTCCAGGGCAAGATTAACTTCGCCCGTCCGGCGGAGGGGTGAAGTTGCTTGCAGGAAGATAACACGTTCAACCACATCAGCTCGCAACTCGCTTATGCTATGCAGCGCGTGCAGGAGCGCGCTCTCCGACGATGCCCTGTCGCCAGAAAGCTCGGGCGGACGGGGGATTACTGTTGCGCCAGCTTCGCGCGCCACCGCCGCGATCTGCGCATCATCAGTCGTAACATAAGTCGCTCGGACGCGAGAGGATTCAAGCGAGTGACGGATGCTGTGCGTGAGCAGCGGCACGCCCAGGAAGAGTTTGATATTCTTGCCTACCACGCCCTTGCTGCCGCCGCGAGCCGGAATAATGGTGATCGTAACTGGATTCATAGTGCTCACGCAGCGCTCCGCAGGGCCTCCATGAACAGAGTATCTTTGGGGTGGCGATCAAAGTGCTCGCTCCGTAGCTCGGCAGAATCGCTCATCCGGTAGGCAGATCGCTTGACTTGCGTAAACCCCTCCTGCTCAAGCCAGTGCCGTAGATACGTTTCATCAAAGCAATGAACGTGACCATTTCCGACGGCCGAGGTGGAATAGAACCACGACATAAGCAAACCACCCAGAGGTGCCGAGGCGTCGTGCGGGGTCAGATCCGACGCTTCAAAGAAGCTTCGATCATTATTAACATATGCAGTAGTGGCGAGCGCGATGTCGGGGACACCGATCCGAAGCCGGCCGCCTGGAGCCAAGACTCGCCGAAACTCCGCCAGGACGTGGCCCAGTTCTTGGGGACGAATGTGCTCGAGCGTGTGGCTGCTGAAGATGTTGCTTACGCTGCCATCCGCGAAGGGCAGCGGAGCCTTGGCGATATCGACCCGAACGTCGGCCGAGTCGCGAAGGTCAACAATTGTCCAACCTTCAACTCGAGCGTGATTCTTTCCGCCACCGACATTCAGCTTCAACATGAAGCGATCTTCGGCCGTTTGAACTAACACCCTCTATCTGTGCCCCCCCCCGTCCGGGCGTCCGTCGCGAGGAGCGAATAATGACGCATGCGAATGCACCTTCTGCTCACTCTCGTTGCTTGGTCGTTGTGTTTGCTGGGAGGGTGCGCGGGCGGACTGGGAGGATCGCCGTCGGCAACGATTACAAACGCGAAACTCGCTGGGCTTACGTTTGACGGTGTGCGAATTGATTTCGATGTCAACATAAAGAACCCTTCATCAAGGCCTCTGGGGCTTGATGTTCTTCAGTACCAGTTCCTCAACAAAGACACCGGCGAGGAAGCTTTTCTTGAGGGAAGCCTTACGGATAATATAAGCTCGCAGGTAGTGGGTCCCCGCTCGAGCAGGTCTCTCAGGGTCCCCGCGACGCTTTCTTTCCCGCAGTTGCTCGAAGCACTCGATCAGGGGAGACTGGGGAGCATTGTGTCGTACCGCGCCAACCTGCAACTTATGACCCTGCCCCAACCTACCACCGCCGCGGCCGGAAGCCAAACTCCCGCGCCCTTGTCTCTACCGATGTCGTGGGATGGTAAGTTTCCGATTCCTAACATCCCGCAGATTGAGCTAGTTAATTTAACGTGGGACGATATGGGGCTCATTAGCCTGCGCGGAAAGGCGATCGTTCGCGTTACGAACACAAACGAGTTCGATATCGATATCCGCAAGTTTGCTTACAAGGTTCAGCTTCAGGGCGCAACGCTGATGAGTGGGGGGCTCTCCTCGGGCGCTCTTCTTCGCCCGGGGCAGACGCGGGAGATTGAGATTCCCTTGCGTCTCTCCATGCTGAAACTTGGAGCTGCGGTGATGGATGCGGCCCGCTCCAATGTCGCGGCGTACCGCATCAAAGGCGATGCCCGGGTAGTCACCGAGTTTGGCGACCTGAGTTTTCCCTTTGAGGAATCGGGTAAGTAAGCGCGGATGCGGCGAACGATGTAATACAACCTTCTGCGACGCTACAGCCCTTTCTCACCATCAAGTTGTG
>Ga0105044_10005243_pt1 | contig 17862 bp, 7 predicted proteins | sample MAT01_FD_78092 | JGI IMG/M metagenome (GOLD analysis project Ga0105044, IMG submission 78092) | Freshwater microbial communities from Lake Fryxell liftoff mats and glacier meltwater in Antarctica - MAT-01 | ecosystem: Environmental > Aquatic > Freshwater > Ice > Liftoff microbial mat | place...
CTAATTGCACATGCCACGGAATTAGGGCGGACTTGCGCAGACTCCTACACATCATCCACAATGCTCTTCGCGAGCCACCTCTACGAGGCCATGCAGCAAACGCCTGTTGAAACTTCGTCATCCGAAACAGCCGCAGATGAACCTAGAACAAAGTTGACGGCACCCGGGCAATACCAGCATGGATTTGGTTCGGTTCGTTTGGAAACTCGCCAAGTTCCGGATTCCGTGCTGTCGCCTAGCACTTTAATTGCAACCTCGTTAAACAGGGTATCCCGTTTCGAAAGCGGAATTGGCGATGACTTTTGGGGGTGGCTTATCCCCTCGGTCGGTCGAACCCCAGCCATTCCGTTTCTTGTGTTCGTGCTATTGTTTGTGGGAGGTGCAGCTCCGGGTTTAATGTTCTGGTGCAATCGTCATCGAAGGCGAGTGTGGCTGGTCGTATTGATGCCAGTGCTAGCAGCTTTTTGTACGATTTGTCTCTTCAGTTATGGATTGTTGAAGGATGGCTTAGGATCGGTCTCGCGGACTCGTTCCCTCTCGTTTGTCGACGAGAATGGAAACGGGTTGGTTTGGTCAAGGCAATGTTACTTTGCCGGCTTGGTGCCCAATGGTGGTTTTCGTGTTGGCGAGGAAACCCAGTTGGCACCTATGTCGGTCAATGGCGTCAACACTCTCGCATCTTCGGAACATTGGGATGACCGCGGTGCTCAAATCTACCGGGGGTTGCTATCTCCTCGTTTGCAATCCCAGTTTTCGATAGCCCATCCGCTTCGCGAGATTTCGATTATGAAACGCGATCCGCAACTAGACTCGGTCTTGAACCAACCAGGCATCGTCAACGCATCCAGTTTCGATTGGAACACGATCGTCCTAGTGGATCAACAGGGCCAGTGTTTTGTCGCAAAAAAGATAGCAGCCGGACAACTCGCAAAATTCTCTGCCGTTTCGAAATCGGACGCCGAAGACGCACTCCAGCGGGAATACAAGTCGCAGCCGCTTGTTGCCCCTGAGGATGCTCCGTCGGCCGACCAGATTTCGTTGTTCCAATCGCTTCAGGCCTCGTTCTTCTACTCTCCGTCGCGGTCAAATAGCACCGGGTTGATTTTCGAGGAGACCATTTGGAAGCACCATATTGGTTTGAACACGCCGGGTAGCACCCTAGGTTCGCATTTGTCGCCCGGTACTTATTGTATCTTTTGCGAACAGGCACCCTACTTGGAACGTTGTTTGCCAAATGTAGTCGACCGCGACAGCCTACATGGAATTGTTGGTCGATGGTGAGGGGCCAACACCTACTGCAAGAGTTCGCATGCACTTAGGGCCAAGGTCATGACGGCCGTTGGTAGCGTATGATCGATATCGGGGTAGTAGTCTGGAGCGTGCAAACTTAGAACTTGACCTCGATTCTTCATGGCTTCGAACCGAGAGGCTTCGATGGTTCCGACCCGGATCATCACGCTTGGAATTCCTGCCAAGCCAAATTCGCTGAAGTCTTCGCCCCCCATGACCTGATCGGCTTCCTTGACTCGGTGGGTGCCGATCGATTGTTCCATGGTTTGCCGAAGCCGACGGGTCAGTTCTCGGTGATTGAAGAGGGCTGGAGTGGCGTCGGATAAGGTGATATCTGGAGACTTCGCGCCGTACGCGTCAGCGATAGCTTTGGCTTTGCGTCGGATGGAATCGAGCAAGAGTTTGCGAACCTCGGGAGTGTAGCTACGAACCGTAAGCTGCAAATCGCATCGGTCGCTGATAATGTTATGTTTGGTGCCAGCGTGTATTGCACCAACCGTAATGACCGCGGGTTCCGTTGGTTTTACTTCACGGCTAACGATGGTTTGTAGGCTCATCACCAATTCCGCCGCTTGGACGATCGGATCGATAGTCGTATCGGGAGCCGCACCGTGCCCACCGCGGCCGTGCACGGTGATATCGACGCTGTCTACGTTGGCCATCATATACCCCTCCCGAAATGAGACTGTCGTGGCCAGGGTCGACTCGCAGTGCACAGCCAATGCGAAGTCCGGTTTCGCGAAACGGGTAAACAATCCATCATCGATCATGGCTCTGGCTCCCCCGCCTCGCTCTTCGGCTGGTTGGCCAATCAACATTAGTGTGCCTCGCCAGCGATTCCGATTTGCCGCCATTAGTCTCCCGACCGCAATCAAGTTGCTCATGTGAACATCATGCCCACACGCGTGCATGACGCCAGATGTTGCGCCCGATGCAAGCTTTGTTTTCACTTGAGATGCTCTGGGCAAGCCTGTGATCTCGGTAACGGGCAGGGCATCCAAATCGGTCCGGAGCATGACGGTGGGCCCGTCCCCATTGCGGAGCAGAGCCACGACACCAAAGCCGCCAACGTTGGTTGTGACTTCGAAACCCGATTGCTTCCAAGCCGCTGCGATATACTCGGCCGTCTTTTGCTCCTGGTAGGAGAGCTCGGGATGCTCGTGGAGCCACCAATAATCTTCCGCGACGGCAACGAGATTGGAATCGATCCAAGACTGAATCCATTCGGTTTTCGCGACCGGAGGAATTTCACTATTCGTTGCCTGTGCACGAACAGGAACGTCGCACCCCATGCAAATCAAACTGGCCGAAAAGACAAACGAATGAAGTCGCATCATCATTTGAAAAGTTTCTTTCCTGGGTTCCCGCAAAAAAGGTACATTCTGTGCAGCTAACACAACTACAAAACCACCGAATCACCTAACTTGGGAACTTGGACGTCCGCAAACCCCATGTCTCGAAGCTGACTCTGCAAAGCGGCCATCTGCTCCACTTCCCCGTGAACCAGCCGCACATGGGAAGTATTTTCTACAGCCCCTCGCAGCAGATGCTCGAAATCGTTTTTGTCGGCGTGACCCGAGAAGCCTTTGATTTCAGCGACTTCGATCCATTTGTTCCAGATCCTTCCTTGGAATCGAACAGTAGAAACGTTGGATAGCAACGCCGCGCCGAGTGAATCAGGAGCTTGGTAACTTACCAAAACAATCGTCGAACGGGGATCGTCAATGTGGTTCTTCAAAAAAGGAACGATGCGGCCACCTTCGCACATTCCCCCCGAGGCGATGATGATGCATGGCTCACGCTGCGTCGAACGCATCCACGCTTCCTCTTCGGAGGAAATCCATTCCACCGGGATCTCCTTGGATTCTGGAAGCAACAATGCTCCGTATTGAGTGTGGACATCACTGATTTCTGCGGCGACGGGATTGTCGACATAAATTGGCAACAATGGGATTCGTCCCGTGGACATCCAGTTGCGAATATAATGGAGCACCAGTTGCGTTCGCCCCAAGCTAAACGCAGGAATGAGTACTTTTCCACCACGGGCTATCGTCCTATGAACGACGTCTGCCATTTTCTGTGACATCTCCTCCAACGAAGAATGCGTTTTGCCGCCGTAGGTACTCTCGCAGATGACGAGGTCTGCAGGCTGCACGAGCGACGGGTCGCAGACGAACGGTAGTCCCCGTCGACCTAGGTCACCGGTGAAGGTAATCGTATGTTTTCGTGCCTCGCTTTGAATGGCGATTGCGATGCTCGCGCTGCCCAGGATATGGCCGGCATCGCTGAAACAGATCTGAACATCTGGCTCGACAGCAACCGTCTCGCCATACTCAACTCCCTCGCATGCCGCGATCGTATCGTCAACATCTTGGTAGTCGAACAGACTACTGGAGCCGCCGCGACCGCTGTAAGCGAACTGGCGTTTGTTTTCATGAACACGAGCCGAGTCGGCGAGCATGATAGCTATCAGATCGCGGGTCGCGTGGGTGCAGTAGATTGGACCAGTAAACCCGCTTCGAACCAAATTGGGGAGGTTGCCGCAGTGGTCCGCATGAGCGTGGCTCAGAAATACAGCATCGATCGTGGCTGGATCAAATGGGAAAATAATATCGCGCGATCTCCCTTTGTCGCGCCCCCCCACTTTTATTCCACAATCCAGCAGGAATCGAGACGTACCCGATTCGATCAAATGCATTGAACCCGAAACGGATTGCGTCGCACCTAGAAAGGTAATGGAAGGGGAAGGGTGGTTCAAAGGTCGAAGAAATGTCATTGAGGCATTGTACAACCAGATTCATACTTTTTGGCGCACGAAGGCTAGAGAACGGCCGCTATCTCAAATCTTATCGACGAACCGTCAGGCGGGCCTAGCCTGCCATTAAGAGGCATTCGAGCTAGTTTCCGCTGCAAAAAAGAGATTCCACAACGATTCGAAAGCGGTACGAATCAGCCCCAACCAGTTAGCAACAAAGTCTCCTGCGCCGGAAAAGCCATTGAGCGAATACGCTGCCACCAGGCCCGCAACAAACAGGTTCGCAGCTGGCAAGAACATCCAACAAAACTTGCGACCCAATCGCCGCAGTTCGCTAGTGCCCGAACTGCACTGGAGGGCGACGGCGGTCACATGGTAACTGATGCCAAAGCCCAGAACCAAGCATCGAAGCGATTGGAACAATATCAAGGAAACCAGCCACAGGATGAGCGTCGCCGTCGGCACAAAATAGGGAGCCGCCAGCATGATCCAATTGCCTCTGCCAAGCCATCGCACCCGGGAGCCTTTGTTCTGATTTTGGCCGTAACCGATCACGGGGTGCATCATGGCCATGGCCAGCACGGATTGCGTCAGATCCCTTTCTAACTCGATCAACCGTCTCGCAAAGGCCGTTTTTGCCAAAGTGGAACGAGCCAGAAGCACAAAAAGTCCGACTCCTATGCCAAACATGATAGAGAACCCAGGGTATTTTGGGACTTGTGAGAAGAGCTGGGTCCAGGCGTAAACGGTCAGCGGCAAGCTCAAAACGGCGAGGCACGCTGCCGGCCATTTTGTCCATTCCACCATTCTGTCGATGCGTTTCGAAATCATTGCGAATTTCAGTGTACTCGGTGTGTTCGCTTTGTTGACCACGCGTTGACCTTGGAATTTGAGACAGGGCCGTTAAGCTTTGAGGCTGGCCCGGTGGCCAAGACTATCTATTAACCAATTTTCCCGATACTTCGTGTTGATCACCACCACACAAGAGTACTCATTGAGGATTCTGCATTGCAAACCCTTGAGATTTTGAGCCTGAGGCGCTAGCCGAGCCATGCCGCAAGAAATCGGCTAGCGCCTCAGGCTCAAAAAGAAAGCAGTTCATTAGGCAAAACGCTAGGCAACCATCAGAAATGGTGGTGTTCGTAGAGAAGTCTCCTTTTTTCCAACCTTTTTCCGTATTGTAAGTTGAGGGATCCATGAAGATTGTTGAGCACGATGTCGTCGTTTTGGGTGGCGGTCCTGGCGGCTATGTGGCCGCTATTCGAGCCGCCCAATTGGGACTCAACGCGGCGTGCATCGATGAAAATACCAAGTTCGGCGGCACTTGCTTGAGAGTCGGTTGCATCCCCAGCAAAGCTCTTCTCGAATCCAGTCACATTTTCCACGATACCAAAAGCGGTCTTTCCAGTCATGGCGTCGTCGTCGGAAGCGTGCAGCTGGATCTGTCCGTCATGATGAAGCGAAAGGATCAGGTTGTCCAGGCGTTGACAGGGGGCATCGACCTCCTCTTTAAGAAAAACAAAATCACCGGCTATCGCGGTAAGGGCCAGCTCCGCGATGCAAACTCGATCGTTGTGCAGGTCGGAGACGAAGCAGTCTTGCTCCGCGCCAAACACATTATTTTGGCAACCGGCTCACGGCCCGCAACCATGCGAGGAGTCGAAGAGGATGGCGATTTGATCGGTAACAGCACGGCAGCATTGGCCTACCCGACGGTCCCAGAAACTTTAACCGTCATTGGCGGTGGATACATTGGCCTGGAACTAGGAAGCGTATGGAACCGTCTTGGGAGCAAGGTAGTAGTGCTGGAGGCCATGGATCGGATGCTGCCCGGAATGGATCAAGAGCTGAGCCAAATGGCATTTCGGATTTTTAGCCGACAAGGTATCGAATTCCGACTCAACTCCTGGGTCGAAAGCGCACGGGTGGAGAACGGCAAATGCGTCGTGCGTTGCAAAGGCGCCGAACCGATCCATTGCGATCGAGTTCTACTAGCCGCTGGCCGCTTCCCGAATTCCATGGGCCTGGGCTTGGAGTCGGTCGGCATCAACCCCGATAAGCGCGGCTTCATTCTGGTCGATGCCAACTACCAAACTTCGGTCCCAGGTATCTACGCGGTCGGCGATTTGATCGGCGGTGCGATGCTAGCCCACAAGGCCATGGAAGAAGCGGTGGTGTGCATCGAACGTATCGCCGGAATTCATTCCCACTTTAACAACGACTGCATCCCCGCCATAGTCTATACGCATCCCGAAATCGCGACCGTGGGTAAAACGGAAGAGCAACTCAAAGAGGCGGGTATCGAATACAAAAAAGGTGTTAGCGCTTATAGTGCCAATGGCCGGGCTCGGACGCTGGGAGATATTGAGGGCCGTGTAAAAATCTTAGCGGATGCGAACACCGATCGTGTGCTCGGAGTCCACATCATCGGCGGCCGCGCCGGAGATTTGATCGCAGAAGCGGCTATCGCCATCGAATTCGGGGCAAGCAGCGAGGACATCGCTCGAACCTGCCACGCGCACCCTACGTTGGCAGAAACCATGCACGAAGCAGCCCTGGCGGTTGACAATCGCTCCATCCACTCAGCTTAGCTCTGTCCGCTGAGTATACATCCACCGGGCCTAAATTCGCTGGGCCAAATAGTTCTACCACTTTTCTCGACCTATCCTCTTTTCGCAAGCTTCCGCTATGCCCCGTTACAACCCAGCTGTTATCGAACCGAAATGGCAAGCCTACTGGGAAAGCAATAAAACGTTCCGATGTCCTGAACTCCCTCAGGCAGAAAAAGTCTACATCCTCGATATGTTCCCATACCCGAGCGGTGCGGGGCTACACGTGGGGCATCCCGAGGGCTATACAGCTACCGATATCCAAAGTCGGTACTGGCGGATGAAGGGAAAATCGGTGCTTCATCCCATGGGCTACGACGCCTTCGGGTTGCCGGCTGAGGAATATGCAATCCGAACCAATACGCCCCCGCGCGTCAGCACGGAAAAGAATATCGGGGAGTTCACTCGCCAGCTAAAGATGCTTGGTTTCTCGTACGATTGGGACCGCTGCCTGGCCACCACGGACCGCGAGTATTTTCGTTGGACACAGTGGATCTTCTTGCTCCTGTTCGATACCTGGTTCGATCTCGAACAGCAACGCGGTCGGCCGATTTCCGAGCTGCCGGTTCCCAACGAAGTTTCCTTGCAAGGCGAAGATGCCGTCTCCCTCTATCGCGACCGATTTCGATTGGCTTATCAAGATGAAGCGCTCGTCAACTGGTGCCCGGGGTTGGGAACGGTCTTAGCCAATGAAGAAGTTATCGACGGAAAGAGCGAACGGGGCAACCATCCTGTCCAACGCATGCCACTTCGGCAGTGGATGTTGCGCATCACGGCCTACGGCGACCGGCTCATCAGCGATCTGGACGGACTGGACTGGACGCCTGGCATCAAGAAGTTGCAATCCGATTGGATTGGAAGAAGCACAGGTGCCGAAGTGGATTTTCCAATCGTACCGTCCGCCGAGTTTACCGCTTGGCAAACGAGCAGAACCGGCCAGCCCTACCCGGACACCATTCCTGAGAATGTGCTACGCATCTACACCACACGGCCCGATACCTTGTACGGCGCTACCTACATGGTTGTCGCGCCTGAGCATCCCGTTCGTAAAAAAATCACGACTTTGGAACAAGCGGCTGCGGTCGAGCAATACTGTGGCGCAGCCGCTTTCAAGAGCGATCGGGACCGAACCGATGGCGACAAAAAGAAGTCGGGCGTCTTTACTGGTTCTTACGCGATCAATCCTGTCACCCGAAAACCCATTCCGATTTGGATCGCGGATTATGTTCTGATCGGCTATGGAACGGGTGCTATCATGGCCGTGCCAGCACACGATGAACGTGACTTTGAATTTGCGAAAACTTTTCAGCTGCCTGTAGAATGCGTCGTAGCACCGCCGACCCTCGATCCGGCTCAAGACAGAATTTTGGCTGGTGAAGCTTGCTTTACCGGCTCTGGCCTAGCCATGAACAGCGGTTCACTCGATGGCCTCGGCACCCATGAAGCCAAAGAGAGAATCATCGATGCATTGACTGTGAGCAGTGTCGCTCGCAAGGCGATCAACTATAAACTTCGAGACTGGCTCTTTAGCCGTCAACGATTCTGGGGAGAACCGTTCCCGATCTTGCATGAGTTGGGAGTCGATGGAAAACCCACCGGGGTGATTCGGGCTCTGGAGGAGAAGGATTTGCCAGTCGATTTGCCGCAACTGGAAGACTACAAGCCGCACGGTCGGCCCGAACCACCGCTAGCCAAAGCCGACGATAGTTGGCTGATCGTTACTCTGGACGGCAAACGCTATCGGCGTGAAACTAATACGATGCCGCAATGGGCGGGTTCGTGTTGGTACTATCTGCGATTCATCGATCCGAAGAACAGTGCGACCCTGGTAGATCCCGTCAAGGAAAAGGCTTGGATGCCCGTCGATCTTTATATTGGGGGCGCCGAACATGCAGTTCTGCATTTGCTCTATGCACGGTTTTGGCACAAAGTCCTGTTCGATCGCGGCTATGTCTCCCATCCCGAACCGTTTCACAAGCTGGTCAATCAAGGCATGATCCTGGGGGAAGTCGAGTTCACGGGGTATCAAACCGAGGCCGGCCAATGGGTGAGTTCCGCACTGACAGAAAAAGGGGATTCGGGCATGCTGCATGCAAAAACCAAAGAAGCCCTTTCGCAAATCTCAGTGCCGGAAAGCGACGTTACGAAAACCGGAGACAATTTTGTGTTGGTTGCCGAGCCTTCGATTCGCATCGAAAGCCGCGCTCACAAAATGTCGAAGGCGCGAGGAAATGTCGTCAACCCAGACTCAGTGGTCCAAGAGTATGGGGCCGATTCGCTGAGGCTCTATGAGATGTTCATGGGCCCGTTGGAAGCCACCAAGCCGTGGAGCACGACCGGCGTCAATGGTGTACGCAATTTTCTGGATCGCGTATGGCGATTGATGATCAACACGCACGCCGACGACAACCAGCTCGTGGAATCCATTCAAGACGTCTCCCCGACTCCAGAACAGAACCGCGTGATACACAGTACCATTATGGCTGTGACGAGGGATATTGAGTCGCTCAGCTTTAACACGGCGATCGCTCGCATGATGGAGTTCGTCAATTTCTTTACCAAAGAAACGGTTCGGCCTCGGAAAGCAATGGAAGCGTTGGTTTTGCTATTGGCACCTTATGCTCCACACATGTCGGAAGAGCTATGGCAAGCCCTTGGTCATACGGGCAGCTTGGCCTACCAATCTTGGCCAACGTTCGACGAGTCTCTTACCCTGGCGAGCGAGATCGAAGTGCCCCTGCAGATCAACGGTAAACTGCGAGCCAAGATTGTGGTAGCGGCCGATTGCACCGCCGAGCAACTGGAAGCAACCGCTCGCGGTTATGAAAAGTTAAGTGATTTGTTGGACGGAAAGCAGATCGTCAAGGCGATTGTGGTTCCGGGCCGGATGGTCAACTTCGTCGTCAAGTAGTCTTTAGCCACGCGGCACTACCGACTGTTTCGAAGTGATGACTTAGAAAACCTCCTGGCTTCCGTGGCGCGACCAGTGGCAGTAACGAAGCCAAGATATAGGTCGAGCATTTTCATTTATGATCAAACTCGAAGATCTCGAACCAGGAAGCGGGTAAAGACATGCGAAAATTGCACTGCAAAAGAACGGAAATCCTCCTCCCGAATTCATTTTTGGTGACACCTATTTCGGCGTCATCATCCGAGGCAAGCAAACATGAAAACGATCGCATTCTTTAATAACAAAGGTGGAGTGGGCAAGACATCGCTTGTGTATCACGTCGCGCACATGTTTACCGACTTGGGTCTCACTGTCGTTGCCGCAGACCTCGACCCACAGGCAAATTTGTCTTCGATGTTTCTTGATGAAGAGAAATTAGAATCTGTTTGGTCAGACGTCTACGCTCAGACCATTTATGGGGCGATTCGACCATTGATCGAAGGCGAAGGTGACATAGGCGACATTCGTCCTGATTTATTCGAAAGGGACTCTCGCTGATCATCGGCGACTTGTCACTGTCAAAAGCGGAGGATGAACTTAGCTCGCAATGGCCCGACTGTCTTGACCGAAAGGCACGTGCGTTCCGCGTTCTTTCTGCGATCTGGAGAATCGTCGAACGAGCAGCCCTTCATGCAAAAGCAGATGTTGTACTGCTCGGTGTCGGTCCTAATTTAGGTGCTTTGAATCGCGCTGCCTTAATCGCCGCGCAGTACGTTGTCGTTCCACTGGCCCCCGATATGTATTCCCTTCAAGGATTAAATAATCTTGGCCCCACTTTGCGCCGATGGCGGAGTGAATGGGAAGAGCGACTCATCAAAAACCCTGTTGAGAAATTGTCGCTCCCGAAAGGCGAAATGGAACCGGTAGGCTACGTCGTGATGCAGCACGGTTTGCGAGACAATCGACCGGTGAAAGCTTACAAACGCTGGATGGACCGAATCCCCAGAACGTATCGGGAGTCAGTCCTCAATGATGTAGGAAGTGCGCCTGCGGAGGTTATGAATGATGAGAATTGCTTAGCCTCGCTGAAGCAATATCGCAGCTTGATGCCACTCGCTATGGAGGCCCATAAGCCGATGTTTCAGTTGCGTCCTGCGGACGGTGCGATCGGCGCCCACGTTGCCGCGGTTCAAGCTTGCTATGCAGATTTCAAGAAATTAGCCTTTAAGATTGCAGCTAGCATTGGAATTGAGATTCAGCCGTGATTAGCGAACACCCCATTGTCTCACCGAATCTATGGCTTCAAAGGCATCGGGCTACAAACAAGTACGAGCTCTCTATGCTTCAGGCATCTGACCGATACGAAGTTTAGCGAGGCTCGCCATCACAATCATGGCAAACGCGAACTTTGGGTAATTGGGAGTGGCTCATCCGGCGTTCCGGGGAGGTCGGTTTAGTTAGTCTGATCTGAGGTACGGTAGCGGAATCGAGTGAACCCATGGTTTTGGGTTATTCGAATACCGTTTTAAAGATGGATGCCAAGGATGGCGCTGACACCGCTGTTTTTAATGGACGATCGGAAATGCTTTGAAGAGGTGCGGCGGAGGGGACCAAAGGGGCTCGTTGTTCCACCCAAGTCCTGCGATAGTGCAGCCCGGAGGGCGAAATATCCCTGCCGGTGGCGTGAGCCACCGGACCCATGTTGATCGGATATGTGTGGTACAACGAGCGCTCGCGGGAGAGAGATGCCGAAGGCGGGGTGAGGGTTTGCTCGCACATTAAGATGGAGAAGAAAAATAGGTCAGGTCGGGCAGGTCTCTTTGATGGCATTAGCAAGTAGTTGCACCTAAGTGCACAGTGTCTGAATCGCCGGTCAGGCACGATGGCCGAAGACTAAGGTCACTTCTCTGCGGCGATTCGCGATACTCTTCCCTTTGAAAGAATGCAACCAATTGGATTGGGACTGTGTGCTTGGATGTTGGGTGAATAAACCATGTCGATGTGAAGGCGACCGATGAGCTTGGTCGTGTTTTTGTCATCGAGGCCCAAATAGTGGTTCACTCGATTTTCGCGAAACGAGCCGTCGTTTACGCCTGCGAAGCCTACACAGATCAGCTTCGAGCGGGTCAGGGTTACAGCGACCTGAAAGCGATGTCCTCGATCCGCTTTGTTGATGACGTATTCGACCTGGGGGGACACAAAACAGCAATTTTAACAGCAGTCATAGTGCGAAGCGGTCTCTGCAAGGTGCGAGAACTCGCCACGGACCGGTAGCCAGCAAAGCGGCTCTACCAACGAAAAAACCCTAGTTTCGCAGGGAAAACCTAGGGTTTAAGGTCAAAAGGCTCCGGTGGGAGTTGAACCCACGATGGCGGATTTGCAATCCGCTGCCTTAGCCACTTGGCTACGGAGCCACATTCGTTCTCGCGACCCATGCGGTTTTAATGGACTTTTCGCACCCGGTCAAGATGGTTTTTCCATCGACGCGGGGACCGTACTCGCTTTAGTACCCGTTGTGCCTATTCGAATTTCCGCCAAAATAGATTTCGCTGGATCGTGTTTTGACCAAACGTGTCAATCGTCGAGGACCTAATAAAGACTGCGAGTTCCGCTAGCATTCTTTACTCGGTTCGGAACTGTGCAAGGAGGTGATTTGCTCATGGCTACTACCAAAATTCCATTTCGTCAGCGTCGACCGCTTCTCGAACAGACTCAATCTATCCAAACGCATTATCTTGGATGGAATGGCCCCATCTTGCATTCTGCCTGCGATTTTTTGCTGAGGCACTACGCCCGCGGTAAGAAATGGGACATGGACCAGTGTCTTCTGGTTCTGCCAGGGGGATTCGCCGGCCGAAGACTAACTCAGCTTATGGCGATCCGAGCTAGCCAAAATTCGCTCGTGCTCCGCCCTCCTGAGTTACTTACCATTGGGACCTTGCCTGAAAAGCTGTATTCGGCAAAATTCCCGTTTGCCAGCGATTTGGAGCAGGTTCTGGCTTGGACGAAAGTGCTGCGAGCGGCTGACCATGAGATGCTCAAGCCGTTGTTGTTAGAAGTGCCGGATTCGGCCGAACTGCGACCTTGGATGGATCTGGCTCGCATATTGAGCAAACTCCATCGCGAATTGTCGTCCGATCTGGTCGATTTTGACGACGTGGTGACCGAATTGAGAGGTTCTGCTGAAGAGGAACGCTGGCAAGTGCTTTCGAAACTGCAGCGTCTCTATCTGGATGAACTCCACACAGCTGGTCTGTGGGACGTGCAATCGGCTCGTCGTTTTGCGATCGACCACGATGAAGTGCGTACGAACTCGGAGATCATCATGGTGGGTGCCGTGGATCTCAACCGGGCTCAGCGCCGGTTTCTGTCCGCTGTTTCCGATAGCGTTCGTGTGTTGATCGGGGCTCCGGAATCGTACGCGAGCGGCTTTAACCAAGATGGAACACTTGCCTCCGAGTATTGGCAGGACATCGAAGTTCCGATCGAAGAAGACCAATTGCACGTTCGCTCCAGCGCTTCCGATGCCGCAATGGAACTTGCTAGCCAACTGGCCAGTCTGGGCAATGACTATTCCGTACACGATATCACTGTCGGAATTCCCGATCCGCAGATTGTGCCGGTCTTGCAAGAGACATTGGCTCGCGGTGGCATCTCGCTTCGATTTGGGCCTGGAACCTCGGTCACGCAATCGCCCTCCATGCAAGTCATTGAGCTTGTCGGTGATTACCTGATGGATGGATCGATCGATATCTTTAGCAGTTTGGTTCGCGCACCGGCGGTATACGAGTGGCTCGTCCGGTCGACTGTGAAAGAAGATGGGGGAAAAACGTTGCCGGAGGATTTCCTGGCTCGACTGGACGAATACCAACAAACCACGTTGCTTCGCAGCGTCCATGTACCCGAATGGCCAGATGCCAAAGGGCGCGAGGTTTTTCTGGATGTTCTGAACCGACTGGATGTCTGGCTGAGGCCGCTGCGTTTGGTCAAGGCCAAGCTTACCCAATGGGCAATCCCCTTGAGGGAGGTACTGAAAACGCTGTACCAAGGGGTGGAAGTCGATCGAAATGATTGGAACGGAAATCTCTCGTTGCGGGCCTGTGCTGAAATCAATACGGCCTTGTCGAATCTTGGCGAGTTGCCGTCCAATTTGGATGCCGAAGCGAGCTTTCAAGAGGCGATGGCTTGGTTGCAGGGGCAGCTTGAAACGGCCAGCATTCCTCCGCCGCAAGACGAGTCCGCCTTGGAAATGCTTGGTTGGTTGGAGTTAACGCTCGACGATACGCCCATTCTGATGCTAACGGGCATGCACGATGGTATCGTGCCGGAAAGCGTCAACGGCGATGCATTCCTGCCGAACCAGCTTCGTTCCGATTTAGGTTTGATGGACAACGCCCGTCGCTACGCGCGTGACTGCTATGCAATGTTGGCTATGCTCCACACCCGCGAAAGGGTCGATCTGGTGCTCAATCATCTGAGCTTAGATGGCGATCCACAGACCCCGAGCCGGTTGCTATTGGCGGTCCCCACGGATCTGCTCGCGCGACGCGTCAAGCTGCTACTATCACCCCGAGAAAACGCTCCCGACGATTTGATCGCAGACGCCTGGGTACCTCGCGAAAACCAAACCAATATTCCGATCCCATTGCCCGATCCGGGCAAAGTGATTCGCGATATGGCGGTCACCGACTTTAAGAAGTATGACCAATGCCCCTATCGCTTCTACCTCCAACGCGTCGAAAAAGTACGAGCCTTCGATCACGAACGTTTGGAGCTGGATGGGGGCGGTTTTGGTGATTTGCTGCACGTCTGTCTTGAGGATTTGATCAAATCTCCGGTCGCAATCTCGACCGATGCGAAGGCCACCGCGGACTGGTTGACTGAAAATCTGCTCGGGCTCGCGCGCAAGAAGTTTGGTGTATCGCTTACGCCGGCTTTACAAATCCAAGTCGAGCAGGCGATTCGTCGATTGGAGGCATTCGCAGAACATCAAGCGGCTCATATCGCTAGCGGCTGGCGCATGAAACACATTGAACACAAAGTCGACAAGACCAATGGCATCGAACTGGAAATCGATGGCCAGATCATGATCCTCCACGGACGCATCGATCGTATCGACTACCACCAACGAGATGGATTGTATTCGGTATGGGACTACAAAACGGGTGACTCGGCAGGCAAGCCGAAGGAAGCGCACTTGCGGCAGAACGGGACATGGACCGATTGGCAACTCCCACTCTATGGGAAATTGATTGAGACACTGAAGATAGAGGATTTGTCGAAAGTCAGTTTTGGCTACATTTTGCTCCCAAAGAATCCGAGCGAGACGCGATTTATCGTGGCTGACTTTACGTCTGAGCAGCATGCCGCGGCGATCGAATCGGCAAAAGGGATCGCCCGAAAAGTTTTGTCCGGTGAGTTCTGGCCCCCCAAATACAAAGGGATCTATCCAGACGACGAATGCTGCGCCATTACGCAGTATCCGGTAGTGCGACGCTGGGACGAAACGATCGCAAGCGCTGATCGCGACGCCAAACGTCAACGGGACTTGGCTGCAGCCATCCATCCGTTGCCCGAGTTTCGAGTCGAGTCGGTTGCAACGGCCCCGGATGCTTTCAGTGAAACCGCTATCAATCTGCGTATGAAGCGGGCGCATGCGACAATCCATCAAAAGCGATTGAGTGACGCAAAGCAGCCGCCGAACAAACTTCGCCTAGAGGTTCATGCGGCCAAAGGCCAGGCAAACCAGGATTGGTTTTCACCGCAGATGATTTTGGCATCGGCTGGCACTGGAAAAACGTACAACTTGGCTTCGCGCGCTTTACGATTACTCTTTACCGATCAAGAGCTCGATTCGATTTTGGCGACAACCTTTACCCGCAAGGCGGCGGGCGAGATTTTGCATCGGATACTGAGCTGGTTGGCGGATGGAGTGGAAAGCGACGAAGGGTTCGAGCGGCTAGTCGGCGTTTTAAAACCGCTAGAAATCACTCGCGATACGGTCCGATATCAGTTGAGCCGTCTTTGCTCGCATCTGCATCGCTTTCGAGTCAGTACGTTGGATAGTTTCTATTCGCAGCTGGCCAGGTCCTTCGCGCTCGAATTGAAATTGCCGCCCGGTTGGACGCTTTCGGATCCGTTTCAAACGGACCAATTGCAACACGAAGCCATCAGTCGAATGTTCGACACCATGGACCGCTCGGCGCTCAAGTCACTGGTTTCGCAGTTGTCCAAAGGGGAAGCAGCGAGGGGCATCCGACGTGAGATCGAAAACGTCGTTTCGTCCGGCTACGACCTTTTTCGAAAGACGACCGAGGACGCCTGGAACCAGCTCTCCGTACCTCGGGGGCCGTCTGCGGAGCAAGCGGAAGCTGCTCTGAAAACCTTCCGCAACTCGCAGTTGCAACACAAAAACTACCCGACTGCGCGCGATAAGCTGGTCGGATTGTACGAAGCAGGTGAGTTTGGAAACTTCCTGGGTGAAACCTTGGTTCTCAAAGCGGACGACGAAATTGCAAAATACTCAGGCAAAGAGTTGTCCGATGAGACGGTCGGCGCACTGAAGGTGCTGGCGAAAAAGGCTGCCGTCGAGGAGCTCGCAAGCCGGAGGGCGCAAAACGAAGCAGCCTATCGCATGTTGGCCAACTACCACGAGCAACTGCAGACTGTCAAATCGCGTCGCCGAATCGTTACTTTTGATGACATCGCAGAACGTTTATCGAAATGGATGCAGGAAACCATCGCCAAACATCGCGATCTTAACGCAGCCGACCCGTCGCTTCAAGGCATTGCCTACCGGCTCGATTGCCCGGTCAATCATCTATTGCTCGACGAGTTTCAAGATACGTCTCCGATGCAATGGAACATTATCAAACCATTCGCACAAGCGATCGTCGACGGTTCTACCAAGGACACGTCTTTTTTTTGTGTGGGGGACAGCAAGCAAGCGATCTATGGTTGGCGCGGCGGCGTATCTGAGATCTTCGAATCGGTTGGTAAGCAGATTGAACATGTTCGCCAGGAACGATTGGTCAAAAGCTTTCGCAGTTCTCCAGTGGTCATCGATTTCGTCAATTCTGTCTTTACACAACTCGCTAAGCACGATCGCTACTACAACGATGACGAGTCGGAAATCCTGTCCAGCGATACGCAAGCGGTTACGGAGTGGATGGCTCGCTACTTCACCAACCATGAAACCGCGCTCACCGGACTGCCTGGTTATGTCGAGTTTCGAAACGCCAATTGTGAAAAGAGCCGAAGCGAAGATGGGGAAGAGAGCAGCTATGGCCTGCTCGATGAAGTCGCAGATCGCATTGCAAAGCTACATAAGTCATCGCCACACATAGAAATCGGCGTTTTAACCAGAACCAATCGGGACGTTGGTAAGGTCATTGGGCTTTTGAGGGAGCGTAGGGTCGAAGCGAGCCAAGAAGGAGGGAATCCGCTGGTGGACTCGTCACCGGTACTGCTGTTGCTAAGCGCGATGCGTTTGGCAAACCACCCTTCGGATTCTCTAGCCTATTACCATGTGAAGCACTCCCCATTGTTCGAACGGTTGCCGAGCGAGTCGGCAAACGCGGCAACCCTATTGTCTTCCTTTCTCCGTGCTCAATTGGCCGTTTTCGGGTTCGGCCGGACCTTGGGCAACCTAGCCAACTTGATCGCAAACGATTGTACTGGGAGGGATCAGGATCGACTGAAGCAGTTCATTCAATTGGGATACCGATTTGATGCTCTTCGAAATCAACACATCAACGACTTCGTAGAGTATGTCGAACGTCAAAAGGTTTCGGTTCCTGGGATGAGCAACGTCCGGGTGATGACCATTCACCAGTCCAAGGGCCTCGAGTTTGATGCAGTCTTTTTGCCGACGTTAGATCAAACGATCATTTCGCGTCCTCCGCAATTTGTAGCTATGTTCGAGGATCGGATCAAGCCGCCGATCGGAGTCGTGCGTTACATGAATAGACACATTCAAAAATATCTGGATGACTCGTGGCGAATCGCTTTTAGGGAGTTCGCAAACCAGCAGTTGTCCGAGGCGCTCTGTGTGTTCTATGTCGCGCTGACCAGAGCCAAGCATGCACTGTATCTTTACACTTCGCCATCGGGATCTCCCAAGAAGCGATGGGGATCGGTACTGCACTCGATTTTTGCTCAACAAGGACAGAGCGAGCAGCCAGGGATCGTCGTGCGCAGTTTTGGGGACGAGGCATGGCATGAAAAACTAGAGCTTCAGGCCCTGGAGAAATCCGCGACGGAGGCCTCGACAGAAAGGCTGGCAGGGGCTGAGTCGCAGCCCTCAGTTCCATCGATTC
>Ga0105044_10005246_pt1 | contig 17849 bp, 20 predicted proteins | sample MAT01_FD_78092 | JGI IMG/M metagenome (GOLD analysis project Ga0105044, IMG submission 78092) | Freshwater microbial communities from Lake Fryxell liftoff mats and glacier meltwater in Antarctica - MAT-01 | ecosystem: Environmental > Aquatic > Freshwater > Ice > Liftoff microbial mat | place...
GCTTGTTGGCACTACCGACCATGCTTGCTGCAACAGGTTATGATTTCCTCAAAAATTACCAAACCTTTAATAGTGATCAATTTACTGTGCTTTTGGTGGGACTTCTCACATCATTTATTTTTGGCCTTATTGGTATCAAGTTTTTGGTAAAGATCTCGAACTCAAAATCACTGGAGGGTTTTGGTTGGTATAGAATAATTTTTGCAATAATTTTTGTTACGTTCATTTTGTAATCTAGACTATAAGTTATTATGAAAAGAAAAGTAATGGTAAATAATAAAATGCAGAAAGGGTTTACGTATATTTGCACTGAAGCTGTAGGAAAGAATTTCTCCAAAGATTTTAAACCAGATTTAAAGCCTATGGAAATGCTCGAACTCGGCGTCTTTGGTGGTAGGTATATGAGAGATTGTCAGAGTGAATATCCGAAAAGCTGGTTTCAAAAAGCCAAGTTACACAAAGAAGGAGTCTTGGGTCACAATAAAAATCTAAATTATTTTCACGTCGACGCTTCGCAGTCTTTGTCCATCTGGCGAAAAAAAGGTTGGATCCATAATGATGATCCGAGGGGTTGGTTTGAGTGGTATTGTCGCTACTACTGTGGCAGGCGAGGGGAGGATGATACTAGACAAATAAAAAGATGGAAGGCAATGTCTCGGCACGCATCACAAATAAAAAACAATTGTCGGGCAGGAGACATGGCTTGCCGTCCCCGCCAAAGACAAGCGCTTTTGCATTGGGCCTATGACTCTAGGAAAATATAGAAATTAAACTTATATTTTCTGTACGTAGAGTGACATACTTCTCCTTTTTGAAGGGTTGTGAGACTTGCTGATCTTGGCGATCGTAAAACCACCACTTTCTAGTTCCTCGATGATATCGTCTTCAGTAAAGACATGTTCTGGTACCCCGATCTCTGGATGAATATAAGAACCCTCTTCTTCGGCTGGTGCATCTTTTAGTAGTCTTTCGGCGTGACGGTCGTTTGTGCGTAAAAAAGTTTTAAGATAGAGCCATCCACCGGGCTTCAAGACCCTGTAGATCTCTTGTTGCATATTTTTTCTCTCGGCATTAGAAAGAAAGTGTGAAGTCATCATATCTAAAACTAGTGTTACCGAACTGTCGGGAAAGGAAATAGATTCTCCGATAGATTTCACTTCGTATTTTAGCGGGAGCCCCACACTTGCTTTTTTCGCTTCAGATACTGCGATTTCAGAAATGTCATAGCCCACACCACTTAGACCATAAGTCTTTGCAAGGTAGATAATATTTCGCCCGTTGCCTGTGCCAAGGTCAAGCACTTTGCAAAGCTCGTTTAAAGACTGCTTACCTTCAAGTCTTTCTACAAAACGCAAAAACTTCTGCATGTCCTCAGATGGGTTGTCAGACATAGCCAAGTATTTGCTGTCTTTATACTCTTTATTCCAAAATTTACGTGATTTTTTCATCCCGTTAGAAAAAGTTAAGTAACTGCTGATAATTAATGTTTCACGACAGATTAGTATTTACTAAGTTCAATAAAGTTTCCTGCTTGAAGTTTTTCTAACAGGATTTCATAGCTTTAGCCACACTATACCATATGATATAGTATCTGTTATGACAGTTGGAAAAACATACATATACGGTAAACACGCTATAGAAGAAGCCCTTATAAACACCCCAAAGGCAGTTGAAAAGGTTTTTATGACCTCGTATTTTGACGATTTAAAGATTCAGGAACTTATTAAAAAAACTGGTGTGTCACAGGTGAGACTTCAGAAAGGAAAGCTACCGCCAAGTATCGATGAAAATGTCGCTCACCAGGGTGTCATGGCTGCTATCCGAAGTGGCGATATAACAACTTCGTACAAGGATTTTATTTCCGATCTTCAAGTTTCCGACGAGACCGCGTTGGTTGTTTTAGGAGAAATCCAAGATGTTCACAATGTTGGGTCTATCATCCGATCAGCCGCTGCGTTTGGTGTAGCGGGTGTCCTTATTCCCGAGCACAATCAGGCACCTATTACAGGTGGTATGGTAAAAGTTTCTTCGGGAATGGCTTTTCGCATCCCACTCGTCACTATAGGCAACATCAATACCACCATCAGAGATTTAAAAGACCGTGGATTTAGGGTATATGGTCTCGATGGAGGCGCCACTCACACTGTCACAAAAGAAGAATATGATATGCCGACTGTATTTATTATTGGAAATGAAGCAGAAGGATTGCGTGAAAAGACACGAGAGCTGTGCGACAAACTTCTTTCCATTCCTATGCATCCAAGGTGTGAGTCGTTAAGTGCATCGGTGAGTTCCGCGGTTGCCCTATATTCTTGGAGTAGTAAACATAGTAAAGCACTAAAATAATTTCTAATAAAATAAATAAGGTATAAAAAATATGAATGAAAATAAAGATTTAGTAGAAGTTGCGGTATTCGGAGGGGGATGCTTTTGGTGTACAGAGGCAGTTTTTAAAATGCTGAAAGGGGTGAGTAAGGTTTTACCAGGTTATGCGGGAGGAACAAAAGAAAATCCTACATATGCAGAAGTGTGTGGTGGAAATACTGGACATGCAGAAGTGATATATATTGAATACGACCCAAAGGTAGTATTGTATGAAAATCTACTAACGGTTTTTTTTGGTACTCATGATCCGACAGCTTTAAACAGACAAGGGAATGACGTGGGGACACAATACAGATCGGTTATTTTTTACACCACTCCAGAACAAAAAAAGAAAGCCGAAGATTTCATAAAAGAAATAAATGATTCAAATAGTGTCGGGGCAACAATAGTCACTGAGCTTCTGCCCCTTACTAAGTTTTACGAGGCAGAAAATTATCATCACGACTATTTTGCAAATAATCCTGAAAATCCATACTGTGAGGTGATCATTAACCCAAAACTTGAGAAAGTTCAAAATAAGTTTGCCGAACTGCTAAAGTAGAAATCGTAGGATTAGTGAACCTTAACTTGACCTAAACAACACAAACTCTAAATACACATTTCTTAATAATACCCCCCCACTTTTAACATTTGGTCTTTAGGGATATAATATACTCGCAGTTATGTCACTTGGAGACTTGAATAAAAATGTGAATAATATGGGCGCTAAAACCTTTGCAAATAGCAGAGAGCGTATTATGCGTGAGGCTAAAGAAATAGAAACACGACAACAAGCACAAAATGTTGATAGGTTAGGAAAAGAAATTTCTCATTTGAGACTGAGTCGACAGATGCTTGAAGGTAAGGTTTCAAAACTTAAAAGTGATATATATAAAGAAAAGGATCCAAAAATGAGGGCTATGAAAGAAACAGAGATGCACCGTCTAATGAATGATAGAATGCATCTTGAGGGAGAAATATTGAGTAAACAGGGTAAAGAACGCGCTGCCCATAACGTGAGGTATAACAACTCGCACTATTTCTAGAGTTACTTGGAAAATTTAAGATTTACAAAACTAAATTTAAAATGAATTTACAAAGAATACAAAAAACTAACCAAAATATCCATACTCACTTTCTAAATTTAAGTTTTTAATTTTTAAATTTCATGCACAAACCAATTTCAATAGTTGTGTTCGGGGTTACAGGAGACCTGTTTAAAAAAAAACTTGTTCACGCCTTCTTTGATCTATATAAAAGAGGCGAGCTTGGAAATGATTTTGTTCTATACGGATATTCCCGTAAAGATTGGTCTGATGAAGAGTTTCGAAAATACGTACAAGAACATCTTAATACAAAGGAGGTCGACGTCGCAGAAGAGTTTGTGGGGCATTTGTTTTTTCGCTCAGGCGATATTTTAAATAAGGATACTTATGACAGTTTAAAAACTGACTTCGGAGAAAGGGACGAACTCCTTAGTGAATGCACCAACAAACTGTTTTACCTTGCTGTAACTCCTGAGCTTTATGAAGATGTATTTATAAACCTTTCTCACTCGGGACTTACGGTGCCTTGTGCTCCAGGGACTCCAGGGCAAGATGGTGCCTGGATAAAACTGATAGTAGAAAAACCGTTTGGCCGTGACGAGCTTCACGCCAAAATGCTCGATGACTTGTTAGGCAAACTATTTCTTGAAGAACAAATATTTAGAATTGATCATTATTTGGCAAAAGAAACACTTCAAAATATTTTAGCATTCAGGTTCGGTAATACACTGTTTGAGTCCCTCTGGTCTCGTAGACACATCGAAAAAATAGAGATTTGTTCATACGAAGAAAATGATCTCAATGGCCGCGGTGCATTTTATGAAGATGTAGGGGCGCTAAATGATGTTGGTCAAAACCATTTGCTCCAAATGCTCGCACTCGTGGCGATGGAAAACCCCGCATCATTTTCATCGTCAGATATCAGACGCTCTCGCGCAGATGTTTTAGCGTCTGTGAATGTGTCACATGACCAGGACGGCTTTAAACGTGGTCAGTATAAAGGGTACACGGACGAGCCGGGAGTAGAAGACACAACAGAAACAGAAACGTATTTTAAAGCAACACTCAAAATAGATAATGAAAGATGGAAAGAAGTACCCTTTGTTCTTTCTCATGGAAAAGCACTTCCAAAAACAAAAGCAGAAATAGTAGTGACTTTTAAAAACGGCAACAATAATGATAGCAATCTTTTTATTAAGTCTGCCAACGTTCTCACATTTCACATACAGCCAAAAGAAGGTATTGCTATAGATTTTTTTGCAAAAAAGTCTGGTTACAATTTTGAGCTCGAGAAAAAGACACTCGCCTTCGAATATAAAAGTACACACAAAACCCCATTTGTTTATCCTTATGAAAAACTTTTGAAAGACGCGATCTCTGGAGACCAGACTCTATTTATCGGTACAGAAGAAATAGCATCACAGTGGCGTGTGGTATCAGAGGTTAAAAAAGTCTTCGATAATATACCCCTACTTATATATGATAAAGGTCAAACACCAGAAGAGCTTTTAAGCGAAACATTAGAAGAATAATTATTACATTTTTTATGCAAATCGGATATATAGGTTTTGGGAAAATGGGTCTAAATATGGCTTTACGACTTAAAGAAAAAGGACACGAGGTTGTGGGTTTCAATCGTGGAAAAGAGGCGAGAGAAAATGCCAAGAAAGAGGGGATAAAAACCGTAGATTCTCTAAAAGATCTTGTTGTGAGTCTAAGTACCCCAAGATTTTTGTGGGTAATGGTCAGTCACCAAGGGGTAGATGAAGTATTGTCGGAGCTAATACCTTTGCTTTCAAAAGGAGACACTGTAGTAGATGGGGGCAATTGCTTGTATAAAGATACAATACGACGAGCGAAGGAGATTGAGAGTAGAGGGATAAATTTTCTAGATATTGGAGTGTCTGGAGGACCATCTGGTGCAAGATACGGGGCATGTCTTATGATTGGAGGCAAAAAAGAAATAGCAGAAAAATATATCTCTTTATATGAAGATTTGTCAGCACCAGAGGCGTGGAAAATATTGGGTGGACATGGCGCTGGACATTTTACAAAAATGGTTCACAACGGTATCGAGTACGGCATGATGCAAGCAATAGGTGAAGGTTTTGAAGTTTTAAAAAAGTCCGAGTTTGATCTCAGTCTTTTAGATGTAGCTCTTATTTATAACAACAAAAGTGTTATCGAGTCACGTCTTACAAATTGGCTGAAAGATGCATATCAAAAATATGGTGAAGACCTTGGTGGTATTTCGGGTGAAGTGTCGGCAAGTGGAGAGGGACAGTGGACAGTCGATACTGCACACGAGCTTAGTGTTCCTGTAAAAGTAATCGAAGACTCACTAGAGTTTCGTAAAAAATCAGCCGGCAACCCAACTTATACAGGAAAGGTTGTTTCAGCATTACGGAACCAGTTTGGCGGACACGACGTGGGAGAAAAATGATTTTCTTGCTACAATAGTCACATGTTTCCAAAAGATTTTACCATTATTGATATATCACTTTCACTTTCTGATAAAACTATCGTTTATCCGGACAACACTCCAGTTTCGATTGAAACTCATGCGACGATGCCTGAAAAAAGAAGCCATCTCTCAAATATAGTGATGGGGACTCATAGTGGGACACATATAGATGCTCCAAAACATGCCATAATAGGCGCCGGAGAGCTCTCTAGTATTCCACTATACGCATTTGTAGGACCTTGTAGAGTTTTAGATTTTACAAAGGAAAACGAGTGTATTACAGTCGAAAGTTTACGAAATAAAAATATACAAAAAGGTGAAAGGGTGTTAGTGAAGACAAAAAACTCCGAGAGGGGTTATGAAGTTTTTAGAAATGACTACATATATCTTTCTCCTGATGGAGCGGATTATCTTGGAGATCTTGAGATTGCTCTTTTTGGAATAGATTATCTTTCAGTAAAACAAAAGGGAAGTAGTGACAACCGCCCTCACACCTCACTTCTTTCTAAAAAGATACCAATAGTAGAAGGACTCAATCTTAAAAATGTTCTAGAGGGAGAATATTTTTTGGTCTGCCCACCGCTTAAGTTTGAGGGAGTCGAGGGAGCCCCAGCAAGAGCAATTTTATTAAAAACAGAATAGTTTTAAATAATGTTGCTCTTGCCTAAATAATTCAATTTTCAATAACCAATTATCAATAAAGTAAAAAACAATATGGAAGAAGCAATAAAAAATTTTGGTAAGCAATTTGACTATATCCCAGAGGTAGTCAATAAAGAAAATTTATCAACAATGAAACATATAATTCTCTTAGGTATGGGGGGTTCGCATTTGGCAGGTGACATTGCTAAAAATCTGAATCAAACTATGGATATCTGGATTCATAGGGATTATGGGTTACCAGAGGTGAGTGATGAATTTTTAAAAAACAGCCTGATCATTGCAAGCTCATATTCTGGTAACACCGAAGAGGTGATAGACGGGCTAGAAACCGCTCTCAAAGCGGATTTAAAATGTGCGGTGATGACCGTTGGGGGAAAACTCTTAGAGATGGCAAAAGAGCAAAACCTGCCCTATATAGCGCTCCCTGATACAGGGATCCAGCCCCGGCTTGCCTTAGGGTATTCATTGGTGGCGCTCGCTCATCTTTTAAATTTTGAAAAATTGCTGAAAGAAATAGAAGCAATAAAAGGAAAGCTCAATCCAGAAGAACACATCGAAGAAGGTACACGACTAGCATCAAGCATCAAAGGCTTGGTACCGGTTGTTTATACTTCAAGAAGGAACTTTGCCGTCGCCTATAACTGGAAGATAAAGCTAAACGAAACAGGAAAAACCCCTGCATTTTTCAATGTTTTTCCAGAGATAAACCACAACGAAATGACGGGTTTTGACCTAAATGAAAAAACAAAAGACTTAGGTCTACAGTTTGTTGCGATCATTCTTTCTGATACAACAGATCACCCACAAATCCAAAAAAGAATGAAAATTGTAAAAAAACTTTACGAAGATAGAAGTATAAAAGTGATCAATATTCCGCTTACTGGCGAAACTTCTGGAGAAAAAATATTTAATTCACTTTTACTTGCCGATTGGACCGCATACCACATTGCGACATTAAACGGTGCTGAGACAGAACAAGTACCGATGGTCGAGGAGTTTAAGAGACTTATAACTTAAAATGAAGGAACACAAACCAAAGACAATTTGGCAACATTATAAAAGTGCATTAGGGAAGTCTGTTTGGACTTTTCCTCTATGTGCCCTACTATTTTCTTTGGCAGCGATTTTCGGAAATGTTTTAGCTCCTTTGTATTACAAAGGTATTATTGATGCATTAACAAACACATCATTAAATTCAAAAATACTTTATTTTTTTCTGATGCTTTTTCTGATGAATGGAGGACAGTATTTATTTTCAAGATTGTATGAATACTTGGAATCATCATTCATTTCAAATTCACTTTACAAAATATCCACATATTCTTTATCAGAACTAACCAAGCATTCTTATCAGTTTTTTACAAACAATTTTGCTGGTTCACTTGTGTCTAAGGCAAGAAAATTTGGAAGTGCTTTTGAAAGAATATGGAGTACTATAATAACAGATTTTTTGTTTGCGTTTGTTAGTGCAGGAGGGATACTTTTCGTTTTATTTAAAACATCCAATATTTTAGGATTGGCAACACTGCTGTGGTTTGTCGTATTTTCCTATTTGACGATAGTATTTACTAGATTAAGAATGCCTCTTGAAAAAATCAAGGGGTTGGCAGAATCAAGGACCACTGGTGTTTTATCTGATATTCTGTCCAATGTTTTAAACCTCAAAATTTTCTCTTCAAAAAATAAAGAGGAAATCTATTTTGATGAAGTGGTAAGGCACGAACACGTGGTCAGGATGAATTCGTGGGCGATTGCTAACCATGCCTATTCTGTACAGGGACTTGTTACATTACTTGCTCAAGTATCACTTGTTTTTTTAAGTCTTTTGCTTTGGTCATACGGTGAGGTGACATCAGGCACGATTGTACTTGTTATGTCTTACAGCAGTTTTCTATTCAACAGACTTGGCAGTTTGGGTAGGGCTGTTAGGAGTTTTTCTGACGCTTACACTGACGCAACAGAATTTGCCGATATTTTAAATAAGGAACTTGAGATTAGTGACCCATCAAAACCAGAAAGAGTAAATATGCAATTAGGAGAAATTATTTTTGATAAGGTTAGTTTTTCGTACAAACAAAGCAATGAAATAATCCAGAATTTTAATTTAAAAATATCATCAGGGGAAAGGCTTGGGATCATCGGTACATCTGGAGCAGGCAAAACTACATTGACAAAACTGTTACTTCGATTTGCTGATGTAACGGAAGGTTCGATAAAAATTGATGGCCAAGACATAAGAGACATTACTCAAGATGATCTTCGCAGGGTCGTATCTTATGTACCCCAAGACCCTATACTTTTTCACAGAAGTTTGAAGGAAAACATTGCTTACGGTAAACCAAAAGCCACATCAGATGAAATCATAGACGCCTCAAAGAGGGCGCATGCACATGACTTTATATCTACGTTTCTCCAAGGGTACGACGCCCTAGTCGGCGAGAGAGGCATCAAGCTTTCTGGGGGGGAGAGACAGCGTGTGGCTATTGCTAGAGCGATATTGAAAGACGCACCAATTCTAATCCTAGATGAGGCGACAAGTTCACTGGACTCTGTCTCCGAGGCTCACATCAAAGAGGCGCTAGATGAGCTAATGAAAGGTAGAACCACCATCGTAGTAGCTCACAGGCTTTCGACCATCGAAAAAATGGACAGGATTATTGTTCTTGAAAAAGGTGAAATCGTGGAAGAGGGTACCCACAATAATCTTTTGGCAAAGAAAGGGGTGTATTTCAACTTTTGGAATCACCAGACTGGAGGATTCATTGAATGAAATATTTTTGTTAAAAAATCTCGATATAAATAATGATCAGCGGGCCTATTTTTCGGTTTGTATTTATAAAACACTAGCCACTAGTCACGTTCTACTATAAACTATCTTACATGGCAAAAATCACAATATTTGGGATGGCAGGGACAGGGAAGACTTCGGCAGGGAAAGAGCTTGCTAAGAGACTGGGCTTTCAGTTTTTTTCAGGTGGCGATTTTGCAAGGGAGACTGCACGCAAGCTCGAAGTCGATATAAACGAGCTCGACGCTCTTTCGGAAACTGATCGTAAATACGATCAAGAAATCGATGATGCTGTTGAGGAGTTTGGAAAAAATAATGACAACTTTGTGGTTGAGTGTCGTTTGGCGTGGTATTTCATTCCAGATTCATTCAAAGTTTGTTTTGTTTGTGATTTTGATGAAAGAACAAAACGTATAGCGATTCGTGAAGGTAAGGACCTAGCCACAGTTAGAGAAGAAACGAGACAAAGGGAAGACTCTATACACGAAAGATTTTCAAAGTATTATGATATTCCCGACATAGAAGATAGGGGTCATTTTGATTATACCGTAGATACTGGATGCGATTCTCTTTTGGAGGTTGTTGAATCCATAACAAAAGAAATAAAACTTAGGAGAATCATCGCATGATAAAAGAAACATCAAAAGACTGGATTTTTCTACTACTCTCATTTACTGTCGCTGTCGTCTGCGCATTTTTTGTGTGGTCTTTTTCAAATAGTATCGAATATGCCTCTACGGGAATGGTCGGCATATCTACAAATTCTAACAGGTCTCTTGTTGTTAATATACCTAAGCCAAATTCCGTTATAGTAAGTCCTATGCACGTACAGGGCTCAGCAAAGAGTATGTGGTTCTTTGAGGGTAGCTTTCCAGTCCGTATTGAAGATGATGAAGGTAATATTTTAGGTCAAGGATCTGTGAGTCCCTCACTTGACTCCATGAAGAAAAAAATGGTTCCGTATGTTGCTGATGTGGTATTTGAAAGAGGAGATAAGGTAAAAGGCTTCGTTGTCCTAACTAAAGATGACCTCGGAGGACTTCTAAAAGTCGAATCTCGTAAAATACCAGTCTTGTTTGAATAGCAAGACCTATACTGTATACTTAGCCTATGGAACCAGTCATGAAATCAGATATATTTTTCTTCATCACGTCTGTAAGTGTTGTGGTAATATCTATATTACTTGTTATACTCTTGGTTTATGGGTTTCAGATTGTAAGGGATGTACGTATTTTTGTTAGAACTGTTAAGGACGAAGGAGAAGAAATAGTAAAAGATTTTCGTGCTGGTAGGATGAGTGTGATGGAAAAAGGCAAAAGCATAGTTTCGGTTTTAAGTACGTTCTTTAGATACGGTGCAAAACACAAAGAGAGAAAGAAGAAAAGTCACACAGAGAGCGAATAGTATATTATTAATAATAAAATATTCAAATGGTAAAACAAAAGAAAACAAATGAAAAAGTAGGATCGGCGGTAGGACTCGCATTGGGAGCGGCAGTGGCAGCAGTAGCTGGAGCATATTTTATTTATGGGACTAAAGCGGGAGCAAAAACCAAAAAGAAAATTTCAAGTTTTGGTTTGAAAATGAAGGGAGAGGTTTTGGAAAAAATGGAAAGTCTCAAAGAAGTAAGTGAGGACAAATACAAAAATATAGTTACAACTGTTATAAAAAAATACGAAAATCTAAAGAAAAATCATGCCGATGATCTAATAGAAATAAAAAAAATAGGCGATGAACTTATATCTCATTGGAAATATATAAAAAAGCACTCAAAATAGTATATTCTTTAGTCTTTACTAATCTTAGCTCCAAAATATATTCCGCTAAACATTATAGCGCTTAAGACTAAGAAAATAGTTTTAAAGGGTAGAAAGATTAGTAAGACACTACCAACCAAGGGTCCCACAATAAAAGCAAAAGGTGACGATATTCTAAATACCTCTATAAGCTCATCCTTTCCTTTTATACCTCTAAAGAAATAACTTTCAGTTGCGGTCTCTATAACACTCGCACCAGTCCTTGCTAGAAAAAGAGCTATAGTCCAAAAAACAAAATGTCCTGCTGGTATGAAGGGGAAAAATAACAGTGCAAATGTTGTCAGCATAAAGCCTCCAACAATAATCTCTCTTTCATCTAATTTTTTGTCAGCCATTTCACCTATAGGTATTTGAAATAACAGGAATGGTAATAGGGAAATGCTGATGATTAGGGCGGTCTCGCTCCAGTTGAAACCAGCGCTCTCTACTAAATAGAGCGGTACATAAATAATCATCCATGAAAAGAAAAATTGTAAAAGGGCGTAACATATTGTTACACTTTTAACCTTTTTATTTCTTAAAAATTCCTTAAGTTCGGATAAAATATTAACTTCTTTAAATTGGGTTATCGGATCCCGCTTAAAATTTTGTGTAACCCACCACAGGAAAATCAACATAAAAAAAACTGAGAAAAAGTATATTTTTGAAAAATCTCCATTTTTTACGAGTGATCCTATAGCGAGTGGTGAGATTACGGCGGCAATACTGATAATGGTTAAAAAGGTGCCACGAGTCTTACCCATTGTTTTAGTATCACTTGTATCCTCAAGATACATATCCAAACAGGAAAGTATGATAGCGTTTATTGAATGATGAACTATAAATGCAAAAATGATCACAGGTACATTCTTACTTAGTGCCATGGAGAGTAGTGCCAAGATCTCGATAAGAGATATGACCTTTATAAAGTTTAAGTTCCCATACTTTCTTATCAGTGATGGCGCCTTTAAGAATAGAACAATATTTAGAACTGATCCTAGGGCATACAGGATACCGACCAAGTCGATCCCCGTACTTTGCTTTATAAACGTGGAGTTTATGTACGTAATCAGATAGTAGTGAAAGGACAGCAAAAGAGCAGCTATAAATATCACTCGATACTTACCGCTGTTATCTTTGGCTTTTTTTAAAACTTGATACATGGGAGTCATTATACTCCAAGAATCACTGGGATGACGATGGGTCTTTTTGCGGTCTTTTGGAACAAGAATCTACCTATGTTATCTGCTACGATATTTTTAACGTACTCGAAGTTGATCGGTCTCTGACCTGCGGCATTGTCTTCAATAGTCTTCTTGATGATAAGACGTGCCTGTCTTAGAAGCTCTTGGTTTTCACGAAGATAAACGAAACCTCGAGAGATTATATCTGGAGACTTTTTAAGTTTTCCTGTGGCTGAGTTTACTGAAGCAATAATAACAAACATTCCATCTTGAGCTAACATCTGTCGGTCACGAATAACCACTTCTTGCATGTTACCGATGGCGAACCCGTCTACCATTACTATTCCTGATGGAGCTTTTTCTTTCAATACTTTTATCTTTTCACCATCGACTATTTCGATCACGGAGCCGTTGTCTGGTACTACTATGTTTTCTTCTTTCATGCCAAGACTTTGCGCAAGTTCACCATGAAGCTTCAGCATATAGTGGTTACCGTGAATCGGAATAAAGAATTTTGGTTTCAACTTTTTGTGCAACCACTCTATTTCTCCCCGGTTACCATGACCAGTGGAGTGAATATAAACGTCGGAAGTTCTGTAGTGAATAATCTTTGCTCCATTTCTCGCTAGGTTGTCTTTGAGTTTCTGAACATCCCTTTCATTTCCAGGGATTATAGAAGCTGAAAGAACGATCGTGTCACGATCAGTCAGTTGAATGTATTTGTAGTTTTTTGCTGCCATCCTAGACAGTGCTGAAAACTCTTCACCTTGACCACCGGTAGATAGAATAACAATTCTGTCTGGTGGATAATTTTCTATTTCTTGTGCTGTAATGATAGTGTCTTTTTTGACTTCGAGAAGTTTTGCTTCTTTACAGATATCTACGTTATTTTTCATGCTTCGACCCTCAATAACCACTTTTTTGTTGCATCGTTCTGCCGCTTCGATAACCTTGATCACACGGTTGATGTGAGAAGAGAACATAGCCATAATAAGTCTTCCTTTGGTATTTTTGACGATATCTTCTAGGTTATGCTGAACTATACTTTCAGGTGTAGAATATCCCGGGTTTTCAATATTTGTAGAGTCAGTCATTAAAAGAAGTGTCTGCTCCTTTGCTAGACTGTCGTAGGTCCTTACTTCTTCATCAGAAATTTTTTCATCTATATGGTCTAGTTTGTAATCCCCAGGGTTTATAATGTTTCCATAAGGTGTTCGAATAGCGACTCCAAGACAATCTGGGATTGAGTGCGTAACTCCAAAAAACTTCACTCGCATCTTACCTATAGTGAGCTCTTCGGCATTTTCCACTACCTTATAATCAATGGGAGCCACATGAGGAAACTCTGACTGGCGCTTTTTTATCATGAGAGCTGTTAGGTTTCTGGTGTATAGAGGAGGATTACCGATACGATCCATAATGAAAGGTATTCCTCCGATATGGTCTAAGTGTCCATGAGTAATAATAACAGCTCGCACTTTATCTTTGTTGTCCTCAAGATACTTTGTGTTCGGTAGTATATAGTCTATACCTGGAGTATTTTCATCTTTGAAAGCAAAGCCCATGTCCATGACGATAATATCACCTTGATACTCAACCATAGTCATATTTTTACCGATTTCTTCGACACCTCCTAGAGGGATAATACGAATATTATCTCCCGGTGGTGGAATGATCTGATCCACCTCTTTCCTCGGTATAACCGACATGTTCTTTCTGTCAAAACGTCTGTGTGACTGGTTCTTGTTTCGATCGCTAGGACCTCTTTTTGTGTGCTGTACCCGATCCTTCTTTTGTTCTAGAGCCTTAGCTTCTTCAAACACCTCAGCCGGTGAATAAGGAGCAGACCTTTTTTGAGTTACTTCTGTTTTAATATCTTTGTTAGTATCTTCAGAATCTATTTTTCTTACAACTCTTGTTGTTATCAAATGTTCTCTTCCTGCTGATCCATGTGTATTTGTTTTGTATTTTGGTTCCATTTTTTATGATGAAATATTATTTATTTCCTTATGTTAGTTAATAATTTTTAATTACTTTTAAATATTTGCCATACTTTCTCCGTCTTAATGTACCATTTCTCTATTCCAGCAAATCTCTCCGAGGATGACGTGAGATTTCCAAGAGATAGACCACGTAAGTTTTTTGGTACAACATAAATAAAGTCTGGTGCATACAAAAAGATAGCGGGTGAATCGGATACGATATTATCTTCGACAGATTTAAGCAAGCCCAATTTTTTTTCAGTGTCGTTCTCTAATCGGATTTTTTCTAAAAGCTTATCTACATTTGCATTGGTGTACATTGAGATATTTAAACCAGGACTATTTCTTTCGGATGAATGCCAAAAAGAAAAAATATCTAAATCGCGATCTATGACTATACCAAAAAGTAGTGAGTCATATTTTCTATTTTTTATCGCGTTTTGCTGAAGGTCGGCAAGATCAAATATTTTTACATCTACCTTAGCGCCTATTTTTGCCCAAGTTTTCTGGAGTATCAGAGCTGTCTTTTTAAGGTCTGGTGAGTTTGAGGTCGTAATAGCGAATGTGAGAGTCTGTGTTTCTTTCTTGACTACTTTATTCATTACACCATCATCTCCTAGTACCCAACCAGCATTTTGTAGTATTTTTATTGCTCCAGATACTCTATCTTCTGCTTTCATGTCAGTATCGCGTAGTTTAGAAATGTTTGGTCCAAGTGGTCCTATGAGCTTTGTTCCGTAGCCACTTAAGACCTCGTCGACAATGGAATCTCTGTCTATAGCCAAATTCAATGCATCTCTAACTTCTTTGTTTGCCAAGACTCTTGCTTGGTTTTGGTTTAAAAATAAAGCGAATGTCCTAGGTAGAGGAACCTGAGCCACTATTTTGTCTTTCTCTATTTTATTAATATTTGCGGGAGAGATAGAGTTTATATTTGTAACCTCACCTTTAATAAATGCAGATATTAAAGAGTCTTCGTTTGTATAGAAATAAACATATAGATCATCGATATGAGGTTTACCTAAGGCGTATTTTGCAAAAGGGACCAAGTGATAGTATATAGGAAGCCCTGTACCATCACGCTTTACATTTTTTATCATAAAAGGTCCAGAACCTGTCGGCTCAAGGTCAAAATTACTGAAAACAAATGCATCAGAATCTATTTTTTCCCAAATATGTTTTGGCAAAATACCCAAAGTAAGGTTTTGAAGAAAAGGTGAATAGGGGGCTTTTAAAACAAACTCTATTGTTTTTGGTGAAATCACTTTTACACTAACACCTTCCCAGTTTGCCGCCTTCGGACTTTTTAGTATCGGGTCTACAGCCTTTTTTACGGTAAACTCTATATCATATGTAGTTACAGGAACACCGTCATGAAAAAAAATATTGTCCTTCAAGTTCACCGTATAAGTTTGACCATCTTCAGATATTTTATAGTCTTTTGCTAAGTCGGGTACCAGCTTGCCTTCGTCATTATTTTTAAGTAGTCCTGAATAAATAAGTCCCGAAAGGTCTTTTCCGGTATCAGTGACAGAAATAAGAGGATTTATGTATCTTGGATAGCCGATGACACCTTCTCTTATTTCACCGCCGTCTACGGGTACTTGTACAGAAAAAGCGTCATTTACCTTTACTAGTAAATACAGGGCGCTACCCGCAAAAACTATCACCGCAAAATAAAAGGTGATCTTTTCTGATAGTGAAAAAGATTCAATGATAACGAGTATTTTTTGTTTTCTTTCAGATTTAAATATCTTTGAGATATTTAAAGGATTTGTTTTCACAAGAATATATAGTGTGGTTATTTTATAATAAGAGCTACAAAAGCACTAAGAGCAAATAGTATAGCTACGACGATAGTCAAGACAAAGATCGCTTTTTCTGCACCGCGTTTAGTGTGAGCTACTCCTCCGAAGTCTCCTCCACCAAAAGCCGCTCCAGCACCTGCGCTAGAGGTCTGCATAAGAACAAGTGTAATAAGGACTACAGATAAAGTAATTTGAATGTATGGAAGTATTGGTGCTATTTGAGACATGTTTTGTTTTTAAATTAGTAAATTAAAAGTCATAACTCTTTTTTGTTTCAATTATGAAAGAATTGAAACGAATATTGATGAGAAGATGACGTTGTATATATCATATCACACCTAAAAAGGATTTCAAGGGGCTGTAGAGTTAACCTTATAATACGACAGCTATTCTTTCCTTGCACCCATTTTATATGGTATAATAATCCTTGTTGCCTTAAAAAGCATTATTAACCCTGCCGACAGGCAGAAACTAATTAAAATTTATGTCATTACTATATATAACCATTGGAGTCGTCGTGATAGTCGGTCTATGGATCGTTTTTGCCTATAACCGATTTGTTCGTCTTATAAACCAAGCCAAAGAAGCATGGGCAGACATAGAGGTCCAGCTGAAACGCCGATACGACCTTATCCCAAACCTTGTAAGCACTGTTAAAGGCTACGCTACTCACGAATTTACCGCATTTGAAAAGGTGACAGAAGCGCGTTCGAAAGCTATGCAAGCAGGTTCTCCTCATGATAAAGGGGAGGCGGAAAACATGCTTACGGACACTTTAAAATCGCTCTTTGCTATTTCAGAAGCTTATCCTGACCTAAAAGCAAATCAGAATTTTCTGGCTCTTCAGACTGAACTTTCTGACACAGAAAATAAGATCCAAGCTGCTCGCAGATTTTACAACGGCACAGTGCGTGATCTAAACACTGCAGTAGAATCTTTCCCTGGAAATGCTATCGCTAAGACATTTCACTTTGCTTCAATGGAGCTTTTTGACCTTCCGGAAGAATCTGTCGCTCAAAACCCAGTAGAAGTGAAGTTCTAGTAGCTTTAAAGCTTAAGGTTTAGGAGCTAAGTGGATACATGAAAAAGATATACAACAAGCTTGTTAGAGATAAGATACCTGAAATAATAAAGACAGATGGTTTCGTTCCAACTTGTCGCAAACTTTCCCAAAAAGAATTTAAACTAGAGGTACTGAAAAAAGTTTTGGAGGAGGCTAGGGAAATGTATAATGCAAAAGATTCTCAGAAAGAACTTGTTAAAGAATGTGCGGATCTTGAGGAAGTACTCTTTGCGGTAATGAATGCGTATAAGATATCAAGATCGGAATTGAACAAAATCCGAAACAAAAGAAAGAAAGACCGAGGGGGATTCACCAAAAAAATCTTTCTTGAAAAAATGACAAAAAAAGCATAGTATTTAGCTTGTCTGCTTTTAACCTTTAATTTTGAACTAAAAATTTCCCATGGCAACCCTTTACACACACAAATCGGAAAATGCATTTAAAACCTATCTTTTGATGGCGGTTTTTTTAGGGTTCATAGCTTTTCTCGGTTGGTTTGCTAGTCACTATTACAATAATCCTTCGTTGTTTATCGGTGCCATTATATTTAGTGTGGTTATGAACATTGGTAGCTACTGGTTTTCTGATAAGATCGCTCTTGCAGTCTCTGGAGCAAAAAAAATCGAAATGAAAGACAATCCGGAGCTTTGGAGAATAGTAGAAAACTTATCTATAACTGCAGGGCTTCCTA
>Ga0105044_10005251_pt1 | contig 17840 bp, 17 predicted proteins | sample MAT01_FD_78092 | JGI IMG/M metagenome (GOLD analysis project Ga0105044, IMG submission 78092) | Freshwater microbial communities from Lake Fryxell liftoff mats and glacier meltwater in Antarctica - MAT-01 | ecosystem: Environmental > Aquatic > Freshwater > Ice > Liftoff microbial mat | place...
AAACGCCAGCAGAAACGCGAGCAGAAACGCCCTCAGAAACGCCATCAGCCGGCTCGACTGCCGATAAGACTGCCGCCAAGACCGAGGTCAAAGCCGCCGTCAAGAAGGCCCCACCCAAGTCCGCCCGTCGGCGTTCACGCGAGTTTGCCTTGCAGGGCCTCTACCAGTGGCTGTTGTCGGGCGAAAGCCCGGACAGCATCGTCGCGCACCTGGCCGAACAAGACGGCTTTGCCAAGAGCGACCGCGCCCACTTCGACGCCTTGCTGCACGGCGGCATCGAACAGGCGGCGGCACTCGACGCCGTGCTGACGCGCCATGTCGACCGCAAGACCACGCTGCTGTCGCCGGTGGAACATGCCGCGCTGATGATCGGCTGCTACGAGCTCATGCACTGCATGGACGTGCCATACCGCGTGGTCATCAATGAAGCGGTGGAGCTGACCAAGTCTTTCGGCGGCACCGACGGTCACAAGTACGTCAACGGCGTGCTCGACCGCTGCGCTGCCGAGTTGCGGCCCGGCGAAGCGCGCCGAGCGCGCAGTTGAAGCCGCTGAATCGCGTGATCCGTACAGCCAGCCGGCTCGAACACATCGAGCCCTTTTTTGTGATGGAGCTGGCCAAGGCAGCCAGCGAGATCGCGCGCAGTCCGGCCTGCGACCCGGCACAGGGCGGCGAGGCGATGGTGTTTCTCAACATCGGCGAGCCCGACTTCACGGCCGCACCCGCCGTGCTGCAAGCCGCTGAACACTGCTTGCGGCAGGGCCACACCGGCTACACACACGCCACCGGGTTGCTGGCGCTGCGCGAACGCATCTCGGCGTGGTACGCCAGCCGCTTTGACGTTGCCGTTGACCCTGGGCGCATCGTCATCACCGCCGGCGCATCGGGCGCGCTGCAGCTGGCCTGTCTGGCCCTCTTCGAGCCCGGCGACGACGTGCTGATGCCCGACCCCAGCTATCCCTGCAACCGCCACTTCGTGGCCGCAGTCGGGGCACGCGCGCAACTGCTGACCACGGACGCCGCATCGCGTTTCCAGCCCGACGCGGCGGCGGTCTGCGCACATTGGGGACCGCACACACGCGGTGTGCTGCTGGCTTCGCCCAGCAACCCCACGGGCACGTCCATCGCACCTTCGGAAATGGCGGCCATCGCCAGCGCCGTGAAACAGCGCGGTGGCGTGACCCTGGTCGACGAGATCTACCTGGGCCTGAGCTACGACAGCGCCTACGGCCACAGCGTGCTGAGCCTGCGCGACACCGACGGCGCCGATCTGGGCCAGGACATCCTCAGCATCAACAGCTTCAGCAAGTACTTCGGCATGACCGGCTGGCGCCTGGGCTGGCTGGTGGTGCCGCCGCAGCTGGTGGACCCTGTGGAGCGGCTGGCGCAGAACCTCTACATCTGCGCCAGCACGGTGGCCCAGCATGCGGCGCTGGCCTGTTTCGAGGCCGACTCGCTGGCCGAGTACGAACGCCGCCGCCAGCAATTGCAGCAGCGCCGCGACTTTGTGGTGGCCGAGCTGCAGGCCATGGGCCTGCCGGTGCCGGTGTTGCCAGACGGTGCTTTTTACGCCTGGTTCGACTGCTCGCGCTTCTTTGCCAGCAGCTGGGACTTCTGCCAGCACATGACGCAGCACGCCCATGTGGCGCTGACGCCGGGGCGCGACTTCGGCCCGGCCTGGGCCGACCGGTTTGTGCGCCTTTCCTTCGCCAGCAGCATGGATGAACTGCAGACCGCCATGCAGCGCCTGCGCCGTGAACTGCTGCGGCTGCCGAAACAGCCGTGACCAGGCGTTAACCACAGGCCGCGTGCACCGCATATCGCCGCAAAAGACCGGCCTTTTGCAGCGCTGGCGCCACATCGTTGCGCTTAAGCTGCGCCCACCGTGGGCTACAACCTCTTCCAGCGGCGTGGCCTTGCCCACGCCCATGCCGATACCGATGCCACCGAGTTCGCCGCCACCGTGGCTTCCCTGCCACCGGGCCTGGACGCGGCGTGGCCTGCCGTGGAGACGCCAAAGGCGGCCGCCAGCGAGCCACCGGCCGATGCGCAGCAGGACTCACATCCCCCAGGCCCCGACTCCGGTCTGCTGGACAGCCAGCCCGCAGCAGCAGACACCGCCGTCGAACTGAGCCCCACGCTGTCGCACATCGGCCGCTACGCGATCAAGGGCCCGCTGGGCCAAGGCGGGCTGGGCCAGGTGCACGAGGCCTGGGACCCGCTGCTGTCGCGCACGGTGGCTGTCAAGACGCTGCAGTTTGAAGTGGGCATGGCCGAACGGGTGTCGCTGGACGGCCTGTTCCTCAATGAAGCGCGGGCGGCCGCGGGTTTGAGCCACCCGCACATCGTCACCATCCACGATGCGGGCCTGTCGGCACAAGGTGTCTACATCGCCATGGAGCGCCTTTATGGGCGCGACCTGCGCCAGGCGCTGGCCGCCGGCTGGCAGCCCAGCGCCACCCAGGCGGCGCAGCTGGTGCGGCGCGTCGCCGACGCACTGGCCTACGCACACGCCCGTGGCGTCGTGCACTGCGACATCAAGCCGGCCAACATCTTCTTGTGCCGCCGCGACAAGCCCAAGGTGCTGGACTTCGGCATCGCACGTGTGGCGCACAGCTCGGCGCTGCAACTGCTGGAAGGCCTGGTGGCGGGTTCGCCGCACTACCTGGCACCCGAGCAGCTGCAAGGTGGCACCGTCGATGCACGCACCGACATCCACGCCCTGGGCGTGGTGTTCTACGAGCTGCTGGCGGGCCGCAAGGCCTACACGGGCGATTCGATGCAGCAGATCAGCATCGCCGTGCTCACCAACCACCCCGCGCCCGCGCACGAGCTGCGTTATGGCGTGCCTCCTTTGCTGTCAGCCATTGCCGCCAAGGCCATGGCACGTGACCCGGCGCAACGCTACAGCAGCGCCGCCGCCATGGCCACGGAACTGCGGCGCTGGGCGGACAAACACAGCGCGCCCGAAGCCGCCACTTACGCCGCCACTTACGCCGCCACCGACGCCACCACCGACGCCGCCCTGCCAGCGCTGGAACAGCCCGCCAAACGCCCGCCGGGCGGCAAGCGCCGCAAGGCCGCCAGTGGCCTGAAGGTGGCAGCCTGGGCGGGCACCGCGATGGCCGGCGCGTTGGCCGGTGCGGTCGTCCTGGCCAGTTGGGGTCGCAAGGGGGATAGCAGCGTGCCGGCACCAGCGACAACACACCAAGTGGCGGCAAGGCCTTCGGTCCTGCAGCCACCACTGCCCGCTGCGGCACCAGCGGTGCCTGCACTCCAGGCCGCAGCTGCATCGTCGGCAGTCCCCATACCCGATGCGATGGAGGCACCTGTGTCGGTGACACCTTCACCCGAGCCACCTGCAGCCGTCGCCGCCAAGCCCCCTGCCCCAGTCGCCAAACCCAAACCCAAACCCGCGGCCACGGTCACGGCCGCAGGCGCAGCCAGGACCCGGGACACACGCCAGCCGGTGGCTGCAGCGCCTGCTGCACCCGTGCTCACCGGGTCATTGCAGCTGGCCATCAGCCCTTGGGGCCACGTGGAAGTCAACGGCTCACCCGCGGGCACCACGCCGCCGCTGACACGACTGACCCTGCCCGAGGGCACCCACACCATCACCGTGCGCAATGAAGACTTTCCGCCCCACACCGCAACGGTGCAGGTGACGGCGGACAAGCCGGTCAGCGTGCGCCACCGCTTCGCACCATGAACACCTTTTCCGGCCTGCCCAGTCGAATGCTGTCCAGCGCCGGGCTGTTCATGCTGGCCGCTTGTGCCTCCGCACCCGAACCTGCGCCACCGCCGCCCCCCAGCGGCCTGGCCGAGTTGATGGAACGCCCCGCCGAACGGGCGCTCGTCGAAGGCATACGCGCCTACGACGACGGCCAGTACCCGCAAGCCGAAGCCGCGCTGCGCAAGGCGCTGGACGCCGGCCTGGCCAGCGCACGCGACCGCGCCAGCGCACACAAGCTGCTAGCCTTCATCACCTGCACCAGCGACCGCATGGTCGAGTGCGAAGCGGCGTTCCGCGCTGCCAAAGCCGCGGACCCGTCGTTTGCACTCAACCGGTCAGAAGCGGGCCATCCGCTGTGGGGGCCGGTGTATCGAAAGGTCATGCCCTAGGGCTGCGCCAGGAGCAACCGGCATAATTCACCGGCCGATGACGCAGCCGCATGCCGCCGATCTCCCCATCCTGTTCCAGCACCCTTTGCGCGTGTACTGGGAAGACACCGACGCCGGTGGCGTGGTCTTCTACGCCAACTACCTGAAGTTCTTTGAACGTGCGCGCACCGAGTGGCTGCGTGCGCTGGGAGTGGGCCAGCAGGCGCTGCGCGATGCCACTGGCGCGATATTCGTGGTCACCGACACCTCGGTGCGTTACCGTGCGCCGGCCCGGCTGGACGACGAACTGCAGGTCACGGTGGCCTTGCGTGCACGTGGCACGGCCTCGATGACCATCGCACAACAGGCCTGGCGCGGCGCGGTGGGCCAGGGCACGCTGCTGGCCGAAGGCGAGATCCGCATCGGCTGCGTGGACCTAGGAACCTTCCGACCACGCCGCATTCCGACCGACGTCATACGGAATCTGAAATGAAGCTCCCAAGCTCGCTTGCGCTCGCTACCCCTCAAGGGGGCCGTCCGCCCACGGCCCGGCGAAGCCGGCTCCGTGGTGGCAAGCTTGGTCCTGCCTGCGCGATTCATCTGTCCAGGGCGGCGCGATGCGCCATGAGCAACTGACATGAACCAAGACATGTCGATCACCGCCCTCATCCTGCAAGCCAGCCTGGTGGTGCAGCTGGTCATGGCAGGGCTCATGGTCACCTCGTTGGCCAGCTGGACCGTCATCTTTGGCAAGCTCTTCGGCCTGCGCCGCGTGCGTGCCAGCAACGACGATTTCGAGCGCGAGTTCTGGTCCGGCCGCAGCCTGACCGAACTGAACACCGGCGTCGGCCAGAAAACACAAAGCGCACCGATGGAACGCATCTTCGCCAGCGGCATGCGCGAATTCCTGAAGCTGCGCGAAAAGCGTCTGGACTCGAGCGCGCAACTGGACGGCGCGCGGCGCGCCATGCGCGCCAGCTACCAGCGCGAGCTGGACGTGATCGAAAGCCACCTCAGCTTCCTGGCCAGCGTGGGCTCGGTCAGCCCTTACGTGGGCCTGTTCGGCACCGTGTGGGGCATCATGCATGCGTTTGTGGGCCTGTCCAACATGACGCAGGTCACCTTGGCCACCGTGGCGCCGGGCATAGCCGAAGCACTGGTGGCCACCGCCATCGGCCTGTTCGCCGCCATCCCCGCGGTGGTGGCCTACAACCGCTTTGCACGCGACATCGACCGCATCGCCATCCAGCTGGAGACCTTCATCGAAGAGTTCTCCAACATCCTGCAGCGCAACGCGGGGCAATCCGGCGCCACCACCACCTATGCTGGCCAGCCGGCAGGCCCCCGTTAGATGAATCTGCCCCAGGCTCACTTTGCTCGCGGCCCCCGGAAGGCGCGTCAGCGCCTTCTGCCGGCCGGGCCTCGCTGACATGCCCGGCGTCGTTCAGCGGGGTGGCCGAGGCCGCCGTTCGATGAACGAGATCAACATGGTCCCGTTCATCGACGTGATGCTGGTGCTGCTGATCATCTTCATGGTCACCGCGCCGCTCATCACCACTGGCGTGGTGGACCTGCCCAGCGTTGGCAAAAGTGCGCAGCGGCCGCAGAGCGTGGTCGAGGTCATCGTGGGCACCGACGAGAAGCTGCGGCTGAAGGTCGACAAGGCTGACGCTGAAAGTGTGCAGCTGCCACAACTGGCCGCCCGTGTGAAGACCGCACAAGCGGGCAATGCCGACGTGCCGGTGGTCATCAGCGCCGACAAGAGCGTGCGCTACGAGAGCGTGGTCAAGGTGATGGATACGCTGCAGAGGGCCGGGGTCAGGCGCGTCGGGCTGTCTGTCAAACAGGGCGCCTAGCGCGCCGACGAAACCTCACGTGACGGCAGCCACTTTTCAGCAAGACAAGCTGCTGCCGCAGCCGGTCGGCGGCAACGCCCCAGGTGCGGCGCTGGCGCTGGCCGCACACGCGGCGCTGCTGGTGGCACTGACCGTGGGCGTGGACTGGCGCACCCACTCACCCGATGTGGTGAGCGCCGAGCTTTGGGCCAGCGTGCCGCAGTCGGCAGCGCCACCGCCGGTTGAGGTTCCTGCTCTTGCTCTTGCTCCTGTGCCTGTGCCTGTGCCTGTGCCTGTGCCTGTGCCTGTGCCTGCGCCTGCGCCTGCGCCGGCACCCGTTCCCAAGCCGGTCCCGGCGCCAGCGCCCGTGGCGCGCACCGAACCGCCGCCACCCGCACCGGACATCACGGTGGAACGCGAACGTGAGCGAAAAAAGGCCGAAGCGGAACGCAAGAAGGTCGAAGCAGAAGCGGATCGCAAGAAGGCAGAAGCCACCAGGAAGATCGAAGACGACCGCAAGAAGCGGGAACAGCTGCTGGCCCAGAAGGAAGCCGCGCAAAAGGCGGAAGAGCAGGCGGCAGACGAACGCCTGGCGCGCCAGCGCGAAGAAAATCTGCGCCGCATGATGGGCCAGGCGGGTGCCACGCCGGGCGCCACTGGCAGCACCGGCAGCGCCGCGCAAAACGCCGCGCCCTCGGCCAATTACGCAGGCCGCGTGAAAGCCGCCGTGCGGCCCAACATCGTGTTCACGGGCATGGCGGAATTCAACGCCGCGGCCGAGGTCGAGGTCAGCTCAGCCCCGGGCGGCAGCATCATCGCGCGCCGCCTGATCAAGAGCAGTGGCTACAAGGACTGGGACGAAGCCGTGCTGCGCGCCATCGACAAGACACGCGCGCTGCCTCGCGACAACGACGGCCGTGTGCCGGCCACGCTGATCATCGCCTTCAGGCCGAACGAGTAAGCGCCGCGGCCTGCGGCGTGTCGGGCAGGCTGTAGCGCTGCACGAAGGCGCGGTCGATGCGGTCCTTCCACCACCAGGCCCAGCGGCCCTGCGCCGCCAGATGGCCCCACGAAACAATGGCACGGCGTTCGCCGCAGGAGATGAGGTTCAGCGTGCGCGCTTGGGGCAGGTGCGGCATCAAGGGGCCGCCGCCGACAAAGCGGCGCAGGTTCAGCGCCAGCGGTGGCCCGGCCCGCACCGCGTACACACCGCTCTTGGCGTGGGGCTGGTCGGCTCGACTGGCCACGTCACCGACGGCAAACACTTCGGGGTGCGACGCGCTCTGCAGCAATGGCCCGGTGACCACAAAACCGCGCTCGTCCAGCGCCAGGCCGCTGCGGGCCAGCCACGCGGGTGCCTCGGCGCCGGTGGCCAGCACCGGGGCGTCGCAAGCCAGGCGGGCACCGCTGCCCAGCACCACGGCGCCTGGCACCAGTTCTTTGCAGCTGTCACGGAAGACGGTGACGCGGCAGCGTTCGAGTGCCGCACTCGCACGCTGCACGACTCCGGGGGCATAACCCTCCAGTGGACCGCCATCACCGGTGACCAGGGCAATGCGGGCACGTTCTTCACCGCGCCCGCCCAGGCGGTGGTGCAGCGCCATGGCCAGTTCAACACCGGCAGCGCCGCCACCCACCACCACCACGTCCAGCACCCGCTGCGCGGCCAGGTCCAGCAGGCCATCGAGCAGGCGCACGAAGTGTTCGATGGGCCGCACGAACAGGCCGTGCTCACGCGCGCCGGGCAGGCGGTCGCGGTCCATCACGGCACCGGTGTCGAGCGAAAGCACGTCGTATTCGGCCACACGCCCGTCGGCCAACGTGACACGGCGCGCCGCCGTGTCCAGCGCGACGGCGGCACTTTCGATGAAGTGGACCCGGGCTGCAGCGGCCAGCGGTTGCAGGGCAATGGCGCACTGGTCCACCCGGTAGTGGCCCGCTACCAAGCCCGGCACCATGCCCGAGTACATCTGACGCGCGTAAGGTGTCACCAGGGCCACCTCGGCGCCAGGCAGCGGTTCCTTGGCCAAGGCCTGCAGCACATGCACGTGGGCGTGGCCGCCGCCCAGCAGCAACAGCCGTTTGCTCATGGCGCGGCAGTTTGCAGCAGCTGACGAAAGCGTGGCGACATCAAGGTTGTGCGCGCAGCCCGCTCACGTGAGCGACAGACGTGCCCCCTGTGTTGTCGGCGTCCCCGGCCACGATGAGGGCCGTGACGGGCGGCAATTCAGCGCTTTCGTCACCAAAGGCGCGCTTGAAGTCAGCGGCCACGTCCCGGCTTTCTTCGAACCAGGTGGACGCTGCGTCTTGCGCAGTGCGCAGCACGATGTAACGCACCCGGCGTGAATAGGCGTTGGGCAACAACGCGCCCTGGGCTTCGGCCCCGCCCCAGGCCCAGCACAGCGTGGCCGCCGGCAGCGCTTCCCCAGTGCGGCTGCGCGCCAGGTGCAGCACCTGCCTTTCGAAGAAGGGGACACGGGCCATGTCGAGATCGAAACTCATGCACACCTTGACCGCCAGGTCATCGCCGGCCTTGTTGCGCAGGTCCGTGGCCGGGTTGGGCTGCTGCACACGCCATGACCAGCGCAGCCGTTGCGGCGCCACCGAGCCCGCGGGCCAGTCATGCACCAGGTTGCCGTAGCTGGCCTGCGCGTGGACACGCAGGGCCTGCCGGCCGTCCACGGTTTCGACGCTGTAACGGGTGGCCGGGATTTTTTGCTGCGGCAGGTTCACCACACGCCAGCCGGGGCCGATGGCCGCGCCTTCAACCAGCGGTGCCAGGGCGGCTGTCGATGCTGCGGCCGCCGCAAATGTCACTGCGGCCAGCGCGGTCCGCCTAAGCCCGTTGCCAGGCATGGAACTTTTCAACCCAGCGCAACAGGCCGAGTGGCTGGTGCGCACGCTTCCATTCGCCGGCCGCGTACTTGTTGGCTTCGGCCAGTGTGGGATAGGTGTGAATGGTGCCCAGAATCTTGTTCAGCCCCAGGCCATGTTTCATGGCCAGCACGTATTCGGCCAGCAGGTCACCGGCGTGCACACCGACGATGGTCACACCCAGGATCTTGTCCTTGCCCGGCACGGTAAGCACCTTCACCCAACCGTGGGCCGCGCTGTCGGCAATGGCGCGGTCGAGGTCATCGATGCCGTAGCGTGTGACCTCGAAGGCCACGCCCTTGTCGCGCGCTTCCTGTTCGTTCAGGCCCACCCGCGCCACCTCGGGGTCGATGAAAGTGGCCCAGGGGATCACCGAGTAGTCGGCCTTGAACTTCTTGAACTGCCCGAACAAGCCGTTCACCGCCGCGTACCAGGCCTGGTGCGAAGCCGTGTGGGTGAACTGGAACGGTCCGGCCACGTCCCCTGCGGCCAGGATGTTGGGGAACACGGTCTGCAGGTATTCGTCGGTGACCACCGTGCGCTGCACCGGAATGCCCAGCTCTTCAAGCCCGAAGCCTTGCAAGCGCGCCACCCGGCCCACGGCGCACAAGAGCACGTCGAAGGGGATGCGCTTCTCGGCGCCGGCCGCTTCGACGACGATGAACTTGTCGTCGCCGACTTTCTCGCAACGCAGGGCCTTGTGCTGCGTGAGCACCTGCACGCCGTCGGCTTCCAGCGCCTTGCGGGCATAGGCCGACACGTCTTCGTCTTCGCGCCCCATGATGCGCGGCGCCATCTCCACTTGCGTGACCTGCGAGCCCAGCCGGGCAAAGCTCTGCGCCAGTTCGCAACCGATCGGGCCGCCGCCCAGCACCACCAGACGCCGGGGTTGTTCACGCAGGCCCCACAGCGTGTCGCTGGTGAGGTAGCCCACCTCTTCGATGCCCGGCAGCGGCGGCACAAAGGGTCGCGCGCCGGTGGCGATGACGATGCTGCGGGTAGACAGCACCTGCACGCGCCCATCGTCGTGCGTGATCTGCACATGCCACGGGTCCAGGATCTTGGCGGTGCCGATCTGCACGTCCACGCCCAGGCCGGTGTAACGCTCGACCGAGTCGTGCGGCTCGATCTCTCGCACGACGTGGGCGATGCGCTCCATCACCTGCGCGAAGTCCAGCGTGTAGCTGGCGCTGGCAATGCCGTAGTCGGCGCTGTGTCGAATCTGGCGCGCCAGCGTGGCGGTCTTGATCAGCGCCTTGCTCGGCACACAGCCGTAGTTCAGGCAGTCGCCGCCCATCTTGTGGCTTTCCACCAGCGTCACCTTGGCCTTGACGGCCGCCGCGATGTAGCTGGTGACCAGGCCTGCCGCGCCCGCGCCGATGACGACCATGTTGCGGTCGTAGCGCCTGGGCTTCTTGTCGATCCAGGGCGCGTACACGCGCCGCGCCTTGATGCCGTCGATGACCTTCTTGGCCAGCAGCGGAAACACCCCCAGCAGCACCAGCGCCGCGGCCAGGCCGGGGCTGATGATGCCTTTCAAGGAACTGATCTGCGCCAGCTGCGTGCCGGCATACACGTACACCAGCGTGCCGGCCAGCATGCCCAACTGGCTGACACCGTAGAAGGTGGCGGCCTTCATCTGGGTCAGGCCCATCAGCAGGTTGACGACAAAAAAGGGAAACAACGGCACCAGGCGCAGCGTGAACAGATAGAAAGCACCTTCGCGCTCGATGCCTTTGTCGATGTCGGCCAGGCGTTCGCCGAAGCGCCCCTTCACGCTGTCTCTCAAAACATAACGAGCAGAAAGCATGGCCAGAGTGGCGCCCACGCTGGATGCAAAGGACACGATCAGGGTGCCCACCAGCAGCCCGAACACGGCACCGGCCAGCAGCGTGAGGATGGCCGCACCCGGCAGCGACAGCGCCGCCACCGCTACATAGACCAGGAAAAAGGCGCCTGCTACCAGCAGCGGCTTTGCCCCATAGAGTGCGGCAAAGTCAGCTTGTGCACCCTTGATGTAGTCGAGGCTGAAAAAACGCCCCAGATCGAAGGCAAAAAACGCCGCCAGGGCCACGCCCAAGGCCAACAGCAGCAGCAACTTGTTCTTGTTCAATGGGTCGGGCTCCTTGTGTGGCTTGCGGTCGCCTGAGTCTTGGGCAACCTTACACCCGAAAGGTGCGCCAGCCTGCGACCAAGCGGCCGATGATGGACAGCCCGCACAGCACCGCAAAGCCATACGCCCACCAGGCAAAGTGCTGCGGCCACAGGCACATCAGCACAAAGCAGATCAGCGTTTCGCTGGCCTCTGCCAGGCCGCCCAGGTAGAACAGGCCCTTGGTGGGATAAACCTCGCTCTTGAGTCCCCGCCGTTCGGCCAGCACGGCGAATGCCAGGAAGCTGGAACCGGTGCCGATGAAAGCGGCCAGCAGCACCGCTGCCGGCAAGGCGTTGGCCGCCGGGTCGGCCACGGCAAATGCCAGCGGGATGCTGGCGTAGAACAAGAAGTCCAGCGTGATGTCCAGAAAGGCACCGCGGTCGGTGGGCTGCGTCAGCCGTGCGACGGCGCCGTCCAGACCATCCAGCAGCCGGCTGGCCAGCAGCAAGGGCAGGCCCCACATCGGCCAGCCCAGGGCGATGGCCAACGCGGCAGCCATGCCCAGCGCAAAACCGGTCAGCGTAAGGGCATCGGCCTGCGCGCCCCACGCCACCAGCCGCTGCGCCAGGCTTTGCAGGGGGCGGTGGATCAGCGCAGTGAGCGCGCGGTCGAGCATCGGGCGGCGGTCACAGCCGATCCTGGCCGGTCACCACCAAGCGGGTCTGGGTGATCGGCACCAGGTCGCGCCGGCCACTGTCGTCCACAAAGCGCAAACGCAGGCCGTAGCTGCCGGGCGCCAGCGTCAAGGTGGTCTGCGTCGCGCCGTTGCTCAGGTCGACAGCCTGGGGTGCCTGGCCATCGCCGCGCAGCACCTCGAGCTGGAAATAACCCAGGCCGGCGCCGCCATGGCCCTTGGGTGCGACGCCAAAGCCGTCCACCGCAAAGCGCAGGTTGACGGGGCTGATGACGGTTTCGCCGTCACGCACATTGCTGACCAGTGCACGCTGGCCTTCGGGCCGCGGACGCGAGATTTCGTCTTCGTACCACTCGCGGCAGCCGGCTTCGAAGTTGGCGCGCGTGACACGGACCGGCGCGCTGCGCGGCGGGCGCACCGTGATGCGGACTTCGGGGCTGAACACAAAGTACGGCCGGTGCTCGTGGTCGGCAAACAGCAGCCGCAGACGGTGCGGGCCCGGTGGCAGCGCCAGCACGGCGCCGGTCTGACCCTTGCCGTAGTGGCGGTGGAAATCGTTGAAAGGAATCTGGTGGCCCGGCACCATGGGCAAAGACATGTCCACCAGCACATGGTGGTGACCGGCCTTGGGGTGGGGCTTGCCGGCCGGGATGACGCCCATGCCGCGGATCGAAAAGTCGACCCGAAAAGGCGAGTTCACGGTCTGCCCGTCGCGCAGGTTGGACATGTCCACCGCCGTGGGCTCGACCAGTCTGACACGCGTGCGTTCCCGTGTGAACTGTTGCCAGCACTCGCGTTCGAGTCCATCGCTGGGCAGGGGTTCGGCAGGGGTGGCCAGGGCCACCAGTGCCAGGCCTGCGCTGACGGCGGCCTTGGCAAGTCTGGTCATGACGGCGGGCGGGTCTGGTGATGGCGACAGGCCCCAGTGTCACCGGCACCCGTGCGCTGCGCAACGGCTTTCGGGATGGTCTGTCATCCGGGCGCAGGACCGGCTGTTGCGCGCTTCACCCCCAGCGGCTTTTCACGAGCGCATCCACCGACCAGCGCCCGGGCCCCCACAACACCAGCGCCAGCAGCAGGCTGCCCCAGAACTGGTGCTGCTGCAGCGCCACCGGCGGCACCTCGGCCAGGCTGATGACGGCCACGATGTTGACAACAAAAAGCCCCAGCGCGGCAAAGCGTCCGGCCAGGCCCAGCACCAGCAGCACGGGCAGCACCAGTTCACCTGCCGTGCCAGCCAAGGCGGCCAGCGCTGGCGAAAGAAAAGGCACCTGGTACTCGTCTTCAAACAATGCCAGCGTGGTTTCCCAGTCGCGAATCTTGCTCAGGCCGGCCAGGAAAAAAACCTGCGCGATGTACAAGCGCGCGGCCAGCTGGGCGGCGGGCTGCAGCATTTCCAGCCACTGGGTGGTGCGGCGCACCGGGGCAGCCAGGCTGCGGGCAAGTGTGTTCATGGCGACCTTCTCTGGGCGTCTCAACTGGGGATCGCGCGCGCGCCTGTCAGCCAGCCGCGCGGCAGGTGGGCCAACAGCCAGGCCTCGAAGCTGAAGTCGGTTTCGTGGGCCATACCTTGCAAGGAATCTCCCAGCGTCGCGCCCAGAAGCAGCTGTTGGGTGAAACGGGCATCGACCGCATCGATGGCAGCCACCTGAACCTGCCAGCCACTGCGCCAGACCAGTGCCGCTTCGGCACGACCTTGTGCAAAGGCTTCGCGCACGGCATCGAAGCGGTCGGCCTGGTGTTCAACAGCCGGGCGGTGGGCCAGCCAGATGCTGGCCACCGGATGCGCCGACAGCACCAGCGCGGTGCCAGGCCTGGCCTGCAGGCCAATGATCGTCGGGTCGTGGTCGGCCAGCTGGTGCAGGCCGATCGTTGTGCCGGTGTCCCTGTCTGCCGCCGTAGCGGCGACGTGCACAGCCCATTCGAGCCGGGCCACGTCAGGAAGGTAGGGTTCTTCGGCCGGACCCTCGGCCGCATTCCCGGCATCCGCCAGAAAGTCCGCCAGAAAGTCTGCCAGCCCTTCGCCCCAGATGCCGATGTCGCCCCGCACAGGCGCCTGCCGGTGCCAGAAGGCGCGCGCCAGGCCGGCAAAGGACGCTGCACCCAGCAGCTGCTGCACCGTCGGGTAGGCCGCCGCCAGCGCTTTTTCGGCCAGCGCACCGGCATTGGCCTGGTAGGCCTGCAGGCCGCGGGTGAAACGTTCGCCGTCGCGTGTCCAGCCGGCCAGCACACCGGGGCGCGCATCGCGCCACAGGGCACGCAGCAGCATCTGCTGGCGCAGGGCCTCCTTGGCCACGGTCATGTCTGTTCTTCCGCGCAGACCTGTACCAGCAGCGCCTCGGCCGCCGCGGCCTCGGCCAGCAGCACCTGCGGTTCGGGCAGGTCGCTGTCCCACTCCACCAGCGTGGGCCGCGGGCCCAGGCGCCGCAGGGTGTGGCGGTAGACCTGCCACACGGGCGCGTGGACGCGGCTGCCGTGGTCGTCGATGACGATGTCCCCTGTGTCGTGGTAACCGGCCAGGTGGATTTCACCCACGCTGGCGCCGTCGATGCGGTCGACCCATGCACAAGCGGCCTGCACTGCTTCGGCTTCGTCGTGTCGCTCGTTCAGCGCGTTGACCACCAGGTTGTTCACGTCCAGCAGCAGGCCGCAGCCGGTTCGTTGCGTCAGACGGTTGAAAAAATCGGGCTCGGCCAGGCTGTCGTCGGCCCAGTGCAGGTAGGCGCTGAGGTTCTCGACCAGGATGGGCCGGCGCAGACGGTCCTGCACCTGCTGCACGTTGGCGGCCATGATCTGAAGCGCGGCTTCGGTAAAGGCCACCGGCAGCAGGTCGTTGGCGTGCACTGCCGGCGGCTCGCCACGGCCGTTGCCCGCGTGGCGCAGCGCCCGCGCAAAGCAGGCGTGATCGCTGACGCGCACTGGCTGCACCCGTTGCACCAAAGCCGCCAGGCGGTCCAGGTGCCAGGGGTCCAGACCGACAGCAGAACCCAGCGACAAGCCCACACCGTGCAGGCTGATGTCCCAGTGCCGGCGCGCCTGCATCAGCACCGCCAGCGCAGCGCCGCCTTCGCCGAAGAAGTTCTCGCTGTGAACCTCGACGAAGGGCAGCGGTGGTGGATCGGCCAGCAGCACCGCATGGTGCGGATGCCGCAAGCCGATGCCCACATGCCGCAACGGGATCATCGCGACGGCAACACCCCCGAGCAGACGCCGCGGATCCGGCTCCGCCGCTCCGCCTGCGGCGCCCCACTGGAGGGCAGCGACGCAGGCGCTCCGGGGGGGGTCACTTCTTTGCCTTCTTGGCCTCGTCGGCCGTCATGCCCTTCATGTCCTTGCAGGTGCCCTTGGCGACGTACTTCCACTCGCCCGGGTCGCCGTCCACTTTGGACTGGCCGGCGCACGAATGGCTGCCCGACAAGTTGGCGCAGTCGTTTTGCCCGGCCTTGGCGATGCCGTAACACTTCTCTTTGGCCTTGTCCTGCGCGGCGACCTGGCCGACCAGGCCCAGAGCCAGTGCGGAAGCCAGGGCAGAAGAGACGATGAGACGTTGGTTCATGGGAGCGACTCCGTTGTGGATTGATCGGTGACCGAGCGGGAATTCCGGCCGGCGCGAGATGGTCGCACCGATCGAAACCTTCTTACAAAACCCGCTTGCCGCTCAGGCGATGGCGCCGCCCGATTCGATGCGATCGGCAGACACCCGCAGCGCCTTGGCCAGCGCCACCTGCACACCCAGGCATTGCCTGTCCAGGGCCAGCCCGGCCTGGCCCTGGCGGGCCGCCTGTTCGGGCAGCAAGGGCAGGTGCATGAAGCCGCCACGCACGCCACGGCGCCGCCGCAGGCTGTGCATGAGGCCAAAAAACACGTGGTTGCAGACAAAGGTGCCAGCGCTTTGCGACACCGCAGCCGGCACACCCGCCTGTTGCATGGCGTGCACCATGGCCTTGATGGGCAGGCTGCTGAAGTAGGCCGTCGGTGCGCCAGCGATCGCCGGGGTGTCGATGGGCTGCGCGCCAGCGTTGTCGGCGATGCGGGCGTCATCGACATTGATGGCCACCCGTTCCACCGACAGTTCCTGGCGCCCTGCCGCCAGTCCCAGCGACAGCACCAGGCACGGACGGTGTTGCACCAGCGCCTCTTGCAGCACCTGCAGCGCCTGGCCGAAGACGCACGGCAGCCGCACGGCCTGCACGGTCACGCCGTCGATCGCCTGGCCGTGCAGGGCGCGGGCCACTTCCCACGACGGGTTCACGGTGTCGCGGTCAAAGGGCTCGAAGCCGGTCAACAGCAATCGGGTCCGGGCCATGGCTTTCTCTCTCATGCAACCCGGGGTGGGCCGTAACCGCCACCGCCGGGGGTTTCGATGACAAACACGTCACCGGGCTCCATGGCCGCCGATCCGATGTGGCCGAGGGGTTCGACACGACCGTCACGCCGCTCGACGCGGTTGATGCCCAAGGCGCCCGGCAAACCGCCGGCCATGCCGAAGGCCGGCACGGTGCGGCCGTTGGACAGGATGGACGCCGTCATGCGTTCCAGGAAGCGCACGCGCCGCACCCCGCCGTCACCGCCCCGCCACTGCCCCGCACCGCCGCTGCCGGCACGGATGGCATAACTTTCCAGACGCACGGGGAAGCGAAACTCCAGCACCTCGGGGTCGGTGAGCCGTGAATTGGTCATGTGCGTCTGCACGACGCTGGTGCCGTTGAAGCCACCGACGACGTGACCCGCGTCGTCTTTCACGACCCCCGCGCCGCTGCCACCGCTGATGGTCTCGTAGTACTGGTGTATTTCGTTGCCGAAGGTGAAGTTGTTCATCGTGCACTGGCCCGCCGCCATCACGCCCAGGGCGCCGTACAGCGCGTTGGTGACGCAGGTGCTGGTTTCCACGTTGCCGGCCACCACGGCAGCGGGTGGGTTGGGGTTCAACATGCAGCCCGGCGGCACGATGACGTGCAGCGGCTTCAGGCAACCGGCGTTGAGCGGGATGTCGTCGGCCACCAGCGTGCGAAAGACGTACAGCACCGCCGCCATCGTCACCGCCTTCGGTGCATTGAAGTTGTTGGGCAGCTGCGCGCTGGTGCCGGTGAAGTCGATGGTGGCTTCGCGCTGCGCCGTGTGCACGGTGACCTTGACGCTGATCTGCGCGCCGTTGTCCAGTGGCAGCGTGTACTGGCCGTCCGTCCCCGCCCAGGGCTGTGCCCGAACGGGGACAGCCCCCTTGAGGGGTGGCAAGCCGCCAGGCGAGCCTGGGGGCCTCAAATCCAGTGCGGTGATGACACGCCGCACGGATTCTTCGGCGTTGTCCTGCACGTGTTTCATGTAGGCGTTCACCGTCACACGACCGAACTGCGCCACCATGGCGATCAGCTCTTCCACGCCCTTTTGGTTGGCGGCAATCTGCGCGCGCAAATCCGCAATGGTCTGTTGCGGATTGCGTGCCGGGTAAGGGCCGCTGCGCAGCTGCGCCGTGAGTTCGGCTTCGCGCAGCTGGCCGTCACGCACGAGCAGGAAGTTGTCGAACAGCACGCCCTCTTCGTCGATTGTCTTGCTGAACGGCGGCATGCTGCCCGGCGTGGTGCCGCCGATGTCGGCGTGGTGGCCGCGGCTGGCGACGTAGAACGACGGCTTCGCGTCGGTGGTGTTGAGGTACACGGGTGTCACCACCGTCACGTCGGGCAGGTGCGTGCCGCCGTGGTAGGGGTCGTTCAGCACATACACATCACCGGCCTGCATGACCGGGTTGCGCTCGATCACCGTCTTGATGCTCTCGCTCATGCTGCCCAGGTGCACCGGCATGTGCGGCGCGTTGGCAATCAGTTCTCCGGCGGCGCTGAACAAGGCGCAGCTGAAGTCCAGACGCTCCTTGATGTTGACGCTGTAGGCCGTGTTCTGCAGGCGCAGGCCCATCTGCTCGGCGATGTTCATGAACAGGTTGTTGAAGACCTCCAGCATCACCGGATCGGCGTCGGTGCCGATGGCGTGCTGCGTGGCGCGTGGCACCACCCGCTGCAGCTCGATGGGGCCGGCAGCCGTCAACGTGGCCTGCCAGCCAAGCTCGACCACCGTGGTGGCGTTCTTTTCGGCCACGATGGCCGGGCCCGCGATGGTGGCGCCCGCGCGCAGGTTTTCGCGCACAAAGAGGCCCGCGTCCAGCCAGCTGCCGCTGTGCATGCGAACCCGCGCATCGGGCTGGGGCACGTAGGCCGGGGGCTCCTGGCCGGTGGCTGCGGTGTCGAAG
>Ga0105044_10005252_pt1 | contig 17838 bp, 11 predicted proteins | sample MAT01_FD_78092 | JGI IMG/M metagenome (GOLD analysis project Ga0105044, IMG submission 78092) | Freshwater microbial communities from Lake Fryxell liftoff mats and glacier meltwater in Antarctica - MAT-01 | ecosystem: Environmental > Aquatic > Freshwater > Ice > Liftoff microbial mat | place...
AGGAGATCGCCGCGCCGTTGGGACGCCATCTCGAAGGCTGCCGTATCGGATTCGATCTCGGCGGCTCGGATCGAAAGTGCGCCGCGCTGATCGATGGCAAGGTCGTCTTTTCCGAGGAGATCGCGTGGGACCCGTATTTCCAGAGCGATCCGCAGTATCACTGCGACGGCATCAACGACACGCTGAAGCGCGCCGCGGCGCATCTGCCGCGAGTGGATGCCATCGGCGGAAGCGCCGCCGGCGTGTACGTGAACAACGAAGTCCGTGCGGCATCGCTTTTCCGAGGCGTGCCAGCGGAGGCGTTCGAGAGTCGCATCCGCCGCATCTTTTTCGATCTCCAGATCGAGTGGGGCGGCGTGCCGTTCGAGGTCGCGAACGACGGCGAGGTCACCGCGCTCGCGGCTTCGATGAGCTTTGGCGAGAATCGCGTGCTCGGCATCAGCATGGGCACGAGCGTGGCCGCCGGCTACGTCACGGCGGATGGCGGCATCACGCCGTGGCTGAACGAACTCGCGTTCGCGCCGGTGGATTACCGCGACGATGCACCGCTGGACGAGTGGAGCGGCGACCGTGGCTGCGCCGTGCAATACTTCTGCCAGCAGGGCGTCGCGCGCCTCGCGCCGCTCGCGGGCCTTGTGTTTCCGAAGGAGATGAAGTTTGCCGAGCAGCTCGTCGAAGTGCAGACGCTGATGGCGAAGGGCGACGAGCGCGCGCAGCGCATCTACGAAACCATCGGCATCTGCTTCGGCTACGCCATCGCCCATTACGCGGATTTCTATGACATCGGCACGCTGCTCATCCTTGGCCGCGTGACCACTGGAGAAGGCGGCAACCTGCTGCTGGCGAAGGCTGGTGAAGTCTTGCGCGGGGAGTTCCCGGAGACCGCGGAGCGAATCAAGCTCCGGACGCCGGATGAAAAGGACAAACGCCACGGCCAGGCCGTCGCCGCCGCGAGCTTGCCCGCGTTGCGGAAATAGCCGACGAACTCGCTGCGCATGAAGTTCCAGATCCCCTCGGCAGAAATTTTCGTTCCCGACGGACTCCCAGCGACGGACGCGCTCGCACGGGTCACGCATCTCGGAATCGGCGCGCACCAGGACGACCTGGAGTTCATGGCGTTTCACGGGATTCTCCAGTGCTTCCACAGCGAGACGGAGTGGTTTGGAGGTGTGACTTGCACCAATGGCAGTGGCAGTGCGCGGACCGGGGCGTATGCGGATTTTTCCGACGAAGAAATGATGGCAGTGCGGAAGGAGGAGCAGCGGCAGGCGGCGATCGTGGGCCGGTATGCCGCGATGGTGCAGCTCGATTACCCGAGCGGGATTGCGAAGGATCCGGCGGACTCGCGACTGCGGGAAGACCTGCGAGCGATCTTCGCCGCTTCGAGGCCACGGGTGGTTTACACGCACAATCCGGCGGACAAGCACGACACGCACATCGCTGTGGTCGTCCCGGTGATTCAGGCGATCCGGGGTCTGCCGCGCGAGCAGCGTCCGCAGGCCGTGCATGGCTGCGAGGTGTGGCGCGACCTCGACTGGCTCGGCGACCGGGAAAAGATCGTCCACGATGTCGGCGGCAGCGACAGCCTCGCCGCGGCGCTGAACGGGATTTTCGACAGCCAGATCGCCGGCGGCAAACGCTACGACCTCGCCGTGATGGGACGCCGCCGCGCGAATGCGACCTTCTTCGAAAGCCACGGCGTGGACAGCAGCGACTCGCTGGTTTTCGCCATGGACCTCACGCCGCTCGTGCGCGATGACGCGCTCGACATTATCGAATACGTCACCGGCTTCATCGACCGCTTCCGCGCCGATGTCGCTGCGAAGCTCGCGAAACAGCTCGGGCGCTGAAGCACCGGGGAATCAACGCAACGAACGACCATGGAAATCATCATCGAAAGCAGCGCCGAGGCCGCGGGAATCGTCGCGGCGCGCGTCATCGCGAAACTTGTGAAGTCGAAGCCGGACTGCGTGCTCGGCCTCGCCACGGGCAGCACGCCGCTGGGCACCTATCGCGAACTCGTTCGCATGCACCGCGAGGAAGGTCTGGATTTCTCCCGCGTGACCACTTTCAACCTCGACGAATACGTGGGCCTGCCGCCGTCGCACCCGCAGAGCTACCACGCATTCATGGGGGAGAATTTCTTCCGCCACGTGAACGTGGACCGGAGCCGCACGCATATCCCGCACGGAATGGCTGCGGATGTCCCTGCGGAGTGCGCACGTTACGAGGCGGCGATAGTCGCTGCGGGGGGGATCGACCTGCAACTCCTCGGCATCGGCTCGGACGGGCACATCGGCTTTAACGAACCATCGTCGTCGCTGGCCTCGCGGACGCGGATCAAGACGCTCACCGAGCGGACGAGGGCGGACAATGCGCGGTTCTTTGGCGGCGACCTCACGCAGGTGCCGTTTCACTGCATCACGATGGGAGTCGGCACCATCATGGCGTCGCGCGAGGTGCTCATGCTGGCGTTTGGCGCCAAGAAGGCCGATGCCGTGGCAGGCGCGGCCGAGGGGCCGATCACCGCGATGAATCCAGCGAGCGTCCTGCAGATGCACCCGGTGGCAAAGTGCATCGTGGACGAGGGCGCGGCGGCGAGGCTGAGCCGCATCGAATACTACCGCTGGGTTTACGCAAACAAGCCGGGGTGGCAGCGCATCGCGCCGTGAGCGGCGCGCCCAATGTGGGGCCGACGACTCGTCGGCCAAAATGCGCGTGAGCAGAAGGCGTATCCTACGTCGCGCGGAGCATGACGCCCCTGTTGCACAGTGTCGTTCATGCAGACGCGTCGGCCCCGGAGTCATGCCGCATGCTCAACTGAATAACTGAACGGGCCGCTCTTGGCCGGGCGCGCGGGGCCGACGACTCGTCGGCACCAAATTGCTCCCGGCGTGGTGCCACGCACGCGGGGCTCATACGATTTGCATAGTCTTGTTGCCAGATGGCGGCGCGTGACTGGAAGGTAGCGTAGCCCTCCAAAGCTGCGCGGGTGGACCCGCACGCGAAACCTCGTCATGCGCAGCTCTGGAGAGCTACGCTGCGCGGACCCCACCGCTGCCTCCTGCGTTCAGGCACTCAGGTCGTATGGATCGTATCAGTGGTTGAACATGAACTCCTTGGCGTTCATGAGCGCCCAGAAGATGTCGGTGTACACCTTCGGCTGTTCCTCGGTGACGCCCCAGTGTTCCTCGAGCTTGCGCAGTTCGGCTTCGGTGGGGTTGCGACCGAAGCAGCGGAGGAAGAGGTCCGAGGCAACTTCGCGCGGGGTCATGTTGGCCTTCATGAGCTTCTGTACGACGCCGCCGGCGGCGATTTTGCCCTCGATGGTGTCGCCGTTGAGCATGTGCAGCGCCTGGCTGAGCGTGGGGCCGACCTCCTCCCGCGAGCAGATGTTCTCGCGGTCGGCACGGCCGAAGGTGGTGAGGAAATAGCTCGTCGTCCTGCCGTCGGCGATCTCCACGGCGCGTGCGCCGAGGGGGAGACCCTTGTATTTGTCCTTCGTCTCGGTGACCTGCGTGATGCAGTCGAGCATCACTTCCGCGCGCATGCGGCGGATGGTGCCCTTGGCAAAATTGCGATCGTCGAGTTCGTTCGACTCGTTCACGCCGGTGGCGCGCTGGTAGGCTGCGCTGGTGCAGATGTCGCGGACGAGGTGGCGCAGGTCGTAGTTGTATTCGACGAGCTTAGCGGCGAGCGCGGAGAGCAGTTCGGGGTTGCTCGGCGGATTCGAGATGCGCGCGTCGTCCACAGGCTCGACGATGCCGCGGCCCATGTATTGCGCCCAGACGAGGTTCGCGACGTGGCGCGGAAAGAACGGGTTCTTCGGTGAAGCGATCCAGTCGGCGAGCACCTGGCGGCGGTCCTTGCCGGTGCAGTCAGGATTCTCCTCGCCGAGGAATTTCGGCGGGATGACGCGGCTGTCCACGGGGTGTTTCGCATCGCCGCTGCCGGAGTTGAAGACGACGCGCTCGCGCGGGTCTTCGCCGCTCTTGCGGCCGACTTGGGCGAAGAAGGAGACGAAGCCGCGGTAGTCGGACATCGTCCATTGGTCGAAAGGATGGTTGTGGCACTGCGCGCACTGGATGCGGGTGCCGAAGAAAGCCTGCGCGGTGTCCTCCGCGAGCTTCAACGGATCGACCTCGAGCTGGTAATAATTGGTGGCGGGGTTGTCCATGTTCGTCCCGGTGGACGCGATGAGCTGGCGCGCCATTTCGTTGACGGGGACGTTGTTCTCCAACTGCTCCCGAATCCACGTGTAGTAGGTGAGCACGGACTTGTAGCTGGCCTGCGCCTGGTTGTTGCCGCTGCGGATCTGGAGCAGCTCGCTCCATTTCATCGCCCAGATGTCCACGAATTCGGTCCGCGCGAGGAGCTGGTCCACTTTCTTCGCGCGCTTCTGGGCGTCCTTGTCGGCGGTGAATGCCTTGATGTCATCCGCGGTCGGGAGTGTTCCCGTCACGTCGATGTGCGCGCGGCGGAGGAAGGTTTCGTCGTCGCAGATCGGGCTGGGGAAGATGCGGAGCTTGTCGAGCTTCGCATTCACGAGTTGGTCCACGTAGTTCCGTTCGTCAGACTTCGGCTTGGTGTACTGGAGACTGCGTGGGATGATGATGACCTGCGTGCCGACGGTGTAGGTGTGGAAGCGCGCCATGACGAATGCCTCGCCGCGCTGACCGGTGGTGATGACGCCTTCCTTGTCGATCTTCGCGGAGCCGTCGTTGCTGCTCAGGAAGAGCGCGAGCTTGGTCACATCGCGGTCGGTGCCATCGCTGTAGTGGGCGCGAACGGTGACCTGGAATTTCTGGTCGGGCGATTCGAGCAGGAGTTGCTTCGGGAGAATCTCGAGGCTCGTCGGCTCGCCGATGTCTTTGGCGTCGTTTGGCGCGCCGGCTTCGATCCAGCGGATGAACGTCTGGCAGTTCTCGCTGTCTTTGGTGAAGAGCTTGCCGCCGGTGTGCGGCGCTTCGCCGATGCATTTGGTGACGAGCATCGACGCATCGGGCGTGGCGAGATTGATGCGGCGTCCGATCTGCTCGCGGGTGAGGCGGAAGTAGTCGCCCTCCGGATCGAACCCAAAGAGCGAAGTGCGGAAGCCGTCCTTGCCGCGGGCCGAGCCGTGGCAGCCGCCGCTGTTGCAGCCGTTGCGCATGAAGATGGGCATCACGTCGAGACGGAAGGAAATAGGCTGCTCAGTCTTTGCCTCCTCGACTTTCACCGGGAGATCGACGCTCTGGCCGTTGAACTCGACCTTCAGCATCGTCGTCCCGTCAGCGACGGGATACACGGTGCCATTTTCCACGCGGGCCATGGCGGGATCCTTGAAGGCCATTTTCGCCTGGGCGGTGACGTTGCGCTGCACGCCATTTGCCTCGGTGATGCGGCAGACCAGGGACTGGCGATCGCGGATGGTCTTGAGGTTCACTTCCGCGGGGAAGACCTCAAACGTGTTCGCGGCCAGACTCGTGCCGGCGAAGGTGACAAGGAGTGGCAGGATGTGGATGGATTTTTGCATGAGTGGATTTGAGTTGGAAACTGGCTGTCGGGAATCTGGGAATCAGGGTTTGGCCTCCGCGACTTTGCCCGCTGCGGTCGCCTTGTCCACGCGGAGGATGCCGCCGCTGGCGATGGTATTCGTCATCGTCTCGCCGTCGCGGACGAGGGTGAACGAGGCGAAGATGGTCTTGTGCTGGCCGACCTGCGCCGTCGGCGTCGCCTTCAGCGGGAAGGTGACCTCCTTGTCTTCCTTTGTCACTTCGCGCTCCTCGGAGGTGACGCCCTGCGGCAGCCCGATGAGGGCAATCTTTGCCTTGCCGTCGAAGGCCACCTTTTGATCGAGTTTCACGGTCATCGAGCCTTCGGAACCCTGGTCGATGTAGGTGCGGACGATGGCACCGACGATGATGGGCTCGGCGACCTGGAGGTCAAACAACTGACTGCTGAACCATGTCGGTCCTTTGCCGAAATCGGCGGTGCCGGCGACGACGGTCTTCCACTTCGCGACCGGCGCGTTGCCGTTGGCGCTGATGGTGATTTCGCCTTCATTCTTGCCCTCGGGAATCGTCACGACGCCCGGCGTGCCGATCCCCGGCGGTCCGTAGAGGATCTGGATTTGAATCGGCCCCTTGTAATCATTGCGGCGCTCGGCGACGACCTTTACGGCCATCGAGCCGTTCAGGAGAATCGGCACCTTCGGCTGCGGGCAGTTGATGGTCACCGGAACTTCGTCGGTCACGGCGATGGGCAACGCGTGCTCGTCCACGCCGTAGTATGCCTTCTGATTGCCGTTCTCGGAGACCTCGACGCGATGGGTGACACGCGCGGCGACCTTGGTGTCCTTCGGCGGCTCGGCGAGTTTCGCGAGGATGGAGAACTGCTTCTGCGCAGGTGCGGCGTCGGGCTTCGCCTCGAAGACCATCGCGATGCGGTCCACGGATTTGTCCACCTTGTCAAAGGTGGCCGTGACGCCCGGCGGCAGATCCTTCACATCGAACACGACCTCTCCGCCGATATCGGCGCGGCGGAGCTGGACGAGTGTCGCATAGCGATTGCCCTTCGGCACCGGCACGGAGCGGCGTTGCTGGGAACTGTTGATGACCATTTCCGGCAGATACGTCAGCAGCGCAGGCTCCACTTTTGTGATTTCCGTCCGGTAGGTGAAGGTCGGCCCGCCGCGCATGAGCTGGTCGTGGATCTGGATGAAGTAGTCCCCATCCGCCGGCGCACTCCAGCGCAGGTAGCTGTCCGGCCCGCCCGCATCGTCGTTCAGTCCGAGGCGCTGGCCCTTCTCGTTGAAAATCTCCAGCACGGGGTCGAGCGGCGAGCGCAGCGTGCGCGCATAGACGTGGACTTCGTAGGCGACGCCCTTCTGCGCCGTGATCTTGAAGTAATCCACGTCGCCCTTTTCCTGGATGATCCCGTTCAGCGCGAGGGGCACCGCCTGGGTGACCGGCGTCGCTTTCGCGGTCTCATTGTTCGGCTCGGCTTCGAGCACGTTCGGGAAAGGCGAGACGCGGATGAAGTTCGGCTGCGGCGCGGTGATGCCGTCCTTCTGCGCAAGGACTTCAAAGCGGGTCTCCGGCTGATCCGGCAACTTCACGGTCTGTTCAAAAGGACCGCCGGCATCGCCGATCATGGTCATCTTCAATGTCTGCCCGGCCATTCCACCCGCAGGATACACTGCCGTCGGGCGCGGATGCGAGCCGAGGTGAAGGAGATAGTTGCACGACCCCGCGCCGTTGTTCGTCGAGTCCTTCACGATCACGCGATACTTGCCATCCGCCGGCGCGATGATGCTCAGCACCGGATCCTGCCGGGTGAACGCACCGTCGTCCATCTGCGCGAGTTCCTTCCCGTCCGCCGCGGTGATGGTGAGATGCGCATCCAGTAACGATTGCGATGCGATGCGTACCGCGACGACCTCGGCGGAGATGCGTTGCCCTTTCTTCGCCTCGATCTCGAAATGGTCCTGATCCTCACCCACCGCCGCGCCGTAAATCGTCGTGCCCAGCTTCGCGGGCTGCACCTTGTAAGGATCCTTGGGCTCCTCGGCCTCCTCCTTCACCACCGGATACGGCGTCACGTAGAAAAGGCGGACATCGCCAATGCCCGAGTTCGTCACCGCTCGGAAGATGTATTCGCCCAGCCGCGCATTCGGGGCGATCTTCAGCTTCGCATTGAACCGGCCCGCCGCCGCTTCGCTGATGCCGATGCACTCGATTCCCGGTTCGTCAAAGAGGAGCGTCCGCGCATCGGCGAGGTTCCCTCCAGCGATCACGACCTCCGCCTCGGTGCCAATCTGCCCGGCTGCCGGCAGAATTTGGCTGACCGTGGGTGACCCCGCCCACGCGGCGACGGCTGGCAGGATGCAGGATGCGAGAATCGGGATGCGTTTCATAAGCTGGAAGCAGGGATCAAGGGTGCAGCAACTTAACGCGGCAACGCCCCCTGTCTTAGCCTGCATTTCTCACTCATGGCATGGGATGCGACAGGGTGTTGCACCACCTGCACTGCACGCCTGCGAAGCGGGCAGCGTTCACGTAGCGTCGCTCTCCAGAGCTGCGCCGCAGTGCGCGCCGGCACGGCGCAGATCTGGAGAGCTACGCTACATTCGCGGCCTGCCACCGGAGTGTGAGAAATGCGGGCTAGTGGCAATGCCTTTCGGGTATCCCCGGTCTGAATCCCAACGGGATTCCGTATCAAAGCCCAGGGTTGCGCTTACCGCGCAAAAAACGGGTTGTTTTTCAACTCCTCGCCGACCGTGGTCAACGGCCCGTGACCCGGACAAATCACCGTGTTCGGCGGCAGCGTCAGGATCTGCTCGACGTTGTTTTTCACCGCATCCGGATAGCTCACCCCTCCCCCGCCCATGCTGCCGGCGAAGATGGAATCCCCCACCACCGCGACCGGCCGCACGAGGCCGCTCACGACAAAGGTGATCCCTCCCGGCGAATGTCCCCACGTCAGCCGGCTCTCGATCTTCAGGCTGCCCACCTGCCAGCTTTTCCCCGCACTGAACGTCTCCGCGCCCGCCACCGGCTCCCGATCGCCCACCCACACCGCAGCCCCCGTCTTTTCCCGCAGCCGGTCGAGGTCGAAAATGTGATCCCCGTGCGTGTGCGTGAGAAAAATGTGGCGGATCGTCAGCTTCTTCGCCGCCGCCTCATCGAGGATGCCGCTCGCATCCGCGCCTGTGTCAAAGACCGCCGCATCGCGCGTCGCCGGATCCCAGACGAGATAGGCGTTCACCGTCATGTCCTCGAACGGCGTATTGAACTGCGCCAGCCCCTCCACCCGGACTTCGCCCGGGAAGTATCGCTTCTCCGCGACCGCAGACAGCGCGCTGAAGTTCAGGCCGAGCAGTGGAGCGACCTTGCCCGCCACCGCCGCGCTGAATTCGCCGCCGCGCAACGTCTGCAGTTCCGGGAGCCCCACGCCCGCGCGCTGCGCGACTGTCGCTTCATCAAGCTTCAGGCCGCGAATGGCTTTTCCAAGGATGTCCGTGTAAGTGTCTTCGAGAGGAATAGTCATGCGGCGGAGTAAAAAGACCCCCGTCAGTTTTGTCCAGACCGCGCCGATCTCGATCGGAGCCTGATAAAAAAGCGTGCTGCTCTTGCTCTCCGTCTTGCTCGTGCTCTCGTTTCGAAGGCGAAATGGTCGAGAGCAAGAGCACGATATAGAAATACGCGGGGCGCATCGCAGGTTTTTCCACAGGCCGATAGACCGTTGAAGTCAGCCACGGAATGGGCCGCCGAAGCCTCGGCGATTCCATGAACGTTTTCCCCCGAACCTTCATCCTCACCAACGCCCCCGGCTACCCCGGCTATCTCGCGAACAAGGCCGCCTACGATTCCACCGTCAAAATCAACACCCCCATCACCGCCGACGCCGCAGGCAACCTCTGCTTCGGCTTCCAAGTCGCGAACAACAACACCACTGCCGCCACAAGGCGGCAGGGCTTCAGCTTTCCTGCTCGCCGAAGACGTAACGCGTGAGCTGCTCGATCGTCGCGTCCTGGGCGGAGATAATCCATTTCACCAAATCCCCGATCGACAGAATGCCGACAAGTTGATCGTCAGTCAGCACCGGGAGGTGGCGCACACGTTCCTCGGTCATGATCTTCATGCATTCCTCCACCGAGCTTTCCTCGCTCACGACCAGCGGATTGCGAGTCATGATTTCGCCGACCAGCGTTTCCTTGGATGTTCTCCCCTGAAGGACGACCTTCCGCGTGTAGTCCCGCTCGGTGAGCATTCCCACCAAGTTGCCACGTCGCACGACCGGGAGGCCGCCGATGTTTTTCTCCCCCATGAGTTCGATCGCCTCATACACCGTGGCGGTGGATTCGATCGCATGAATGACGGGGTTCTTTTCGCGGAGGAGCGCGCCGACAGTTCCGGTGATTTGCATGGCTGGGAGTTTTCCCGATGCTGAATCTCGGACGAGCGGATGCAAGTCCAAAGATGGCGGAATCTCACCGCAAAAAAATATCCCCCTTCAGGGACTCAGACCGGTGCCGCGGACGTTTCCTTCGGCTGCTTGCGCCGCAACGAATGCCGCACGAGCTGGCTGCCGAAATCCCAGATCGGCCCGGGAAAACGCCGGCATTCCTCCAGCACGGAATCGAGCGCGGAAACGAACCGCGCGATCTCCGTCTCCCCAATCATCAGCGGAGGGATGATCTTGATGACATCCATCCCGTGCCCCGCGATCTGGCTGACGATGCGATGCTTGGTGAAAAGCGTCGTCACCAGCATCTGCGCAAAAAGCTCCGACTCCATCATGTGCAGGAGCTTCCAGCCCATCTTCGACGCAAATTCCTTCGGCTGGTGGAATTCGATCGCCAGCATCATCCCGAGCCCGCGCACTTCCTTGATCAGCGAATGCTTCGCCTTCAGCTCCTCGAGCCGGCGGCGCAGTTCCTCGCCGTTCTCCCGGGCACGCTCCACCAGCCCCTCATCATCGAGCACCTGGAGCGTCGCCAGCCCACATGCCATCGCGAGATTGTTCCGCCCGAAGGTCGAGGAATGCACCACGCACCGGTCGAGCCGGCTGAAGGTCTTCTGATAGATCGCCCGCCGCGTCACGATAGCCCCGCACGGCACGTAGCCGCCGCTCAGTGATTTGGCCAGGGTGATGATGTCCGGCTCCAGCCCCCAATGCTCAAAGCCCCACCAGCGCCCCGTGCGCCCGAGCCCGGTCTGCACCTCGTCGCAGATGAGCAGCGTGCCCGTCTCACGGCAAACCTGCTGCGCCTTGAGGTAAAAATCGTCCTTTGGAAAAAGCACACCTTTGCCCTGCACCGGCTCGATGATGAATGCCGCCGCATCCTTGCGCGCCAGCCGTTCCTTGAGCGCCTGCAGATCGCCCAGCTTGATCCGCGTGCAGCTCTCCAGCAACGGCCCGAACCCATCCTGGAAATGCGCATCACCCATCACCGACAGCGAACCATGCGTGAGCCCGTGGAAGGACTTCTCCATCGACACCAGCGCCGGGCGTCCCGTCGCCGCGCGCGCAAATTTGATCGCCCCCTCCATCGCCTCCGTGCCGGAGTTGCAAAAGAACACCGCATCGAGATGCGCCGGCGTCTTCTTCAGCAGCGCCTCCGCCAGCAGGCCGCTCAGCAACGAACAATCCATCTGCACCATGTTCGGCAGATCCATCTCCAGCACATCGCGGATCGCCTTCTGCACCACCGGATGATTGCGACCGATGTTGAACACGCTGTAGCCGCTCAGGAAATCGAGGTAATCGCGCCCGTCGAGATCATAGAGATAGGCGCCCCGGGCGTTCGCATACACCTGGTCAAATCCGATGATCCTCTGCACCGCCACAAGCGTGGAATTGAGGTGGCGTTCATGGAGCTGGTAATTCTCGCCCAGCCGTGTGGTGACGAGATTCTTAAGGTCGAGCGGCATCGCGGGCGCACCGTACGCACAGAGCCGCACAATGCGAGCGACAATTCGCGACGATGCCCTTACATCGAAGGTGCCACGAGCGGCGCACGCGGTTCCGCAGCCCGTGGGCCGAGGTTGCCGTAGCGGTGGTAGTCGAAACTGACGCTTTGCTCCTGCACGTACCAGAGCAGCTCGATGCGGCCCTCGGCGAGGACGGGCGCATCGGCGATGAAGACGTGGCATTCCGCAGCCGCGCGGCGGACGCTCACCGGGACACGATCCGGCGCGGCAAAGCGCACGCGATCCGTGGCACGATGAAGGATCGCCGCCGCGATCCCGTCGTCGCTTTCCTCGATGAACTCGATGGCGCCCGCCCATTCCTCCGTGGCGCCGTGCAGGTGCCGGAGCAAATCCGAATCGCAACCGTGCGGCATGCTCACGGTGATCCGGCAGCCAGCCGTGCGAGCGGCGGCGACACGGGCGAAGACTTCGAATGCCGTGTCATCCGGATGAATGCGGATGCGCAGTTCGCGCACCGGGAGATAGCGCCGCAAATTATCCTGGCCGATGAGCAGGAAATGATCGTGCTGGCGGCTGAACTCCCCGGCCCACACGCGCTCGTAGCTCGCGGATGCGACGGCGAGGCGGATCTTCGCCGCCCGATCCATCGCGTCCGAGGCGTCGAGCGCGCTGAGTGATGCCGACATCGGCGAGCCAGGCGCGGGAGGCACCGGGCTGGAGGCGCTTTCCGTGAAGTCCATGAACTGCGCCACATAGTTCGGCCCGCCCGCCTTGAGGCCGGGACCGAACGCGCTCTTGCCCATCCCGCCAAAAGGCTGCCGCAGGACGATCGCGCCGACCGTGCTGCGATTGATGTAGTGGTTGCCGGCGAGAACGCCAGCGCTCCACTCGGCCTGCTCGCGATCGTCGAGGCTTTCGAGGCCGCTGGTGAGGCCGTAGCCGGTCTGGTTCACCAGCGCGATGGCGTCGTGGAGTTTTTCAAATCGCATCACGCCGAGCACGGGGCCGAAGAACTCCGTCATGTGTGTGTAGCCGCCGGGCTGCACATCCCACTTGATGCCGGGCGACCACAGGCAGTCGTTGCCTTCGAGTTTGCGCGGCATGAGCGCCCATGACTCGCCCGCTTCCAGCGTCAGCAGCGCGTTCGCGAGATCGCCGCCCGGCGGTTTGATCAACGGTCCCATCTTCGTGTGCAGCTCCCAAGCCGGGCCGGCGGCGATGCTCTCCGCAGCCTCGACCAGCGCGCGCCGGAACTCCGGATCGTCGTACACTTCCGCCTCCAGCAACAGCAGCGAAGTCGCGGAACACTTCTGCCCCGCGTGGCTGAATGCCGAGTGCAGCACGTTCTTGATCGCCTGCTCCCGATCCGACAATGCCGTGACAATCGTGGCATTCTTCCCGCCAGTCTCGGCGCTCAACCGCAGATCCGGCTTCGCCCGGAGCATCGCCTGCGCCGTCGCGGTGCCGCCGGTCAGGATCACGGCATCCACCTGCGGATGCTGCACGAGCTGGCTGCCCTCCCTCCCTCCCGCGCAAGGCGCAAATTGCAGCGCCTTGCGCGACACACCGCCGCGCCAGAAGCACTGGCACAATTCCCACGCGGGCAGCACCGCATCCGACGCCGGTTTCAAGATGACCGTGTTCCCAGCCGCGAGCGCCGCAGCGATCCCGCCGCAGGGAATCGCGATGGGAAAATTCCACGGTGAGACGACCACGACGACACCTTTGCCGCGCGCCGTGAGATGCGGCGACAGATCCTCCATGAACCACCGCGCCGTCTCCGCGTAGAACTCGACGAAATCCACGGCCTCGCTGACCTCCGGATCGGACTCGCCCAGCGTCTTGCCGCAATTGGCCAGCGCCGCGCCCATCAGCGCAGCGCGTGCTGTGCGCAACTCCCGCGCGACCTGCCGGAGAATTTTCTGCCGCCCCTTCGGCGTCATCGCGCGCCAGCCAGCCTCATCGCGCGCCGCGCACTCTACGGCCTGCGCGATGTCCTCCGCCGTCGCCTGCCGATACCGCCCGACGATCACACCGGGACGCGACGGATCGGGACAATCGCGCGTATTCCGCCCGTCGAGGATCTCCCTGCCATCGATCACCAGAGGCACTTCCACGTGCCGCTTCTCCCATGCGGCGATGATGCCCTTTGCCCACTCCGCGTGATGCGGCAGCGACCAGTCCGTGTCCGGTTCGCTGCGGAAATGCTGCCAGCCCTGCGCGACAGGATTCCACGCGGCATTTTCACTCCGCCGATCCTGCGTGCGCCGCGGCGCATCACGCAACGACGGCAGCCGATCGAATGCCGCGACGAACCCCGCCTCCAACGCACGCCACAGCTCGCTGCCCGCCACCAGCCTGAAGGTATGGCGCAGAAAATTCTCCGGCCCCGTGTTCTCATCCAGACGCCGGATGAGATACCCGATGGCACTCAGGAACTGCTCCTGGTGGCAGACCGGCGCGTAGAGCAGAAGGTTCTGCGCCTCCTCGAATAGCGCGCGCCGCTGGTGATTCGCCATCCCTTCGAGCATCTCGAACTGCACGCGCTCCATCGCTCCATTTTCCCGCGCGAGCACCAGCGCATACGCGACATCGAAGAGATTGTGCGACGCGACCCCCAGTCGCACTGCCGCGAGATTCTCCGCGCGGAATCCTTCGTGGAGCATCCGCTTGTAGTTCGCATCGGTCTCCAGCTTCGTCCCGAACGGTGCCTGCGGCCAGCCCTTCACCGAAGCCTCGTGCCGCTCCATTTCCATGTTCGCGCCCTTCACGATCCGCAGCGTGATCCCCGCGCCACCGCCGGCCACACGCCTGCGCGCCCATTCATTCAGCCGCTGCTGCCAGCGATGCGAATCCGGGATGTATGCCTGCAACACGATTCCCGCGCTCACATTTTCCAATCCACCCCGCTCCAGCGTGCGCATGAAGACCTCGCACGTGAGGCTCAGGTCGCGGTATTCCTCCATGTCGAGATAGATGAACTTCGGCACGTGCGTCCCGTCGGCACGCGTGAAACTCGTCCGCGCAGCACTGCGATACAGCCGCTCCAGACGGTCGCACAGCGTCGCGATGGTATGCTCGCGTGCCAGCGCCGACGTCTGCGAATACAGCGTCGAGATTTTCACCGAGAACACCTCCGTCTCCGGCTGCTGCAGCGCCTCCAGATGGAACGCGAGCCGCCGCTCCGCCTCCGCCTCGCTCAGGATCGCCTCGCCGAGGAAATTCACATTCATGCGGATCCCCTGCGCCGTCCGCTGGCGCAGATGCCCGGCCAGCACGTCCTTCTCCGCGGGCAGGATCACATTCGCGGTCTCGTGCTGCATGTGTCCCTTCACCATCGGCACCGAGACACTCGGCAGCCAGCCGCCGAAAGTCTGGAACCCCCGCAACATCGCACGATCCAGCGGACTAAAGAATCTCGGCACCCCCTGCACATCCAGGATGTGCGTGAACTGCTCCGCCACCCGCGCCGCCGACTTCGGGCGAAAGGCCTGATCCGTGAGCTGCACCAGCGTCGCCTTGTCGGTCGGCGTCTGCAGCATGCGATCGAGTTCCGCCTGCTGACGTTTCTCCGCGGGCGTCTGCAATTCTGTGGCGCGCCGCTGCAGGCGCATTGCCATCTCGATGGCCTTGCGAATGAGAACGTCGGAAGTTGGACGTGGCATGGCGGGCACCATCCACGATAAAGGCGGGAGGAAAAGCAGGAACAGGTCTGCAAGACAGCGACACCCAACGCCCGACATCCAATTCGAGCAACGCTTCGCCTTCGGATTCGGAGCCAGAGCGGTTCAACTGATTCTGTAACCGTTGCGAGGATTCCGAGTTCAGAGTTCGTAGTTCCAGGTTGAGCCCCGCGCAGCGCCCTTGCCATTGCCGAGCACACATCCGATTTCGCAATGCGCCTGCGGCGGCCTGAACTTGGAACTCGGAACTCGGAACTCGGAACTCGGAACTTCGAATGCCGCTACACTGTTCATTGAACCGCTTCCGGGCATCCGGCGTTGCGCCCACCGCAGACGCTGCCCTCTCTCGATCGCGCCGACGATTGCTGGAACACCCGCTCGATGGCGCATAGAAGCTTCCCCATGCCGGAACTCCCCGAGATCGAAACCACACTGCGCGGCGTGAGCCCGCATCTGCTGGGGAAACGCATCACCGCCGTCATCGTGCGGGACAAACGGCTGCGCTGGCCGGTGCCGGACACCATTCGGGATCTCGAGGGCCAGCGCGTCACCGCGGGCGAACGCCGCGCGAAATACATGCTCTTCCACACCGCAAAGGGCACGCTGCTCCTGCACCTCGGCATGTCGGGAAGCCTCCGCATCGTGCCGCCGGACACGCCGTGGCGAAAGCACGACCATCTCGCGCTCACCCTCGATTCCGGCCTTCAGCTCCGCCTGCACGATCCACGGCGTTTCGGCGCCGCGCTGCTGCTCGACGGCGATCCACACGCGCACAGGCTCCTCCGCGATCTCGGCCCCGAGCCGCTCGGCCCCGGGTTCACCGCCACGCATTTGAACACCGCCTGCGCGCGCAAGACCGCCGCCATCAAGCTCGCCGTCATGGATGCCCACATCGTCGTCGGCGTCGGCAACATCTACGCCAGCGAGGCGCTCTTCATGTCCGGCATCGATCCGCGCAAGGCTGCGGGAAAAGTCAGCCTCCCGCGCCTGCAACGGCTCGTCGTGGCGGTCCGCGAAGTCCTCGCCGCATCGATCGCCATGGGCGGCACGACGCTGCGCGACTTCCTGAACGAGAAAGGCGAGCCGGGTTACTTCCGGCAAAAGCTGCGCGTCTATGATCGCGCCGGCAAACCCTGCCACGCTTGTCGCGCGACGATCCGCAAGATCACCCAAGGCCAGCGCTCCACCTTCTTCTGCCCGCGCTGCCAGAAGTGAAATTGCGCATCCCGCCGGGCCGCATTCACTGCGGCGATGCGGCCGATTTGCCCGCGCCAATCCGTCGTCTGGCGACCAGCTCAAAGCCGTTCTCCCGGCGCAAAAAGACGTTCTGCTTCCAGCATGCCACACTCATCCGCCACGAGCTGTGATCGCATCTCCTACAAATCACCGAGCTGCAAGCGGGAGGGCAGCTCTTGGGGACGGCAGGCTTCCCCCGCGGCACGCTGTGGAGGATCAACAGCGTTCCGCAAGCCACCGACGCTCCAGCTCCGCGCGACGCGGGAGGCTCAGTTCGCCGCCGCAGACTTCAGCAATTCCGCCAGGCGCGGGGCGATGGCGGCGATGGTGTGATGCTGCTCGAAATCGCGGCGCGCTTCGGCGCCCATGCGCAGTCGCAGCGCGGGATCGCCGAGCAGCGTGCGGAGCACCGCGATCCATCCGGCGGTGTCCGTGGCGAACAGCGCGGTCGCGCACTCGCGGAACATCGCCTGCGCGGCGCCGCACGGTGGCAGGATGGTGGGGATGCCGGCCGCCATGTATTGCAGGCCTTTGATCGGCGATTTCCCCTCGGCAAATGCGCCGCCCGCGAGCGGCAGCAGGCCGATGTCGAAACGGCGCAACACCTCGGGCTCCGCGCCGGCACGGAACGGGATGTGGTCGAAAGGCAGCGTGCGGAAACGCGGCTGCGCTCCTGAGAAGACGGCGAGCTTTGCGCCGGGAAACTCCGCGCCCACGACGACCAGCGCGGGCTCGATGGCTTCGAGGTACGGCAGGCTCACGGGATGGCCGGACCAGCCGAGGACCACCTCGCTGCGCGCGGTCCTTATTCCGGCGATCCACTGGCGTTCGTCCAGCGCCATGGGCAGCACGGCGACCCGCGTCGCGATGGGCCGGAGCTGCGCGGCGAGCACTTCGTTCGCGGCGATGGTGAGGCGCGCGGCGCGGAGGATCGCGCGCAGCCGCAGGCGCGTGCGCAGCGTCGTCCACCAGGAATGCGGACAGTCCTGCGGATGCCAGATGGCGTCATCGACATCGTACACGAGTGCCCTGGCGCGGCGGAGACGGCGCACTTTGCCGAGTGAGAAGAGCTTCTTCTGCACGATGACGAGGTCGTAGTCCGCGAGCTTCTCCCATTCGGAAAAGGCATCCACCGGAATCGCGGTGAGCGCGACGCCCTCCTCACGCAGCCGGTCGATGTACTGGTAGATGCGATAGAACGAACTGGCCTGCTCGGCATTGCCAAAAGTGAGGGCGAGGACGCGCATCGTGCGTGAAGGTGGTGACGCTAGAAACGGATGTCGCGCAGCGAGCCGGCCCACAGGGTGCGCAGTGCGCGGCGGATGCGGTTGCGCTCGCCGCGTTCACGCCAGACAGCGGGCTGGAGGATCCAGAGCGGGTTTCGTTTTCGCGCCGTGTCATAGGCGTCCTTCGCCGGGCGGAAGGAACCGCGCAGCGCAGCGAAATGATCGAACACTTTTTCCAGCGCGGCGGCATCAGGCGGAGCTGCGCCGGATGCGAGC
>Ga0105044_10005253_pt1 | contig 17837 bp, 19 predicted proteins | sample MAT01_FD_78092 | JGI IMG/M metagenome (GOLD analysis project Ga0105044, IMG submission 78092) | Freshwater microbial communities from Lake Fryxell liftoff mats and glacier meltwater in Antarctica - MAT-01 | ecosystem: Environmental > Aquatic > Freshwater > Ice > Liftoff microbial mat | place...
GCAAGGTCGAGGGTAATGGCGATCGCCAGCAGCCTCTCCAAATCGGGCTTTACTGCCGCCACTTGATTGGTGAGCGCTTGCCGGACGGCTTCTTCTTCGACTTGTTCTTGACGCTGCAACTGACGCAATTGATTGTTGAGATTAACAGTGGCTTGCGGCTCGATATAGAGCGTGGCACCGCTCATGGACGTATCGTGAACGATGCCGGGAATTGCGTCTTTTTGGGGGGCTTTAACGGGAATGACGAAGCGCCCTTCGCGTTGAGTAATCAGACTTTCTTGAACGGCGTTGGCTTTGCGCTGCAAGATACTTTGCAGGGTCTTGTAAACACGATCGCGCAGTTGCTTTTGTTGCTCTCGAATGCCAGCTAGCTTGGGTGTCGCACGATCGGCAACCTGTCCACGATCGTCAATGCAGCGATGGATCTCTTGTTCCAGTTCAGGGTAAGTTCGCAGGTCTTCAATCAGCGCGTTCAGCACCAACAGATCGGGTTGGTTATCGATGACTCGCCTGAGCTGACGCATCCCGGCAAGGGTGGTGGCGATCGCCAGCAGCTCTTCGCCCGACAGTAACGCTCGTCGTTCTGCCCGCTCTAGCGATTCGCCAATATCCGTAATGCCGTCAAACTTTAGCCCAGTGCTGAGGCGATTTTCTAGCTCATACACCTCTTGCGTTTGTGCTAGCAGGGACAGCGTTTCAGCTTGCGTATTGGGGATGCGGAGGCGACGAGCCGCGATCGCGCCTAGCTTGGTTGCCGCAAAGGTCGATAGGTGCTGGCAAAGCCGCGACCATTCTAGAAGCTCAAGGGTTTCAGCTTGGATCAAATTGCATCAGCAGGTTACTCTCTCTTCATTTTAAGGAGTTCTCAGGCACTGCGACACGCCCACACGCAAAAGAGTCAGCGGACGATCGCGCCCTGTACGTGAGTTGCATCACCCTTAACTATCAGGTTTGTCACAGAGCGATCGCTCGATCATCACCCGTTTGGTTCCAACAGGTCACACAATTTCTATCTAAAGGTCACACCGCTACACGAATCCAATCTTCATACTTAGTTCATAAAGACCATAGCAATGAAGAGAAAGGTGTACATCATGAGTCCGATCAATCAGGTTGTGCAAAAGGCAATTTGTCGCGGCTATCTCACGGTGGAAGCAGAATGTACCTTATGCCAATACTTTGATGGCAACTGCAATCTGCGCGATATTACAGCTATGACCATGCTACAGCGCGCATTGTCATCGGGTCAGGTGAAACGTTTATCGAAAGAAGACGGTCAGACCTGCCTGGTTTAAGCATCGTGCCTCTCAGCATCGGCACCAATCGCGATCAACTCATACAGATGGCGCGGATGCTTACGACGGCTGAAAAACCGTCTTCCAGGCTTTTACGGTGTCTTTGCCAATTTCTGTGTCTTTTGTCTTACCGTCACTCCAAAGCAGCCGAATCTTAACGTTCCCTGGTGGTGCGGTAGCAAGTGCTGTTGCTAATTCTGGTGAGACAGCTCCACTGGTGTATGTGTAAAGCTTGCCCGCGATCGCCAGACTGATGGAGTCAGGCACGCTTTCGGTCAGGTAATAGCGGTAAACCGGATCAGCATCCGAAGACAGCCCCAAGCCAAAACCAAAACCTCCTCTACGGTGCCCAAACCCCAAACCAGAGTACCCAAAGCCAGCGTCATAACCAATCAGCCTTGACCCCACGCGGCTGTAGGTCACGCCAATCCCGCTCTTTGACCAACTGCTAACAAACACAAATCCAGACTTGTAGTTCCGGTCATAAACAATTTTGCCGTCAAAAGGATTCTCAACCACTTTTGACCACGCTACATTATCACCAGCATCAACTGTCGCTGGTGACAGTGCCAGGGCAGGGGCAGCCGTACTAACGAGAATGCCCAATCCCAATCCCACCAATTGCCGCTTCATGCGGACACCTCCATAGCGTAAAAATTTGTTGCTTTGGCTCGTCAGCCTAGAACTGTTGGTAGATGTAGCGCTAGGCAACACGTTCAAACAGGCTTCGGTCGTGCTCATTACAAAGCACTGTCAAAGCGGTGCGATCGCCTGTTTCTATTGTGAAAGATTTGACTGGATCTAAGCAACATGACTGGTAAAACAACGAGTGATCAAAAGCTCAGAGTTGTTTTGTTTCTTGAGGTTCTGGTAGCATTTGAACCAGAGCCAGCCTTTAATCTGCCATACTTTCCCGAACTGCGCTCTATGAGCGGTCGGCGATCGACTGCCGTGATCGCCACAGTGTGTCAGCGAAGCAGACGACAGCTCAAAAACCAACGTATTTCCTAACAAGGCAAAACACGGAGACGACGCTATGAAATGGAGCGACCTGCGCCGCAGTAGCAATGTGGAAGACAATCGAGGCGGCGGTGGGGGAGTACCAGGAGGTGTCGGTGGTGCCAGTATTGGTGGGATCATTATTGCAGTCGTTGCGGGACTGATCTTTGGCGTTAACCCCCTTGAAATCTTGAGTTTGATGCAGGGTGGCGACGTTGCCCCGGCACCCCAACGGCAAGGGCAACCCATCCAAGATCGTGATTCAGATTTTGTGAAAGCGATCTTGGGCGATACCGAAGACACGTGGAGTCGTGTTTTCAAACAACAGCTAAACGCAACGTACCAACCACCAAAGCTAGTGCTGTTCAGCAACAGTATAAATTCAGCCTGCGGACTTGGAAAAGCGGCATCAGGCCCGTTCTACTGTCCTGCTGATGACAAAGTTTACTTGGATATGAGTTTCTTTAAACAGGTGCAGGCGACGGCTGGCGCAGATGCCGATTTTGCCCGTGCTTACGCGATCGCCCACGAGGTTGGGCATCATGTGCAGAACCAGCTTGGTATTTCGACCAAGGTGCGGCAGCTACAAACGCGCTCAGACAAAGCAACCGTGAATAATCTGTCCGTCCGGTTAGAATTGCAGGCTGATTGTTTTGCAGGCGTTTGGGGTCACTACACGGCTGAGCGCAACATTATTGATGGGCAAGATGTGAAAGCTGCCATGAACGCCGCCTCACAGATTGGTGATGATTACTTACAAAAGCAGTCGCGTGGCTACGTCGTACCAGAAGCCTTCACGCATGGGTCGTCTGAACAGCGGGTGTCGTGGTTTTCGCGCGGCTTGAAATCGGGCAACCTGAAACAGTGTGATACCTTTAGCGGGAGCTAAGCATGGGCAGGAGCGGTGGCTAAGCAGGGCGGGAGCGGCAGTTAGGTAGGGGCAGAAGCGGGAGCTGTTAACATGTTGGGAGCGTGCTTCGACTCCGCTCAGCACTCGTTCAGGTGTGGGTTGAGCGAAGCCGAAGCCCATGCACAAAGGTCGGGCTTGTATTGCCAGGTTAATGCGTAGGTGGGCAGAATCACTCGTAGGATGCATTAGGCATAGCCGTAACGCATCAACCCTTAAACAAAAAGGGTTACGGTAGCGTCAATCATCCTACAAGGGTAACGGCATCGGAAACTGTAGCTGAAAGGTTGTCTTTTCCGCGTTGCTTTCGACATTGATGCTCGCTCCAAGAGAGTCTGCCAGCTTTTTCACCAGCGCCAATCCTAACCCTGTGCCGCCTTGTTTCCAGGGATCGTGATTAGGGATGCGATAAAACTTGTCGAAGATACGCACTTGTTCGCGTTGAGGGATCTCGACACCTGTATTGGTAACGCCGAGTTGCAAACCGTCTCCAGTTTTTCGTACTGCTACGACGATCGAAGCTCCAGCAGGCGTGTATTTGCAAGCATTGTTGAGCAGTTCAGCCAGAATACGCTCCAGGTAGGATCGTTCCGTGATGAGCGGTGGTACAGGAGCGATGTCGATCTGCAAATGCTGCTGTTGATTCTGAGCGCGATCGACAAAGGGTTTGACAACGCCTGGAATCCAGGTTTCCAACTCAACGCTAGTTAGAATCAATGGCTCTGTTTCGCTATCAAGTCGGGTTAGGTCGAGTAAGTCAGTAATCAGGTCAATTTCTCGCTGGCATTCGCTGCGCAAAATTTGCAGATAGCGATCGACCTGCGTCGGTGGCTTTGGCTTCGGTTCAGCGCCCGGTTGACCTGGATGCTCAAGCGCTGCCTGTAATGGAGATGGCTTAGAGGCTGGTTCAGCGGCTTTCAGGCTAATTTCTAGCATGTGAAGCGCCATTTTGATGTTCGCCATCGGGGTACGCAGTTCGTGAGAAACCGTGCTGAGAAAATCGTCCTTCAGGTAATTGAGCTGCTCTAAGTCGTTTACCTGCGTTTGCAGTGCTTGATAAAGACGTGACTGCCGGAGGGCGATCGCGCACTGATTCGCCACCTGCTGCACTAAACGAATATCCTGTTCTGTAAACGCATACTCACTGGGATTAACGAGCCAGAGATCACCTAACACGCTCTGGTCGTCCACAATAGGACAAGCAAGCATCACGACACGTCCTCTATGCGAATTTGGCAGCAGGGAACAGAACTGAAAGTACTGCCCTTGCAAGAGCTGACGATAGCCTTCTTCAAAATTGTCCATATGCAAAACGCGACCCTGCATGGGCATGAGAGAGGCGGCGTACTCATACCGGACTGTGGCAGAGTGCTGCTCCAAGTTATAGAGAGCGGCATTGCAGCTTCTGACATCAACAGCGATCGCGAGTTCCTGCACGGCTGCTTGCAAAATTTGGGTTTCATCAAGGCTGTCGCGGACGCGATCGGTAATACGCTTGAGCGTCGCTTCAAAATCAAATGCCAGTTGCAGTTGAGCGGTGCGAGCTTGTACTTGCACTTCCAAATCAAGACTACGTTGCTGAAGCTGTTGTTGTAGCGTCCGAATCGTCAGTTGATGCTTGACCCGTGCCAACACTTCCTCTACCTGAAATGGTTTGGTGATAAAGTCCACGCCACCGACCTGAAACGCTTTGACTTTATCAAACACGCCATCAAGCGCACTCAAAAAAATGACTGGAATCTCGCAAAGGTGCGGCAGTGCTTTTAGCTGTTGACAGACCTCGTATCCATCCATTTCTGGCATACGAATATCGAGCAAAATGAGATCGGGTGGCATTGCTTGCACAGCCTTGAGAGCCAACTTTCCGTTGAGCACTTTGCGCACGATGTACCCCTGCTGGCTGAGTAGCGCCGACAAAACACGCAAATTGTCTGGCAGATCATCAATAACCAGGATGGTTCCTTTCGTGGCAGACTCACGCTGATGACTCATTGCGATCAATGCTATTGCTCCTGGTTCCAAGCTGAGACTTTCTAATCAGCTTAGCGTTAGCTTGCCCAAGCGCGCTGCTTTTCTAGAGATTGCTGCACATCTGTCGGCATCGCTTTAAGAAGCGTTACACGATCGCCTGATCTTGCTAAGCCACGTCGCTGTGATTCTGCTGGCACACACGGAAAGCGCTCAGGCGTTAAAATGAGTAAGATTTGTCTTGCTGAAGGGCTTGTCTCTTGTGCTAACTACCCTCATTGCCGACTTTCGCATTATTTTTGAGCGTGATCCGGCTGCCCGTAACTGGTTAGAAGTTTTATTCTGCTACCCAGGGTTACAGGCGCTTATGTTTCACCGCTTCTCGCACAGGCTGTATCGGTTGGGCTTGCCGTTCATCCCGCGTTTGATCTCTCAGTTAGCGCGGTTTTTAACCGGCATTGAAATCCACCCCGGAGCGCAAATTGGGCAGGGTGTTTTTATCGATCACGGGATGGGGGTTGTCATTGGCGAAACGGCGATCGTCGGCAACTATGCGCTGATCTATCAGGGCGTGACGCTGGGCGGTACGGGCAAAGAGACGGGCAAACGTCACCCAACATTAGGTGAAGATGTGGTGGTGGGCGCGGGTGCCAAAGTGTTGGGCAATATCGAGATTGGCGATCGCGTCCGCATTGGTGCTGGCTCGGTGGTGTTACGCCCCGTACCGTCAGACTGCACGGTCGTAGGAGTGCCTGGTCGCATTGTGTATCGATCGGGCGAGCGAGTGGAACCGCTGGAGCATGGACGCTTACCCGACTCAGAAGCGCAGGTCATTCGTGCCCTGGTCGATCGCATTGAATCGCTGGAACAGCAAATTCAGCTAGTGCAAACTAAGCAATCGCTCAACGATTCCCTGTTGCTCGTTTCGCCAGCAGCGAGAGTGTCTGACACTAGCGCGAATGGAGCGTATCTGGCTGACCGCTCTGAAGCCTCTGCGGATGCGTCTCGCAGTTGCCGCATCCGGGACAAGGTAATCGAAGAATTCCTGGATGGTGCTGGAATTTAGGTCTGGTTAGGGCGATCGCCCACCTACTTACTCAACACTTTCCTACTCCTCTCTCCTCATCTAAACTCAAAACTTCCCCCTTGTCCCCTAAAATAAGCCAGAGACGATTTCAATAGGCGGACACGCATGAACTCCATCTGGCAACAACTGACGCTATCCACTCTGTCGCTGCAACAGTGGCGTAGTGCCAGCTACCTGCATCGCCTGTTAAAGCCGCTACGACGCTGGCGGCAGAGTAGTTTTATGCTGCGGTGGGGCGATTTGCTGGGAGCCGTGTTTGTGGGGCTGGTGTTTGCCATCGCGCCGTTTGTCTCAGACGACAAGAGTTCTTTAGGTGTGCTGCTGACTGCCTGTGCTAGCTTTTGGGTGCTGTTAACGGTGTCGGATGGCGATGATATTGATGGGGAACGAGTCGTAGAGCGTGAACCAGAACGAGCACGATCGCCCCGTAGCTTCTGGCATCGTCTGGTTGAACCCAATCGTGCCTCTGTGTTGGCAACCCCCATTCATTTCATGGTGATGCTGTACTGGGGCATTTCCGCAGCCGCGACAGCGTTATCGCCGGTCAAACGAGCAGCCTTTACTGGGCTGAGTAAGCTCACGCTTTACCTGATTTTGTTTGCACTAATGGCGCGGGTCTTACGATCGCCTCGTGTTCGATCGTGGGTGATTGGCATCTATCTGCACGCCGCACTGCTTGTGAGCATTTACGGCATTCAACAAAAAATATTGGGAGTGGCAGCACTCGCAACGTGGGTTGATCCAACGTCTCCGTCTGCTAAAGAGCCTCGCGTTTATAGCTATCTGGGCAACCCTAATTTATTGGCGGCTTATTTATTGCCCGCGATCGCGCTGAGCCTGGTTGCCGTCTTTGCGTGGCGACGCTGGGCACCGAAGCTCCTCGCCGTAACAATGGTAGCGGTGAATTCAACGTGCCTTTACTACACGGGGAGTCGAGGCGGCTGGATTGGTTTCGCCGTGATGGTACTGGTTCTCTTAGTTTTGCTGTTCCATTGGTGGAGCATTCACCTACCGCGCTTTTGGCGCACGTTAGCCTTACCGATCGGCTTGGGCAGTATTGCTGCTGTGCTGGTGCTGGCTGTCCTGGTAGTGAGTCCGTTGCGCGATCGAGTCAGCAGTATCTTTGTGGGGCGCAACGACAGCAGCAACAACTTCCGCATCAATGTGTGGACAGCAGTCATTCAGATGATCAAAGACCGCCCCCTTTTGGGCATTGGTCCCGGTAATGTAGCGTTTAACAGCATTTACCCACGCTATCAGCGTCCGCGCTTTAGCGCCCTCAGCGCCTATTCCATTCCCCTCGAAATTGCGGTCGAAACGGGTATTATTGGGCTGACCTGCTTTCTCTGGCTCTTGATCGTCACGCTGAACCTTGGCTGGCAACAGCTTCAACGGTTGCGAGCAGCCAGAGATTTAGATGGCTTTTGGCTAGTGGGCGCGATCGCGACTCTCCTCGGTTTACTCAGTCACGGCTTAGTGGATACTGTCTGGTATCGTCCCCAAGTGAATACCCTGTGGTGGTTCATGATTGCCCTGATTGCCAGCTACTACAGTCCCTTACCTGAAGCGCAAGAAGACGTGTAGCTACTCTCCATGCACTGCCTCCCTCGATCGCAATGCGCCTCTACTCGTCATCATCGGGTCGATCTTCCGTATATTGATTGATCGCCTCAACCATGCCTTCCGAGTAAGGTTCCAAAACAGTGGCACTGACGTGAAGATCAGCTAGAGCTTGACTAAATTCCTCCGAGTCGGGATCAGCCGTTTCTAGCGCTTTAATCGCCGTTAGTGCCTTCTCTAGCTGAGGGCGATATTCGGAAAGGTGAACTTTGAATAATGCAAGGATTTTGTCATCAGTTAGAGTCATCTTTTCAGCCTCCGATTGAGTTTGAAAATTTGCTGCCGACATACAGCAACCGTTTTTTCCCACTTGGCGATCAAACCCAAGCGTTGCTGCTCCGGCGGTTTACTCAATTCTGTCGCAACCTTTTGTAGATGTTCTTCTAGAGCCCGATATTGCCCTTCTAAGCTCTTACGATAGTCCTTGTTCTTTGTCACTTGCGTCTTGCGTTCCCAAGCGTCTGTACCTCAACGGGTCGCTCAGTGATTGCATGGCAGCGAAAATAGCAGCTTCATTTCTAGAATGTTGTATCGCTTTTTGCACCATCTCTTGCTAGAAATTAAAAGTTCTTCATGGCGCGCTGCATACTCCGTTGGTCATCGCGTTTCTTGATGTCTTCGCGTTTGTCGTACAGCTTTTTACCTCTAACCAGCGCCAGATCAACTTTAACCCAGCCGCGCTTCATATACATCTTAAGCGGCACCAGCGTCAAGCCCTGCTGTTCGACCTTGCCGATGAGCTTGCGGATTTCTTCGCGATGCAGCAGCAGCTTACGGGTACGAGTCGGCTCATGGTTAAACGTCTGGCTGGTCATTTGGTGCGGTGAGATTTGCACGTTTAGCAGCAAAATCTCACCATCACGAATGAGCGCAAAGCCGTCTCTCAGGTTGACTTTGCCTGCCCGAATGGATTTGACCTCCGTGCCCATCAGCTCGATGCCTGCTTCGTAGGTTTCCAGAATTTCGTAAAGGTAGCGAGCCTGACGGTTGTCGCTGACTATTTTGTAGCTTGTACTGTTATCGCCCATACTTTTCACTCTAGCGCTTCAGGCGGCTGTCGGCTATGCGCTTGAGGAACAAAACCTGCTTTTTGGCGGTCATCAAGTTCACGATCGCTGTGCATAGAGCATGGTTGAGTCCGCGCTTAGAACCAACCTTTGATTTAAACGTGACAAGATGATACCGCGATCGTTTACGTTAATCATGCTCTCACTTGGCGTGCTGCCAGCGTGCCAGTTAAAACAAATATCAGAAAGCGTTTGCGATCAATACTCTTAATCCTCCTCACCGAAACCATCTAGCTATGTTGAAGCTCTTTGCATCCTTCTTTCACTGCCCCCGTTGGGTTTATCCACTGCTCTCGATTGTCGTAGCGCTGGGCGTGTGTTTGGGTCAACCAATGCTTGTACGCGCCCTTTCGTTGGGCGATATCATCCGAGTCATCCCCAGCGGTTTACAGGTGATTCAGCTCGCCAGCCTTTCGGATAAACAGGAAGTGGAAATTGGCAAGCAGATGAATGCCCAAACAATCACACGTCAATTTCGGCTCTACCGGGGTGCTGAGCTAAACCAGTATGTAAATCAGATTGGGCAACGGTTAGCGGCTCAAAGCGGACGCACACAAATCCCTTACACGTACCAAATCGTGGAAGACAAGAGCGTCAATGCCTTTGCGACGATGGGTGGGTTTGTCTACATCACCACTGGCTTGATGAAGACAGCCGATAATGAGGCTCAGCTTGCTAGCGTTATCGGGCATGAGACGGGACATATTGTGAGGCGGCATCTGGTTAACCAACTGAAGGAAGAGGCAACCTTGCAGGGCATTGCAACGCTGGCGAAGGTAAATAGCAACACGATCGTCAACCTTGGCACTACGTTAGCACTGAGCCGTCCCCATAGCCGCACGGCAGAATATGAGGCAGACCAGACAGGCATCAATATGATGGGGAAGGCAGGCTATGCTCAGTCTGCGGCACCTGCGTTTATGAGCAAGCTTTTGAATCAAGCCTCGACCCCGACGTTTTTGAGTACACATCCAGCTACGGCTGACCGTGTGGCACGCTTGAAGCAGTCAGTGAATCCGTCAATGGCAAACGGTGCTGGGCTGGATAACGGTGCTTACAAGGCGAGAATACGATCGCTCTCGTAGCGTGACTGTTTGAGCAGACAGCAAGTTCGAGCAGACAGCAAGTTTGGCTTAAGTACGGCTGTGGAAGACCATCTCAAAAGGTTCTTTAGTCTGCCATCCGTCCATCATGAGGTGATAGTCTTATCTCCTAGTCATGAGTTTTGGGAGTAAGCAGGGATTGAGCGAGCAGCGATTGCCCGTCATTGGTATTACAACCTACAGCCGCAATGAGGCGGGCGAATTTTACCTTCCAGGAGCCTATATTGACGCAGTGCAGCTTGCGGGCGGCGTTCCAATTTTGCTGCCGCCCAACCAGCCCGCCCCGGCTCAACTTTTGGCGATCGTAGACGGACTCATTTTTTCAGGCGGTGGCGACATTGATCCACAGCACTACAACGGTGAGCATCATCCCAGCATCTATCTAGTGGACGCAGAGCGAGATGAGTTTGAACTGGCGCTGGCAAAAGCGGCGATCGCGTCTCAAATCCCAACCCTCGGCATCTGTCGCGGTATGCAGATCCTCAGCGTTGCCAGTGGAACCAACCTGATCACTCACGTGCCCGATGTGTATGGCGAGACAGTCACCCATCGGCTGGATCACCCCCGCCGCCAGATCGCCCATGATGTGCAGGTGCAGCCCCACGGTCGGCTAGCCAGTATTCTCGGCGAAACCGACATTACAGTGGTTTCATGGCATCACCAGGCAATCAAAGCCGTGCCCAACGATTGGGTGGCGATCGCCCATGCCAAGGATGGCTTAATCGAGGCGCTGGAGCATCAACACCATCCCTGGATGGTAGCCGTTCAGTGGCATCCAGAACTATCGCCAGAAGATCCCACTCACCAGCGCTTGTTTCAAGCATTAGTTGAGGCAGCAGGAGAGAAGGAGTAGTCCTCCTTGGGCAAGGATATAGAGAGCAAGGATGCAGAAAAAACGTTAAAGAGAATGGAAGCTTGCTCAATCACAGCACCAGATGACGCAACTGCTCTGGCAATGTCCCCACTGCGGCTCAAACCACATCAACAAAAACGGTGGCACTGATCAAAGCCAGCAGAACGATCAAGACCACAATAAGTAGGTGCTTTGGATTAAACGTAGGATGTGTAAAGCCGTTCCGGCAGATCAGAAAAGCGGGAGCGTAACCCATGCTGTTAAACAGTTGTAGGCTTGACGAAGCGATTGCCGCGTCTGCCAATTGAATGCGCCTTCCTACTTAATGGCGGACGGCAGTTTGTAGAACATCCGTAATGGCGTTCGAGGCGATCGTTCCTCAAACTTTAGCAATTTGCTCCAGGTTGCTCGCAGGCTCCAATACTAACCCAACTGCTAGAGCCATCCTGCCAGATCTCTTTTTTCCAGATCGGTGCGTTGTGCTTAAGGGTGTCGATCGCGTACTGACACGCCTCAAACGCCTCTGCTCGATGAGGGCAACCGACAGCGACTAACACACTGATTTCACCAAGCGCAAGCCGTCCTGTGCGGTGATGGATGACGACGCGATTCGCATCCGACCAGCGGGTGTGAATGTCGTTGGCAATTTGACGAAAGACTTGCAGCGCCATCGGCTCATACGCTTGATATTCCAGTGCGACTACAGGTTTACCGTCTGTCTGATGCCTCACCGTGCCGCTCATGACGACGATCGCGCCATTGGCATGATCCTCTGCCAACGCATACGCTTCTGAAAGCAGCAGGGGTGCAAACGTGATGACCAGGCTATCGCTGTCGCGCTGAGGGGTGGAAAAAGTAGGAGACGGTTTAGTTTGCATAAAATTTGGCTTGCGCAAAAGCAGTGTCAGTAGCTGCTTGAAACCGTTGCATAGCGACACGTTAAGCGTCGTATGAACGGAGCTTTAGTAGTCATCAGTGTAGCGGTAAATTCGCTGAATCGCCTTCTGTGAGGCGCAGGATGTTTCCTTAACAAACTTTTGTTCACACTAGGAGAGGTTAAGGTGGTAGCGATCGGATTGGGTGCTTCTCAAGGTTTCGCGTTCCTTGGTTTGAGCCGGTTGCGCTTTAGCTAGCCCGCCGCCGGGTGCAATTGATCATCATCGTTAAGTACAGAACTGAGCTTGATCAGGTAACAGCAATGCTAGACCCATCACAGTGCATACAAAAACCACTCACCAATTCCTGGACATCACTTTCCTGGCAGGTTTTTAGCTGGCTCACCACACCTGTGCTGGTGATCCCACCGCTCGTGCTGATAATCGTTCTACCCTGGCTGTTTCGACGCTTGCGCTGGCGACGACGGATCAGTGGGTTGGGGACGGCACTTTTGTGCCTTTATTTGGTGACACTATCACCAACGATGATGAAAATCGGTAGCCGTGCGTTGGTTAGTTTTTTGCCATCCGATTCAGGGATCGCTGCCGATGCGATCGTCGTCTTAGGGCGTGGTACTGAGATGCGACCAGAACGAGTGGATGTTTCGGCCCAGCTTTGGGAAGCTAGTCGCGCCCCGCTGATCTTTGCAAGCGGTTGGGGTGATGCTCAAGAAATTGCCAAGATGCTTGAGCAAAAGGGCATCCCTGCCACGGCAGTCGATGGCGAACCGTGCTCTCGCACCACCGAAGAAAACGCCCGCTTTACTGCCGCCATCTTGCAGCCCAAAAATGTGCATCGCATTCTACTGGTGACCGATCCACCCCACATGCTGCGATCGCTCCTGACCTTTCGCAGTCTTGGTTTTGAGGTCATTCCTCATACCAATCCTCTCCCCGATCGCTTGAATGCGACAGCAAAAGCCTATCTGGTCTTTCGAGAATACTTAGGCATTGTGGGCTATGGTCTGCGGGGGCGCTTTTTGCCCCGTGAGCCATCAGCCGCCGATGTTAGCCCTACAGCGATCGTTCCCTACACACAAAGGCAGGCAACTTAGAATGGCGCAAGCCAAGCACGCCCTCGATCGGTCACTCTGTCTGCATTCGGTAAGGGTCGGTCTCTTACCGCCACGCAGGCAATGTGACCCAACCCTTCTTTACTAAAACCTGAATGCTAGATTCTGCTGCCTGCCCCCGATCGCAGAGCACATGGGCAACATTTACCTGGGCGATCACCCATCGCTTGACTCAGCCACTGCCGTTAGCGCTTCGCATCGGGCTGCTAGCGTTGCTCGTTCTCGCTCTTGTTTGGGTGGTTTGGACGCTGCGGCACCCGTCTCAGAGGCAGCGAACCCAGCGCTGGCTGCGGCATTTGCGCTGGAATCGGCAGCGCACTCAAGTGGTGGTCATCGTGACCTTAGCCTGCCTACTGATCACGTCACCACCGGGGCTTGCCCTCGCAACACACGCCCTGACCAGCCAAATTCCTGCTGACTCTGGCGCAAAAGCAGCGGCGATCGTCGTTCTCGGTCGCGGTCGGCGCTTGATGGACGAGCGCATTGATGCGACGGCAGCGCTCTGGCAAGCAAACCGTGCACCGCGCATTTTTGTCAGTGGGCGCGGAGATTCAAAAAGGATTGTGCGCCAGTTGCTAGAGAAGGCTATTCCTGGCAATGTCATAAATGGTGAAAACTGCTCACTAACGACCGAAGAGAACGCCCGCTTCACGGCGGAATTACTGCTACCTCAAGGCGTGAAGCAGATTATTCTGATCACCGATTCTCCTCATATGCTGCGATCGCGCCTGACCTTTCAGAGCTACGGGTTTGAAGTCATTGCTCACCCCAATGCATTGCCGACTGACTTGGGCTACCGCGAACGTCTGGAACTTGTCGTTAGAGAGTACGGCGGCATGTTTAGCTACGTGCTCAAGGGGCGTTTCGGTGAACGTGAAGTGGCTGCGATCGACAAGACTCAAGGCTTGATGGCAGTCCTACGGCACTTGTGAATCAGCTAGTGGCTATTAACTTCGCTGCGGAATGGAGAGACTGCCTGACATACAGCCGTCACATGAGTAACCCACAAATTGTAGAGTGGGCAATGCCCACAAGCCTTACAGTGAGAGGGGTCGAACAATGTGGGCAGTGCCCACCCTACCGAAAATCGCTACCGAAAATCGCTGTAAGTGCCTCAAAGCAGTGCCTATAGAGCTTCAGGCTGTCAATTAAAAGCCGCGCGTCATAAAGTCTGCCTGCGGACTAAGAAGAATCGAGGTCTGAGAGTCCGTGTAGGCAGCTTTTGGTTCTGTGGCTCCGATTTTCAACCGCCAAGCAAAGAGATGTGTCAGGGCAGTGATATGAGTAGCATTAGACTTAAACCTTACTGCTGCCCATGAGGTAGAGCAATGCCATACGCACTGCAACGCCGCTGGTCACTTGCTGCGAAATGAGGCTGAACTGAGGGTCATCCATCAGGTCTGAGCTAATTTCGACACCACGATTAACGGGACCGGGATGGAGCACCTTGACATCGGGTTTGCACAGCTTGAGGCGATCGCGCGTGATGCCAAACTGCTGGTGATACTCCCGCAAACTGGGCAGCAAATGACTGGTCATCCGTTCTTTCTGCAACCGTAGCGTCATCACAAAATCGGCATCGCGGAGTGCAGGTTCAAGCGACCAGTGAAGGAAGAGTTTGCGGGGGTGAGGGGTGAGGGGTGAGGGGTGAGGGGTGAGGGGAAGTTTTGAGTTTTGAGTTTCTCTCTCTCCTCTCTCCTCTCTCCTCTCTCCTCTCTCCTCTCTTCTTACAAAATCAGCCAATAACTGTGGCACCAATGTCGGTGGCCCTGCCAGATGCACTTCGGCACCGCTGGCAGTAAGGCTCCAGAGGTTGGAGCGGGCAACGCGAGAGTGGAGAATATCGCCCACGATCGCAATTTTTTTGTCCTTCAACAGCGCCAGTTGGGGATGGTCGGGATCAAGCAATGTGGTGATCGTGAATAGATCCAGGAGTGCCTGCGAGGGATGTTCATGCTGACCATCTCCAGCGTTGAGCACACCGACCCTGACACCGAGGCGATCCATTTCGTTGGCGATCGCCTGAGGCACTCCTGCCTCACGATGGCGAATCACCATCATATCAGTGCCCATCGCCAGATAGGTTTTTGCGGTATCGAGAATAGTTTCGCCTTTGCTCAACGATGAGGTTCCAGGGGCAAAGTTGAGCGTGTCAGCAGAAAGTCGCTTGGCGGCTAACTCAAAGCTACTGCGAGTACGGGTAGATGACTCAAAAAACAGGTTCGCCACCACCTGTCCCTGCAAGGTAGGCACTTTCTTGGTGCGACGCGACAGCACCTCACGAAAGCTGTTGGCGGTTTGCAGAACGGTATCATACTCGTCGGGGGTAAAGTCTGCCAGGGAAAGAATGTGATGCCGATTCCAGGTAACGCTCATGAGAGGAGAAGAAGGGAGAGATGGCGACAAGTCCGCCGCTGAAGCAAGGATATCAAAGCCCTGCACCCGCAATTGTGGTACATGCATGGCGATCGAGTGCAAACGCACCCACACTAAGGTACATCCTTTAGTCTTCTCACTGGACAAGCGCGATCAGGTTAAACGCTGGTATGGCTCTTGAGGCAGTTCAGTCATTAGATATAGTCATGCACACGAAAAGATTCGAGCTGAAATCGATCAGCTAGACCGTCAAATTGTCGCCTTGCTTGGTCAGCGTTTCACATACATCAAAGCTGCTTCTAAGCACTGCACACGTGACTGAACGTTGTGGCTTGCTTCTCCAACAGAATGAGCTTGCCCCAAAGATTCCAGTCAAAGGCGGGCTGAGCATTCCTCAGCACATAGCAACGAGCTTATGGAGAGACAAACCGTAGGACGATCGTAATGAGCGTTAAGAAGAGGATAAACCCGATCGTGTCCAGCATCGTCGTGACAAGCGGACCACTGACCAGCGCTGGATCGAGCTTGAGCCGCTTTAATCCCATTGGTAGCAGCGTGCCTAGTGTTACTGCGACAAGCGTATTCACTGCCATCACAAAACCAGCAACCAGTGCCACCCAACGCTCGTGAGGCGGAGTCCAGATGAGCGCCAGTAAAACCATTGTGGCTCCGAGGGCGATCGCGGCACCGACTCCCGCCAGTAGTTCCTTGCGGAGAATTTTGAGCGTGTCGTGGGGGGTGACTTCGCCGACACCGAGCGATCGAATCGTCACAGACAATGCCTGGATGCCAACCGTGCCGCCTGTATTGGAAAACAAGGGCATGATCACCGCCAAGACAGGAACCATCGCAATTGTTTTCTGAAAGGGCGCGATCGCGCTGGAGGCTCCAATGTAAAGCGCCATGATGCCCATCAGCCAGGGCAACCGATTTCGCAGCTTTTCCAGGGGGCGCGATAGGGATGATTCATCGCCATTGCCAACCCCTGCTAACCGCTGAATGTCTTCAGTGGCTTCTTCTTCCAAAATGTCGATCACATCATCGATCGTGATGATGCCAACCAGCCGATCCTCACGATCGACGACGGGCAGTGCCAGCAGGTCATAGCGCTTCATTAGTTGCGCCACTTCTTCTTGAGGGGTGTCGGTGCGAACTTTGAGGACACGATCGCTCGCAAGATCTTTGATCAACGCTTCGGGGAGCGAAAACACCAGTTGCCGCAGCGACACCACCTGCACAAGCTTGCGGTTGTCGTCAGTGACGTAAGCGTAGTAGACCGTTTCCTTATCCTGGTCATCCAAGCGGATTTTGCTCAGCGCTTGCGCCACCGTCAAGCCCTGCCGCAACCGCACGTACTCCGTGGTCATGACCCGTCCAGCCGTACCTTCTGGATAGCCCAGAATGGTCGCCGTTGCCTGTCGTTCTACGGGGCTAAGCTGCTGGATTAAACGCCTGACCACGCCAGCAGGCAGTTCGTCAAATAGCTCTGCCCGATCGTCCGGGCGCATGGCTTCAACAAGTTGGCAAACCTGAGCGTCGTGCAGAGAGCCAATCAGCTCTTCACGCACCTCCTGATCAAGATACTCAAAAACTTCGGTTGCCTGACCTTTATTCAGCAAACGGAAGGCGATCGCGCGTCGTTCGAGGGGTAAATCGGCGACATAATCGCCAATATCAACGGGCTGAAGCTGATTTAGCTCTAGCTTTAAACGGTTTAAGTCGGCAATGTCCGACAGCGAAGTGCGACCTTCCTGAGTTAGCATAGCGTCTCCTAAGTCTCCCCCGCGCTGGGAGATGGAGACTCGCCAGGCTAGAGGAGGATATTACTGTAAGGTGATGGACTGGAGTCCATGAAATCCACAAAATGCGACATCGGTACTAGCTATAAGTACCGCTGAGCCTATGCTAACCCTTATCAGCCCAGTACACAATGTAAAGAAGGGCACCCGATTAAAAATCCACCCATAGAATTACAGTCTTTTAGTTATGCATGCCGCCATCGCTTATCTGTCAACCTGCTTGATCAGCTTAACTATCCTGAGTTTGAGTAGTTGCAGCGCTCCGCCAGCGCCTGTTAGTACACCTGTGGTTAGTCCTACCAGTCCTTCGCCTGGCATTCCCTCGCCTAGTGCTCGATCGCCCGTACCATCTCCTAGTGCCTTAGCCAATCGCCTCACAGCACCGAGCGAAGTAGCTGCCAAGCAGACCACCATTAATATCTATAAAATCGACAGGCTATGTGCCGATCTAACGCCTCAGAAAGTGACGATCGCGGCGAAACAATCGCTAGAAGGCGCGATCGCCAAGGTGCTAGAAGAGACCGACAGTGGTGATTTCAGCATCGCAGGCTATCGGGTCAGCAAAGAGGGTGGTCGGGCGCTCATTGATCTCCGCTTGCCTGCCAACACTAAACGCAGTTTCTACTCCCTTTCTAGCTGCGAACAACTTGCCCTCTTTGGCGGCATCCGCAAAACTCTGATCAATAACGCTCAGTGGCAGATTAAGTCGGTACAGTTTACTGAGAAAGGGCAGGAGATTGTGTTGTAGGAAAGGC
>Ga0105044_10005257_pt1 | contig 17827 bp, 8 predicted proteins | sample MAT01_FD_78092 | JGI IMG/M metagenome (GOLD analysis project Ga0105044, IMG submission 78092) | Freshwater microbial communities from Lake Fryxell liftoff mats and glacier meltwater in Antarctica - MAT-01 | ecosystem: Environmental > Aquatic > Freshwater > Ice > Liftoff microbial mat | place...
CTGGGAAGATCAACTCCAACATCTCAGCCGCCCGGTGACCGGAGTGTCGTGGCACGACGCCCAACGCTATTGCGCATGGTCCCAAACCAAACTGCCCACCGACGAACAGTGGGAATTCGCCGCCCGTGGCGTTGCGAGCCGCATCTATCCCTGGGGAGAACAGCCTCCCGACGATTCGCGCGCCAATTTCAATCAGAATCTCGGCGAGCCTTCACCCGTGGGGCTATTCCCCGATGGCGGCACGCCGGAGGGCATCCAGGATATGGCGGGCAATGTCTTGGAATGGACTGGCAGCGACTTCGCTGAGAACCGCAAGAGCGTGCGGGGGGCGTGTTTTCACTTTCGTACCGACTACCTGCGCGCCGCCAACCGGTACTGGGACGTTCCTGTCGACAGGAATCACTTCCTTGGTTTCCGGTGCGTCCGGGAGTAGTTTCTCTTGATCCTTTTCCCTTGACTGAGGCTTCCGCCTCAGTCAAGAAATTTTTTTGGGGAGCGTCTGTATGAAAAATAAATCGTCCGAAAACGGCCCTTTGGCGGTGAGCAAGGCGTATGATTTTGTCTTGTGGCTGGTGCAAAAAGTCGAGACCTTTCCGCGCAGCCGGTCCAAGTTTATGGACATGATCAGAGTGGGGTCGCGGACAAAACCGTACCACCCCTTGGATGGCCGTGGATGGTCCTGTTTCCCGGGCGGTTTTCGCTAGGCAGGAAGGCATGCAATACTCCTTTTGAGAGGTTTCGATGCCCACCACGACGCGAATTACGATGGAAACGGGGAAGCGCGGGGGGCAGCCTTGTGTTCGCGGACTGCGGATTACGGTTTGGGATGTGCTGGGCTGGCTTGGGGCGGGAATGTCGGAGGCGGAGATTCTGGACGAGCATCCTGACCTCGAAGCCGGGGATTTCCCCGAGGTGTACCGGTTCGCGGCGGAGATGGGCCGCCAGTCTCATTCGGGTTGATTGTGCTGCTGGACGAAAACCTTTCCCCCAAATTGGTAGTTCGATTGGCGTCGCTCTTTCCAGGCTTGATTCACGTTCGCCAAGTGCAGTTGCAGAAGGTGGATGACCGGGTGATCTGGGAGTGGGCAAGGAAGCATCGGCCTACGGTGATCACTACGGATGGAGACTTCCTGGAACTCTCCGCGCGCCGGGGATGGCCGCCGAAAGTGGTTCATCTGGTGCGATGCGATTATCCGGCGCGAGTGATCGAGAACCTGCTTCGGCAGAACGCCATTCGAATTGCCTAGTTTGAACGCAGTGAGACCTCCGGGGTCTTCGTCATCGCGGCTCCGGAGAAGTAGCTCCTCGGGCGGCGGGGCGATTCCGTCAGGATCGGGGACCCAGGATCGGCAAGGATCGGGGGAGGGAGACAGACGCCCCGACAGACGCCCCCTCTCCCCAAACCACTCTCCCCCGCTTCAACTATCAACATGGCCACCTACCTGTCACTCTTTTCTCTGTCTCTCTCAAGGGGTGAACTCCAGCGGCTCTGACACCGATTCTATTGACGCCGATTCTAAGTCTCGGTGCCGGACATCATGCCTGTCGGAGAGCTCTCGTGATTGGTAGGCACTCTTTGAAACTGGCTCCGTTCCTGATCAAAGTGCTACCGTCGTTGCCGATCAAGTGCCGCCGTCCAGGCCGATGAGCGTTCCGCCGTCCAGGCCGATGAGCGTTCCGCCGTCCAGGCCGATGAGCGTTCCGCCGTCCAGGCCGATGAGCGTTCCGCCGTCGAGACCGATCATTTTGGCCGAAACGTTGGCAAGAAGAATACCTTGCCCCGCGAGATTCGTCAGGGTCGTTTGCTTGGCCACCGCGACTTTCGCCTTTTCCGCTTGTTTGGCAGTTATTTCCTTTGCGGAGATGCATTTGAGATCGAGGTCACAGAAGTAATAAGAACGGAAGTTCGTTATGGCGAAGAGCGTTGCCTCCATCGCGCGCGCATTGGCGAAGCGGATTAGCCATCGTTGCTGCGCCTCCACTGCTTCGCGGTAGATGCGTTCCTTCTCCGCCAGTACCCGCTGTCGCTCACGCTCTTCTTCCTGAGCTTTCTTGCGGACTTCCTCCGCCTCCTGCTGTTCGGCATCCCGCATCATCTGCTGGGCTTCCGGGGTGCTGAAGAGCCACTTGAAGAAATCTCCGAGCGACGAGAAGCTGTCAGTCGACGCCGCGGCCGAAAGACCTTTAGGGTCGGAATACAGGACCGGGTTGCCCAGTGCGTACTGATAGGGATTCGTGGCGCGGGGAGCCGGATCGAGTTTCGGATCCCGCGAAAGGAAACGGGCAGTGTTGGCGTCGTAGAGCCGGAACCGCATGAGGAAGAGTCCGGCTTGATCCTGCTGCAACACCCCCCAGGCACCCAGGAAGGTGAACGGGTTATCGGTATTGCCCCGGTGGGCTACGGTTTCGCCGTAAGGAGTGATCTCGTAGGCGTCCGTCACCGAGCCATCGTCACCGGTGAGGAGCGTCGTGGAGCCCTGCCGATCAAAGTGGTAGAAGCGGCGGGCGTTGGTGGCGGCATCGACGCTGTAGAGCAGTTTGCCGTTCGGGAGATGAACGTAGTAGCGGAGGTCCGCGTCGCCTGCCCGTTCGATGGCGATGACCGGGCGGGCCATGGCGTAGTTGACGACCAAGCCCGTGGTGACCCTGTCTTTGGTACGAGAGAGGAGTTCTCCGCGCGCATCGTAGGCGAAGGCGACGGCGCTGTCGCCGGAGGTAAAGCCGGTGGGCCGGGACGCAGCGTTCCAGGTGTAGTTGCGGCGGGTATCGGCTTGAAGGCGTCCGGCGGCGTCGTAGGTGGCGGCGGCTAGTTGGCCGGCAGCATCGTAGGCGAATTCCTCGGTCGTCGAAAGCTGGCTGGCGACAGCGGGGAGGCTGCGCTCTTCGGCAATGACGCGATCGGCCGCATCGTAGGTGAAGCTGAAGCGTCCCAGCAGTTTGTCACTCTTTTCTTCGATGGAGGCGAGGCGGGCATCGCCATCGTAAGTGAGAGAGGTCACCACCAGGTTGGGCCGTTTGATTTCGGCGACGGCCCCGGAAGCATCATAGCGGAACTCGGTAGCGGCGCCCATCCAGTCGGTGATCCGGGTGACTTGACCACGGGTATTGTAGGCGTAGCGAACGACTTTGTCCGGGGCAAAAGAGACGGCGGCGACACGGCCGAGCACGTCTCGCTGGGTGACGATGCCATTCGAGTTGATGATTCGGTCATTGGCGTCGTAGGCCAGGGTGAGGCCGTTGGATTCGACAACCCGCCCTTTGGCATCTCGTTTGTGTACGAGTTCGACGCCGTCGGAATAGCGGGTGGAGACCAGGCGACCGGCGGGATCGTAGGTGAGGGCGGCGGTGCCAAGGTTGTCCGGCAACTTGATTTCCGCGAGGCGGCCCGCTTTGTCGTAGGAGTAGGAGAAGGCGCGCTCCAGCGGATCGATCCGGGTGAGGAGGCGGCCGGCGGGATCGAAGGTGCTTTTCCAGATTGCGCCGGCAGCGTCGGTGAGCGTGGCCACCCCGCCAAACTCGTTGCGCGTGAGCGCAGTCTTCAGCCCGCCAGGCGCTTGGATGGCGGCCAGTTGGCCGCGGGCGTCATAGGCATAACTTGTCGTTTCACCCAAGCCATTGGTGGAGCGGACCATGCGGCCGGCACCATCGTATCCGCGGGAGCGCGCGAGGCCGAGCGGGGTGGAAGACTTGGTCACGCGGCCCAGCTTGTCAGTCTCGAAGGTCCAGGAACGGCCGAGCGCGTCAGTGGTGCTCACGGGAACGCCCTCTTTGTTAAATCCAAACTGGAAGCGGGTACCGAGCCTGTCCTTCAACGCAGTGATGCGTTGCAAGGAGTCGTAGACAAACTCCACTTCGCCTCCCGCCGCGTCGGTGAGTTTGTTGATGAGGTTGTTTCGGTCATAGGCGATGGCGACCTTGTTGCCCAGACGGTCGAACACTTGGGAGGCCAGGCGGCTGCGATTGAAGGTCCGCGAAGCAGCGTTGCCGAGTTCGTCGGTCATCGACGTGAGTTGTTGGTTCTGGTCAAGGCCGTACCGGATGGTTTTGCCGTTCTCGTCGGTTTGTTGGATGAGATGGTCACCGAGGTCGTAACTGAACTGGCGGGTGGTGCCATCGGGATGGGTGATCCTGGTGAGACGGCCGAGGTTGTCCCTGCCGAAGGTGATGACTTCTCCGGAGAACGCGGCCAAGGTGGCCAGGGTCCCGGTGGTATTGTAGGTCCATGTTGAGACGGCGCCCCCGGGAGCGGTGAGGGTGAGCGGGAGGCCCTGGGCGTTATAGGTGTATTTCCAGGTTCTGCCGGTACGATCGGTCAGGGTGACGGGGTTGCCTCGGGCATCGTATTGGTAGACGACGAAAGCGCCGTCGGGGCGGTCAAGTCTGGTGACGTTGTAGAACGTCAATCCGGCTTGCACCTGGGCCGCGAAGGTGGCGACGGTCTTGTTGCCAATGGCGTCGGTTTCGGTTTGCACCTTGCCGGTGGGCGCGTGATAGGCGGTGGTGGTGGTGTCGCCCAGGCGGTCCTTCAGACTGGTGCGACGGTGAGCGGAGTCGTAGGTCATCTCGATGACCGCGCCGGTGGCGTCGGTGACGCGGACGAGGTCGCCGTTGGCATCGTGGGTGTGGCGGGTGACGACGTTCAAGGGATCGGCGATCGCGGTGACGCCGCCCGCGCTGTAGGTGACTTTGGTCGTTTGGCTTTCGGCGTCAGCTTGTTCGGTGACGCGGCCGGCAGCGTCATAGGCGTTCGAGTAGGCCGGGTTCCCGGTAGGCAGCAGATGCCGGGCGAGGCGGCCGGAGGCGGCGTACTCGAAGCGAGTAACGCGGGAGTAGACATCGGTGACGGTATCGAGATTCTCACCGCGGTAGGAAAAGCGGAGGGAGCGGCCGGAGTGGTCCCGGATTTCGGTGAGAAAGCCGCCGGCGTAAGTGAACTTGAGCGAACGGCCAAGGCCATCGGCCACTTCGGCGGGGCCGCCCGAGGCGGGGGTGACCTGCAGAGCATTGCCGTTACGATCTTCGATGCGGGTGAGTTGGCCGCGGCGATTGAAAGTGACGATCCTGGCGGCGCCGATGTCCCCGAGTTTGTAGTCATTTGCCGATTCGACAAGACGGTATTCGGACTTCTGGAGCGGCTCCATCTGCCAAGCGCCGGAGACCTGGCGGAAGGCGACCTTCACGCCTCCTTCGAGGGTGACGGTGGCGATGCCCTGGGCGCTGGCGAGAGAGAGGTCGAAATTGTGAGACCAATTGACGCCAAGGCCGCCCGTGATGTCGTTGCTGGCGAGCACGCTGCTGTAGTAGCGGCGGAACTCGAGGAGGATAACGCCACCGAGGCTGAGATCGTCGAATTGATCCGTGTGCTCACCGGTGGCGGTAGAGAACGGATCGCCGGCGGAGCCGCTCGACTTGTATTGGGCGGCGGGCGGCCGGTACGTGGGCAACTCCGAGCGCACGGCGGGCGGGGTGCCGGAAGAGCCGACGCATACGTCAGCTTGGCCGACGGAGAAGCGCTCGGCCGAGGCCGCGCGCACAGATTCGCCCTTCTCGCCGCCGGAGTCTGGCAAGGAGAACCTCTGGGGAGCAATGCAATCGGCGCTGGCCCGGGCCCAACCGATAGCGAGAGAACGAGTGGCGCTGTGGCTGAGGGCGACGATCCGGCTGCCGCCTCCCATGCAGGAGGGGCTGATGGTTTGGATGCCGAGTTCGCGGGTGAGGTCAGGCGAATAGGCGGCCATGCGGGCAGGTTCGCCGGGGAAGGAGGTGCCATTGACGGCGACGAGGATGGTGCCTTCGATGCGGACGGCGATGGCATCCGCGCTGTCTTCACCGAAGCCGCCCAGATAAGAGGCGGCCTGCAACCGGCTCCCATTGGGGGACAGTTGGAAAAGGAAGCCGTCTGTAGCACCTCCGAGATATTGGCGATTCAGGACGTTGCCCCCCATGGGCAGGTTGCGGGAGTTGGTGACGCCGGAGATGAAGGCGGAGCCCGCGGCGTTCACGGCGAGTGCGAGCGCCTGATCGTCGGCGCTGCCGCCGAGATAGGTGGAGTAGACAAGGGCGGTGCCGGTGGCGTTCACCTTGGCCACGAAGGCATCGGCGCCACCGGCATTGGTACGGGCGAGGACCTCCGCGGTGGTGGGGAAATTGATGGACGTGGTGGTTCCCGCGACGTAGGCGTTGCCATCGGCGTCGATCGCAACGCCTTGAATGCTGTCGGCGGCGGTTCCGCCGAGCAGGGTGGCATAAACGGGAAGCGGTTCGCCGGGGTTTATCTTCAGCAGGAAGCCGTCCGTGGCTCCGTTGTGCTTGTCCTGCGGCGCGAAGGCGCGGGTGGGAAAATTGGCCGAAGCCGTAACACCGGCGGCAAAGATGAGACCGGCGCTATCGACGGCAACACTCTGCACGGCATCGGCCGCCGAACCGCCGATATAGCTCGAATACAGCAGGCGCTCACCTTTGGCGTTAAGACGGGCGACGAAACCGTCGGTCGCACCTCCGCCAAAGGTGCGCTGCATGGCGTCGGCGGAGACGGGGAAGTTCTGGCTGGCCGTGGTGCCGCTGACGGTGACAATGCCTTGCCGGTCGACGGAGAGGCCGCCAGCTGTATCGGCACCGCGGCCACCGAGATAGGTCACCCATACCAGCGATTTCGTGTTTTGGCTCAGCTTCATGACGAAGAGGTCCGTGGCGCCGGCGTTGGTTGCTTGGACGGGGCGGAGGAGGCCGGGGAGGTCAGTGGAGTTGGTGGTGCCCACGACATAGAGGAAGCCTTGGGCATCTTCGGCGGCGGCGGTGGGGATTTCATCGCCGGTGCCACCGGCGAGGGTGAAGTCGCCGAAGACCGGGTCAATGATGAGCGGGCGCGAGCGGTCGTAGGCGCCGATATGGAAGCCGACGGTGCCGTTCACCACCTGATATGCGCCCTCAACGGGACGCTTGACGCCATTCTTTTCCTGGTAAAGAACAGGCTTGTGGAAGAGCATGGTTTGGCGGCTCGCCTGCAGGACGAGGTCTCCGTTGGGCGCGAGGCTAAGCTGGCTTGCGCCGTCGAGGCGGAAACGAATTTGGGATGGGTCGGCGCCGGGATGGACGACGAGGTCGTATTCAAGATGCTGAGGATTGCCGTAATAGACGATGTCGACACCGGGGAAGAGGTCACGGTATTCGATCCGGGCGAAGTGGGGGACGCCGGTGCGCCACTGCTTGGCGTCGGCGCCGGTGAGGTAGTTGGTGGTGGCGGATTGGGGTTGGCGCCCGGCGGGGGTGGCATTCGGATTCGCGTCAAGCCATTGCAGCCGGACGGTGGAGCCAGGGAGAGAAAAGAGCGCCTCCTGCGCGGACACGGCGACGCTATAGGTGCCGCGGCGGGCAAGGAACTGATAGCGCCTATCGATCTGTCCCTGGTTCGCTTCGAAGGTCAGCGCCGGGACGCTAGCGGCGGGCGTGAGAGCAGCCGTGCCGGTACTCTCCCGCTTCAGCAGGTCGCCGGCTGGTCCGTAAGTATAAGAAATGATACGGCCATCGCCATAATCCACTTTGGTGAGCCGGCCAGCAGCGTCGTAACTGTACTGCAGGTTGGCTGCCAGAAGCGTGGCCGCCAGGGTCGCCAAAATGAACGGTAAGACAAAATTCTTCATGTTTTCTCTTCAGTGGGAAAGTGGGGCGGAGCGCCAGGCAACGGCACTCGTCGTCGAAGAGTCGGAATCCCAACCCAATCTGTGACCGGGTGATGCGATTAATTTGTTTCGGGCCTAAAAGCCTGAGGCGACAAAGCCGCCCCAGTAGAAGGGGTGGGTGCTTCGGGAGGAGGCGCGCCGTAAGCGGAGTTCGCCGGCCGAGGCGGTGCGCACGGCCTGAACGACGCCCGCACCGCGTTGACGGCGAGCCTCATAGAAGCGGAGCATCCACTGGCGGGTGTCCGCGTCGTCGATGGGCCAAAGGCTGCTGACCACCTGGCGGGCGCCGGCGGCCCGGAAGGCCCGGCGGAGACCTAGCAGGCCCTCGCCGGCTTCGGCGGTTCCGAGCGCGGTGTCGCAACCGGAGAGGACGACCAGCTCCGTGGCGTCCAGCCGGAGAGCGGAGACCTCTTCGGCGGTAAGGAGCCCGTCTTCCCGGCTCGGGCCGCCCGCGGTGAGAACTACGCCGGAACGCAGAAGCGGGTTACCGGCAAGAGCGGCCTCGCGGTCCCGCTGACAGGCTGAGGCCAGGAAAAAGCCGTGGGTGGCCAGATGGAGTACTTGCTGGCCGGAAGATTTGGCTTTGAGGGCGGATTCCGACGCGGCCGAGCCATTCAAAATTTGGGCTTGGCCGCCTTGCGCGACCCAGAGCTTGCCAACCGCTACCGTTTCGGCTTGGGAGCCGGGGAGAGGAGGAAAACGCCGGCGGTCCAGCTTGTCGCAGGCAGTGGGAGAGGTCGCCGCGGCCAGAGCGGCGAAGGTCGGATTACCGAAGGCGAGCAGGCCTCTGTTGCGGGTGGCGGCCGGCGGCGGCGGGCCAGTCAGGTCACGCTCGGAGGAAAGGATCTGGACGAGGGGCCCGCTTTCGGCGAGGTACTGCGCGGTTCCGACGGGCAGCGTATCGAGGTTCACGAGTTGGAGGGTGCCGTCTAGGGCGGCGAAGACAGTTCTGGCATTCGCGAGGGCGGACTGCAACGGATCCCAGATGGCTCGGCGAAGAGCCAGGCCGGCTTGACGATAAGCCGCTTCGTTCCGTCGGGCGTTGCGGCCCGCGGAGTTCCGCTCGCGCTCCATTTCCCGTTGCCAGGCGCGGACCAGGCTGTCGATGTGGCCAGCGGGGCCGAGCGGGAACGCGCGGGGTGTGGCGGCACCCGGGCGGCCAACAAAAGCGACATACTGCGTCTCACCGCGTGCGAAGCCAACCAGGGCGGACCCGGCCGGAAGAGAGGAAAGAACTTCAGACCAGCCGGCCCGGGTGCCAAAGGTCTGGCGCGCGAAGCGGCTGCTCTGCCGGGCGAGCGCCCGTTCGGCGTCATCGAGGTTCTGTCGAAGGCCGGCCACTCGAGAGAGGTACAGATTTTGGTCTCCGATCAGGACGGCTTGGGCGAGCTCTTTCTTCAGGCCCGCAATCTGGGTGATGAGGACCGCGGAGGCCGGGTCCTGCGCCGACGGGCGGCGTCGGGCCATGGCATCCAGAACGGCGGCTCGATCTTGGATAAGGGCATCCCAAACGCGGGTGGTCGAGGCGGCGTCCAGCGTTCCGGACGCCACCAGGTCGATGGCCAGCAGCAGGCCGTCCCGATCGACGCGGGCGAAAAGAAGCGCCTCCCGTTCAGCGGCATCCATGCTGACCGCGTCAACCGAAACGCGGCGGACGCGTGCGGCTTCGAGCGCCGGGCCCAGGGCTTCGGCAGGGCGTTCCAGGGCGACCAGCGACGCGGCTTGGCCCGAATTGGTTTCGGCCAGGAAGAGATAATCCGTGCCGAAGGCCTCACGCCAGATTCGGCCGGCGTTGCCGAATCTCAGCAGCGCTTCGGCGTGGTGGCCAACGGCTCGTTCGGCAAGTCCGAGGTTGTATTCCACTTGGGCCGTGCGGACGCTGTTGGCACCGAAGAGCCGGGTCTGGCCGGCCGCCGAGGCGGTGAAGTGTTGCAGCGCGCCGGCGTAATCTTTGGCTAGGTAGAGCACTTCGCCCAGGTCGGAACGGGCGAAAATGGTGCGGGGGTGGCCCTCGCCAACGGTGCGGCGTCCGATGCCGACAGCGAGTTCGGCAAGCCGGCGGCCTTGGCTCACATTGCCGTTGAGCGCGTTCACTCGGCCTAATAAAGCGTAGATGGTAACCGTCCGCGCCGATTCTTTGCCGTCAATCGCCTCGCGGATGGCAAGGGATTGGCCGGCGTGCCGAAGGGAGCTTTCAAAATCACCCATCACTTGCTCGAGATTCGCGAGGCTGAAAAGTTCGAAGCCGACCTGGGAATGGGTGGGGCCGAGCAGCTCCGTTAAGACGGAGATGGCCCGATCGTAGAGTTGGCGCGCCTCGGCGAGGAGTCCGCTTTCGGCCTGGGCGGCGGCGAGGATGCCGAGGAGTTCCGCCGTGGGTGAACTCTGTTCGCCGAAGGATTGGATGCTAATCGAGAGGGCGCGTTCGCAGGTCCGGATGGCCGCTGGGAGTTGCGCTTCGAACCGCTGGCCGCGGGCGAGGTTCCGTAGTAAGGGTACCAGCCGGCGGTTCTGTAAGCCAAGCCGTTCTTCGAAGAACCGCAGCGCTTGTCGCAAGCCGACCGCCGCTTCGTCAAACCGGCCGCGCTCCATGGCCAAGCCGGCCGACAAAATTAGCGTCTGGGTCTGTTCAACCGGATGCGTAGCGCTGAGGGTTTTGCAGCGCGCAACATACTCTTCGGCGAGAGGGAGATTCGTTCGCAGATAAGCCAGGTTACTGAGCGCGCGGAGCGCGTCGCGGAAAGGGCGGCTGTCGGGTCCGGCTTGCTGTTCGGCGCTGGCGAGCGCTTGGTCGAGAGCGGCCTTTGCCTCAGGGTAGCGGCCGAGGGTGGTGGCGGCGGTGCCGATGCCGAGGAAGATTTGCGAACGAAGGGAATCGGCTGCGGAGCTAGAGCGGTCAGTGACAATGGCCAAGGCCTTCTTGTACTCCCCCAGGGCCTCTGACGACTTGCGGCGCTGGCTTTGTTCAGCTGCAATAAGCAGATGGGTCTGGGCAAAAGAAACGTCCAGGGCGGGGAGCAGTTCCGCCTTGAGACGTAACGACGCCTCCAAGGTAGGCAGAGCGGCCGGATCGCCCGCCAAGCTCAGGGTTTCGCCGAGCAGGTCCAGGGCTTCGGTTTTCGCCACGGACGGCGCGGGATCCAAGGAGGAGACGAGTTTGCGGGCCGCGGGGACGGCGCGCTCGAGGTTCCAATCGTCGAGGTATTGGCGGACTTGAGCCGGTGTCTGGGCCAGCGCCAGAAACGGCAGGGCGGTGAAGACGACGAAGCGGTAAATCAAAAACGATTCAGGAGTGAGCGAGCCAAAGCTTCGTAGTCTCCTCTCCTTTGAATGACGCGTTCCAGTTCTTGCCGGCCCTCCGCACGATGGCCACCGAGAAGAAGCGCTTGGGCGCGGTAGAATCGGGCCTCCTCTTCAAACGGAGACTGCGAGTCGATCGCGATCACGCGGTCCAGTGACGCGAGCGCCGCTTCGGTTTGACTGGCCAGCAAGTGACTGATGCCGGCAAAGTGCAGTGCGGCGGCATTATTCGGTAGCGTTCGAGCCACCGTCTCGAGAGCCTGGGCGGCGTCCTTCCAGTGATGATCCTGGTACAGCCGCATGGCTGCATCAAAGTCCGGCCCGGCACCCCCAGCGCCATCGCGAAAGATCGCCGGGGCATAAGGCGCCGGCTGGATTTCCGCCAGTAGAAACTTCCCCCGTCGGCCCGCCGTAACCGGTGCGCCCAGAGCCGCCGGTGCTACGACGGGGGGCAAAGCGGCTACGGGGGTGGGCGTGGGCTTTGGCCAGGACAGCACGACCATGGTTACCGCGGCGGCGGCCGCCAAGCCGATCCAGGGAATCAAGGGCGACGGACGTTTGGCGATGGCGGGGCGCGGCATTGTAGCCAGCACCGGCCTGATCGCCTGTACCGTTTGCAAGCCGGCGAAACAGGCTTCGCACTCAAAATAGTGGTCTTCAAAGTCACCGCGCACGGCGGGGTCCAAGGTTCCTTGAAGGTACCGTTCGATCAGACTCTCCGCGGCGACTCGGTGGCAGGTCATAGGGCAGTATTCGTCTGGGGAAGAGTCGTGGCGGAGGGCGGATTTGTGACCAATGAGCCAAATAGTTTTTCGTGCAGCCGGCGGAGGCTCCGGGATTTTCTCTGGCGCACGGCTTCTTCGGTGAGACCCACTTGCGGCGCCACTTCCGCCGGACGGAAGCCCTCAATCAGAATCAGCCACAAGATGCGCTGGTCAAGCTCCGCGAGATCGTGGAGTTCTTTTCGCACCGTCAACCGTAGTTCCGGCTCGATCCCACGCGCCAAGGACGGACGCTCGATCTCTTCGCTTGCGGCGGGGTTCTTGGCCTGCAGGCGTAGCGCTTCGGCCAACTGGTTTCGGGCGATGCCTACCACGAAGGCGTCCATGGCGGACGCCTCCCGGAGTTTCCCTGCTCTCAGGGCCAACAAGGCCGCCACCAAAGTTTCCTGGGTCAGATCTTCTCGCAAATCGGGATTGGACACGCGAGCGCGAAAGAAGGCTTGCAGCCGGGGAAAGAAACGCTCGACAAATTCCTGTTCGAGGCGAAGAGAACCAACCAGGATCCCTTCGGCAACGGGGATAGACCGAATCCATGCCAAAGTGTTAAGGTACCTACACGGTAGCACAGCTGGCTTGGTGCTCTGGGGGAGGCCGTCCCTGGCGAAGGGTAGGTAGGGCTAACCGCATTGGTCGGGTAGAGGCTATCTCCCTTCGATTGATGTACTTAAGCGGGCTTTGGCTATTACTCAGAGAAAATCGTATCAGAGCGGCTTTGACCCCGATTCACTTTTTTGCAAATAAATGAGAGGAATAGGCGGCGAAAAACACTTATCAGTGAATGGCCAGAAAACCAAGATTCGCGCCCCCGCACTACGCGCTGCACATCACGCAGCGAGGGAATTATCGACAGCCGGTCTTTTTTAGCGACGAGGACCGGGAGTGCTTCCTGAGCCTGGTCGATCACCACGCCGATCAGCGTGATGTATTGGTGCATGGGCACGTGTTGATGACGAATCACTTTCACCTGGTGGTGACCGGGCAAGTGTAACAAAGGGTCAGCCGGTTCATGCAGCACGTGAAGGGGCAATATGCGCAGTATTTGCACGGCCGACTGAATCGGCGGGGCCGGTTGTGGCAGAGCCGATTTTTATTCTTGCGTGTTGGATCGACGCCATTTTCTCAGCGCGCTGGCTTACGGGGACCTGAATCCGCAGCGGGCGCGGTTGGGGGAGACTGCGGCGGATTACCGGTGGAGTTCAACGGCGGCGCATGTGGGACTGACTGAGGGGCCCGCGTGGCTCGATTTGGCAACGTTGCACGGGCGGGCGACGGCGAGCGACTGGGCGGCGCGCTTGGGACCGGGGACGGAGCGTGGCGAACTGGCGGCAATTCGTCGGGCGACGCAGACGGAATGCCCGCTGGGGGAGGCGGGTTTTGTGGAACAGTCGCAAGCGAAGTTTCAGGTACGGTTGCGGCCGCTACCGCCGGGTCCGGTGTCGAGGATGGGTGTGCAGGGAGAGGGGATTGGTGGAGTCCGCAGGGCAGGCGGGCCGATTGGCTTAGGATGGCTTAGGGGGAGCGGGGGCGTCTACCCATCGCCGTCGCGCTAACCTGAAACAATGAGGTCTCTCTTTCTGTCGGCATTCCGCTCTTTCTTCGTCCTATTCCCCGTTCTGACGGCCTCGGCCCAGACCACCGGCACCATTACCGGTACCGTTTCCGATCCCAGCCAGGCCGTGACGCCGGGAGTAGAAGTCCGCGCGGTGCAGGAAATGACGCGCGAGGAACGCGTCACGCGAACCAACGGCCAGGGCGCCTATACGCTGGCCTTCCTGCGCCCGGGCGCCTACCAACTCACGTTCTCGGCGGCAGGTTTCAAAACGATGCTGCAGAAGGTGACGCTCAGCGTCACTGAGCGCATTGCCGTAGATATGCAGATGTCACCCTCCACCGTGGTGGAGACAATCGAGGTCCGCGGCAATGCCACGCTGCTGCAAACCGAAACGGCCACGCTCGGCCGCGTCGTCGACGAAACCACCATGAAGCAACTCCCGTTGGCAACGCGCAATTTCACCCAACTGCTGGCGCTGTCACCCGGCGTCAACGCGCAATTGAACGACGCCGCCGCCCTGGGCCGCGGCACCCAGAACGTCTCGGCCAGCGGGGCCCGCCGGGTCTCGAACGCCATGCAAATCGACGGTGTCGACGTCGTCAATATCCACACCAACTCGGCGGCGGAGAATTCTCTTTCCTCGAACGGCGTGCTGGTGCCGTCGCCGGAGGCGATTCAGGAGTTCAAAGTGCAGACCGGTCTCTTCGACGCCTCGCAGGGCCGCTCCGGCGGTGCCAACGTCAATCTGGTCACCCGTTCCGGCTCGGCGCAGTTTCACGGCTCCGTCTTCCACTTCCTGCGCAACGAAAAGCTGAATGCCAACGGCTACTTCTTCAACGCCACCGGCATCCAGAGGCCGGTGCTTAAGCAAAACCAGTTCGGTGGCACCTTTGGCGGGCCCGTCTGGAAAGGCAAGACGTTCTTCTTCGCTTCTTACCAGGGCACCCGGCAGCGCAACGGCGTCTCCGGCTCCTCCTCGCTGCGTCTTCCCTCCATCCCGGCCACCGATCGCAGCCGCCGGGCCCTCGGCGCCGCGTTCGGCGGCCAGGCGGGCGCGCGTGGAGGCCTCCCCGTCGCGGCTGACGGCTCCAACATCAACCCCGTCGCGTTGGCCCTCCTCAACTACAAACGCGCGGACGGCGCGTTCCTCATCCCCTCCCCGCAAACCAGCGTCACCAGCGGCGTCAACTTCACCTCTTCGATCCCCGCCAGCTTCAACGAAAACCAGGGCTCAGTCGCGCTCGATCACAACGTCTCCACCGCCAATCGGCTCGCCTTCAAGTTGTTCCTGGCCGACCAGCCGCAGTACCGGCCCTTCCCGCTGGCCACGGTACCGGGCTTTGGCGTCACCCAGGCCTTCCGCGGCGGCAACTACTCGCTAACCGACACCCACACTTTCACCGCCAATCTGGTGAACGAAGCCCGCGCGGGCTTCGCCCGGCTGAAGGGCGCGGTGCTGCCCGAAACCGAGGTACGCATCGCCGATCTCGGTATGAAGCGCTTCAACCAGGACACCATTCCCGGCATCCCGGATCTCAACGTCACCGGCGCCTTCCGGCTGGGCTACTCCGTGGACGCCGACCAGGCCGGCACCCAGAACACCTTCCACTACACCGATACCATGTCGTGGGTGAAGCAACGCCACACGCTGCGCTTCGGTGGCGAACTGCGCCGCTACCAGATCAACTACTTCAACAACAACCGCCAGCGCGGTGCCCTGGCCTTCCAATCCTTCCCAGATTTTCTGCTCGGCCTGCCGGGCACGCCGGTCAATCAAGGGGGCAACGGCACTGGCTTCTCCAACATCAACAGCTCCTCGGCGGCGAACGGCAACGTCGGCCGCGCGGATCGGATCACCGATATGGCCTTCTTCCTGCAGGACGACTGGAAGATCACCTCGCGTCTCACGCTGAACCTCGGTGTCCGCTATGAGTTTCTCGGCTTTTCGGTGGACTCGCAGGGGCGCAACGGGAACTTCGATGTCCGCCTCTACCAGCCTCCCGCCGCCGGCGGCTTCACCTCCGCGGGCTTCGTCCAGGCCTCCAACACCCGCAAGCCGCTGACTGGGCTTCCGCAGGCGAAACCGATCCTGGTGGATGCCGACGACAAGAACAACTTCGCTCCGCGCTTCGGCTTTGCCTATCGCCTGACGAACAAGACCGCGTTGCGCGGCGGTTACGGTATTTTTTATGACCGTTTATCGAACCAACTCGGCCTGCGCGCCGCGCTCTCCGCGCCCAACTACGTGCGTTCTGACCTGCAAGCCGCCGCGGCGCTGAACGTCTCCTTCCAGGATCCCTTCCCCGTGCTGCCGCAGCGCAGCGAGTTCCCCATCGTTCCGCGCCTATTTGCCCCGCCCTACACCACCGAGCGCGCCTCTCTTTCGTTAAACGCCATCGATGGCACGCTACGCACGCCCTATATGCAGCACTACACCCTGAACGTGCAGCACGAGTTCTGGCCCGGCACTTTGCTTGAAGCCGCTTACGTCGGCACCCGCGGCATCAGCCTGCCCGCCCAACGCCAGATCAACCAGGCGCTGCTAGCTAGCCCCGAGCGGCCCGTAAACGGCATCACCGGCAACACGGCCGCCAACGCGCAGAACCGCGTGCCCTATCTCGGTTTCTCGCCCAGCGGACTCATCTGGATCGAGACCTCCACCAGTTCGCGCTACGACTCCCTGCAACTCTCGGTCACCCAAAGCGTCACCCGGGGCCTGCGCTTTCTGGCTGCTTACACCTGGTCCAAAACCCTCGACAATCACTCGGGTGACGCCAGCTCGGTGCTCGCCACCGTCGATGGCGATCAGCACTCGCTCGCCCTCAACCGCGGCGTGGCCAGCTTCGACCGGACGCACCGCGCCGTGATCAACTTCGTATATGACCTGCCGGCCATTGGCCAGCAGCGCGCCGTGCGCACCCTGATGAGCGGATGGCAGTTTGCCGGGGTGCTCGTTGCGCAATCCGGATTGCCCTTTAACCTCAGCGACACCTCAGCGGCCACCCTATACGGCGTCACCACCAGCCGCGCCAGTTGGGCCCCGGGGGCCACCCCGTCCACCGCGCAGAAGAGCGGACGCACCCAGGACCGGCTAGATGAGTACTTCAACCGCTCGGCCTTCGTACGCGCCGGCACCGGCTTCGGCGACGTCGGCCGCAACGTGCTCCGCGGTCCCATCCAGGCGAACCTCGACCTGTCGGTGAACCGGCGTTTCCGCTTCCGCGAAAAGCGCTACGTCGAGTTCCGCTCGGAGTTTTTCAACCTCACCAACCGCGTGAACTTCGAAACCCCGGGCAGCAACATCTCCACCACCAGCAACTTCGGCGTCATCACCGGCACCAACGGCAATCCGCGCATTGTGCAGTTCGCGCTAAAGCTCGTATTCTAGTCCCATGCGCCTCACTCTTTTCCTGCTCAGCATCACAGCCTGGAGCCAAAGCGCAACGCCACCGATAGTCGAAGTGCGTTCGCCGCTCGGCAAGACGTTCTATGGCCAGGCGGACGAGAAAGGCGCGGCCGCCAAAGCCGAGGCGTTGCTCACAGGGCCCGAAACGGTCGACAATCTCCTCGCCGCTGCGCGCGTCTACGACGAGTTGTGGTGGTTTTCGAAGTCGATCCCGGTCTACACGCGAGGCATAAAGAAGTTCCCCACCGAGTTTCGCTTTCCCCGCTTCCGGGGCCACCGCTACATCTCCACCCGCCGTTTCGGCCTCGCCGTGAAGGACCTTCAGAAGGCCCGCCAACTGGCGCCCGACAGCTTCGACGTGGCCTACCATTTGGGACTCGCCCACTACCTGCAAGGCCACTTTGGCAAAGCCGCCGACGCCTATGGCCGCTGCCTCGCTTTGGCAGGCAAGCCCGCCCCCGGCACGGCCCTGCCGGCGGGTTTACGGGGCTGCCACGAACTGGAAAAGCAGGACAATTCCCGAGTCGCGATCACCGAATGGGCCTACCGCAGCCTCCGCCGCGCCGGCCGCAATGCCGAAGCCGCCAAGCTGTTGGCCGCCGTCACCGAAGGCCTCACCGTCGGCACCAACGCCACCTATTATCAGACGTTGCTCTACTACAAGGGCCTTCGCCAGGAGTCGGCAATTCTGCCCACTTCCGGAGCCATTCAAGGCAATATTTACTCAACCGCCGGCTATGGCATCGCGAATTTCCACTGGCTCGAAGGCCGCAAGGCCCGGGCCTGCGAAATTCTGAACGCGATCGTCTCCGAACGAGCCTGGAACGCCTTCGGCTTCATCGCCGCCGAAACTGACCTGGTCCGCGGCGCCTGCCGCTAACGTGCCTTGCCGCCGAACTCAGGGCTCTAGGAAGTGCTCAGGGGGAAAAGGGGACGAAAAGGTAAATATGCGTGCCCGGCACCGCGTTAAATATGCGTGCCCAAAGGGAAAAGGGGACAGACTGCTGGAAATATGCGTGCCCGGCAAATATGCGTGCCCGGCAAATATGCGTGCCCGGCACCGCGTAGGAAAGCGGCAAATATGCGTGCCCGGCACCGCGTAGGCAAG
>Ga0105044_10005259_pt1 | contig 17827 bp, 15 predicted proteins | sample MAT01_FD_78092 | JGI IMG/M metagenome (GOLD analysis project Ga0105044, IMG submission 78092) | Freshwater microbial communities from Lake Fryxell liftoff mats and glacier meltwater in Antarctica - MAT-01 | ecosystem: Environmental > Aquatic > Freshwater > Ice > Liftoff microbial mat | place...
ATGCGGATCGTGCGCGTCTTGCGGGGCGGGATCATGAAGCGGAGCATCATAGATCGCCGAACCCCGTACGGAGTCAGGTGAGTTCGTGCAGGGTCCTCTGCGTACGGAGTCAGGTGAGTTCGTGCAGGGTTCGCCGCCGCGCCGTCAGCAGCACTTTCGCGCTCGGGCGAACCCTGCACGAACTCACCTGACTCCGTACGCAGAGGACCCTGCACGAACTCACCTGACTCCGTACGGGGTTGCTGGATAACGCGATTCGTGCAGACTCGGGGGAGATGAACCCCCTCACCGTGCGTCGACTGTTCCTCGCCCTTCCCCTCCTGGCCGCGAGCGCGAGTGCTCAGTGGTCCGGCGACCCGGCTGCGAACCTCGGGGTCTGCGACGCGAATGGGGACCAGGCCGTGCCGAAGATCGCGGCCGGCGGGGACGGCACCACGTGGACCGCGTGGTTCGACAACCGCGGGGGCAGCTACGCCGTGTACGCGCAGAAGCTCGACGTGAACGGCAACGAGGTTTTCGCGCACAACGGTCTGCTCGTCAGCGCGAACCCGCAGAACACGTCGCTCGTCGACTGGGGCATCGAGAGCGACGGCGCGGGCGGCTGCGTCCTCGCGTTCACGGACATTCGCGCCGGTGGCGACCTCGACGTCTACGCGTACCGCATCGACGGCGCGGGCGCGTTCGTGTGGGGCGCGAACGGCGTCACGCTCTCGAACAACGCCGACTTCGAGTCGAACCCGAAGGTCGCGCGGCTCAGCGACGGATCGTTCGCGGTGACGTGGGGGCGCCAGCCGAACCCGGGACCGGGCGCGATCCACGTCCAGAAGATCAGCGCGAATGGCGTCCCGCAGTTCGCAGGCGATGGAGTGCAGATCGTCGGGCCGGGCACCGAGAAGCCGGGATTCAGCACGATCGCGGCGTCGGACGCGGGCGGGTGCATCGTCGGCTACGTGCGCGACATCGCGACGTTCGGCAGCCTGCGCCACTTCCGCGCGCAGAAGTTCGACTCGGCTGGTAACGCGCTCTGGAACGCCGGCGCTCCGCTCGCGATCTACGACGCGAGCGTGCTGCCGATCGCGTACCAGCCGGTCGCGCAGTCGGACGGCGCGGGCGGCGCGGTGTTCGCGTGGCACAGCTCCGTGGGGTTGTCCGACTGCTGGATCCAGCGCGTGAACGCGGCCGGAGTCGAACAGCATCCGCACAACGGCGTGCAGGTTTCGACCGAGGGATCTCGTCAGAAGTACGACCCGCAGATCGCGCTCATGGTCAACGGCGACGTCGTCGTCGCGTTCAACAAGCGCAACTCGGTGCAGAGCCAGTGGGCGACGTGCGTGCAGCGCATCGACGCGAGCGGCGCGCGCCTGTGGACGAACGACGGCATCGAGCTGCTCCCGCTGAACGGCATCCCGAAGCAGTTCGAGCGCTGCGTCGCGATCGGCAACTACGCGGTCGTGCTGACATGCGAGCAGACGAACTACCCGGCGCAGGGGCTGCGCGTTCTCGGGTTCGGCTTGGACGCCACGGGCGCGAGCGTGTGGGGCGGTTCGCCGGTCGTCGTCAGCTCGGTGTTCTCGCCCAAGGACAAGCTCCAGGTCGTGATCGACGCGACGCCCACCGTGCGCGCCGTGTGGGACGACGCGCGCACGGACTCGGGCGACGTCTACGCGCAGAACGTGAACTTCGACGGCTCGATCGGGCCCTACCTGCCCGTATGCGGGACGCCGTTTTGCTTCGGCGACGGCTCGGGCGTCGCGTGCCCGTGCGGGAACAACGGCGCAGTGGGCAACGGTTGCGCGAGCTCGCTGAACGCGAACGGCGCGCACCTGGCGGGGATCGGCGTGCCGAGTCTCGCGGCGGACAACGTCGAGCTCGGCGGGTCGGGCATGCCGAACAGCACCGTCCTCTACTTCCAAGGGACGTCTCAGCAAGGCGGCGGCGCGGGCAACGTGTTCGGCGACGGCAAGCGCTGCGCGGGCGGCTCGGTCATCCGCCTCGGCACCAAAGTGAACAGCGCGGGCGCGAGCTCGTACCCGAACGTGGGCGACGCGTCGGTCTCCGTGCGCGGGCTGGTGACGGCGCCGGGCACGCGCACCTACCAGGCCTGGTACAGGAACAGCGCGAGCTTCTGCACGGTGAGCACGTTCAACCTGTCGAACGGGCTCGAGATCGCCTGGGGGGCTTGACGGTCGCCGAATCGAGAGCCCGGTGTCTTGCACGCTCGAACTCGATGCTGATTACGCGTCGCCGATCGCTGGCACCGGGCTCGACCTCCAGGTGTGGTGCCGCGACGCCGGCAGCTTCCACTCGTCCGACGCGGTGCGCCTCGATGTCCACTGACGGTCGAGCGCGAGCTCGAGGAACGAAGCGGGCCGGCATCGGTGGATGCCGGCCCGGCTCGTAGTCGCCGCCCCGCGGGGCGACGCGTGTGTCGCGCTTCAGGCCGCGAGCTTGCGCGGCGACATACGCAGCGCCGCGAGAATCGCCGCGAACAGCGCCAGCGCCCCGATCCCGAGCAGGCCGGTAGTGACGCGTTTGCGCCAGATCGACGGATCTTCCTCGACGAACACGAAGCGCGGGAAGTCCGCGATGTCGGCCTTCGTCAGCGCCACCCGCTTGTGGAACTTCGGGCTGTAGTAACCGTGAACGACGTCCTTGAACGCGTTCACCTGCTGCTGAAACGCGCGATGGCGCCAATAGCCTGTGCCGGCGAGATCCGTCAGCGCTTCGTGCGTCGCGATCGCGGGCGAAGCGAAGCGCCACAGGTCCACGACGCGCTGCTGGCTCAGGATCGCTTCCTGGAAGCGCAACTGCACCGGCTCCATCGCGCGACCGACTTCGTCCTGCACGGCGAGCATCCGACTCGTCATGTCGGCTTGCATGCCGGGCGGCGCGAGCTCGGGGTGGTCGCGGTAGAACGACGAGACGAGTTCACTGCCGCGCTTCTCGGCTCCCGCGGCCGCGGCGCGCGCTTCGGCGACCAGTTCGGCGCGCGAGGGGCTCGGGTGCAAGCTCTCGACGACGACGTTCAAGAGCGTGGGCAGCACGAGGACGAACAGGACCCACGTCGCGCCGACCGCGGTCGCGGCGGCGGCCGCGGAGCGCGCGAAACCGTTCACCAGCGCGGCGACGGCGAGCCAGAAGAGTCCGTAGGCGACGACGACGCCGATGGCGAGCGCGATACGCGTGCCGACGCCGCGCTCCTCGGTCATCGATCCGGCGATGACGGTCGCGGCGATGGCCAGCATCAGGACCGGCACGCCACGCGCGAACGCGCGAGTCGCGAGCCAGCGCCAGGGCGATATGCCCTGCGCGAGCACCATGCGCAGCGTCCCCGCTTCGCGATCGCCCGCGCACAAGTCGTAGGCCGCTGCGAGGAGGAACAACGGCAAGAGCCAGACGAGCACGAAGGCGAGGTCGAAGCGCCCGGCCAGCAGTCGCGAGGGATTCTCGAGCTCGGTGCGCGCTTCCGAGGGCTTTTCGAGGCGCCACAGGCTGATCGCTTCGTGCGACGGCAAGAGATCGGCCTGCCCGACGGCCAGTGCCGGCAACGGCGCGGGCGGGAGCAGCGCGATCGACGGGCGTCCCGCGACCTGGCGCGGATCGAGCGCTTGACGCTCGAGCGCCTCGCGCACTTGCTGATTCCAGTCGAACGCGCCCTTCTCGATCGCGGCCGCGTTCTCGCGCGCGGCGCGCCCGACGCTCGCGCCGTTAGCAATGCCGTACGCCAACGTGCCGGCGAAGAGCAGCAGCAAGAGCCACGTCGCGCGCTCGGCCAGGAAGAGCTTCAGCTCGAGGGCCAGGATCTTCATGCGTTCACCACGCGCAGGCGATTCGCGCTGAAAAACAGTGCCACGAGGGATGCCCACAACCACGCGGCGAGGACGAGCACGCCGGGACGTGCTTCGCGCCACGCGTCGCTGGGCGAGAGCGGCTCGAGCCGGAAGACGGGCAGTTGTTCCCACAGCGCTCGACCCGCGGTGTAGCGGTGGTCGCCGGGACGCGCGTTGTTCATGAGGTCCTCGTTGAGCACGCGCACGAAATCGCGCCGGTGTTCCTCGGCTGCGCGAGCGAAGTGGCGGTGGTGCGCGAAGTCGGTGCCGGCGAACGCCATCGACGCGGCGCGCAGAGCGAGCATCGGTGCGGCGAAGCCAGACCACGCGACGGCGCGGTCCTGCTCCTGGATGCGATCCCACAACATCCCGAAGTGGTGATCGAAGACCTCAGCCGAGTGCTTCTCGCTCTCGAGCATGACGAGACCCTGGAAGTTGAAGGGCAGCTCCTCGGCCCGCGTCTTGCCGTGCTTCGCGAGGGTCTCGCGCGTGAACTCCTCGAGGCGCTTGTTGCGCGAGTCGTGACCGTCGAGCCCTTCCTGCACGTCCTTCTGCATCTCCATCTCGAACTCGGCGAGCTTCGGCGTCGGCAGGTTCTGGTGCACGAGATCGCTCGCGAGGCGCGGAGCGACGATGCAGTTCAGCGCCCAGACCGAGAGCAGGATCGTGAGCGCCGCGCGCGCACTGCGCGTCGAGGCCGAGACGGCGACGCTGCCCGCGATGAAGACCGCGAGATAGGCCGCATAGCATCCAGCCAGCAGCGCAGCGCGCGTCCACAGTCCGCTCGCGCTCGCGCCGCCCGACTGCGCCAGGAGGTAAGCGAGCACGCCCGCGGCTGGCAGGAGCAGCACCGCGAGCGTCGCGGCGAGGCCGACCGCCTTCCCGAACACCAACTGTCGCGGTCGCACGCCGAGGCTGAGGATCTGGCGCAGGGTCCCGCTCTCGCGCTCGCCCGCGACCGATCCGAACGCGAGCAGGACGATGAGCAGCGGCACCAACATCTGCAGTGCGATCGCGGCCGACAGCTCGCCGAAGCGCCGCATCGAAGTCGCGTCCTGCGCCGGCAGGAACGCGACCTGATTCTGGCGGTGCGCCTCGAGGAAAACGGCCGTGCCCACGAACGGATCGATGCCGCGATCGAACACCGCGAGTGGCGACGTGTCCTTGAACACGTTGACCCCGTAGTGGCCGGCGGAGTGCGAGTTCTTGTCGCCCTGCTCGAGCCAGTTCTTGCGCTCGAGTTCGGCGGCCGACGCGCGCTCGCCGCGCGCGCGCTCGACCTGCTGGCGCGCGAGCAAGCCCGACACGACGAGCAGCACGAGGACCAGCGCGGCCCCGAGCCGGAACCGTCCGTCGCGCCACGCGTCGACGAACTCCTTGCGAGCGATGCGCAGGATCATGCCGAGAGCCGTTCGAGGTAGATCTGCTCGAGGTCGCGGTCCTTGATCTCGTCACGCGAGTACTGCGCGATGAGCCGGCCGCCGACGAGAATGCCGATGCGCGTGGCGTCTTCGCGCGCGCGGAAAAGGTCGTGCGTCGCCATGAGGATCGCGACGCCGTCGCCGGCGAGCTGCTTCAACATGCGCGAGAACTCGTGGCTCGCGGCGGGGTCGAGGCCCGACGTCGGCTCGTCGAGCAGTAGCGCTTTCGCGCCCGTCGCGAGCGCGAGCGCGATGCCGACCTTCTGGCGCATGCCCTTCGAGTACGTGCCGACGCGGCGGTCACCAGCTTCGCGCGCGAGCCCGGCGCGCTCGAGCAGCGCGTACAACTCCTCGTGCCGTCGCGCGTGGCCGCCGAGCCGACTGAAGTAGTCGAGGTTCTCGACGCCGGTGAAGCGCGGGTAGAGCGACACCATCTCGGGGATGTACGCCAGCTTCCGCCGCGCGGCGACGGGATCCGCGGCGACGCTCGTCCCGACGACGCGCGCGTCGCCGGAGTCGGGCGTCAAGAACCCGAGGAACAGGTTGATCGTCGTCGTCTTGCCCGCGCCGTTCGGTCCGAGCAGGGCGAAGATCTCCCCGGGTTCGACGCGCAGATCGAGTGCGTCGAGCGCGACGCGGTCCTGGAAACGCTTGGTGAGTTTCTGAGCTTCGAGCATGGGCCTCGGAGCCTACCCGCAGACCGCGTGCTCGTACCCCGCGAGTCCGTGTCCGAGTTTCGCAAGATGCGCCCGAGTCGGCGCGGACCTCACAGCGCGGCGCGATCAACGGATGCCGGGGTCGACTCCGCAGGTTTCTCGACGCCACGCTCGTTACCGGCGGTGATTGTGTTCGCCGCGCTCGTTTTCCCCTTCTTTTCCACCTACCCGCTGGGCGCCCACCCGGAAGTGTGCGCGGGAGCTCATCGATCACCAACGCCTGCGCAGGTCGCCCGGATCCCCCCTCGAAACGGGCTCTGCAATTGGTGCGGTGGACTCCCCTTGATCGACCGCCTCGCGAGCCACAACGGGTTCGTGAGGCGGTTCTCTCGCTACGGTAGCGGTCATGCGCGGGCGCACGATCGTCATCGGCGGAGGCGTCATGGGCACCGCGATCGCGTGGGCGCTCGCGCGGCGCGCGGATCCGATCGACGCGCCGGTCGTGCTCTTCGAGAAGACGCAGCTCGCCGCCGGTTCCTCGGGGCGTTCAGGCGCGATCCTGCGGCAGTTCTATTCAGACCGCGAGCTCGTCTGCATGGCGCGCGACAGCCTGCGCGTCTACGCCGGGCTGCAGGCCGCGACGGGTCGCAGCATCGGCTACCAACGGATGGGCGTGCTGACGGTCGGTGGGCCGGCGGCTCCGGACACGGTCGAGATGGTGCGGCGCAACGCGGAGCTCCTGCGCACGAACGGGATCGACGCGCGCGTGCTCGATGCGGCCGCGATGCGCGCGCTCGTGCCCGGTCTCGTCGTGGACGACGGCGCGATCGGTTGTCACGAGCCGGACGGCGCCGGTGTTGATCCCGTGCGCACCGTCGAAGCGTTCGCGGCGCTCGCGCGCGAGGCCGGGGCGGTCACACGGCTCGGCGAGCGCGTGCTGGCGATCGAAGTGCGCGATGGGCGCGTGCGCGGCGTGCGCACGCCCGAGGAGTTCGTCGAGTGCGAGCGCCTCGTCATCGCGACGGGCCCGTGGAGCGCGCCGATCCTCGCCGCGATCGGCGTCGAACTCCCGCTCTCCGTCGTGCGCCCGGAGCAGCACTTCGTCGAGCTGCCGAGGGGCAGCACGGCGCGCGTATCCGACCGCGACGACCTGCTGGCCGATTCCGTGCTCGACCGCTTCGGCATTGCGGCGAAACGCATGCCTACCCCGGCGCATCCGGTGATCCTCGACATCGAGCGCGGCTTCTACACGCGCTGCGAAAGCCACGCGCTCCGCACGCGCGTCGGGCACATGGACCACTCGGCGGACGCGACGGTCGGCGATCCGGATCAACTCGACGAGCACGTGTCGCCGGAGTTCCAACGCTGGGCGCGCGGCGCGCTCGAATCGCGGCTGCCGGTGTACCGCGACGAGCGCGACGCGGGGTCCATCGTCGGGCTCTACACGCTGACGCCCGACGCCCAAGCCGCGATCGGCGCGTGGCTCACGATCCCCAATCTCGTGATCGCGACGGGCTTCAGCGGCCACGGCTTCAAGCTCGCGCCGTCGGTCGCCGAGGGCATAGCGCAAATGCTGAGCGACGAACCCGTCACGGCGTTCGACCGCTCGTTCTTCGCACCGCATCGTTTCGCGCGCGCGAGCACGTCGAACGCACACCGCGCCTTCGGGCTCTGACGGTCCGAGTTGAAATCGATGTCAGTTGGATTCGTCTACGCCCTCGGACGCAGTTCGCAGCCGCGTACGGAGGCGTAGACGGATCCAACTGACACCGATGTCAACGTCATCCGGTCAACCGGCGGAAGGGTTCGAGCCCGAAACCCTCGAATGCGTGCCGCATCGACCCCGAGACAAGGCAGACCGCCCCTTCGGCGAGGGGAGTAATGCTGGACGCGACTTTGAGAACGGCCAGCAGCGACATTGTGGGCTGCTAGTGTCCGCCTCCTCGTACATTATTCGGCCATGGGCCGTGGGTTCGAGGAGCTGACCGCCATCCTCTGAGCTTGCGCTTCGGCCTTCTTTTCTGCCCGCCGAAGTTCGACCACCGATATCACGACGAAGGCGATGCACAGGATGGACACGAAGCATCCGACCAAAAAGATTGCGAGGATCGACATCTAGGACTTCCGCCCGACCTTGACGAACGCGCCGAAGGCCAAGATCGAAGGCACCCAGATACCGACGAACATCCCCGCGTCCTTCTCTCCCCGGAACCAAAGGTAAACCGAAAACAGGAAGGAGAGGAATGCGGCCAGAAGAATGAAGTAGTCGCTTGGCTTGAACATGGTGATCGGGACTCGGCTGGAGAATGGGTCAAGGCGCCGGTGGTCCGCGCCAACTCTCCCGGACAGTAGTTTGAGTGTAATCACGTGGGCACCTTGACGGCAAGGATCTCGCTACGGACAGCGGGGGGAGTGCCATGCCCGCGGCGCTCAATCAGCCAGCTCTCATCGTAGACGGCGAACCACGCGGTGACGGCGCGACGGAAGTTCTCGGCCAGTCAGCGGATCCAGAACCGTGTCACCGAAGTTCCAGCACTGGACGCGCGCCGCGCATGAGTCGCGGCTGCCGGTGTACCGCGACGAGCGCGAAGCGGGTTTCATCCTCGGCCTCTACACGCTGACCCTCGACGCCCAAGCCACGATCGTCGCAAGCCCCACGATCCCGAACCTCTTCATCGCCACGGGCTTCAGCGGCAACGGCTTCAAGCTCGCGCTCAGCGTCGCCAAAGGCATCGCGCAGATGCTCGACGACGAACCGGTGACCGCCTTCGACCGCGCGTTCTTCGCGCCCGAGCGCTTCGCGAACGCGAGCAGGGCGAGCACGCACCGCGTTCGGACTCTGATGACTGGCCAGGCTCGATCATTCACAGTCGGCCGCTGAGTTGACATCGGTGTCAGTTGGATCCGTCTACGCCCCCGGACGCGGCTGCAGGCCGAGTTCGGGGGCGTAGACGGATCCAACTGACACCGATGTCAACTGCTAGGCGACCAGCCCCGTCGACCGCCACAGCTTCATCTTGTTCGACAGCGTGCGCGCGGTGACGCCGAGGCGGCGGGCGGCTTCGGTCTTGTTGCCGCGCGTCGCTTGCAGTGTCGCGAGGATGGAGACGCGTTCGATCTCCTCGAGCTTGCGGTTGGCGAGCTGCGGGGCGAGCGATTCGGTGGGGCTGGACGCGCTGGTCGCGCCGGGCGTGGGTGCGCCGCTGGCGGGCACGAGCGCTAGGTCGGCCACGTCGATGCGCGTGTGGCGGAGCGCGACCACGGCGCGTTGCAGGGCGTTCTCGAGCTCGCGCACGTTGCCCGGCCAGGGCCAGTTCTGGAGTGCTTCGGCGGCTTCGGGGGTGAACGTCGGCGTGTCGAGGCCGGCGAGCTTGGCGAACGCGCTGGCGAAGTGCTGCGCGAGCGGCATCACGTCCTCGCGGCGTTCGCGCAGCGGCGCGACGCGCACGGGGAGCACGTTGAGGCGGTAGTAGAGCTCCTCGCGGAAGCGCCCGGCACGCATCTCGGCGGAGAGGTCACGGTTCGTCGTCGCGAGGATGCGCACGTCGACGCGCTGCGAGCCGTTGCCGCCGAGGCGCTCGAACTCCTCGTCCTCGACGAGGCGCAGGAGGCGCGCTTGCACGGACGCGGGGATCTCGCCGATCTCGTCGAGCAGCAGCGTGCCGCCGTCGGCCAGTTCGACGCGGCCTTCGCGGCCGCGCGTGCCGCCGCTCGAGCGATCGTGTCCGAAAAGTTCGAGCAGCAGCAGCTGTTCCGCCATCGACGCGCAGTTCACGCGGATGAACGGGCCGTTCTTGCGCGGGCTCGATTCGTGGATGTAGTGCGCCAGGCGTTCCTTGCCCGTGCCGCTCTCGCCCGTGATGAGCACGGTGCCCTTGCTGCGCGCATAGCGCGCGGCGGTGCGCAGCGTCTCGAGCATCGGAGCGCTCTTCGCGACCATGCCGGACGTGGACGAGTTGACCTCTTGACGCAGGTACTCGTTCTCGCGGATGAGGCGCGCCGTGCGCTCGATGCGCTCGATCACGACCTCGAGTGCTTCCGACGTGCACGGCTTGAGCATCACGTCCGACGCGCCCGCGCGCATGGCCTGCACGGCGGTTTCGACGGTGCCCTGCGCTGTGATCATCACCGACGGAACGCCCGGTGCTTGTTCGCGGATCTTCTTGATCAGGTCGACGCCGTCGATGCCCGACATCCGCAAGTCGGCGAGCACCAGGTCGGGCGAGCCCGTCGCCGCGCGCTCGAGCGCCTCGGCACCGTTCTTCGCTTCGAGCGGCTTGTAGCCGAGCGCCGTGATGGCGTCGACGAGGAACTCGCGACTGAGTTGGTCGTCGTCGACCACGAGGATGCGTTGAATGGACATGAGATTACCGGGGTTCGAAGGGGAGTCGCAGGAGGGTCACGGCCCCGCCGAGGGGTCCAGGGTTCGTGGAGACCTCCAGGCGGCCTCCGTGCAGTTCGGCGATCGCGCGAGCGAGCACGAGGCCGAGCCCCGAGCCGTTGCCGTGCGAGGTGAAGTTCGGCTCGTCGAGTCTCCGACGCGAAAGCGCGGGGACGCCGAGCCCTGAATCGTGGACGGCGATCTCGATCTCGCCGCCGTCGAGCCGCGTCCGCACCTCGACGCGACCACCGGCGGGCAGCGCCTGGAGCGCGTGCGCGACGAGGTTGCGCAGCGCGGAGCGCAGCTTGATCCGATCGCCCGCGAATTGCGGGGAATCCACGTGTTTCGTGATGGTCCAGCGCTCGGCCGCTCCGCGTCCTTCGATGACGCGCCGGGCGGAAGCGATGGCGCTCGCGACGAGCTCGTCGGGGTCGACGGTGTCGCGTGACGCGGGGTGTCGCGAAGCGTTCGAGAGCAGGCTGGTCGTGATCACCTCGACCTCTTCGAGACAATCGACGATGCGCGCGGCCCAGCGTCGTTCGTGTCCGTCGCGGCCGGCGTGGCGCTCGAGCAGCTCGGCGAATCCACGAGCGACGTGCAACGGGTTCTGGATCTCGTGACCGATTCCGCTGGCCATCGTGCCGATGCGCGCGAGACGCTCTACCGTCGCGAGGAGTCGTTCTAGTTCGTGGATGCGGGCTTCCAGCGCGGCGCGCTCGCCAGCCGGCGATCCCGCCCCGCTGCGCAGGATCTCGAGCTCGCGCTCGGCGCACTCGCAGCGATCCGTGAGACGTGCAATCGACAGGAATACCGTGTCGGAGAGCCCGTGCAGCGCGCGTGCCACGTCCCCGGGCTCGGTCGATTCCGGAGTCGACTTGTTGTCGAGAACTCGACTGCTCATCGAGAACCTCGCGGCTGGAGCGCGCTGACTTCGAAGGCGACCACGGAGCGCCGTGCGGTCGTGTCGACTTCGATGCGTGCGCCCAAGCGCGCGAGATCGCGTCGCGAAAGCGCGTCCGAAAGGCTCGCGGAAACGGAGCTTTCGCTCTCGCCGAAATCCGCGGTCACGCCTGCGAAAGATGCGGTCACCGCGAAGCCGGCATCACGCGGCTCGATCTCGAGACCCGCGCTGGCCGCGCCGGTCGCGAAGCCGTGTTCGAGCAAGCGCGCGATGCTCAACGAAGCCAGCGGCCCGTCGACGTAGACGCGCGTGGACGGTCGTTCGACGGCGACGAGCGTGCGTCCGCGCCGATCGGCCTGGAGCGCGTCGACCGCCGCGAGACCGATCTCCTCGAGCGAGCATTCGAGCGGGCGCACGGGACCGGGCAGGGACCAATCGACCAGCGCGCGCACGTCGCGAGCGAGCCGGTCCAGTTCGTTCAGCGCGCCTTGGACGGGCGCTTGGAGCGAGTCCTCGACCGGCAGCGCACCGCGCACCGCGTCCAGCGCGGCGCGCAGGGAAGCGACGCGCTGGCACAGCGCACGCGCCGCGCGCTCGCCACAAGGCGGCGCACTGATCGCGGAGTCCAGCGTGTTCGTCTGCATGAGGAGGAAGTCGTTGCCCACGGGTCCACCCGCACCGGGGAGGCCCGCCGGATGTTTCGGCACTTCCTGCCGGGTCCTTGACGAAACTTCCGGGTGGGCCGGGACGGCCTTTCCGACTCCGGGCCCGAGGCTCCCGTGCGGCCCGACAGAAGGACCGTCGCAGGCCGCCCCCGTTGGAACTCGCTATTGAGAACGCCGGGGCCCGCTCCGCAAGACTGCGGAACGGGCCTCGGTTCCCACGGGCACGGCGCGCGGATCTCGTCAGCGCTCGGCACCGCCGCGGCCGGGGCAATCGGACGCACGGCGCAGAGCGACTTGACCGTCGCGCGGCGCCTGGCCGACTCGCCCTTCGCCGCCGCGGTCCGAATCGGTTGCGCGGGAAACCCGTCGACGCACGCGAGAGCTCGGTGCGCACACCGGCTTCGATGTGCTCAGCGTTTCGAGCCCGATTTCGCGGCCCAAGCTCGCCAGGACTTCTCGAGGTCCGCGACCGTCGTGCCCCCGAGCGTGGCCAGGGCCGCCAAGTCGCGGTCGCGTCGGAACAACTCCTTGTCGATCTCGTCCGCGCGCGGCACGGGCTCAGCGACCGCGAGCACGTACTCGCGCAGCGCACTCGGTGCGAAGGTCTGGAGCATCCACGTGACTTTCGACCAGGCGACGAGGTGGTCGGGTCCGGAGAGGTCCGCGAAGCGCTTGTCGTTCGCGAGATCCTGGAACGACGGCGCGATGTCGTTCCCCACGAGTCCGGCGACGCGCGCGTCCCACCTCCACGAGTCTGCGTCCTCGCGCAGCGTGCCCTTCGCGTAGAGCGTGAAGCGCTCGTCGACCCGGCGCGAGGCCACGTGCGCCCAGCCGTACTCGAACCAGACCGGGATCGGCGACAGCATCTCGCGCAGGCTCACGACGAGGTTCATGGCCACGTTCGCGGCGACCTGGCAGTGCAGCACGGAGTCGGTCTCGTGACCCCACGACTCGACGCTCTCGGCGCTGAGTCCGAAGAAGAGCGAGCCACCCGGCAGTCGTTCGCGCATCGGGTCGGCGGCGTCGCGCTGCAACGTGAAGCGCACGAGGCGCGCGAGGCTGGAGCGGCGCGTCGAGAGCATCACCGTGTACTTCATCGGCATCCCGAGGCGCGGTCCGGGCGCGGGCGCGGTCGCACCCGACACGCCGAACTCGGCATCGGTGAAGCCGAATCCGTCGAGGAATTGCGCGTGCACGCTCTCGATGCGCGAGGCGTAGAGGTGCAGCCGCAGCCACGGGTCGAGTTTGCCCGGCGGGAAGCGCACGCCCGGGAACTTCTTCTCGAGCAACGCGAGCTCGCCCGCGATCCGCTTCTTCTCGATGCGGTCCGAGGGGATCTTGTACTCGCCCAGCGTCGAGCCGATCCGGAAGTGCTCGGTCTCGACCCACAGGATCGGGACGGCGAGCTCGCGCTCGATCTCGACGGTCGTGATGCCCTCGCACCAGGGAAACGGCCCGAGCGAAACGTAGCCGGCCGAGTCGAGCCCTGTGCGCTCACCGCGCGTGTACGGATCCACGGCGGGCGGAGGCGGCTCCGGTTTGGAGTCCTCCCGGGCTCGCGCAGGAGAGTGAAGCAGCGCGAGCCCGAGGAGGACGCGGAGGACGATCGAGAACAGACCGCCCTCCGCAACACGAGTCATCGTCGGCGGATCAGCGCGCGGGGCCGGCCGCGGGCGTCTTGGGTTTCACGTCGAAAATCCTGGCCACGGCCGTGCGCGCAGCCTCCGCATCGCGCAAGGCTGAAGCGATTTCCTCATCGAGCTGCTTGACCTTGGAGACGTCGACGCGCGGCGTCTCCATCAGCGCACCCTTGCGCGTCTCGAGCGTGGTGAGCTTGCGCTCGCACTCGTCGATCTTGTCGAGGCCGTGCAGGACCTGACGCGTCACCTTGATCGCGTCGAGCCCGTACGCCGCGGCCAGCGTCGACTCCATCGCGCTCCACAACTCGACGCGCGAAGTGTCCGACTCGAGCGGCATCTTCGCGGTTCCGTCCGGCCCCGAGACGAACAGGTGTTCGGACTCGTTGGACGGGAAGAGCGCGTGGAAGGGATGGTCCGGTTCGACGACGTCGACCGGCAGCTTGACGCAGCGGAAGAAGCGCGCGAGCACGAGCGTCCGCTCGTTCGACTCGGTGCGCGACAGGAGCGCGTCGTCGGTCTTGTTGCACACGCTGCACTCGCGCAGCACGAGCAGCGGGCGCGGGTCGTTCCCCGCGAGGACCTCGAGCGCCTTCTCGCGCGGCAGAGCCTCGCGGATCGGCGCGACGGACGTGCCGTGCTCGGACACGGGCGCCGGTTCGGCCTTGAACACCGGATAGTTCCAGCGCAGGTCGAGCAGCTCGCGCGACTCGGCGCCACGCGGTGCCTCGGTCGGAACCGTCGGCCGCGTCTTCACCTTCGTGCCGGTTCCCGCGGGCGTCGCCGCCCCTCCGGTCGCGGAGCCGTCACCTCCTCCGCCACCGCGCGCTCCAACTCCACCGGGTCGGGCTCCACCGGGCGCTGACGGCGAACTCGCCGTCGCTCGCGGTCGTCAACAGCCCGGACTTGCCTGTGCCGGAATCCACGCCGCGCCCACGGAGAGGGCGGCGAGACCGGCGACCAATGCGAACTTCGCATGCATGGTGAGAACTCCTCGAAAGGGCGGGAATCGTTGGATCCCGCGGGGCCATGTCCATCCTGGTTATACAGCGATGCCCGGGATGTTGCGTGGCGCGCGACTTTCGGGGCGGCGGGTTCTCGTCGTCCATCCACCGCCGGACAATCGCGGAGGGTGGACAAGGCCCCCGAGGTGGCTCCGGCGACCCCGACGAGCCCTCGCGAGCGCTGCTCGCCCGCTGGCAGGACGCGGGCGACATAGACGCGCTCGACCAGCTGCTCCGCGCGGAGGTCGACACCCGGGCCAAACGGTTGCGCGCGCGAGCGGGCGGCCCGGTCACTGGAAATCGGTGCCGGCGGTGAAGAACCGCGCGCCGGATCCGTTGCCGCCGGTGGATTCGCGCTGAAGATTCTCGGCGCGCTTCAGTGCACCCCGCGCGCCTGCAGCAGCTTTCCGAGCTGCGTCCGCGCGCGGGTGTGCATCATCCGCGCCGCGTCCGGGCTCGCGGCGCCGATCGACTCGGCGACCTCTTCCCACCCCGTGCCGGCGTAGTCGCGCAGGAGGATGAGCTCGCGGTAGTTCTCAGGCAGTTCGTGGAGGCACTCCTCGACGAGGCCCTGCTCCTCGGCGTTGCGCACTTCGAGCGACGGGGTGTTCACGCGCGCCGGCGGGTCGATCGAGCTGTCGTTGTCGCTGCCGTGTCCGTCGAGCGCGACCTCGCGCGCCGACGAGCGGCGTTCGGCGCCGAAGTACTTCGCGCGCGCCGAGATCCGGTTCTGGACGATCGTGGCGAGCCAGCGGATCAGGCTGGATTCGCCGCGCGTTTCGAAGCGGTCGAGCGAGGTGAGCGCTTCGATCAACGCCTCTTGCGCGATGTCGGTCGACTCGACGTTGCGGCGCAGCTTCGGGCCGATGCGGGCGCGCACGATGCCCAGCACGCGGTCGGAGTAGCGCTGGAAGAGCTCGTCGCGCGCGGCCTTTTGCCCCTCTTGGGCTTCGCGCACGAGGTCGATCGTCGGCATGTCCTTCCAAACGGCGTGGTTGTCCATCCGGTCAATCCCTCTCTTTCCTGCTGACTTGCAGGATCTGTTGGAACCACTTCATGCGTCCGTCGGGCGACAGGCCTTCCGACCAGGATCGCTTCGGGTCGAAGTTGCGGAAGAACTCCTTATCCGACTCGGTTGCGACCGCCCCTTTGTCCGCGAGGCCGCGCACGGTCGTCTTCTCTACGCGCTCGAACGACGCCATCGCACGCTCGTAAGGAATCGGCTTCCTCTTCGAGCGCTCGAACTGGACTTCGAGTTCGTTGAGCCAGGCCTCGATCGCGGCGGATCGATCCTCGCGGGCGAAGACGAGGAGCCCTTCGACGGGATCACTGCCGTCGAATCGGTACGCGTCGATCTGCACCGTGCCCGGCTCCGGGATCCTGAGCGCCCAGTCAGTGCGCTCTGGACCATTCAGGATGCGCGGCCTCTGCGGGTACACGCCGCGCTCGCCGTTCGCATTGCCGGTGATGCCCAGCGCGTAGACGAAGGTCGGCGAGCTGGCATCGATCTCCGCGCCGAGGATCTCTTCCTTGCTGATCGCCTGGATCTTGAGCTTGTCCTGCGTGCGGCCGATCGCGTTCGGACCCGTCGCGCCCGACGGGAAGTGGAACGGGTTGATCGAGGGAGGAATCCAGCGCCCCGCCGCTTCCGCGCGCATCCACGCTCCGCTGGCGAGCGCGATCGCCCCCAGGAAGAGGGCCGCGAACGCCGGCTTCTTCACCAGCCACTGCGTGCGCTGCCACAGCGCGTGCGCGCCGCTCGTCCGCGCGTGGACGTTCGGCAGTCCGACCGCGAAGCGCTCGAGGTCCTGAGCCATCTGCCCCGCGCGCGCGTAGCGCTGCGTGACTTGCGGCGCGAGCGCCTTGGCGCAGATCGCGCGCAGCGCGAGCGGAATCGAACTCGGCAGCGCGTCGACGCGCTCGGACGGACCGAGGCTCACGCGCGCCAGGAAACGCAGTATGTCCTCGGTCTTTTCGCGCGTCTGCGCGCGCTCGAGGCTGAGCATCTCGTAGAGCACGAGTCCGAGCTGGTAGACGTCCGTGCGCACGTCCGAACCCGACTTCAGATCGCGCGCCTGCTCGGGCGCGAAGTACTCGGGAGTTCCGCGCAGGACGGCTGAATCTTCCGACCCCGGACGCACGCGCGCCGAGAGTCCGAAGTCGAGCACGATCGGGTCGGCGCCGCTGCGCAGGAGCACGTTGTTCGGCTTCAAGTCGCGGTGGACCTGCCCGAGCGCGTGCGCCGTCTCGATGCCCGCCGCGACGGGGGCGAGGATCCGCGCGACCGTGCGCGTCCAGCTGCGCGCGTCGATGCGATCGATGGTCGGTCGCGGCGCGTTCTCGACCGATTTCGGCAGAGATTCCTCGAGGAAAGCGCGGAGTCGCTCGGACCTGTGCGCCGCGTCGACGCCGTCCTCCGCCTCAGCGCGCTTCAGCTCGTCGAGCGCGCGCGCCAGGTCGATCCCAGCCACGCGGTCCATGACGATGTAGGTGTGCGCCTTGTCGCGGCGGATGTCGTGGACGCGCACGACGTTCGGGTGGTCGAGCCGCGCGAGCGCGGCGGCTTCACCGTGCGCGATCGATTCCCATTCCTCGGGGCTGCCGGCTTGCGCTTGCGCGTTGAAGACCTTGATCGCGACCTCGCGCTCGAGCTCTTGATCCCAGGCCGCGAACACGACGCTCATGCCGCCGCGGCCGAGGATCGAGCGGATGCGGTAGCGGCCGCCGAGCAATGATCCCGGCGTGTACTGCGGTGGCAGCGATTCCTCGGCGAGCCTGTTCGCGCGCACGAGCTCGACGAACACCTTGCGGTCGACCTCGTTGGGCAAGCGCGCGGCGAAGACTTCGATCACGACCGCTTCGCCGCGCGAGCCGCGCCAGGCGAATTCCTCGGCCAAGGCTTCACGTCGGAAGCGCTCGCGCAGTTCGCCGCGCCCGATCTGCGCGGCCCAGATGTCGAGGTCCGCCGTCCCGTCCTGCGCCAGCTGGGCCAGGTAGCCGTCGAGGAGCTCGTCGACGCTCTTGTCCGCTCGCTGCTCGTCATGACCGGGGCTCATGGGGAACCGATCCCCAGGTAGAGCCTCGCGACGACGTCACGAACGCGAGCAGTCGGCCCCGGGGGAAGGGCGCTCCCATGGTACGGCGGGAGATCCGGTCGCCACCTGTTCGCTCGCTTGCGGCTGGTCGTACGGTGCCTGGAACGACCCCGACACTTTCGCCGGCGGGTTCGGCGGCTGGTCGTACGGTGCCTGGAACGACCCCAACACTTTCGCCGGCAGGTTCGGCGGAGTGCGCGCACCGTCGGCGAAAGTGTCGGGGTCGTTCCAGGCACC
>Ga0105044_10005261_pt1 | contig 17823 bp, 17 predicted proteins | sample MAT01_FD_78092 | JGI IMG/M metagenome (GOLD analysis project Ga0105044, IMG submission 78092) | Freshwater microbial communities from Lake Fryxell liftoff mats and glacier meltwater in Antarctica - MAT-01 | ecosystem: Environmental > Aquatic > Freshwater > Ice > Liftoff microbial mat | place...
CCGGCCACAACAGTGGCCGTCTCTTTATTTCCGAGAAGCGGTATCAGTCGTTGATGCAGAGGGATTGGGTTTTTCCGGTCGAAGATGCAGAGTTTCCCAATGCTCAATGTCATCCCCGCACCAAAAATCACGCTCCGCGCGTTGGTGTTCCTCAGGATGACACCGCGAGAGTCGTAATTATTTTTGGCTGGCTGCTCTACATCGCGTGCGACTACGGCCCGAGCCAGGCACCGGACACCGCGCGCCTGATTATTTCAAGCCGTCGTTCGTCACGGCTGGAACCCGCGTTTGTGACGGAGGAGCCGACTGTCCATTCACCCACGCCAGGCCGCGGACCAGTCGCTCGACGAGGCGGTCGCTGTGGTGGCCTGGAGATTCGTAGAAAGTGGCGGGGGATCTCCGCAGGCGGAGCACGGCGTGGATTTTCGCCGCGCCGATATTCGCGCCGAATTCGTCGTGCTCCGCGCCGTCGAGGTAGATGCGCTGCGTGGCGGCGAAGGCGTCCGGCTTTTGGCGGACGAGGGTGAGCGGATCGAGCGCGAGCCAGCGCTGCCAGGTGTCGGCGCGCCAGCGGCCCGCGGCGTCGTAGAGCCAGTCGAAGCGGCCGGTCTGGCCGGCGGTCGGCGCGTAGTTCGCGCAGAGGCCCATGATGAGCTGCGTGGAGCCGTCGGCAGGAAGGCGCGCGGTTTTGGGCGGAGCCATCGCCCGGTCGAGTTCGACGGCTGTGACTGCGCGGACGGACGGCTGTTCGACGAGCGCCTTGTGCGTGGTGTCGAAATCACTGTCTGGCGAGAGGGCGACGACTGCGGTGAACCGCTCCTGCCGCGACATGGCCAGCATCAGCGCGCCATACGCGCCGCTGGAGTGCCCGGTAATGATGCAAGTCGCCGCGCCGCCTTTGGTCAGCGCGGGGACGATTTCATCGGCCACGTAATCCGCATAGGCGCCGGTCGCGGCGGAGTTAAGGAACTGGCTGCCGCCGTAGCGCGAGCGGCCATCCACTACGGCGACGCGGAAGGGCATCCCGCGCGCCGCGAGCTGGTCCACGACTTGGCCAAACCACGCGCCCGCGCCGGCGGTGATCGCGTCTTCCGACGAGCCGCCCCAGCCCGGCAGATAGACGACCAGCGGTGCGGGCGCGGCGTCTTTCCCGTGGTCCGGTCGGAAGACTGCCACGCGCCGTGTGGCCGGATCACCCAGCGGATTATCGCGCAGTTTCGCGCTCGTGATCCCGACGATTTCAAGCTGCGCAGCCCCGGCCTCACTCGCGTGCGAGACGAGCAGCGCGCCAAAAATGGCTGCGAGGATCGAGGGCCTCGCACCAAGCCGCAAAGGCACAAAGGGGACAAGATTCACGCGCCGAGCCTTTCCGCCTTTGCGCCTTTGTGCGAGCGCATCTTCATGGCGAGCCAAAGGCCACCGCCTCGAACGACGGCCCCGGCGGGAGCGGGAGCTTTTTCCACTCCGCGAAATCCGAGGTCGCATGAATGTTTCCGCCCCATGAAAAACCCAGCCCGAGCACTCCCTCACGCACCCACGCAAGGCGGCACGGGATGGTGCGCGGCTCCTTCGCCCAAGTCAGCCCGTCTGGCGAGGACCACGCCGCTTGCCCGCCGCTGACGAGAAAGCGCGCGCCCGTCCAGACGATGCGCGAGAAATCCTGGCCGGGCTCGGTTTCGCGCCGATGCCACGTCTGCCCGTCGTGCGAACTCTCGATCAGCCCATCCGGCCCGACGACGACCCAGTGCCCGGAGCCGTAAGCCACGTCGCGCGCGGGCGGCGTGTCCAGCGCGCGCGAGGTGTAGCGTGTGCCATCCTCCGTCGAAGCCCGCCAGTCCAGGCGCGGCTTCGCGCCCCAGAGGTCGATGTCACCGATGATCACGCAGCGCGACCCCGCCTCGCCATCGCCCCACGCGGCGCGGCGCGCCTGCACGGAACCTTTCCAGTCGAGCTTTTCGCCGACCTCAAATTTTTCACCGTCCGCCGACCAAAGCAGGTCCGCGTCGGCTGCCGCGATGAAGCGCCCGCGGCCAAAGACGATCGTCGCCACTCGTCCACGCAGCGCTGGCAGTTCCTGCCATTCCCTGCCGTCGCGCGTCGTCACGATGCGCCCTTTGCCCGCGCCACCTCCCACCGCGACGAAGCGCCCGAGCCCGAAGGCCACGTTGAAAAGCACATTGTCATCGTCCGCCGCCACATCGCTCCAGCGCGTTTCGTTTTCCCACGTCCGCCCATCGCGCGAAGACATCCGCCGCCCGCCATAGCCGACGGCGACAAAGACGCCGGCTGGTTCCGCTGCGCCGACCGGCATGGCGAGGACGAGGACGAGAAGGAGAGCGCGCATTCGCATCGCCGGAAAATGAGCGCGCCGCCGCGCGAGGCCAATCGCAAACGAAACGCACCCGCGACCGGCGCGGCGGCAAGATACCGCTTGCCAAAGTCGGCTGAATTCTGACACGGAACGGGGATGAAACATCCGAGGAAATATTCACTGGCCCGTCCAACCTTCCTGGCCTGCGCCTGCAGCCTTGCGCTGGCAGGCTCCGCCTTCACCCAGACCGCTGCGCCCGAGAATGCGCAATCCCTTTTGGAGAAGGTCAAACGGCGCGACCTCGATCGCCAGTTGGCCGCCAGGCAGACCGGTCTGGACCGCCTCGCCGAAGATCTCGCCAAAGGGCACAAGGAAGCCGAGGCCATGCAGGCCAGCATCGATGCGACCGGCAATCTGCTCAAAGAAACCGGGGGGAATCTCAACCGCCTGATCAGCCAGAGGAAACGACTCGAGCAGGTTCTCGAACTGACCACGCTCCGGATCGAAGCTGAAAAGCTCAAGGCCGAAGGTCTGCAAATGCTCGGCGACGCGCAGGCCAAAGCGCTCGCCGCCCTGACGAAACGCGCCGAAGAAACCGATCTCCGCGCGCACCTCGGCGCGACCGAACTGAAGCTGCTCGCACCAGGCACCGGAGAAGCTGGGACGGAACCCGCCGCGAAGGAAGGAGCAGCCAAGATGCGGTCCACCCTCACGGATCTGCGGAAGAAACTCGTGACCAGCGAAAATAGCGCGGACAACGCGGAGAAAATCGCCCGCGACGCCATGCGAACCGCCTCCGCCAGGCTGGAACTCGCCGACATGGCCGGCGTGAAGGCCAAACGGAAAGCCGCCAATGTGGAAGGCGATCTCCCAGCGATCGCCGAAAAGCCCCTGGATCTCGACGAGACGGCTCCCGAGAAGCCGCAGAAGACCACCCCGCCTAGGTAGCGTCGGGCGGTAAAACGTGGGTTAGGGGGAGGCGCGGGGAGAGCAGGCGATTCCGCATTTGCACCGCGGCGCGCCTCCGCTTAACTCTGCGACCCCTTATGGAAAAAGTCATCATCGTCGGCACCGGCTGCGCCGGTCTCACTGCGGCCATTTACGCCGCGCGAGCCAATCTTTCTCCGCTCGTCCTCGAAGGCCACGAGCCGGGCGGACAGCTCTCGACGACGACGCTGGTGGAGAATTTTCCCGGCTTTCCCGAGGGAATCAACGGGCCGGAACTGATCATGGCCATGAAGTCGCAGGCCGAGCGTTTCGGCGCGCGGTTTTCCTACGAGGCGGTCGAGGATTTGGAAAAGGCGGACGGCTTTCTGCGGGTGAAGATCGACGGCAAATGGCAGGACACGCGGACGCTGATCATTGCCAGCGGCGCGAGCGCAAAGTGGCTCGGCTTGCCGCATGAAAAGACGCTCGTCGGCCACGGGCTGACGAGTTGCGCGACATGCGACGGCGCGTTTTACCGCAATGTGCCGGTGGCCGTCGTCGGTGGCGGCGACTCCGCGGCGGAGGAGGCCACGTTTCTCACGCGGTTCGCGAGCAAGGTGCATCTCATCCACCGGCGCGACACGCTGCGCGCGTCGAAGATCATGGCCGACCGTGCGCTCGCCAATCCGAAGATCGAGCCGGTCTGGAACACCGCGCCGGTGGAATATCTGACCGACGGCGAGGGCGAAATGCGCGCCCTCAAAATCAAGGACGTCAACACCGGCGCCGAGCGCGAACTCGAGGTGAAGTGCGTCTTCGTCGCCATCGGCCACACGCCGAACACCGCGCCCTTCAAGGGCAAGCTCGACATGGATGAAAACGGCTACCTTCTTCAGCGCGAAGGGACGAAGACGAACCTTCCCGGCGTCTTCGCCGCCGGGGACGTGGCGGATCACGTCTATCGCCAGGCCGTCACCGCCGCAGGTCAGGGCTGCGCGGCGGCGCTGGATGCGGAGAAGTATCTCGCGCAGTTCGAGCACTGATTTGAAACGCAGAGGCGCAAAGACGCAGAGGGCGCGGAGATTTTCAGACGCGGTCTGTTCCAATTCTCCGCGTCTCTGCGTCTCGGCGTTTTCCTCCGCCTCTTCCGCGTGAAGCTCTGCGACCTCACGCAGTTCTACTCGCCGGTGAGCGGCGGCGTGAAACGCTACGTGTCAGAAAAAGTGCGTCACATCCGGGAGCGGACGGCAGGCGGCGAGCACATCCTCATCATCCCCGGCGAGCGCGATGAGATGATCGAGTCCGGGCGCTCGCGGACCTACACCATTCAGTCGCCGCTCATCTCGGGCACCTCGCGCTATCGCATCCTGCTGCGACTGGAAGCCGTCGAGCGCGTGCTGGAACGCGAGCGGCCGGACCTCATCGAGTGCGGCGATCCGTATCAGGTCGCGTGGAAAGCGGTGCATTCCGGCGCAGCCCTGCGGATTCCCGTCGTCGGTTTCTACCACTCGCACTTTCCCGAGGCCTACATCCGCACGGCGCAGAAATTCTGCGGGCGCACGGTGACGGAGTTCTTCCACGACTTTTCCCGCCGCTATATCCGCAGCCTCTACAACCGCTTCGAGCGCACCCTCATCCCCTCACCCGCACTCGGCGATCTGCTCGCCGAGTGGGGCGTGCGAAACATCGCCCACACCGATCTCGGCGTGGACCCCGCCGTCTTTCACCCGTTCCCGATGCCCGCCGAAGACGTGCCTACCGAACTCGGCATCCCCCGCGACCGCACCCTGCTCCTCTACGTCGGGCGGCTCGCGCAGGAAAAAAACACCCACACCCTTTTCGCCGCCTTCCGCCAGCTCGCCCGCGCCTTCCCCGGCCGCTTCCACCTTCTCGTCATCGGCGACGGCCTGCAGCGCGCCGAACTCGCCGACTTGCAGCGCAATCTCGCCGCGCATCATCCCGCATCCCGCATCCCGCATCCCTCATCCCTCACCCACCTCCCCTACTGCGATTCCGCGCCCCGGCTCGCCGCCCTCTACCGCGCGGCCGATCTCTTCGTCCACCCCGGCGTGCAGGAAACCTTCGGCTTGGTCACGCTCGAGGCCCAGGCTTGCGGCACGCCTGTCATCGGCATTCGCGGCAGCTACATGGACCGGATCATCCACAGCGACCAGACGCTCTGGGCGCGCGAAAATTCCCCCACCGCACTTGCCGCCGCCATCGAGGAAACCAGCCGCGCCGACCTGACAGCGAGCGGTGCCCGGGTCAGTCAGCTCGTCGCAGCCCAATACTCATGGGAGCAGGTTTTCACGCGCCTGTTTGACCTCTACGGCGAAGTCATCCACAACTACCGTCCCCGCTAAAATGGCCGACGGAAAGCACATCGAAATTCGCAAATACCAGTCCGCCGACCGCGCGCAAGTCCGCGAACTCTGCTGCGCCACCGGCTTCCTCGGCAAACCCATTGACCCCGTCTTCGAGGACCGCGAACTCTTCGCCGACTATCTCACCGCCTACTACACCGACTGGGAAGCCGAGTCGGCCTTCGTGCTTCTCGTGAATGGCGAAATCCGCGGCTACCTCCTCGGCTCGCGGCGTCCCTTCCGGCAGCAGTGCTACGCCTTCTACCAAAACGCCAGCCTCTCTCTCCGCGGCGCGCTCCGCTACCGGCGCTACTCGGCGGCGTCGAAAAAATTCGTCCAGTGGATCCTCCGCACCGCCTGGCGCGAAGTCCCCGCCGCCCCGCGCCGCACCGCGCATTTTCACATCAATCTCCTCGCGGACGCCCGCCAGGTCGCCACTTCGCGGGCTCTCGTGGACTCCTACCTCGCCTACCTTCATGCCTGCGGCGAAAAGCGGGTCTATGGCCAGATGGTCGTCTTCGAGGACCGGCGCGGCGCAAAGATGTTCGAGCGCTACGGCTTCAAGGTGCTGAACAAGTCCGAGATCACCAAGTATCGCGATTTTCACCCCGAGCCTGTCTATCTCTGCACCGTCGTGAAGGATCTCGACGAGAACAGTCAGTGTTACGCGAAAGCGGGGTAGGATCCGGAAAGCTCGAAATCCGAAACACGAAATCCGCAACAAATCCCAAGGGTTTGAATTGGTGAAGACGAGACGCTCCGCGCGCAGCGATCCGTTTTTCTGTTCACGAAATTCGGATTTGTTGCGGATTTCGTGCTTCGGATTTTCCCCTATCCCGCCGTGCGCTTCAGCACGAGCGAGATCATCTCCACCAACTCCTCCATCAGCACCGGCTTGAAAAGCACCAGCGCGTCGATGCTTTTGAAAAACTCCTCGACCTTCGGATTGTCGGCGTGCCCGGTGATGAAGACGAACCGCGCCGCCAGCTCCGGTTTGATCTTCGACACCGCGAGGTAAAACATGTCGCCCGCCATCTTCGGCATCAGCATGTCGCAGACGATCACGTCGTAATCGATCGCCTGCACCTCGCGCAGCGCCGCCGCGCCATTGGGCTGCACCGCGACGACAAAATTCCGCGACTCCAGCAGATCCTTCAGCGTATCCGCGAGCTCCGTGTCATCGTCCACGAGGAGGATGCTTTTGATATCGATCTCATTCGTGGAAGGCGGCGGTGTGGAGGAGTCGGACATGGCGGGGGCAGGCTAATGCAGCCCCGGCGAGGGTGTCATTGAGAAATTCGCCATGGCACCGCCCCGAAACCGGGGATTAACCCGTTCGTGTTAATCGCCAGTCTTGAGCCATCGAACCGATTGGACGTTCAACCCGAACATCTTCCCGGTGGTCCTTCCCCTCACTCCTTTCCTCCGCCGTCATTTCGCCGCCGCTGCCGTGGTTTTCGCATTCAGCGCCGCCGCGCACACCCAGGCGATTCCAGCCTTTCCCGGTGCGGAGGGCGCTGGGACGTATGCGAAAGGCGGCGCGGACAAAGTGAACGCCTACTTTCTCCCAAACCCGCCCAGTGCCGGCGACAAAACGCAGACCGTCGCGATCGGCGAACTTGCCCACCAGCGGCACCAGACCCCCTCACTCCCCGGCACCGCTTGATGCCCGGCCCGTTTCCGGCGCGGCGCGGTGAAAAGCGAATTGCTAGCAGCCGCGGTCTATCGCGCCCGACTTTTGGGGTGTAAAGGCGGGAGTTGTGACGCTTCGGCGGACGCCGATGGCAGGAAAAGCCGCCCTACTTTTCCGCGCCACCAAGCATCTTCAGGATCTGCCGCGCGAGGTGTTCCTTGATTTTCCCTGACCGCGGCCGCGAAAATCAAACCGCGCTCACTTCGGCCCCGCCGCCTTCCGCACGCCGTGGCACAGCCTTTACGCCGCGATTTGCTCAATGCCGGACACGCCCACGATGTGCAAGGCGCTGAGCATGATGGCCTCGTCGCCCTCCGGCAGCGCCACCACCACCGTGTGCTTGACGACGGCCGCATTCTCCGGGTGCTCGACCCGAAAGACATCGCCGCTACTGCATCGGATCTGGAACGGCTGAAAGGGCGTTTGATGGAGATAGAAACGAATCTGCTGAAGCATGTTCGCACCATACCTTTTCGGGAATCGGCGGCAAGCGCCTGCTCACTTCTTCCCCGCCGCCTTCGGCGCGTCGTAGCGTTTCCAAAACTCGGCGACGGTGAGGCGGGAGCGGTCGTTCACGTCGTCCCAATCACCCGCCCAGCCGAGCGCATGGGTGTGCGGTTGGCGGTTCGGACCATCAAGCGCCTCCAGGGCTTCGCGGCGGGGGCCCCGCGAACAGCGCGCGGGTCGCCTGCTCCACCCGGAGAACGGGCTGCGAAATAATAAAATTGTCTTAGCCGTGCGGTGGCGGCGCGGGCAGATTTCGCCCGCCATCCCCGCCGGTCGCGGGCCATTTTCTCCGCGCAGGCCAACACAAACCACCACTCGACCACCATGAAAACCACCCATCTCCTCTGCGGCGCAATGGCGTCCGCGTTCTCCTCGTTCCGTCCGCCCGCGCTGCTGATTTGCGCTGGGTGGGGCTGGATATTCACTCGGCGTCGCTGGCTCCCGCCAATGCGCTGACGACCGGTCACGCCGCGTTCGCCGTCACGGCGGTGGGCGGGACGACGACGGGTTCGGTGAGCAGCCTGGCGGCGCTGCCGTTTGGCGCGGGGGCGAATCTCACGCCGCTGTTTGGGAGCATCACCACGGTCAGCGGGCTGAGCAGTGCGGACACGGCCTGGAACATCGACGCGCCGAGCGACACGCTGACGCTGACTTTGAACCACTCCGTCGCCGGGGCCGCGTCGGGGAGCAATTTTACCGGGGCCGAGGGCGTGCTTTACCTCTACGCGCTGACGGCGGGCGTGCTCACGGTGACCTACGACTACGGCATGGAGCAGACCGACGATCCCACCGCGCCCTACAAGGCCAGCGAGCGCGGCCGCAGCAAAGCCAGGGCACTCAACAACGCCCGCGGCCTGGGCGGGGACGCGCTGGGGCTGGAGGAGATCGTGAACCGCGACGGCAGCCGGACGGTGAACTTCAACGTGAGCCCGGACAGCGACCTGATCGGCCTCCAGTTCGACTTTGGCATCGACGGGAGTGACCCGCTTTTTCCGACGGCGATCAGCGGCGGGTATCTGAACGCGAGCTTCACGCCCGCGCCCGAGCCGGGCACGGCGGCGCTGCTCGGCTGTGCGGCGCTGGGGCTGCTGGCGCGTCGGCGGCGGGTGTAGGCGATCCCCGAGATTGTGAAAATGAAACGCCCAGCCGGCAGGCACGTTTGGTGGCCGTGGACCGGCTGGGTTTGGGCTGCGGGGTGGCGTGGCGCAAAGGCGGGACGCCAACGTTTAGCTGGCGAAACGCCGGGGTTGCGGGAGGGCCAAAGGCCCGCATTCATCCCAGCCTGGGGCAACGCCCCAGGAACCGTCAGCCAAGGAAGAGCAAGGGCTGAAAGCCCGTGTCATCGGGGCGCGAAAACCGCGGGATGGGACGGGCTTTCAGCCCCAGGCTGGCTCCCGGTACGAACCTGGGGCGTTGCCCCAGGCTGGGATGGGTTGCGCCGTTGGCGCAGGGCGCGGACCTGCGGCGTAGGTGCGGGCTGGCCGTTGTGCCGTGGAGGCGGTGCGTGCGTTTTCCTCGCGTCGCTCGCTGTCGGTATCCTCGCGGGCGCGGGGGTGCGGGCGGAGGAGGCGCGGGCGGTCTATCGGGCGGAGCCGCCGGTGCTGCGCCATGGGCGGCTCTTTCCCGCGCACAAGCTGCTGCCGCGGGTGAACCATCCGCACCTCCGGACGCTGCGCGATTTCCCGAACGATCCGCTTTTTGCCAGCCAGTGGCATCTGCGCAATACCGGCCAGGGCGGCGGGACGGCGGTGGCGGGCGTGGCGGCAGCGCGGGGTGGCAATGGGCTGGGCGTGACGGGCGTGGCGCCGCGGGCGGGGATCGCCGGGCTGCGGCTGGTGTCGGCCAATTTCCAGACGGACGCGATGGAGGCGGCGGCGCTGACTTTTCAAAACAACAACCAGGGCGGGCTGGGGACGATCCACATCTACAACAACTCGTGGGGGCCGCAGGATGACGGGCGGACGCTGGCCGGGCCGGCGGCACTGACGCGGGCGGCGCTGGCCGAGGGCACGGCCACGGGGCGCGGCGGACTCGGCTCGGTGCTGGTGTGGGCGGTGGGCAATGGCAAGGGCGCGCTGGACAATGCGAACTACGACGGCTACGCGAATTCGCGGTTCGCGCTGGCCGTGGGGGCGGTGACGAACCAGGGGCTGGCGACGTCGTATTCGGAGCCGGGCGCGTGTGTCTTTGTGACCGCGCCGAGTGATGGCGGGCCGGGGGCGAACGCGCGGATCGTGACCACGGATCGCGTGGGCGTGCTGGGTTACAACACGGAGCTGGACGGGGATTACGCGACGACTTTCGCCGGCACGAGCGCGGCCGCGCCGCAGGTGGCGGGGATCGCGGCGCTGCTGCTGGAGGCGAACCCGGCGCTGACGTGGCGCGACGTGAAGCACATCCTCGCGCAGACGGCGGCGTGGACTCATCCGGCGAGCCCGACGTGGGTGCTGAACGCGGCTGGGTTCCGGCACAGCGATGCGTATGGCTTCGGCCTCGCGGACGCGCACGCGGCGGCCATGCTGGCGCTGATGTGGACGCCGGTGGCTCCCGAGGCGGCTTACCTTTCCGGCGCGCTGCCGGTGAACGCGCCCATCGCCGACGGCAGCGGGCTGAGCCTGACGGTGCCGGTCTTTGGCGCACCGGCCACGGCCACGCATGTCTGCACGGCATCGCTCCGCGCCGAGCGGGGTGGCGAGCGTGCTCGGGACGATCCGCAATGACTCGGGCAACGACTACAAGGGCTGGACTTTCACCACGGTAAAGGACTGGGGCGAATACACGGCGGGCACCTGGACGCTGACCGTGCGCGATGGGATCAGCAATGACGCGGGGATGCTGGTGGACTGGTCGCTGGCGATCCACGGCACCGCCGCGCCGGTCATGCCGGAGGTCCGCGAAATCAGCCGGCCCGCGCCCGATGTGTGGCGCCTGCGCTTTGCGTCCGCGGCGGGGGTGACGTACCGCGTTTTCCGCCGCGACTCGCTGACCACCGGCTCATGGCAGGCGGTGGGCGGGCTGCTCACGGCGAGCGCGGTGGAGACGGTGGTGGACATCGCCACGACGCCGGGGACGGGGCAGGCGTTCTTCCGCGTGGCGCCGGCGTACTGACGGGTGGCGCGTGTGCTCCCCGGAGTTGCGCGTCGCCGTCCGCCTCTACGGCACGCCCACCTGTTCCTCGACCGGCAGCGGCACTGCCGCCGCCCCGCCCGCCACCTTCCACCGCATCCTCGTCACGCCATCGCGCCAGGCATTCAAAATGAGGGCATCGTTTTCCCGCGCCACCGCCGCGCCAGTCTGCGGGCCTCGACCACCGCACACAGCCAGCCCAGCTTTTTTCCCAGCTCCAGCGGCGTGATCGGCGCGCTGTGCGGCTGCACCCGGCCCGCCCGCACCGCCTGGAAAACGCCTTCGATCGTCCTAGGCGCATCCAGCCAGGTGTAGTTGCGGCCAAACATCCAGAGCGCATGCGCATCGCTCGTCGCCACCATCGGCTTGCCGTGGCGGGCGGCCACTTCCACCGCCCGCCGGTTGAGATTCAGGAACCGCGTGTAGAGATGACAGAATTCGATCGCGTCAAAGAGACCGATGTTTTCCTCCAAATGCCGGCCCAGGCACTGCGAGCCGCGAAAGAACGGATGCGGCGCAATGGTCAGAATTCCCGCACCTTTGCGCTGCCTGAGTTCCCGCAGATCGGAGAAGGTCCGCACCGCATCGCTCTCCTCCTGCGTGACGTTGTAAATCAGCACCTCCTTTCCGTGGATGCACTTTTCGATTCCCCGGATGAGGAGGACCCCCTGCTCCCGCGCAAAATCCTCCAGCCCTGAATCGTCGATCACCTTCCCATGCAACGTAATGGCGATGACATCGAAGCCGAGCCGCCCCGCCTCCCGGATCAAATCGCGCGCGTCGTAGTCCAGAGGATCGCGAGGATCCTCCGAGGAGTGCAGGTGCAAATCGGATTTCAGCATGAGCGGGGTGGGGAAAAAAGTGCGCGCGCACGGAAGGTCTGCTGTTTTCGTCCGCGGCGCTTCTTCGGCGCAATGGTTAATCTTGAACTTGTGACCGGGCCGGTGGAGGCAGCGGCGCAAAGGAAAGTCCGGCACAGCCGATTCGCCTCCGGATGCGGCTCTTTCGTTTCTTGATTGGAAGTTCTCCGCGAGGGATGCTCCCGACCGCCACCATGAAACTCCTCCCCTTGATTGCCGTCTTTTTTGCCGCATCCGCACTCTCCGCGCAGGAGCCCGCCGCCCCGCCTGCTGCGGATGCCGCGCCGGCACCCGGCACAGTCCCGTCCCGCCCGACCCCGAACGTGAACGTGCCGCCTCGCCCGATCTCCCCGGACAACACCGCAAAGCCAGCCGAACCGCCCCCAGCCGCGCTCCCGGCAGAGGAGCCGCTGCTTCCCCTCCCAGCCGAACCGATCCTCGATCAGGCGGGCGTCCTCCGCCCGGATGCGGTCGAGCGCCTTCACACGGCCCTGACCGCCGCCCGCGCAAAAGACGTGTGGATCTATGTGCTCACCGTCCCCTCCCTTCAGGTGCTCCCCTCCAAGCAGAAGGAAAAGCTGGAGGCCACCGCCAAGCGCTACGCCAAGGCGTGGACGCCCAAAACCGTGGGAGCCATTATCCTTTTCGATGATGAAGGCGGACTGATGTCCATGGAGACCAGCAAGGAGGCCGGACGCCGCTTTTCCGACGTCGCCATTCAGATCGCGATGGAAGAGCGGACCGCCAAACTCCAGACCGAAGGCCTGGCGCGTGAAAAGCTGGAAAAAATCACCCTGGTCGCGGCAGAGGCGCTCTGCCAGCTCCAGGCGCAGTATGTCGAGGACTCCCGGAGGCAGCGCAGGATCAATCTGATCATGGGAGGCCTCGCCGTCATCGGCGTGGGCCTGGCTCTCTGGAGCGCCCTGGGAGGTCCGAAAAGTCCCGCATCCCCGAAACCCGAGCCGGAGATCGAAACGAAACCGCCATCGGCCGTTTGAGCGGGGAAGCGGCTCCGGTCGTGCCTGCGCCTCGCACTGCCCCCTGGGCGACGATGGCGAGACCAGCTACGCCAGCGGCACCTCGTGATATTCCAGCGCCCACTCGCGCATGAAGCGGACGCGTGCCGGGAGGATGCGGTAGATGATGAGCGCGGGATTTTCCGGCGAGCCCAGGTAGCGGCGGAGAAGCGGGTTGCTGTCCCAGATCTCGCCCAGAAGCGCCGCGTCGGTCAGCACTTCCGCGACACCGGTGATGCGCACCTGGTCGTGGTGCTCGTCGAGGTAGCACAGTTCCACTTTCGGATTGGCGGCAATCTCGCGCGTCTTGCCGTAGCTGCGCAGGTTCGCGACGTAGATGGTGAAACCGTCCACGCGCACCGGAGAGACGGGACGCAGGCGCGGCTGGTCGCCATCGGTGGTGGCGAGCTGTGGGAATTTGGCACGCGCCATGACCGCTCGGGCCAGCGCGGGCAGTTCTTCGGGAGCGATGGGCTTTGGTGAAGGCGCGGGCATTCGCGGAACCCGTGTCACTCAATACTCAACTCACTGTGCTACGCCGGCACTCCGCTGAGACCGGGCGGATAGTCGGGCGAAATAATGGTGTCCTCTTCGCGCTTGAGCGGCGGCGGCTCAGAAGAGGGACGGGAGGGTTTGGTCGGCGCGCTGGGCGGCGTCAGCATGCGGCCGTGCTCCAGGATGTCCTTGATCTGCTTGCCATCGAGGGTCTCGAACTCGAGCAGCGCCTTGGCAATGATTTCGAGCTTGTCGCGGTGCTCGGTGACGAGCTTCAGCGCGCGCTGGTAGGCTTCGTCGCAGAGCTTGCGGACTTCGGCGTCGATCTCCTGCGCGGTGGCTTCGCTATATTCCCGGCCCTGGCCGAGGTCGCGGCCGAGGAAAACGTAATCCTCGTGCTGGCCGTATTCGACCATGCCCATCTTCTCGCTCATGCCCCATTCGCAGACCATCTTCCGGGCGAGGCGGGTCATCTGCTTGATGTCCATCGCCGCGCCGGTGGAAAGGTCGTGCGTGTAAAGTTCTTCCGCGATCCGGCCGGCGGAGGTCATCGCGAGATTGTCGAGCGCCTCCTTTTTGCCGTAAGAATACTGATCGCCCACGGGCAGCGACATGGTCACCCCGAGCGCCCGGCCCCGCGGAATGATCGTTACCTTGTGCAGCGGGTCGGTGTTTTCCAGCAGCACGCTCACGAGGGCGTGACCGGATTCATGCCAGGCGGTGGAGACCTTCTCCTTGTCGCTCATCGCCAGGCTCCGGCGCTCGCGGCCCCAGCGCACCTTGTCGCGCGCCTCTTCAAACTCCTCGTTCGTGATCGCCTTCATGCCGCGCCGCGCCGCGATGAGCGCGGCCTCGTTGATCACGTTCGCCAGTTCCGCCCCCGAAAAACCGGGCGTCCCGCGCGCGACCACGGAGAGGTCCACGCCGTCGGCGAGCTTCACCTTCTTCGCATGGACGCGGAGGATTTCCTCGCGGCCCTTGACATCGGGTAGAGCGACGGTGACCTGCCGGTCAAAACGGCCCGGCCGCAGCAGCGCGGGGTCGAGCACGTCCGGGCGGTTCGTCGCCGCGATGATGATCACGCCCTCCTGCGTGTCGAAGCCGTCCATTTCCACGAGGAGCGCATTGAGCGTCTGTTCGCGCTCGTCGTGACCGCCGCCCATGCCGTGTCCGCGATGCCGACCCACCGCGTCGATTTCATCGATGAAAATGAGGCACGGTGCGGACTTTTTCCCCTGCTCAAACATGTCGCGCACCCGGCTCGCGCCGACGCCGACGAACATCTCCACGAAATCCGAACCGCTGATCGAAAAGAACGGCACGTCCGCCTCGCCGGCAATCGCCCGCGCCAGCAGCGTCTTGCCCGTGCCTGGTGAACCGACCATCAGCACGCCCTTCGGAATGCGTCCGCCGAGCTTCTGAAATCTCTTCGGATCGCTCAAAAATTCGACGATCTCCTGCACCTCCTCCTTCGCCTCCTCCACGCCCGCGACGTCCTTGAAGGTGATCTTGTTTTTGTCCCGCGAAAGCATCCGCGCCTTCGACTTGCCGAAATTCATCGCACCTTTGCCGGCCATGCGGATCTGCTGGCGGAAGAAGAAATAGAGAATCACCACAAAGAGCATCAGCGGCATGAAGATATTCAGCAGGGCCGAGGCGAAGAGCGAGTTGTCCGACTTGTGCGTGACCTTGATCTTGTATTTGTCCTCCAGCATCCACTGGAGGTAAGGCTGATACTGGAGATTGATCTGCGTGCGGAATTTTTCCACCGGCGCGCCTTCCTTTTCCCGCATGGATCCCGCGATGAAATCCGTCGCGCTCCCAGGCTCCGTGACCAGATCGAGCGACGCGACTCCGGTCTCCTTGTCTTTCACGAGGCGATCCTGTTCGAGGATCTCCACGAATTTGGGATACGGCAGATCCTTCACGCCGCCCATCATCGGGCCGCCGCCGTTGTGGAAAACATAGGCGCCGCCGAGCATCGCGATGGCAATCGCGAAAAGCACCAGGCCGCGCCAGTTGAAATTGGGGTCGCCGGCACCGTTGCCATTGGGCGGACGGCTGCTTTTCGGGGAACGAGGATCGGGCTGGGCCATAGGAGTGTCAGTGTTACTGGGAAAAACGCCGGGCAGATTAAAGGATCGTTTCCACAAGCGCAAAGGATGCTTTCCGGGTCGGCAAAAGTAGGGGCAGCCGGGGATTGGTCAACCCGGATTCCGCGCATGGGCAGGACGACCCGGTGGAAAGACCCGCCTCAGCAGGTGGCGAGTCGGAGATTGGGGTCGATGTCCGAGGTGAGGGACGAGGCGTGGCCGCAGGAGAGCTGGAGCGAAGCGACGTAACCGATCATCGCGGCGTTGTCGGTACAGAGGGTGGGTTTGGCGATGAGCAGTTCCAGTCCACCTGCCGCACACGCCGCATGGAGCTTTTCGCGCAGGCGCGTATTGCAGCTCACCCCGCCGCTCACCGCGACGAGCCGCCTCCGGGTGATCTGCGTGGCGCTCAGCGTCTTCGCGACGAGCACATCCACCACTGCCTCCTGAAACGATGCACACACGTCGGGGAGGCTGATGCTGCCCAGCTTCGGGAGCAGGTAACGCACGGAGGTCTTCAACCCGCTGAAGCTGAAATTCAGGTCACCCGAGTCGATCATGCTCCGCGGAAACTCGCAGCGCGTAACATCGCCGCCCTGCGCCCGAAGGTTCACGTTTGGCCCGCCGGGATACGGAAGCCCGAGCAGCTTGCCGACCTTGTCAAAAGCCTCGCCGGCTGCGTCATCCTGCGTCTGCCCGAGCAGCCGGTATTTTCCAAAGGCCTCGATCTCGACGAGCAGCGTGTGCCCGCCGCTGACCACCAGCGCCACCGCCGGCCGCACACCTTCAGCGGTCCCAAAAAACGGCGAGAGGAGATGCCCTTCAAGATGGTTGATCGCGAGATACGGCTTCCGCCGGGCGACGGCGAGCGCCTTGGCCACCGACGTGCCGATCATCAGCGAACTCGCCAGCCCCGGCCCGCACGTCGCGGCGAACGCGGCGATCTCCTCCATCCGCACGCCCGCCACCGCGAGCGCACCCGCGATGACCGGCTTCAGCGCCCGCAGATGATTGCGGGACGCCACCTCAGGCACCACGCCGCCGTATTGCGCATGGATGGCGATTTGCGATGCCACCTCACTCGCGAGCAGCACACCGCCGCGGAGCACCGCCGCCGCCGTCTCGTCGCACGAGGTTTCCAGCGCCAGCACCAGCGCGCTCGCCGGGTCCGCAGCCACCTAGTTCTTCGCCGCCTTCTTCTCTCCGCTTTTCTCCGCGTAGATCATCACGCCCTTGAGCGCATCGACCGCGCGCTCGAGCTGCGTGTCGCGGAAGTTTCCCAATTCCTTGCGCTCCTGCTCGGTGAACGAATCCTCGCGGCGCTGGAGCATCAGCATGCGCTCCTGCTCGGGCGTGAGCGTCGCGCGGATCGTCGGAGCGACGCCGTGCTCGTGAATGACGCTGTGGCTGGGGGTGTAGTATTTCGCGGTCGTGAGCCGCATCGCCGAGCCGTCCTGGAGCTGGATGACGCTCTGGACCGAGCCTTTTCCAAACGTGGTCTCGCCCACGATGATCGCCCGGTTGAGGTCTTTCAAAGCGCCCGCGACAATCTCCGAACCGCTCGCCGATCCGGTGTTCGTGAGGATCGCCAGCGGATAGCGCGGGCGCGGCTTCACGGTATCCGCCGTGCGATAGGAGCGGGTCTGCGAGGCGACGCGGCCCTCCGTGGAAACGACCAGCGTCTTCGGCGGGAGAAACAGGCCCGCGACATCGACCGCCGAATTTAACAGCCCGCCGGGGTTGTACCGCAGGTCGATCACCAGCGCCTGCATGCCCTGCTTTTCCAGCTCATCGAGCTTCTTCGCGAGATCCTCCGCCGTCGGAACATTGAACTGCGTGACCCGCGCGTAGCCGACCTTGAACTCCCCGCCCAGCTCCCTCGGCAGGATCTTTGCGTCCTTCACACTCGCGACCTTGATGTTCTCCCGCACCATCGCGAAGTCTTTGATCTCCTTCGTCGCCGGGCGAAGGATCGTCAGCGTGACCTTTTTCCCCGCCTCGCCGCGGAGCAGGGTGATCGCCTCGTTGAGATCCATTTTTTCCGTCGGCGTTCCGTCGATCTTGATGATCTGGTCATTGGGCAGCAGACCCGCCCGGAATCCCGGCGTGTCCTCCATCGGCGTGACGATGATGAGCGCGCCCTCCCGCTGCGAGACGACCACCCCGAGCCCGCCGAAGCGGCTGTTCGTGTCGTCCTGCATCCCTTTGAAATCCCTCGGCTCCATGAACTGCGAATGCGGATCCAGATCGCCCAGCATCCCCCGCATCGCCGCATGGGTGAGCGCCTCGTAGCTCACCTTTTTCTCGTCCACGTAGTCCTGCCGCACGAGTTGCAGGGCCCGCGCGAAGACGGCGATGCTGGCATATCCCGAGTCGTCCTTTTCCGGCGCCCCGACCGCCTGATAGACGCGCACTCCGACCGCGACGTTGAA
>Ga0105044_10005265_pt1 | contig 17820 bp, 12 predicted proteins | sample MAT01_FD_78092 | JGI IMG/M metagenome (GOLD analysis project Ga0105044, IMG submission 78092) | Freshwater microbial communities from Lake Fryxell liftoff mats and glacier meltwater in Antarctica - MAT-01 | ecosystem: Environmental > Aquatic > Freshwater > Ice > Liftoff microbial mat | place...
CGCGCTGGCCGAGATCGGGCTGCCGTGCGTCATCCGGCCGGGCTTCACGCTGGGCGGGACGGGCGGCGGCATCGCCTACAACGTGGACGAGTTCGAGGAGATCGTCGAACGCGGCCTGGCGGCCTCCATGAACTCCGAAGTGCTGGTCGAGGAATCCCTCGTCGGCTGGAAGGAGTTCGAGATGGAGGTGATGCGCGACTCGGCCGACAACGTCGTCATCATCTGCTCGATCGAGAACTTCGACGCGATGGGCGTCCACACCGGCGACTCGATCACGGTCGCGCCGGCGCAGACGCTGACCGACCGCGAGTACCAGAACATGCGCAACGCCTCGATCCGCATCCTGCGCGAGATCGGGATCGAGTGCGGCGGTTCGAACGTCCAGTTCGCGATCGACCCGAAGACGGGGCGCATGATCGTGATCGAGATGAATCCGCGCGTGTCGCGCAGCTCGGCGCTGGCGTCGAAGGCCACCGGGTTCCCGATCGCGAAATTCGCGGCGAAGCTGGCCGTCGGGTACACGCTCGACGAGCTCAAGAACGACGTCACGAAGAAGACGCCGGCGTGCTTCGAGCCCTCGATCGATTACACGGTCGTCAAGATCCCGCGCTTCGCCTTCGAGAAGTTCAAGGGCGCCGACAAGACGCTCACGACGCAAATGAAGAGCGTCGGCGAGACGATGGCGATCGGTCGCACGTTCAAGGAAGCGCTACAGAAGGCCGTGCGCGGACTCGAGACCGGTCGCTACGGCATGGGTCTCGACCCGCGCGATCCGGCGGAGCTGCTCGCGTCCGATCCCAGCGCTTTGACGCGCGCGTTGCGCGTGCCGAACGACGGGCGCCTGCTCGCGATCCGCGTCGCCTACCGCGCCGGCTGGAGCACGCAGGAGATCCACGACGCGACGCACATCGACCCGTGGTTCCTCGAGAACATCCGCGAGCTGGTGGACTTCGAGGCGGAGCTCGGTGGCGCGCTGCTCACGAAGGAACTGCTGCTCGAAGCCAAGAAGCTCGGTTACGCCGACCGCCAGATCGCGTTCGCGGCCGGGTCGAGCGAAGCCGACGTCGCCGCGCTGCGCGAGGAGCACGGGATCCATCCGGTCTACAAGCTCGTCGACACGTGCGCGGCCGAGTTCGAAGCCGCGACGCCCTACTACTACTCGTCGTGGGAGGACGAGGGCGAGCTGCGCCAGACGAAGAAGAAGCGCGTCATGATCCTCGGCGGCGGTCCGAACCGGATCGGGCAGGGCATCGAGTTCGACTACTGCTGTTGCCACGCCGCCTTCGCCGTGCGCGAGATCGGGCGCGAGGCCGTCATGGTGAACAGCAACCCCGAGACGGTCTCGACGGACTACGACACGTCGGACGACCTGTTCTTCGAACCGCTGACGCACGAGGACGTCATGCACGTCGTCCGCGCGGTGAAACCCGAAGGCATCATCGTGCAATTCGGCGGGCAAACGCCGCTGAATCTGGCCGCCGGACTGCACAAGGCCGGCGCGCCGCTGATCGGCACGTCGGTCGAGTCGATCGACCGCGCCGAGGACCGCGACCTGTTCAACCAGGTCATCAAGAAGCTGAAGCTCTCGCAGCCCGAGAGCGGCATGGCCAAGGACGTGGGCGAAGCTTTCGCCGTCGCGCGCCGCATCGGCTATCCCGTCCTCGTGCGCCCGAGCTACGTGCTCGGCGGCCGCGCGATGGAGATCGTCTACGACGACGAAGCGCTCGAGACGTACATGGCGAACGCCGTGCAGGTCTCGCCCGATCGCCCGATCCTCGTGGACAAGTTCCTCGAGGAAGCGATCGAAGTCGACGTCGACGCGATCGCCGACGGCCGCACGGTCGTCATCGGCGGGATCATGGAGCACATCGAGGAAGCCGGCATCCACTCCGGCGACTCGACGTGCGTCCTGCCGCCGCACACGCTGGGCCGCGAGGTCCTCGACGAGATCCGCCGCGCGACGAAGGCCCTGGCTGCCGAGCTCGGCGTCATCGGCCTGATGAACGTGCAGTACGCGGTGAAGGACGATCGCGTGTACGTGCTCGAAGTGAACCCGCGCGCCTCGCGCACCGTGCCCTTCGTCTCGAAGGCGATCGGCGTACCGCTGGCCAAGCTCGCCGCGAAGGTCATGTGCGGCCTGACGCTCGAGGAGCTGGGCTTCACCGAGGAGATCACGCCGCCCTACTTCTCCGTGAAGGCGCCCGTCTTCCCGTTCAGCAAATTCCCCGGCGTGGACATCACGCTCGGGCCCGAGATGCGCTCGACCGGCGAGGTCATGGGCATCGACGTCGATCTCGGGTTCGCGTTCGTGAAGGCCTACCAAGCGGCGGGCCTGCGCCTGCCGAAGAACGGCCGCGTGTTCGTCTCGGTGAAGAACGCCGACAAGCGCGCGATCGTCTCCGAATGCCGCACGCTGGCGGCGCTCGGCTACGAACTCGTCGCGACCGAAGGCACGTGGCGCGCGCTGAAGTCGAACGGCATCCCGTGCGAGCGCGTGAACAAGGTCCACGAAGGCCGCCCGCACGTCGTCGACTTGATCAAGAACCGCGAGGTCGCGCTCGTCCTGAACACGCCCTACGGCAAGCAGCAGCGCGTCGACGACTCCGCGATCCGCGCCGCGGCCGTGACGGCCGGCGTGACGTGCATCACGACGCGCGCGGGGATCATGGCGGTGGTCAGCGCGCTCGCCGCGATGCACCGCGGCGAGTACGAAGTGCGGTCGATCCAGGAGCACCTGGCGACGCACAAGAAGGCGCGCGTGCCGGTGACGCGGCCGTGATGCGCCCCTGTGCGTGAGGAGATCCAGGCCGAGTCGCTCGTGCGCAACATCGGCGGCTTCGCGCGCTTCCTCGACGTCGCGGCCGCGCAGAGCGGCGACCTTCTGAATGCGGCTTCGGTCGCGCGCGACGCCGCGCTCGCGAGCCGCACGGTGCAGGAGTACTTCCAGATCCTCGAGGACACTCTGCTCGGGTTCCGCCTCGAGCCGGGGCGTCAAGGAGTACGCGCGCGGCTCGTCGCCCATCCGCGCTTCTATCTGTTCGACATGGCGTGACGAACGCGCTGGAACGTCGGTTGACCCAGGAAGAGTTCGACCCGGCGACGCGCGGTCGCCTGTTCGAGCACTGGGTCGTGCTCGAATGCCTGCGTCATGTGGACCTTGCTCGGTCTGGGGCGCGCCTCTACTTTTGGCGCACCAACACGGGCGCCGAGGTCGACCTGCTCGTCGAGAAGCACGGCCGCATCCAAGCTGCGATCGAGATCAAGTCTTCGCGCACGATCGACGTGCAGCGACTTGAAAGATCTGCGGTCGTTCCGGGGGAGAATCCAGACGTGCCGTCGTTCGTCGTCACGCCGACGGCGAGGCCGCATCGACTCGACAGCGTACTCGTGACGAACTGGCGTGATGTTCTCGCGATGTTCGGCGCGCTGCTTTGAACGAGCGCGCTCGCCGGATTCGGTGCCCCGCACGAATCCTCGCGCGCGCTGGCAGCCCGTGCGCGCCCACGCGCGGCGCCAGCATTCGCGGGCCGCTGGAGTCGGCGGACTCCAGGCGAGATCCGCGACCCGCGCCCACGGATCGCGTCAGCGATCGGGCCGAGGCGCTCGAGCTGCTGCAACGTGATCGCCACGAGCAATGGCGGGCGGCGAATGCGGCTGTGATCGCCCCTCGCGTCGCACCGACCCCTGAGCGAGCAGGAAATCGAGCCTCGTCGCGACGGTCTTGCTCCGGATCGCGGATGCTGGGTAAGACGATGAGCTCCACGACGGTCCGACGCATCGAAGACGCGACGCCGCACCACGCGCGCGGCAACTGGATCGGCGCGATCTTGGCGTTCGCGGCGGCCGTGGTCGTCGTGTGGTGGTTCGACCTGCGGCTCGCGCTCGACGTCCAGGCGCCGGACTTCGACCCGGCCGTGTTCCTGCCGGTCTCGCTCGCGCTTTTGGGCACGATCCTGGTGATGCGCGCGATCCGCTCGCGCATCGTCGCGCGCCGGTTCGGACCGTCGGCCTTCGACGTCGAGGGCGGACACGTCGCACCCGGCGGCGTGCTGCGCGGTCGCGTGCTCACTTCGCGCGATCTCGCGCCGACCGCGGGTTTCCGCCTGCGCTTGCGCTGCATCGAGACCGTGCGCATGGCCTCGTCGGCCGGTGCGTCGCAAGGGCGCGACGAGGAGCGCGTCGCGTTCGAGGTCGAGAACATCGTCACGGGCGTCGCGTCGAGCGCGCGCGACGGCATTCCGGTCGAGTTCGAGATGCCCAGCCAGGCCGCACGCACGAGCACTGCGGCGCGCGGCGCGCGCTGGACGCTGGATGTCGAGGCCGACGTGGAGGGCGCGCGCTACGCAGCACTGTTCGGCGTGCCGGTCGCGAGCCGCGGCGCGTGATTGTCGGACCACGACGCGCCGCGCGAACCGAGATCTGAATCACCGTCGCCAGCACTGCGCGCGTGCATCGAAGCGGCCGCGGACTTCGCGTCCGCTTCGATGCACGCACGCGGCGATAGGACCGGACAGCTCGGCTCGCGCGCTGGCTCACTGACCCCGGCCGTCTGGTCACTTCCCTGGCTCGTGCGCCACGGTCATGATCCTTCTCCGACTGGATCGAGCGCGGGGCTTCCGCCGATTGAGTTCGGGATCACGGAGGGAGTAGCGGCAGGCTCACGAAAACCCGCGGCCAGCCGGCAAAAACTCGCCGCGGCACCCGAATTCGTTGCGGGCATTCGCTCATCGTCGCGAGTCCGCCCCACCACAGCTCGTCACCCCGACTTCGGTCCCGGCCCGCTGCGACTGCGCAAATAGCCCTCGATGAACTCGTCGATCCCGCCGTCGAGCACCGCCTGGATGTTCCCGGTCTCCACGTCCGTCCGGTGGTCCTTGACCATCTGGTAGGGATGCAGCACGTACGAGCGGATCTGGCTGCCGAACGAGATCTCGTTCTTCTCGCCGTACAGGCCCTTCAGCTCCATCTCGCGCTTCAGCTCCTCGCGCTGGATGAGCTTCGCCTTGAGCAGCTTGAACGCCATCTCCTTGTTCTTGAGCTGGCTGCGCTGGCTCTGACTGCGGATCACGATGCCGCTCGGCAAGTGGCGCAAGCGCACGGCCGTCTCGACCTTGTTGACGTTCTGGCCGCCGGCGCCGCCCGATCGCATCGTCTCGATCTCGATGTCTTTCTCGTTGATGTCGATCGCGATCGAGTCGTCGAGCAGCGGCGTCACGTCCACGCTCGCGAACGCCGTTTGCCGCCGCGCCTGCGCATCGAACGGACTGATGCGCACCAACCGGTGCACGCCCGTTTCGGCCTTCAAACGCCCGAAGGCGTAGTCGCCCTCGATCTCGAGCGTCGCGGACTTGATGCCGCCAGCGTCCTCGTCGACGCGCTCGACCTCGTTGACCTTGTAGCCGCGCTTCTCCGCCCAGCGTACGTACATGCGCACGAGCATCCCGGCCCAGTCACCCGCATCGACGCCGCCCGCGCCGGGCGTGAACTGCACGTACGCGCCGCAGCGATCGTTCGGGCCCCCGAGCATCACGCGGAAGTCGAGATCGTGCACCGCGTCCGCGATGACCGTGAGCGCGGCCTCGGCGTCGGCGATCACCGCGTCCTCGCCGGCGTCCTTGGCCATGTCGGCCAGGATCCCGAGCTCCTCGTACGCCGTCGCGATCGTGCGCATCGGCGCGACGATCGAGCGCACGTCGTTCATCTCGGTGACGAACCGCTGCGCGCGCTCGGCATTCGTCCAGAAGTCGGGAGCGGACTGCAGCTCCTCGATCTCGCGGTAGCGGCGTTCCTTGGTGGCGTAGTCAAAGACTCTCCTTGAGCTGCTCGTACTGCCGCTCGAGGGAGACCGACCGTTCCAAAACGTCCTTCAGCGATGCCATGGGGCGGAGATCCTACGGCGCGGGGGCGCGATGGACAGGGCGGGTCCGGCCCAGACGCTCCCCACCCCGACCTCGCGCCCAGGTCGTTGTGCCGTGCCTCTGCCCTTCATCCCCGGGGCGTACGGCGATTCCGGGCCTCATTCACCGCACAGTGTGCGGCGAATGCCTAGCCCCTGCGGCACATCCAGGGCACAATCACCGCAGGTCATGCGGCGAATACGCTACATCCATCAACAGCCCGGCTGGCCCGGGCTGACCTGGCTCGCCGCGGAGCACGCCGCCGGGCTGACGAGCGTGCGGCACAGGCAAGGCCGGCTGCTGGGCCAGATGGAGGGTCTCGGCTTCGAGCTGCGCAACGAGGCGAGCCTGACGGTGCTCACGAGCGACGTCGTCAAGTCCTCGTCCATCGAAGGCGAGGAGCTCGACCCGGACGAAGTGCGCTCCTCGATCGCGCGCCGACTCGGGCTGGATGCAGGCGGTCTGCCCGCGCCCGGCAGGGAGGTCGAAGGCGTGGTCGAGATGATGGTCGACGCCACGCGCGGCCACGCGATGCGGCTCACCGAGGAGCGCCTGTTCGCCTGGCACGCCGCGCTGTTCCCGACCGGCCGCAAAGCCCTGACGCCGATCCGGGTCGGAGCCTGGCGGACCGAGGGGTCCGGCCCGATGCAGGTGGTATCCGGCCCCATGGGTCGCGAGACGGTGCACTTCGTTGCGCCGGATGCGGACCGTCTGCCCGACGAGATGCGGCGCTTCCTCGCGTGGTTCAACGAGCCTTCCCCGCTGGACCCCGTGCTGCGAGCGAGCCTCGCGCACTTGTGGTTCGTGACCATCCATCCGTTCGACGACGGGAACGGCCGGATCGCCCGCGCGATCGCCGACATGTGCTTGGCGCGCGCCGACGGCACGAGCGACCGCTTCTACAGCATGTCCTCGCAGATCGAGGCCGAGCGGAAGGACTATTACCTGCAGCTCGAGCACGCGCAGCGCGGTGGTCTCGACATCGCGCCGTGGCACGCGTGGTTCCTGGGCTGCCTCGAGCGCGCGATCGGGAACGCGGAGATGAATCTCGCGGCGGTGCTTCACAGGGCCAGGTTCTGGCAGCACGCCAGTCGGTACTCGCTCAACCCGCGCCAACGGCTGGTCGTCACCCGCATGCTGAACGGCTTCGAGGGTTTCCTCACGACGTCGAAGTACGCGAAGCTCGCCAAGTGCTCGACCGATACGGCACTGCGGGACATCCAGGAGCTCGTGGTGCACGGCCTGCTCGTGCGGAACTCGAGCGGTGGGCGCAGCACGAGCTATCGACTGGCGGTGCGCATCACACCGCCCCCTGGATAACGCGCGCGGTGCGGTGCGCGTGCGGTCACGACGTGGTTGCGACGGCTGCACTCTGGGATCTCTGCCCCCGAGGCGCTGTGGAAGACGGCGTCGTCGGTCCTGGATGGCTACATCAAAGCGGAAGGGGTTTGGAAGGTACAGCTGGAGCCCTGTCGCGCAACGGCCGCCGGGCCACGCGCTCTTCCCTCAGAGAACACGCACAGAGCTGAACGTGACCAAGACGCAGTACTTCATCGGGATCGACCTTCACAAGAGCGCGATCCAGACGTGTGTCCTCGATTCGTCGAGGAACATCATCGAGGAGTCGCGACATCGAGGGGAGACGCTCGCTGAAGGGCTCGAGCTGGTCGACGGTCCTTGCTCGCTGGCGCGGAGGCGGCCACATCGCGGTCGAATCGGTCGGGTTCAATCGGGCGCTTCAGGCTTTCGTGTGGGTTGAGAGCTGATCTCCCGCCCGCCACGCGCCTCACACCTGCTGGGCGCGTGGCGGCCGGGAGATCAGTTCTCAACCCACACGAAAGCCTGAAGTCATCGTAAGAAGTCAGCCCGACCTCGACAGAGTCGCTGTCGAACGCCTGCGCCAATCGATCCCACATCCGCGCGGTGTCTGGGAAGTCGACATCGTGCCCGTGCCCGCACCGATCGAGGGTTAGCGTCCGGCAGCCGCCCCCGACGCCGGGTTGACGCCGTGATGGCGTGCCCACTCTCGCCGGCATCCGCTCCCCGCCGGTCGTTCCCGATCAGCCCGCGCGCGGCGATCCGAAGAGCTTCGCCCAGCGGTCCGGCGCGAGTTCGTCGACCTGCGCAGAGGGATGGGTCGCGACGCGGACGAGCACGTCACGCAAGTACTCGAAGGGATCGACGCCGACCCGGCGACAGCTCTCGATCAGCGAGTAGACCGTCGCCGCCGCTCGGCCGCCGCGCTCGTCCTCGAAGAGCGCGGGAACCGGCCGCCTGAGGCCGATCAGATAGTATCCACCATCGGTGGCGGGGTCGGTGCCGTGCTCTCGCGCGAATACCGCGTGTCGCGCGCGATCGTGGTGCCCGCAAACAGCCAATTCTTGCGGCCGACTGCCACCGGCCGAATCGCCCGCTCGCACGAGTTGTTGTGGATCGGCACGCGACCGTCTTCGAGGAAGGCGTTCAGTGCCTCCCACTGATTCTCGATGTAGACGAGCGCCTCGTATAGCGCCGACTGTTGGCTGAGCTCGGCCTGCCACCCGCGCAGCGCATGCACGCGCTCGCGCAAGCGCTCGAGTACGGGCCGACTCTGCATCTGGCGCGCCGCCTTCACGCCGTCCGCGTCGAGGTTCTGCTCCGCGGCCTGCACCTCGATGCGAAACAGAGTGCGGACCAGCGCGAGGAGCTCCGCCGCTCCTGCCGGTGACTCCTTCAGCGCTTCACGGCACTTGCGCAGTGCGTGCGCCCAGCAGCCGGCCTCGATGATGCCCGGCCGCTTCTTCGCGATCGTCCCGTACCCGCTGTAGCCGTCGCCGACGAGGTAGCCCGAGATCTGTGGCCCCAAGTAGTCCAGCACGTGCTCGTGGCCGCGATCGAGCGCGAAGTCGAAGACGACGCACGGCTCGAGCGCGCCGATGACGTCGACGGCGACTAGGCGGGTACTGCCGGTGAGCGCAACCGAATCCGCAGCCGCGAGACGCCGGCGCCAGAGGTAGAGAGTGCAGGCCGAGACGCCATGCAGCGCAGCGAAGTGCTGCATCGTGAGACCGCTCGCGGCTTGGGCGGCGAGGAGGAGTGATCGGCCAGGCTCCTTCCGGACGTGGGGTGCGGGGCCATGCCCACACGCTGGCCGGAACTCAGGGGTGTGCGCTACGGCGAGCTGACTAGGTACGACTCCGCGATCGCCCGCCCTCGCCGTGCTGTAGAAAGGACGCGGGCTCCCCCTGAGGAGAGCCCGCGTGCGCCGGACCCGGAACTGCTGCAGCGTCCAAGGTGTCGATGGGCCGGGTGGAGCCGCTCGGGCTCCCAGGCGGACGCGCCGCCGCCGTCGCACACCCCGTGTCGGTTCGCGCGCTGCGAACTCCGTAGGACAGCGAAACTCCTTCTCGCCGAGCTCCGTTCAGCGCGGCGCTTTCGTCGTCGAGAGCGGTTCGGGCAGCGGCACCTCGTTCGGCCAGCGGTCGAGGATCCCGTCCTCGGCCACGAGCCGCGTCAGCTCGGCGCGGTCCTTCGTCACGCCATTCGTGATGACCTCGCAGCCCGTCTCGGTCACGACGACGACGTCCTCGATGCGCACGCCGATGCCGGTCGCTTCTTCGTACACGCCCGGCTCGATCGTGAACACGACGCCGGGCACGAACGGCTTCGCGTTCTCGCCCACGTCGTGGACTTCCATGCCGACGTAGTGACACGTGCCGTGCGGGAGCATCTTCAGCATCCCGCGTTCGCTCAGCACGCGGCGACAAGCCTTCTCGACGTCGGCCATCGTCTTGCCCGGACGCGTCTCGGCGATCCCGGCGGCTTGCGACGCGAGCACCGCGTCGTAGATCTCGGCCATGCGCGGCGTGAACTTGCCGTCCACCGGCCACGAGCGCGTGATGTCCGACACGTAGTGATCGAACTCGGGCGCGTAGTCGATCAGCACCATCTCGCCCGCGCGCAGCTCGCGACCGACCTGGCTGTAGTGCAGGATCAGCGCGTTCGGCCCGCAGCCGACGATGCCGTGGTACGCGGGGCCCGCGGCGCCTTCCGCGCGGTGCACGAAGCCCATGACGGCGTCGAGGTGGCGCTCGGTCAGGCCCACGCGCGTCGAACGGATCGCCTCGGCCATCGAGCGCGCTCCGACATCCGCGGCGCGGCGCAGCGCGGCCAACTCCTCGGGCGTCTTCACGCGACGCATCTCGGCCAGCACCGGCGCGCAGTCGCGCACTTCGACGCCGAACTTCTCCTCGAGCCGATCCTGCAGCGCGTTCTCGCGGTTCGTCCGTCCGTCGAGCGGATCGCGCTCGATCGCGCGGTCGTACGGGCCGGCCAGGTCGTGACAGCCGGACAGCGTGATCCACGGATCCTTGCTGATCCACACGACCTTCGCGACGGCCGCGCGGTCCTTGAGCAGTCCGATCAGCTCGGATCCCGGCCGCACCTCGCGGAATCCGGTGACTTCGCGGATCCACGCGTCCTCGCTGTCCCACTGCTCGCCGTCCCACCGCTCCTTCATCGCGTTGGGCTTCGGCAGGAACAGGATCTCGTCGCCCGTCGCCAGATCGAGCAAGAGCGTCGCGTTCGGGCTCTCGACGCCGGTCAGGTACCAGAATGTCTTGTCCTGTTGAAAGCGCACGTAGTCGCGTTGCGAAGGCAAACCGCGCACGAGCACGAGCCCGTTCGGCGTCGTCTTCCTCAACTCGGCCGCGAGCTTCGCGCGGCGACCGCCGTGGAACTCCGCGCCGATCCCGCAGCGCCGCGCGTGTTCCTGTCCGGCCACGGGCTCTCCCGCTTTCGCCACCACGGCTTCCCCGGCAGGCGCGTGCGCGAAGTGCGGGGCCGGCGCGAACGCAGCGACGGGCAGAGCAGCGAAGGAGAGGACGAGAACGATCGTCGACATGGAAGTGAGGATAGTCGTCCCCACCCCGTTTCGGGGAAGCGAGTTCAGGACCCGCGCACGAACGCCACGCTTTTTCCGACCTGGAACCCGCCGAGTCGCCCCTTGCTCATTCGCCCGAAGTCGGTGACGCTCGGGTTGGTGACGACCCTGCGCCTCGCGCTGTTCGACCTCGATCGGACGCTTCTCGATGGAGACAGCGACCTCTTGTGGAGCGAGATCCTCGGAGCGCGCGGCGTGCTCGATCTCGAGCGTGTGCGCGCCTTCCACCGCGAGTACCACGCGGGCACGCTCGACATCGACGCGTTCCTGGAGTTCCAACTGGCGCCGCTCGTGCGCGAGGAGCGATCCGCGCTGCTCGGCTGGCGCGAGGAATGGCTCCGTACGTGCATTCGCCCGCGGATCTCGCGCTCGGCACGCGAGCTCGTGAGCGATCACCTCGCGCGCGGTCACGAGGTCGCGCTGATCACCGCGACGAACGCTTGGTTGACCGCGCCGATCGCGCGCGACCTCGGTATCGCGAACTTGATCGCGACCGAACCGGAGAAACTCGAGGACCGGTTCACCGGCCGCGTCGCGGGCGTGCCCTGCTTTCGCGCGGGCAAGATCACGCGCCTCGTCGAGTGGCTCGGCGCGCGTGGCCTCGACTGGGGCGACGTGACCGAAAGCTGGTTCTACAGCGACTCGCACAACGACCTGCCGCTGCTGGAAAAGGTCGCGAATCCCGTCGCAGTGAACGCCGATCCACGCCTGCGCGCGCACGCGGCGGCGCGCGGATGGCCGGTCGTCGAGCTGCGCGCGGAAAGCTCGCCCCCCCGGCTGCAGGCCTGAACTCTGCCGCCACGGCCCGAGTGGGTGCCGTCGCCTACGATTCCGTGGAGCATTCTCGGGCTACGCGCCGCGGGAGGTCTCCGCCCGCGTCGAGTCGAAACGGCTCCGAGGACATCACCCGCGTCGGTCGAACACGCGCTCCAGCTTCGTCAGCATCGCCGTCTCGGCCGACGAAATCTTGCCGATGCCGAGGACCCCGCCGCTGGCCTGCGCGACCGAACGCGCGCGATCGATCATCTTCGTGCGCAGCGCCGCGATCTCGCCGGCGTTCAGTTGCGCGCACAGGCCGCCCACGAGCTCCGTCCAGGCCGCGAAAAATCGCGGTTCGGGCCGCGCTTCGAGCCACGTCTCGAGCAGCGCGTACTCGGTCGTCCCGGGCGTGAAGCCCTTGGACTTCGCGTGCGTGATCAACGCCTCGCGTTCCTTCGCGTCGATCGTCCCGTCCGCCCAGGCGACCTCGACGAAGGGCAGCACGGACAGCGCGGCCGCCGTCTCTCCGCCGATCTTCAGCGACATCAGCTTGTCCAGCACCGCCTCGTCCGTGATGCCCGTCGCCTTGCCGAGCATCTCGCGCGTGGTCTGCGCGTTCTTCAGCCCGCGCAGCTTCTCCAGGAGCTTCGCGTCCTCGCGACGGAAGAATTCCTCCTCCATGCTGTGGCCGCGTTCGCTGAGGGAGTCAGGGTTCTGGGATGACATCGGTGTTCTCTCGCGGGGCGTGTCGAAGCTCGTTGGCGGGGAGGTCGCCCGAGGAGGCTACACGGCACGCGACCGCTCGGCCAGACGTCCATGCGGTCGAGCGCGAGCGCGCGGCCGGATCCGCCGTCCTCCGCGTTAGATTCGTGCCCGTATGCGACTCGTCCGACACTCGCTCGATCCCGTGGTTCCACCGCGGCGTAGCCACACCCGCGGGCTCTTCGACGCCGGTGCTCAGCGCGTGATACTTCGCGCGCGGTGTGGCGCGAGCGCGCACGTGCCCGCTCGACCGCGGTCGCGCGCTGGCGATCGCGCGCGCAGCGGAGCGAGCACGGACCCCGGGCTGCGGTCGCGCGGATGACATCCGCTCACCCGTCCCGGGTCGCAGCGGCTCGATCGACGCCGGCGAGCGACGCCGAGCCGGCGCGCAAGGCTGCGTGGGAGATCTGGCTCCCCGTCCTCTTCGCGCTCACGTTGACCGTGCCCGGCCTCGGACAGGGTTCGCTCGTGACCGACGAGGCGCTCTACGCCGCGCTGGCGCGCGAGGCACTCGAGCGTTGGCCGGCACTCGATCTCACGCTGCTCGGAGCCCCGTACGGAAACAAACCTCCCGCGGGCTTCTGGGCGATGGCGCTCTCCATCGCGACGTTCGGCGACGGAGCCTTCGCGGCACGGTTGCCGAGCGCGCTGGCGGGCGCGGCTTGTTGCGGGCTCGTCGCATCGCTCGCGTTGCGCGCGTTCGGCCGCGGCGCGGGATTCGTCGCCGGCCTCGGTCTCGCGCTGACCTTGGACTGGGTGCGGCTCGCGAGCCAGGCCGGGCTCGACGCCATGACGCTCGCGCTCGGACTGCTCGGCGTGCGCTTGTGCGTCGCGGCGCGCGATCACGAGCGCGCGCGACGACTGACATTCGCCTTCGCGGCGGGCGCGGCCTTCGGCCTCTCGGCCATGATCAAGGGACCGCTCACGATCACACCGCTCCTCGTGGGCCTCGTGCTGTTGCGCGATCCGCGCGCCGTCGGCGCCGCGCTCGTCACCATGCTCGTCGTCGGCGGGTGGTGGCCTCTCTCGATGCACTACTCCGCGCACGGCGCGGTGTGGCGCGAGCTCGTCGCGCGCGAGGTCGCGCACCACGCGCAACTCGACGGCGGAAGGAACCTCTCCGCACTCGCTCGCGCCGCACTGATCCACGGCGCGCCGTCTTCCGTCGCGGCGCTGGGCGGTTTCTACTGGATGTACCGACGATTCCAGCGCGCAGCGTGGATCGCCTTCCTGTGGATCGCGATCGCCATCGTGGGCGCCGTGCTGCCGAGCCCCACCTACTCGCGCTATGCACTGCCGCTCTTCCCGGCCTTCGCTTTCGTCGCCGGCGGAGCGTTCCGCGCGTGGCTCGCCGACAAGCCGACGCTCCTCGAATCGACCTTGCGCGTCGCGCGACGGATCGTCGTGGGCGCGGGGATCGTCGCCATCGCGCTGCCGATCGTCTTCGGTGTGCGTTTGCACCGCGATCAGGCCGCGATCTTCGCGCTCCATCGCGACGAGCTCGCGGCCGCGTTCCCGGTCGGCTCGCGCGTGCCGATCGTCGGGGATGCGAACTCCGCTGAATCGGGCACGATCGCGCTCCACATGCGGCGCCAGGCCGTTCATCTGCGGGTCGAGGAGATCGGACCTGGCAAGCCGGAGTTCGTGCTCGCCCTCGGACCGCTCGCGCGCGGAGCGCTGATCGAGCGCGGGTACGCCATCGAAGCGGCCCTGGGTCGCTGGGCCTTCCTGAGACGCGACGGTTCGAAGCCGCTCGCGGCGCCGGCGGACTCCGAGGGCGAGCAGCCGCCCAGCGACGGACGGCGCTGAGCGCGCGCCGAAGCGCGACACGCGCGTAGCGAGCGTGACCGTCCGCGATCGGGCCCCATGAGGACCTGGTCGTGACGTTGACCACCGTTCGTAGCCCGATGCTGCGCGCCGGATGCGAGCCCGCGTCGGGCATCTACGACCGACTGCCACGGCGGAGTTCCTGGCTACTCGTGCTCGATACTGGGCGCGGGCTGCTCGAACGGGATCCCCGGGCATGGGTGCGCGCACCCCGCGAACGCGAGCGGCGCGATGCTCTGCGCGACCGGCAGCCCGGCGGTCCTCTCGAATTCCGTGCGCCTCCTCGCCACGGGATTGCGGTCGCTCGCTGCGGTCCTCTTCATCAGTCGGCCGGCGCGAGCACGTCGCCCCTCGCGTTCAGCGACGGCTTCCGCCGTCGGATCCCTGGGCGCCTGCACTCGTCGGTGGGGCATGAGATGTGCTAGATCCGGGCGCATGACCCTGGCCGTCGGATACGTACTGGGGCTGGTCCTCGTCGCGGTCGTGCTGTTCGCCATCGATGCGCTGCGCATCGACGTGGCCGCGATCCTGCTCCTGCTCGCGCTCGTCGTACCGGGGATACTCACTCCTGAACGCGCCCTAGCGGGTTTTGGGAGCGACACGATCCTGACCCTCGCGGGGCTCTTCGTGCTGACGGAGGGGGTCAAACGTACCGGTCTCGTCGAGCGTATCGGTCTGAGGCTCGCGGGCTTCGGCGGCACGAACCCGCGCGGTTTCTTCCGTTTGCTGATCCTGGCCGGGACGTCCATCAGCGCGTTCCTGTCGAACACGGTCACGGCCGCCGTGCTCGTGCCGCTCGCGATCGGCGGAGCGCGACGCACGAACACGCCGGCGTCGAAGGTGCTGATGCCGCTGGCATTCGCCACGATCCTGTCCGGCGGGATCACCCTGATCTCGACTTCGACCAACCTCGTCGTGTCGGGTGCCTTGCCATCCTTCGGTCTCGCGCCGATCCGCTTCTTCGAGCTGGCGCCGGTCGGGCTCGTGACGACCGCTGTCGGACTGCTGTACCTGTGGTTCATCGCGCCCCGGCTCGTGCCCAACCGCGGCGGCGGCGTGGGCACGACCGAGGACGCGCGCCGCCGTTTCGCGGCCGAAATCGTGCTGACACCGAGCTCGAAACTCATCGGCCGGACCTTGGCCAACCTGCAGCTCTCGGATGCGCTCGAGGTCGCGGTCGTGGGCATTCGGCGCGGCTCCCGTCGCTTGCTGCGCCCACGCGCCGGCGAGCGATTGCAGTCCGGCGACGAGCTCGTCATCGAGGGAGAAGCGTCGCAGATCCTCGGCGTGAAGGATTACGAAGGCCTGGATCTGAAGCCCGACGAGCGCCCCGAATCCGACAGCACCACGGCCGATGTGCAGATGGTCGAGGCCATGGTGCTCCCGGATTCGGTCATGACCGATCGGACGTTGCGCGAGCTGAGATTCCAGGAGCGATCGGGGTTCACCGTCCTCGGGATCCACTCGGCGAACGAAGCGCGGAACATCGCCAACCTGTCGCGATGGCGCTTCCAGCCCGGAGACGTGCTCTTGCTGCAAGGACCCACCGACCGCCTCGATCGCGTCGGCGAGGATCGCGGCCTGCTCCTCTTGGAGGACCGCTCGAGCCACCACCCGCGCAGCCGCAAGGCCCCGATCGCAGCGACGATCTTCGCGATCGCGATCGTGCTGGCGGCGACTGGAGTACTCGCGCTCCCGGTCGCTTTCCTCGCCGGATCGCTTGCGCTGGTCCTCACGGGCTGCTTGCGACCCGACGAGGTCTACGCCGCGATCGACTGGCGCATCCTCGTGTTGATCGCGTCGATGCTGGCCTTCGGCGCGGCGATGCAGGACAGCGGCGCGGCGCGGTGGCTGGCCGATCTCGTCGTGCTTCACGTGAGCGATCACGGTCCGCACGCGGTCCTCGCGGCTTTCGCGGTCCTGACTGCGCTGTTGACGCAACCGATGTCGAACCAAGCCGCGGCCTTGATCGTGCTGCCGGTCGCGATCGCATCCGCACAGTCACTCGGGCTCGATCCCCGTCCGTTCGTGATCGCGGTCACGCTTTCGGCGTCGTGCTCGTTCCTGACGCCGCTCGAGCCAGCCTGCGTGCTCGTGTGGGGACCGGGACGCTATCGGTTCTTCGACTTCGTGCGCGTGGGCGGGCCGCTCACGGCCGTTTGCCTCTTGCTGACGATCTTTCTCGTCCCCATTTTCTGGCCGCTCCAACCGGCGGGTTGACCGGCCGCGCTCGGGCATTCGACGCGCTACATCGACACCGCGTATTCGTCTCCGCCGATCGGATAGCGCGGACCGCCGGGCCCGCCGAGCGTCTTCTTCCACGGATCGGGGCGCGCGATCGGGCGCACGATCTCGCGGCTCACTTGTACCGCGGCGTGGTAGCGCGCGCCGCGCAGGATCACACGCCACACGAGCGCCGCGATCACCGTCGCGCACAAGACTGCCGTCGCCCACGGCCGGCCCTCGCGCACGATGTCGCCCTCGACCGACCGTGCGAAGAAGCCGAGTCCCGTGACCAGGAAGAGCTCGAGCAGGAACAACACGAGGTGCGGTCGCAGCGTGCGGATCGGATGCCGCGCGATCGTCCAAGCGGTCGTCAACCCGGCCCACAGCGCCGAGTGCGTGTCGTGCAGCGCGAGCCGCGTCCGCGTGTAGTCGCCCCACGTCAGGACGAGGCACACGAGCAACGCGTGCAGCGCATCGCGCACGAAACCCAGCGTGACCACGGTCTGCTCGGAGCCCAGCGTCTCGAGCTTCTCGAAATCGGAAGGCGGGACGTCCAGGCCGAGCTGGAGCACCAGGACGTTCCAGGGCTTGCCGTACAGGAGCCAGCCGCACAGCGCGAGCACGACAAGGGTCAGGAGCAAGAGCCGCGCGAAGCGCCAGAACCAGCGCGCGCCGCCGTAGAAGAAGCGCCGCACGCTCTCGCCGTGCGTGCGCTCGAGGAAGGCTTGCAGCCAGCCGCCCGCGCAGAAACATCCGGCAAGCATCGCGATCAGTGCCAACGCCGCGCCCATCTGTCCCGTCGCGTCGCCGAGGGCGTCGAGGCCCGCGCGGTGGTCGAATCGGAAGTTCGCGCCCAGGTTCGAGAGCTGCGATCCGGGCGCGTAGTTGTGCGCCGTCGCGCCGCTCATCCAGCTGAAGTAGGCCAGCGCCGGAGCCAAGGCCAGCATCACCTCGAAGAGCAGGATCGTGAGCCAAATCGCCGGTCGTCCGAGCGCCGCGCGCAATGCGTCGAGCGACACCACGCGCCCGTCGGCGTGATTCGCGTCCGCCGCGATACGTGCCGGGTCAGCCACCGAGACCACCCCACGCGTGCAGGCCGTGCAGGTACTGCGCGAACACGCGCTCGGACCAGCGCAGAGGCGCGGACACGTCCACCGCGTCGTGCCACTCGTTGTCCGAGAGATCCAGGTCGAACGGATAGCGACGGTCGGGGTCGATCTTCGCCGAGACGAGCTTGCGCTGCGTCGGCTCGCGACCTTCGAGCGGCTTCCACCACGTCGAATGCGCTTGGTCCTCGCGCGCCCACACGAAGCGCTCGCTCGCACCGTCGTCCCAGTTCAGCTCGAGCGTCAGCGGCAGACGGAGCTCTCCGCGACGGCGAACCACGACCTGCGTGCGCCAGCCTTGCGGCGCCTCTCGCGCCGTCTC
>Ga0105044_10005273_pt1 | contig 17807 bp, 11 predicted proteins | sample MAT01_FD_78092 | JGI IMG/M metagenome (GOLD analysis project Ga0105044, IMG submission 78092) | Freshwater microbial communities from Lake Fryxell liftoff mats and glacier meltwater in Antarctica - MAT-01 | ecosystem: Environmental > Aquatic > Freshwater > Ice > Liftoff microbial mat | place...
CCCCTACCATGCGCGGCGGGGAACTCCTCCCCGCCCTAAGTTTCTAAGGACAACCAATGCAGTTGTACTGCGTCAGAAGTAAGGCCCACCGCGAGGCGCTCGATCCTACGCCGATCTATCTCAGCAACGGGCGTCCCGCAACACAAGGCATCTGTTCCGTCTGTGGCACAAAAATGACGCGGATTGGTGTGACGCCAGAACATGAGGGTCTGCCCAAGCCAGAAATTACGGCCACATCTGCGGCAGATCGCCCCACCAAAAGCAAAGCAACCGCCGCCAAAAAAACCGCGGCCAAGAAGACCAGCGCGAAAAAGGCTCCGGCCAAGAAGAGCGCGGCCAAGAAAACCGCCGCTAAAAAAAGCCCTAAAAAAGACGCGGCGGCCAAGCGCGGTAAGACAACCCAACTCGTCATCGTTGAGTCGCCGTCAAAAGCCCGCAGCGTGGGCAGCTTCCTCAAGGGCTATACCGTCATCGCCAGCAAAGGCCATGTGCGGGATTTGCTCTCATCGCAGTTGTCCGTCGATGTCGAGAATGATTTTGAGCCGAAATATCGCGTGCTGAACAAAAAACGCGATACCGTGAAAGAGATCAAAGAGGCTGTTCAGTCGGCCAATGTGATCTATCTGGCGACAGATCCTGATCGTGAAGGCGAAGCGATTGCATGGCATCTCATGGCTGCCGCCGATATCCCGCCAGGGCAGGCCAAGCGTGTGGTCTTCCATGAAATCACCGAGAGCGCGGTTCAGCACGCCTTCGACAATCCGCGTGATATTGATATGTCGCTGGTGAATGCACAGCAGGCCCGCCGCATTCTGGATCGTCTTGTCGGCTATGGCATTAGCCCGCTGCTGTGGGATCGTGTCCGTAGTCGTCTGTCCGCCGGGCGCGTGCAGAGCGTGGCGCTGCGGATGGTCGTGGAGCGTGAGCGCGACATTGAGCAGTTCGTCAGCCAGGAATACTGGACGATTGATGCCGATGTCCGCGCCCTCAATAACAGCGATATGTTCACGGCGCGTCTCGTCAAGTACAAAGGCGAAGAGCCAGGGCTTGAGAGTCAGGCTGTCGTCCAGCCGCATCTTGACGCTCTGGAAAAGAGCCTTTATCGCGTGGACAGCCTCAAGCGCAGTACCCGCACACGCCGCCCCGCGCCGCCCTTCACCACCAGCACGCTCCAGCAGGAGGCGTCCCGACGCCTGGGCTTCAACGCCTCGCGCACGATGTCGGCGGCACAGCGCTTGTATGAGGGCATCGATCTGGGCGAGGGCAAACTCGGCGGTTTGATTACGTACATGCGAACAGACAGCCTGAACGTCTCGCAGGAGGCGCAGCGCGAAACCCGCGATTATGTCATCAGCACGTACAGCGCGGCGCATGTGCCGGAGACGCCGCCCATCTACAAGACCAAAGCCAAAGGCGCTCAGGAGGCTCATGAAGCCGTGCGCCCCACCGTCGTAAGTCGCGTGCCAAACGCCACTCTCAAGGCTCTCCTCGACAAGGTGGGGACGGATATCTACAAGCTGTATAAGCTGATCTGGGAGCGCTTTGTCGCCAGCCAGATGTCCAACGCCATCTACAACACCCTGCGTGTTGAGGTGCGTGCGGGCCTGACCGAGAAAGACATGCCGTATCTCTTCCGTGCGACGGGCAGTGTGATTCAATTCGCGGGCTTCCTGGCGCTGTACGAAGAGACAAAAGATGAAGATGCGCCTTCCAGCACCGAGGAAGGGCGCATTGCCATGAATCTTGATGTCAAAGAGAATGATCCGCTCAATCTGCTTAAACTCGATCCGCAGCAGCACTTCACGCAGCCGCCGCCGCGCTATACCGAAGCGACCCTCGTGAAGGCGCTGGAAGAATATGGCATTGGCCGCCCCAGCACCTACGCGCCGACGGTGGGGGTGATCCAGGATCGTGATTACGTCGAAAAACGTGAGCGCCGCCTTGTCCCGACGGAGATTGGCAAGCTGGTGAGTGATTTGCTGGTCGAATACTTCCCACAGGAGATCGATTTTCAGTTCACCGCGCATATGGAAGAAGAGCTGGATGATATCGCGGAGGGTGGCGACGATTGGAAGGCTATGCTGCGCGAGTTCTATCAGCCGTTTGAGCAGCGCCTGAATTATGCCCGCGAAACTATGCCTCAGCACAAGCGCGATGAGCAGGTCGGGCGCGACTGCCCCAAATGCGGCAATCCGCTGGTCGTCAAGTATGGGCGCTTTGGCAAGTTCATTGGCTGCTCCAATCATCCTGAATGTACGCACACCGAAGCCTATGTCGAAACGACGGGCATTACCTGTGCGCTGTGCGGTGAGACGCATGGGGGAGAGCTGGTGGTGCGCCGCACCAAGAGCGGGCGTCCGTTCTATGGCTGCTCCCGCTATCCCGCCTGCGAATACTCGACGTGGACGCTGCCCAAGCGGGCTGATGATGATGACGAGGCCGAAATCGTGGGAGCTGATCCCGCCGCCGGGCAGGATTAAATACTCGCCCCTCACCTCTTATCCTCTCCCACAAGTGGCGAGGAGGTGCAAAACACGACATAAAAGCCCCTCTACCCTTGTGGGAGAGGGGTTGGGGAGAGGATTGAAAGCAAATTCCTACCACGCTCACACCCTATCAATGACCTTTTGCCTATCGGTTCCCGGCGATCCTTTTTGCGCCCTGCTGCGATCTTCGTTATCGGAAAAATGCCGTAAGACCCCTGGCTTTAGACATGGAGATAGAAGCGTAAAACTTGACTTCTGAGGCCCGATTGGTTAACCTGTGCCAGCACCTTAACAGGATTGAGAGCAGTTGTGCGGTAAAGTCTTTTCGCACGTAAAATCAGGGAAGCGAGACAAAGTGTGTCTTGGCGGAAGACGGCATAAAGGCCCGCCGCCTATAAGACCAACCAACAAATTGGGCGGGACGCGCCCGTGTCGCATAACGTAGGGCGCAGTCAGGCCCGTGCGTGCGGCAGAAGCCTCTGCGTTTAGGCGTGGGGAGCGCTCACACTCCTCTAAAGCCAACACACGCGCCCGCTGTTGCCGCGCGGCTTGTTATGGATACAATAAAACTGATTGCGAATTATTCCTAACGAAAGGCATCACGCGGATGAGTCTACAGGGCCAAGCGCCGACGGGTCAACCAGCCTCTCCACCCGCCGGGAAACCCCCTGCCCGTCGCAACCCGATCCTGAGCTATATTGAGGACTCGTACAACGGGCTGTACAAAATCGTCCTCGAACCGAGTATGCCCACCAAACAAACGGTGATCCTGCTCATCGTCGGCCTCATCATTGGCCTGATCTGGGGATGGGCAATTAAGCCTGTTCAGTTCTACGATGCCACCCCCAACCAAATGAGCCAGATCGCGCAGGATGCATGGATCAAGTCCGTCGCTGTCGCCCATGATACGCAGACATTCTATCCGGATGAACGCGCCAAGCCGCTTCTGCTGGCTGTGCCTGATCCCGCCTCTGCCGTCAATCGGATGCTGCAAGACCCGAATATTGATGCGGCGGATGCCTCGGCCTTACAATCGCTCAAGCCGCTCACCGATACGATTGTGGCCTCGGATACGCCCGAACCTGTCAAACCGCGTGGCATCGTTGATGATTTGATCAGCCTGCTCCTTCCGATCATTATCATTGTTGTCGCCACGCCGATTCTGGTGGTCGTATGGCGCTTGCTGATCTATGACAATCTGATTGCGCCGATTATTCAGCGCATTCACGAGGCGCGGAATCCCCAGGATCGTGCCAAGCGACTTGCCTCAGCCGCAGATCGCCAGCGTATAAAAGAGCAGCAAGACGCGGGCAAAAAACTCAGAGAACAAGAAGAAAAAGACCGTCTAGTAGCAGTATCCGAAGGGCGCGGTGATGCTTTTGGTGCTCCTGTGATGCAGGCCCTCTACATCTACAGCAAAGGCCGTAGCTTCGATGAATCGAGCGAGATTGAGCTGAAAACAGGTGAATTCCTGGGCCAGTGTGGGGCCGTCATCGCGGAAGCAGTTGATCCCGATCCGACAGCAGTTGAGGTCTGGTTGTTCGATATGTTCGATCAGGTCAATCTCAAGAAAGTCCTCATCACAGAAACCGCTTATGGCAACCCGTCCATTCGTGCGGCTGTGGAAGACTCAGTTGAGAATCCTAACGAAGATATCATTGTCGCCAAGCCGGGGACTGTCGTAACATTGGAGACACAGAAACTGCGTCTTCAGGCCAAGCTGCCTGCTGTCACGGTAGCCCAGGATGGGCGTTTCGAAAACTTCAATATGCAGATGCAAGCCTGGGATAAATCGAAAATGGGCGCAGGCGTGTCTGCACCCGCCCCTGTCGCAGTGGCTCCGCTGACATTTGATGCGCCGCCCGCCCCGCGCCCGATGGCTCCACTGCCGCCTGCGCCTCTTCCGGCTCGTCCGATGAGCGATTACAACGATCTCCAATTTGATCCACCGCCTGCTGCGCCGCTGCGCCCATCTGCACCCGCGCCGCTGCCGCCCGCCCAGAGCCGCCCGTTGAGCGATTACGACGATCTCCAGTTTGATCCGCCGCCTGCTGCGCCGCTGCGCCCATCTGCACCCGCGCCGCTGCCGCCCGCCCAGAGCCGCCCGTTGAGCGATTACGACAACATGCAGTTTGATCCGCCGCCCATGCCGCGCCAAGCGCCTGTGCAGCCGCTGCATCCGTCCGCGCCGCCGCCCGCTGCGCCCGGCTTTGGCGATGAGGATGATCCCTTCGGCAATACGGGTGACTTTACGCCGCTCGGCAGTGGTCGTTAAATCAAACAGATAAAAACGCAAAATCGGGCTGAGAAGGCCCGATTTTTGTGTTTCACCCTCACCCCAACCCCTCTCCCGCTGTGCGGGAGAGGGGCTTTTTTGCACCTACTCGCCCCTTGTGGGAGAGGATAAGAGGTGAGGGGTTAACTCGTTCAATTGCTACTCAATCTTCACGATCTGGAAGGTCATTGTGCCACCGGGCGTCTCAACCTTAACCTTGTCTTTCTTGCGACGACCTAACAGCGCGGCCCCAATCGGGCTTTTTTGTGAGATACGACCCACCATCGGGTTCGCTTCCGCCGGGCCAACGATGGTATAGCGCTCATCTTCTTTGGTCTCAAGATCGCGGATTGTGACGGTGGAGCCGATTCGCACATCTTCGCTGGAGCCATCATTCTCAATGACGACGGCTGTCCGCAGAATGGCTTCCAGGCGCTTAATCTCGCCTTGCATCAAGCCCATCTTCTCTTTGGTGTCGTGGTAATCGGCGTTTTCTTTCAGGTCGCCCATTTCAACGGCTTCCTTCAGACGACGCCCCAATTCAGGAAAGCGAATATCGCGCATCTCCTGAAGTTCCTTCTCCAAATCAGCCTTGCCGTCAGCCGTAAGATAATTGATTTCCTCAGCCATGTGTCATGTCCTTCTGTTCTATCGGCATCGGTGATGACTCACGATGCATTGCTATTAATGATTGGATATTTTGTTGGTGCAGTCGATGGGCCGCCCCATTGAGCAGGGTGGCCTGCTTGCCACAGCTCTCCAGCGAGATATTCGCCAGACGCCGCTCAACCTGATGCCCTGGTGCGGCCAGCGCCTGACGTACCGCATCCTGCACGCGCTCCAGATACTTGAGATCACTCATCAGCTTGGCCTCGATTTCGCCGCGCAAAATGACTTCGCCGTGTCCCTGCACAATCGCCTCCGCATTGACCGTCCGCAGATCGGTCAGAGTGGCCTGCAAATCTGTCGCTGACCCATCGACAAAATGGGGCAGGGGCATGACCGCGTCCGCCGCGAAGAGAATCTGTTCCTGCTCCACCAGACATACAATCGAGTCAACGCTGTGACCAGGAGCCGCCCACAGATGCAGTGTGTGATGTCCGAGGCTAAACGTCAGCCGATCTGTGAAGGTCATGCCCGGCAGCACCACGCGCAGATCGCCCAATTCAGGCGATGTGGCCTGCATACGGGCGAGGCTGTCACGTCCGCGTGTGTCCAGCAGAGAACGACACAGCGCATGGCCGATGACCACCGCTCCCGGAAAGAGGTATGTCCCCAGGGTATGATCGGCGTGATGATGCGTATTGATCACATATTGAACGGGTGTGTGCAAGCGATCTTCGGCAAAACGGCGAATTTGCAGCGTTTCTTCGGGATACAGCAGGGTATCAATGAGCACCGCGCCCGCTGACGTCACAATGAGACCTGCTGTTACCTGAACATACAGATCGCTGGTGAAGACATAAATTGTATCTGTCACCCGTTCACGCTGCATGAAAGGCCCAAATCCCGTTCGACTTAACCAAGTTAATGGTTTGAGTATAGTAATCGTGGAAGCAAAAAGCAAGCACGCTCTAGGCCGCACATAAAGACTCGCTGAGTCTTATGCGCCTCACATTGTCCTCCTAAGCTGCCCGCCCTATACTCAATATTAAGCAAGGATTGGAAGAATGCAGCATTCTTTATGATGGGAGATACTTCTTATGCAACGACCTCGTTCTACGCGCCGCCTTCTCAGTGCGGTAATGATGCTCTGGTTCCTGGGGACAGTCATTGTGCTTGGCCTTCAAGCGCAAAGTCAGCCCCTGTTTCGCATTGGTATTCTCGATCAGGCCAACGGCCCGCTGCTGCGCGGCGCGAAGCTCGCCGTTGATCAGATTAACTCATTGGGCGGCGTCACAGGCGCGGATGGCACGCAGTTTGCCCTTGAACTGGTGTCTCAGTCGCCTGATCGCATGAAAACTGCCGTTGCCAACATCAATCAAGCCAGCGTGATCGCTGTTATCGGGCCTCAATCATCCACGCTCGTACAAAACAATCTCCAACTGCTGCTCTCGCTCCAGGTTCCCGTCCTCACTCCGGCAACGGATGACACGCTAACGTTGCTGGACACGAGTGATCGCATCATCCGTATCCGTGCCTCAGAAGGGCGCATCGGTGAAGCGCTGGCCGATTACATCGTGCGCGATGTGCAGATCACAAATATTGCCACCGTCCAGCTTGATCTTGAGAGCACAGTGGGCGTGGTGGGCTTCACCAATGCGCTGGCCCGTCTGGGTGTGGGCGCTCCTAAAGGCTTCATCCTGGAATCAGGCACGCAGTTAAGCGACTTTGCAGGCGAAATCAATACGGCCAGGCCGGATGTTGTCGTGGTCTATGGCCCGCCGGATGCCGCTGCTGAGGTCTACAACCAACTGCGGGCGGTAGGATGGACGGGTATCTTGGCCTATAACAACGCCTGGGACCCTGTCTTCCTGAATGCTGTCCCCGCAGTACAGCGCGGCGGCATTCTCGGCGCAACCACCTTCTCATACGGCTCGCTCATCGCCCGCAGCGAACGCTTCACGCTCGATTTCCTGCGTGAATATGGCGCAGCCCCCACGCCGATTGAAGCCGCCGCCTATGATGGTATCTATATGATTGCCCAGGCCATCGGCAGCCCCGGCCAGCTCAAGACCAATCTGCTGCAAATCAGCGGCCTCGCCGGAGCACAGGGCTTGTTTACGTCCGCCATGCTCACAGGTGGCGAGACGATTGAAAGCGTCTATGTCTACGAGACGACAACAGACGGCGGACAACAAGCGCTGGCCCAATATGTCGCGGGCGTGCGCCAGGATCAAAGTGTGATCCCTGCGCCGACAGGTGAGCCGCCCATCCTTGTGACTGCTACGCCTGCTGCCACAGCCACGCCGCAAGGGGTTGTTGTGACGATTTTGCGGAACATCCAGAATGTCCGCAGCGGCCCAGCGACATACTACGACATCATCGCCCAGGTGCGTAAAGATGAGCAGTATCAGGTCGTTGGGGCCAATGCTGATCTGACCTGGGTCGTCATCAATGTGCGTGGCACGCAAGGCTGGCTCTCGCGGGATATCCTCTCCACGTTCGGCAATCTCAACACCGTACCGCTCATCACCCCGCCCCCGACGCCGACACCGCTGCCTGCCACCGCCACATCGACGCCCGCACCGCAGGCCGATCTGGTGATTCTCTCCGTCCTGCCAACACGTCTGTTCATCGGTGTGCCGTTCAATGTGACCGTGACGATCCGCAACCAGGGCTTGCTGGATGCTGGCCCCTTCGCGGTGGCCTCGACCCTGGAACCGGGCGGCGTCTACTCCGCCGTGAACGTCCCCGGCTTGCCCGCAGGCCAGCAAACCAGTGTCAATCTGACGGGGATGCTGACAGGCCCCACCGGCCCGCAGAATATCGTCATTGTGACGGATCTGAATCAGCAGATTCCTGAAGGCGCGGCGGGTGAGGCCAACAATCTCTTCCCGTATCTGTATGTGGCTGATGCGGCGCTGCTGCCCGTCAATGGCACAGGAACGCTGACCGTCGCCAATGGCAATGTCATCTCGCTGGACAACGGCACGCCGGATATCCAGTGGCAGAATGGCGCTCTCATTCCAGTGGGGACAACCAATCTGACGCTGTTGAGCGGCTTTGGCAATTTCGATCAGGCACATCGTGATGCTGTCTCGACCTCGGCAACGCTGACCAATGCGCCGCTGACCACTGTGCCGTTTGGGGCGCTGGTGGGGGTGCAGACCGACGGCGGGCTTAAGTTCGGCATCCTGGAAATTCGTGAGGCCACATCGGGCGGCAATCTGGTCTTCCAGTTCCGCATCTATAACTAAAACCCCTCCCTGGCCCTCCCCACTGCGTGGAGAGGGAGAAAAGCCTCTCCTTGCGAAGCGGGGAGGGGTTGGGGTGGGGTAAAAACGCGACACAGGGGGCGTTCCACGATGGAATGCCCTCTGTGTTATTCATCAGGTAAGATGTTTAGTCCTTCAAGCGAATATCGACAAAGGCGGTCTCGCCAGCGCGGATTGAGACGTTGGCCTGGAAGCGCACATTGCCATTGTCGCTCACGATGACATCGTAAGTCCCGGCGGGCAAATCGCCCAATGTGAAATTCTCTTGCCACACCGCATCGCCGTTCACACGCTCCCCATAGGTATAGGTTTCTCGCGTGCGCGTGCCGATTCGCACCAGGACGAGCTGACCCCTGATCGGCAGGCCCTTCGCATTGCTGACGTAACCCGCCAATGTGCCGTAGCCCGGATAAGGCTGTATCCACAGATCAGGATTGCGCGTGCTGTGATCATCAAGGCCATTGCCGCCCACGCGCACCTCAAGATGCAGATGCGGCCCAATCGCAATGCCGCTGTCACCGACTGTGCCAATCGGATCGCCCGCTGTGATGATCTGCCCGGTCTTGACGGTAATCTTTTCCATATGGCCGTACAGCGTATACACGGGCAGGCCATCCGGCGACAGCACATCATGCTTGACGACGACAGTGTTGCCGTAGTAATCAAAGGCCGGGCCGATACGTGTGCTGCTGTCGGGGCCTGCAAACACCACTTCGCCCGCGCCCACCGCCAGGATCACTGTATTGCGTCGATTGGCATAATCGACGCCAAGATGCACCTCGCGGGAGCCGTTCTGAGAGCTGCCATAGGGATAGGTACGATCAATGTAATCGACCAGGGTATCGCTGCGTGGGAAGGGCCGCGTAAACACGTAATGATCAATACGGGGCAGCGTGGCGACAGGCGTTGGTGTCTCAGCAGGCGCTTGTGTGGCAGACGGGAGTGTTGCTGTGCTCACCTCTGTCGCAGGCACAGCTATGACCATCGAGATAACTGTTGGCGTCTCAGACGGTGTGTCTGTCGCAAGCGGGTTTTGTGCGGCTGTAGTTGTGATTTGTGTCGCTGCTGGCATCGTCTCAGACGGGCCAGCATTGATATGTACCACGCTCACGCTACTGACGGTGGGGACATCTGTCGCAGGCAGCGCCAGTGTCGGGATGGGTGTCAGGGCCTGAGCCATGACAGATGTGCTCTTAGGGGGCGGCGGGGCGGGGGTGCAGGCCGCAATCATCAGCGCCGCTACCGCGCAGATCAGGACGAGTCGTGTCATCACAGCGCCTTCAATTCATCGTCGGTGATTTCACGCCCATTGAAGCGCTCATACAAAGGCGGATTCTCCAGGCGATCTACCGCATACGTCCAGCGCTGCGGGCCTTTTTCGCGCAGTACTGAGCGGCAGGCATTGCAGCGCACCGTCCGCCGCACCGAGGGAATGCCCAGCGTGCTGCCGCGCTTCTCTTCGATACTGAGTGTGCCGCGCTCACACACCGGGCAGTCTGTCCGCACAAAGCCCTGCTCATAGCGGCGCAGTTCAGGCATGGCGCGGGCAAACGCTCCTAAATAAACCAATCCACTCGCAACGACGACGGCGGCCAGCGCCATTAAGGGAATGGCGGGGCTGCTGCTTGTGTTCGTCTCCACCAGTGGCGGCGTGACAGGGAGCAGCGTCGCGGTGGGCATGGGCGTGTTTGTCGGGAGGGTGGGCGTGGGGCTGGCCGGGGCAGCAATCACGCGACTCTCATCCGGGGTGGCGGAGGCGTCAGGCGTCGCAACCTGCGCGACAGCCTGAACCGTCGGCGTTGCAGTGGGCGGCTCCGATGTGGCTGTAGCAGCCTGCGTGGTCGCTGTTGGTATAAGCGTCTCCGTCGCTGTCGGCAGATTGAGCGTCACCGTTGGCGCGACGGTCTCCGTCGGGATAGGGGCAGACGTTGGCGTCTCTGTCGCAGGGGCCACAGTTGGCACAGGCGTATCGGAGGGGAAGGCAGCAGGCAGGGGTGTCTCAAGGGTCACGGTCACATCCGGCGCTGTTGGCGACAGCATAATTGAGGCGTCTTCTGTCGCTGTCGGCAGTACATTTGCGCCTTCAACGGTGGCGGTAGGCGTCAGATTGGGTTCTGTGATGATGGGCAGCGCTTCAATCACCGAAACATCGCGCCACTGCACCAGATCGCGGGCAATCCAGCCAAAGCCATCAAAATTGAGCGCCGCATCCCGATAGCGAATGAGAATCCAATCGCCCGCCTCGTTGCGGCTGACCGGCTCGACCAGCGTGCCCGGATTCAACTGGCCCAGGCGGGCAAAGCCGCGTTTGGGGCCAACGCGCACCAAAGCCTGCGCCCCGGCACTCACGAGCACAAAGCCCTGCGCGGCGGAGGGCGTGGGCGAGAGCAGCAGCAGTGGTTGGGTGGCACGGGCTGTCGGTGTGATATCGGGCGGCAGGACGGGCAGGGGGGCAAGATCAGTTTGCCATGTCACGGCCTCACGCGGAATCCAGCCCGTGCCGCGTCCGTACAGCACCAGAATCCAGGCGCTGTCCCCGCTGCGATTGACAGGTGTCACGCTGTCACCCTGGAACAGCGCCCCAATCGCAATATAGGTGTCTGAGGGACCGGAGCGTACATACACGCTGGCGGGCTGGACGCTGTTGCTCGTCTGGGCCGCGACAGGCCGCCCCAATATGCCCCACAGCAGGATGCCCAGAAAGAGCCATCCCCATCGCTTTACATTGACACCTCGGTGTGTCCCCCCTGCACGAGGGTGAGATTGTCCGTTCAAAAGTCGCCATCCTTGACATCGCCCGGAGATCAGACCCCATCCGGTCAGGGTTTCGATTCGATCATCGCAAAGGGAACACTTTTAATCACGCGGTTATCCGCCAGCAGCGTCGCCTGCCAATCCCCGGCTGTAAACGCGACCTGATCCGGCGTCAGTTCCAGCGCAATGCACTCACTGGTTGACGATTGATCGGCAGTCCAGGAGGTGCGATGAACCTGCTGCCCCGCTTTTTCCCAGATCACTTCCAAGACTGTCCCCGATGGCATATTGTTGACCACCGCCGTAAAGTAAATTTTGGGCGTCTGGGCGACATCGAACAGGGCCATATCATTGAGAGCACAGCGATCAGAGGCATTGATGCGATCCGCCATGACGACCTGCAAAAACTCCAGTGCCTGCACCACACCCAGACTGCCTTCAACCTCGCCCCCGGTCACGCGCACCTGGGCAGGCACGGGTGTCTCACCGGCCCGCACTGTCGCCACCAACACCTGATTATAAACCCCATAATAGGCGGCCTGGGTCTGGGCGGCGACGATGGTTTCAACGGCTTTTGTTGCGCCGACCTGTTCCGCCGCCTGAATCTCTGTCGCCTGAACCACATAGCGCGTCAGATCAGCTTGCAGCGTCGCAGGGCCGTTTTCGCCTCCCAGCGATTGGCACGCGGCTAACACAAGGCACCCGCCCACCAGACATCCCCATCGTATCAGAGGCATTCGTTTTTGCTCCCTCGGACTGCGCGTTTGGGATTGAAGCTGGGTTTGTCTCTTCGTCCTGTCATCGCCTAAAATGATAGCAGAGCCATCCCCAGCGGCTAGGCACGATCCACGCTTTTTTGCTCAATCATCCAGTTGGAGTGTCATGCGAGCCAAACGTTATACCCTCATTGGCCTTGCGTTTTACCTCACCTACATCGGCGGCGCGAGTTATTACGCCGTGTCATTCCCGATTCGGGTGCTGCATCATGTCATCATCACGCTGCTGCTGACGGTTTGGTTGGTCGGGCGCTTACGCAAAGGGCGCGGCCTGCCTGAGTCGGGCCTCAATGCCGCCCTTTATGCGACGATCCCGCTGTGGGCACTGACGGCAGTTCTGGGCCTTGCACCGCGCCTATCATTGGAATGGCTCTGGTTTGGCCTGATTCATACGCTCTTTTTCCTGTATATCGTCAAGCAGATTCGGCGTGGCACACAGCGCCTGGTCATAGAGGCGCTCTTTTTCATGGCGATGGGCGTGCTGCTGCTCAGTGTGCTGGAATTGGGGTCGTGGTTCTTCGGATGGGGCATCATTCCCGGCACACAAATTGGATGGATTGCCACAGGCCAACTCCCGCGCCTGACGGACATCCCGCAGATCGCTCTGCCAATGGCCGTGAGCACGCTTGTAGCGGGCTATACAGCACCGCTGGTGCTCGTAGCCGGGGTGTGGGCCAGCACCACCGGTGAACGTGCGGCCCACTTGATCCTGGGCATGATGGCGGTTTTGCTGATGGGCGTGCTGATCCTGACGTCATCGCGGGGTGGGGCGCTCTCGATTGGGGCGGCGGTTGGGGCACTGATCCTGATGCGTCTGGTGCAAAATTCGCGGCTTCGCGCTGTGATTCCGCCGCGTGTGCTGGTGGTTGGGACGTTAGGTGTCATCGTCGCGGCGCTCATTGGCGTCATTGTCATCTCACTGCCCAACAGCAATAGCATCTCTAATCGAGATCGCCTGTTGATGTGGCGCAGCGCGATCAATCTGACGACGCAAGACCCTCTCACAGGCGTGGGTGCGGTGCAGTTCGGGCGGGCCTTTCGTTCGCTGCGTGATCCGTTTCTGGCGCAGGATAAATTGGCGTCCGCGCATAATTTCTATCTCAACACGCTGGCGGAGACGGGCGTTCTCGGCCTGCTGCTGTGCGGCCTGCTGGCGCTGTTGATCGCACGGCAGGGCTGGCGCAACTGGCAAATAGCCCCCAATGATGGCACGCGCCGCCGTATCGAAGCCGTGTTTGCGGCCCTTATCGGCATAGCGGTTCACAGCCTCTTTGATGTCTTCACCATCACGCCGATTGTGCTGCTGATCGTGGCGCTGGTCGCCTATGGCATCACGCCGCAGCCCGCCAGTCGCCTTGACCCTGTGCCGCCCGGAGATCGGCGGGCGGCCTGGGCTGCGCTCATGCTGGTGCTCATCATGGGGGGCTGGATGCTGTGGCAGGATGTGGCGCAGAATTTTTATATGCAAAGTTGGGATATGAGCCGCCCTACAGAAGCCCTGGCAAATATTCGCACCGCTCAAGCGCTTGACCCTGCATTGACGCTGTACCGCCTGCAAGAGGCATATCTCATCGCGCAGACAGGCACACCGCAAGAGGGCATTGCGGCCTATCAATCGGCTCTCGCACTCGAACCCACCTGGGATACAGGCTGGCTCAATCTGGCGGCGCTGCAAGAGCAAATGGGCGATCTGGCAGGCGCTGCGGAGTCACTCAAACAGGCGTATGCCATAAAAATTGACAATGGGTCGGCGGTGCATCTGGGGCGCATCGGTGAAACACTGGGTTGGGTGGATGATACTGTGGTGGCGTATTACCGCCGCGCCTTTGAATCCAATCCTCGGCTGCCGCTGGCTGATTTCTGGCATGAGACGCCGCTGCGTCTGCGGGCGTTGAACGAGTTCGTGCCTCTGCTCGCGCTGGATGGGCAGTACCGCGTCTGGGCGGTGCATGATCCATCGCGTTTGGCGGCGCTGATTCCGTCTGATCCACACACGGCAGCCGAGTGGTGGGTGGTGGGCGAACACGCTCTCACAGTCGAACATGATGCACCCAAAGCCGCTGATGCCTTTACACAGGCCATCGCCCTCGCACCGCGTGAAGGCGACTATTTTGTCTCGCGGGCGCGGGCCACTCTGGACAGTGATCCGCAGGCGGCGCGGCACGATCTTGATCTCGCCCGCGTCTATGGCACGCGCCTTGAGTATCCCAACGCAGTTGAAGCCCAGATGACTACTGATGCAAAACTCCGTGAGCGTTTGCAGGTATCGGCGCTTCCGTTTCGTGGTGCGCCGCAAGAGTTTGCCGCTGTGCTGTATGGGCGTCCGGCCGTGTTTGATGTGCTGCCTGCCATGCGTGATCCCGGCTATGGCACAGCCACCATGCAGCCCTGGCTTGATCTGTTGCATCAGGCGCGAGCGGAGGGCGATACGACCTTTGCGGCGGCGCTGGAGGATGCGATTCATCAGAACTCGCCCTATACGGTCATCCCATAAATCCATCCTTCGTGTGAGTAGGGCAGCGCTGTTGGGTGAGGGGGTTGCTCTCAGGACAAAAGACTGCTATGATATTAGCAGTCGCCCCCGTAGCTCAGCGGATAGAGCGCTGCCCTCCGAAGGCAGAGGCAGAGATTCGATTTCTCTCGGGGGCACTTTTGATTCATACGCTGCATCTATCGGGGCGCGATCATTCGTGGCCCCGATGCTCATTTCTGTGCCAAAGGAGAGCTTGTGGCCCACATCGGCATTGATGCACGTTTGCTGGCCTATCGCACAGGAGGGATCAGCACCTACACGCGGCGTCTCATCAGCGCCCTCAATGATCTCACACCGCCGCATGAGATCACTATTGGCATCAGCCGTAAACAGTCCGCACCGCTGCCTGTCAGCTTTGCCTCAACCGCGCTGTGGACGCCGCCGCATCATCGCTGGGAACGGCTGGCGCTGTCTGTCGAATTGGCGCGTTATCGCTTCGATATCTGGCACAGCCCCGATTTTATCCCGCCGTATCGCGGCGCACGGCGGCACGTCATCACCGTGCATGATCTGACCTTCTGGCATTATCCGCAGTACCTCACTCCCGAAGGCCGCGCCTACTATAACGACCAGATCAAAAACGCTGTGCAGCAGGCCGATCATATACTGGTTGTCAGCGAGGCCACGCGCCGTGACCTGATGGATATCCTCGATGTGCCGACTGACAAGATGACAATACAGCCGCACGGGGCAGGCGATCAGTACCGCCCATTCTCGCCGCAAGAGTTGGTGCAGGCCCAAAATGCGCTCAATTTGCCCCAGGGCTATATCCTGCATGTGGGCACGCTGGAGCCGCGCAAAAATATTATCGGCCTGCTGGAAGGCTACCGCCTGCTGTTGGATCGCATGTCCGATGTACCGCCTGTTGTGCTGGTTGGTAAACCCGGTTGGCTCTTCCAGGAGACGCAGCAAAAAATCGATGCGCTGAACCTGGGTGATCGGCTGATGTGGCGGCAAAACATTGACGATGCGCTGCTGCCGGCGGTCTACAATCTGGCGAAAGTGCTTGTTACCCCGTCTTTTTATGAGGGCTTCGGGATGCCCGCGCTGGAAGCGATGGCCTGTGGCATTGTGCCTATCGTCAGCAATCGCTCGTCGCTGCCGGAGGTGGTGGGCGAGATGGGGCTGCTCATCGATCCTGATGACCCATCGACCATCACGACGGCTCTGCAAAAAGCCCTCACCGACGAGACATGGTATCAGGCGCAGCGCACGGCAGCGTTGGAGCGGGCGCGTGGGTATACGTGGGCGCATTCAGCCCAGATTGCGCTGGATGTTTATGCACAGGTGCTTGATAAAAAATGAAATATGATAGAGAAATTGCTTTCAGTGCGATGTGTCACATAAAATAACCTCAGTCGCCAGCCAGGGACTGAAAGTCCCTGGCTCCCGTGTTGCGGGGTTGAAAACCCCGCTGAAACAGGCGAAAGCGGGCGTTGAGAGCGAGACTTTAAGTCCCGCAAAAGGCAAGGCAGGGGTTTTCAACCCCTGACCACCCATGTCAAAACCTATCCAAAACTCAGGTTAAAATAGGCAAATGACTTTACAGGAGTATTCACACGCTATGGCCTCGCTGTTGAAACGTAAGCTTTTCATCGCGCTCTTTCCTCTCATCCCCGATGCCGCAGAGGACAATTATGATGCCTTTCGCACCCGCATCAAACACGAATTTGAGAGCCTTCATCCTGATATTGATCTGCGTGTCGAGTTGTCATTTTTAGAGCACAATACGCTTGATCCCGATTACCTGGAAACCATGCTCATGGCAGATGAGCCGCTTGATGGCGTCGAAACTGACTCGATGAATCTGAGTTTCCTGGTCGAAAAGGGCCTGGCGCTGCCGATTGATAAGGTCGATGACACGCTTTATCCCCAGGCAGTGCAGGCGCTGACGATTGATGGTCAGTTGTATGGGTATCCCAGCGGCATGTGCAGCAGCTTTCTCTACAGCCGCCATGAAACTGTTTTGCAGGCCAAAAATATCAGCGAACTGCTGCCAATTCTGGCCGCACAGGGATCGCTGCCCAAAATCCTCGGCAATTTCCTGGGTGTGCCTGTGCTGCCCGTGATGTACAGCCTGTTTTACGTGGGCATGTATGGGCGCGCTGCGGTGCAGCAGTCGCTGTCTCTGCCGCTTGACCCGCAGGTGATTGAGGTGATGCGAGACACGCTGCAAGACTGCCTGCGCTATATGTTCAAGGAGACGCCGCAGGTGCTGTCGCAGTATGAAACGTCTGATGCCTACTGGTCAGTGCGTGATTATGCGGAGGGCAAAGGCCACAGCTATATTGGCTTCTCAGAGAATCTCTTTCATCTGCTCCAGTACGGTGATGGGCAGCCGATTCATGTCATGCCTGCACTGTTTGGCGAGGATCACCCGGTGGTCTTCATCGATGGCTTTGTGACGAATGCCCGCGCTTGTACGCCGCAGCGCCGTGCCGATGTCGCCGCCTTTGCGCGGTATTATGCCAGCCATTCTACGGTGCTGTGGCGCACCTTCTCCGACGATGCGCCCGACAAGCCGCCGCGCTACTTGCTGTCGGCCTACCGCGACTTTTATGATCTGCCGCGTGTGGCGGCTGACCCGTACTTCAGCCATTTTCGCATGGTGCTGGATCATGCGGTGGGCTTCTTGAATCAGGGGTATCTGGAACGGCGTGAGGAGATCAACCGCCTGCTGTGTGAGGCGCTGCAAGACGTTGTGCCTGTAAACATCTAAAAGGATGTTCGTCGTTTGCAGCAGCGGCGCATCGTGGGCCGCGAGGAGACGATTATCCCTCCTTTTCACCTGCCTGCGAATCGCCCTGGCTTGAATCGGGAATCTCCTGCGACTCGTCATCCACAGCATCGGGCAGCTCACTCGGATGCAGCGCAACAGGCTGTGAAGTCGCCAGTGCGGGCAGCACCACCGTGAAGGTGCTGCCTTCACCGGGTGTGCTGGTGACAAACACCTGCCCATCATGCTGATTGACGATGCGTTTGACGATGGACAGGCCCAATCCCGTCCCATCGACCCGCTCACCGCGCCGCTTCACGCGGTAGAAGCGGTCAAAGATGCGCTCCAGATCCGCCGTCGCAATACCAACACCCGTATCGCGCACATCC
>Ga0105044_10005274_pt1 | contig 17806 bp, 16 predicted proteins | sample MAT01_FD_78092 | JGI IMG/M metagenome (GOLD analysis project Ga0105044, IMG submission 78092) | Freshwater microbial communities from Lake Fryxell liftoff mats and glacier meltwater in Antarctica - MAT-01 | ecosystem: Environmental > Aquatic > Freshwater > Ice > Liftoff microbial mat | place...
AGCCTCAATCCTGAGATTGCTTCGCCGCCAAAAAGCAAGATCGGCGGCTCGCAATGACGAAAATAGCGGCTTGTACGGTAGAGAATTTACACCTATCCGCTGCTGCTGCTACTTGTGCTGCTGCTGCTTCCTCCACCACTGCTCTTACTGCTGCTGGTACTTGTGGCAGGTGATGACAATTTCTTCAATAGGTCGTACCAGAACGATGAACCTTGTGAAACCGCCGCGGCAGTAATGCCCAATCCAAGCACCTTCAAGAAAATGAACAGTGCCCATTGTCCTACATCTGAGGCTTGCGGGAATTGCTGAGTTTCCCACCAGCCAATCTTAATTGAAAATTGACCGAGGTTATCGAGCAGATCGGATAAATCTGCCGTTGTGCCGCCTTCTGCCACAACGGCATCCGCCTGAGCAGCGGCAATGGTACGCAACTCGGCATTCGTCCACAACGCCTGGGCAAGTTGAATGGTATCCGTGCCAAATAGAAGAGTGATGCCAATGGAAAGTATGATCACAAAACTACGGGCACGCGCACGAAAGGTATCCGCAGCCTGATCCATCATCCCCGTAAAGTAAGCGGTTGTGCGGGTCCGCAAGTCAGCGAGATTGGTCACACCCTGATTGATCCAATTGATAAATGCGCTCTTTCCCTCAGAGTCAGGTAATTTATCGATCAACTCGGCCAGTTCCAATAAACTCATTTCCTTTTTTGCAGTCAAACCGGCGAGATCAAAAAAGGAATCGACCAAAGTGGCTACGGGGATCTTTTCAACCATTTTCGGTTCAGTGGATGAACCAAACACACTTAAGAAATTCTTATAACGAATAGGACGAAGCGCCTGTATTTGAGGTAAATTCTTGAGATCTTCGATCTTTTTATCGCCAACGATCTTGATCAAATACTGCTGCAAGGCCTTGCCGCGCGACTCAAAAAATTCATTGATCCATTGTGTAACGAGCGAAACAACAGAACCTAATAAATAATAGATGACGATGAGACCGACAGCAACTTCAAGAACTTGTGGAATGGACATGAGTTTCTCCTTGGATGCGATGTTATATTCTTAATGCTTATGCTTTTCCAATTGTGCAAGCCAATCCAAAGGCCTGCCCCAACGTATTCGTTCCTGCACACCAACTTGATCTTTGCTTGGTCTGTCCCATTTGGGGCCAGGCGGACCCGACTCATCATTCAGTAAACTTTTCACCCCCCACAATCCTTTATATTGTAACCAATCCGGCTCAGGACTCAAGACCACGCGCCGCCATTCCTTGACCTTTGGCCGCGTTGTTTTTCGATCAGACATGACCCGTTTGATATAACTGCTTGATTTCAACACCCTCTCTTTTAGATTCTCACCTTGAAAGCCAACGCGATAGCCATCCCCGCAGGCAATTTCCATCGGCAAGCTCACCACATAATGATCCGCCTCATCACGAAGGTAGATGAACGCATCTTCAGCAAAAAAGTTCGTGTGCTGAGATTGGATCTCCTTCAGCGCGATCTGACGCGCCTTTTGATCCGGGTTGAATAATAAAAACAGGTAATGGATCAGGCCGTCGGTCCAATAAAGGAGACGCTGTAACTTGCCGGGCTTATACATGCTTGGCGAACGAATCACCTCGGGCTTGCTGTAATTCGCATGTGACCCAAGCGCCACGTATACAACGGGATGGGTGGTATTGTTTCCCTGTTTGTCAACTGCCTTGATCACCGTTTCCCATTTTTCAATATTGCCTGCGCCGTGCTGCGAGAACAGAACCGCATACGGCGAATCGTTCTTGAGATAAACCGCAATCATCTCCCAATCGCCTTCGTGGTGATTCATGCCGTTTGCCGCCAGCCGCCAATCATTGAATGCATAAAAGAAATGATATTGCAGGATCGTCCATCTGTTATTTTGCCCGTCGATTTCATGAAGGACACGGCCATAATAGAGAGGCTCAGGTTCCTTATTTATAATCTCAGCATACTGAAAATAGGATTCCCTCGCGATCTTCTCGGTAGCCTGCGAAAGCATATCCATGACAAAGCCGGGGCCTTCAGGAATCACATGGTCAAGAATAAATTTCATGGTGCGCACAGAAAAATAGAATAATGCGATCAAATAAACGGGCAGCAAAATAAAATATTCCACCGCGATACTCATGTATTGGCTTTGATGAAGAAAGAACCAGATCGGCGCGGCCCCAAACGCAACAAAGAACAGAGCGGCCAGCGCAGCTGGAATGATTCGTATTCGAATGGGAGAAGCGAGCATAAAAATGATCAATGCCGAGACAAGTGAAAGGACGATCATGATTTCAACAACGGTAATTCCCTCCAGGAACCAACCGCCCACAATGCCGGTCACCGTAAGCGCAGCCCACCATATCCATGCATCAAAATCATTAAGCGGTTTATTTACAAATCGTAAATAAAATTGTTCGCTTTCCAATTTGCCAATGCGTGTGACCAGCGGTTCATTAATATGAGCAAATCCTTCCACCACGCCCAGCGGTCCGCTTGGGAAGATGGAACACAACTCCAGATATGGCTCCACAGCCATTGGAAAAAAACGCTCGCTTTTTGCAAAGCGCAGCACCGGTTCATATTGTTCAAGCAATTCAATATCAGTCACAAGCCCTCTATGGTATAAACGTGATTATGGAACTTAACACCCTCAAACAATCCTTCTCAACCTATTTTAACGCCAAACCTGAATTCATTGTTCGCGCGCCGGGGCGTGTGAATTTGATTGGCGAACATACGGATTATAACGATGGATTTGTCCTCCCGATGGCAATTGACCGCGCTGTATGGATCGCACTTCGCCCGCGTCAGGATAAACAAATCCGCATCCATTCTCTGGACATTTCGACAACGCTCAATGCAGGCCTGAAAACTGATTCGGCCTTCGACCTGGATACTCTAACAAAAGAAAAGGGCTGGGCCGAATACGTCAAAGGTGTTGCCTATGAGTTACAAAATGCGAATTATGAATTAAGAGGCTTTGACGCGATCATCACAGGCGATGTGCCGAACGGAGCGGGCTTATCCTCCTCCGCCGCAGTGGAGCTTGCAACTGCGCGCGCCTTCGCGGCTGTCTCCGGCTTTGCATGGGACGCGACTCAAATGGCGAAGCTCGCGCAAAAGGCCGAGAATGAATGGGTCGGGGTCAATTGCGGCATCATGGATCAAATGGCAAGCGCGGCTTGCAAGGAAGGCTATGCATTATTCCTTGATTGCCGCTCGTTGGAAATTCAACATGCGCCCTTGCCTGAAAGCACATCCGTGGTGATATTGGACACATCTACAAGGCGCGGACTTGTAGATTCGGCTTATAACGAAAGACGGAGTCAATGCGAGCAGGCGGCGCGCTGGTTTGGCGTAAAGGCATTGAGGGATGTATGTGTGGAAGAATTTGAAAGAAAAACAAAAGAAGACAAGTTGAGTGAAGTTGTATTAAAGAGAGCAAGACACATTGTGACCGAGAATGCCCGTGTACTGGAAGCAGTGAGTGTAATGAAGGCAGGGAATGTAACAAGGCTGGGAGAGCTATTTAACGCCAGCCATGACAGTCTGCGGGATGACTTTGAAGTGACAAATGACGCATTAAATATCATGGTTGCGTGCGCGCAGGAACAAGAAAGCTGCTACGGTGCGCGCATGACGGGCGCAGGCTTTGGCGGCTGCGCTGTCGCATTGGTTGAGAAAGAAAAAACCCAGGAGTTCGCAAATGCTGTTTCAGCGGCATACAGACAACGGTCAGGTTTGGATGCGAGTGTTTATGTTTGCAAGGCAAGCGAGGGGGCAAGTCTTATTTATGCAGGCGAGTCGCACAAAACAGGCCAGCAATCAAGCAAGGTGTGACACAGCTGAAAGATCGAATAACAAAAATGGACACGCGATCGCGTGTCCATTTTTGTTAGCTATATGCCATCTGTTCGACTTCAATGGCGCGTTTGCGAGTCTGGCGTTTAATGATCTTTTCCGCGGAGATGCGAGTCTGGCGCATCTGCGCATTGCGGATGATCAACTTCATGAACTTCGTATGATTGGTACGGTCATTCAGAAGGGAGAAATCCGCGGAACCTGGCTCGTGGGGCGGGTAAAAGATACCGCAATTGGGGTTGATCTCCAGCATGTGGATGACACCTTCGGCATCCATACGATAATCACAACGGGCATAACCATTGCCGCCTAATTCCTTGAAAACGCGGGCAGTTTGATCACGCAGGGTTTTCTCAACTTTCGGATCGTCCACCACAGCAACCGACATCTTTTCGTATTCAACCCACTTCATATCATAATGTTTGAAGGATTCACCTTTGGGGAAAATGAATTCAACGGGTGTAAATGTAAGCGGCTTCCTGGGATCGTCGGGGTTTTCTGCGATGAGACAGGTGAATTCGCGGCCTTCAATAAACTCTTCGATCAGTGCGCGGCCAAATTCATTGATCTCAAACTTCAACTGTTCACGCAGTTGTTCGATGGTCTCAACGCGTGAATTGCGGCGAATGCCTACACTGGCATATCCATGCGGCGGCTTGACCAGCATGGGGAACTTCAAACGCTTGACGACCTTCTCGGCATCTTCCACGCGGTTTACAAAAGTCCAATTCGGCGTGGGGACGGATACGCGGCGAGCGGCGTTTTTCATTTCATCGCGCGTGGGATCGAAGAATTTCGAATCCGCCCCGGTGAAAGCGGCATTATATTTTTCAAGCGCATGCACAAGCGCAATGCCTGAAAGCGCATCGTCGGGAGTGCCATCGCACAAGTTGACGAAGGCATCAACGCCTTCATCCATCAAATTGCGAATTTGTTTTTCAACGTTCTTTGGTTCGACGAGATGCTGCCTCCAGCGATATCCATTCATGTATGGTGATGGGTCGTATGGAATATCGTCAGCGTCCGGCGTGCTTGTTAATACACAGATATACATAATCTATCCTTTACTATCCTTTTTATTACCATCTTGTTGTTAATTTAATTTCAACAAATCATATTTTATTCTTTACGATTTATGATTCAACAAATAATAATGATACATAATCATTATTATTTGTTTATTGTTATACAACTATTGATTTATGTAAAGGTTTTTGAGCATACAATTTTCTTAAAATATTATGTGCGCATTATACATAAATAATTATTTTTTATTGTGATTGATAAAAATATTTATGTTATTAAGAAAAGAGATGTGAAATTTATTCACATCTCTTGATGAAACCAATTGGGTGTGTTTCATTTCAGTTGAAACCGTCCCGAAGGTTGGCACAAACGACCAAATTTTCTCGACAAAACCTTCGGGACGTTCTTTTTGTCAACTCATTTGAAACACACTCAAATCATTTGTAACAATAATTATTTTTATTTCCAAAACTGGGGCAGATGCTCCTTATATGTTTTCAAATAATCATCCAATATAAGTTTTGCTGAATCAAGATCACCAATAACAGGATCGAGCAACAGACATTGCAATGCTTTTTGAGTATTGCCTTCAATCGCCGCATCCACACCCAACTGTGCAACCATCAATTCCCGTCGACATAACTCTGCAATCGAATCAGGTAATGCACCGACATGCACAGGATGAATACCTGCTCCATCCACCATGACAGGAGTCTCAACAATTGTATTTAATGGTAAGTTAGAAATTTGGCCTCTATTAGGTAGATTTGCGGCAAGATGATAATGATTACCAGCATGAGCAATATTCTCTATCATTTCCAAGGCACCTTCTGAATCAGTATCCAGCAGGCTTTCAATGGTCATTCCGCCGTTCGCCATTTCATTTAATCTATCCAAACTAAAATCGCGGACACTTGCCATCACATCCCAATCATACAAGCGGATATTGTATTTATCCCACGGCTTGCAAACGGAGTCACTCATCCACGGGAGGTATTCACAGAGGTGCGTATCTCCGGGAACCGGGAACAGGCCAAAGTCCTGAAAGACGCGGCGCGTAAGCGGTTCAAATTTTTCATCCAGCTCAAAGAATCGTTTTCTCAAAAGCGGATATAGGTCCTCGCCTGTGCGCTTATCATGCACAGAAATAATCCATGTGAAGTGATTCGTGCCTGCCGCGCGAATATCGATCAACGGGATGGTTTGCTGCTTGACCATTTGTTGAAGCGGATGCTGCATGACGTCTGCATGCATACCTTCGAGTCCATCAGGAATTTCGATGCCAAGATCTTTTGCAAGCGCAACACCCACCATGCCATAGCCTGCATAAATTTGATGACATAAACCCACGACTTTTATTTTGCTGTGACGATTGACTGCATCGCAAATGCGCACCATTGGATTTGTAAAATTAATGAACCATGCATCAGGACAAGCCTGTTCCATATCATGGACAATTTCCATAAGCGGTTTGATGTTGCGGGCCGTGTGAATAAATCCGCCAGGGCCGCCGTTCTCAGCGTAAGGTTGATGCACGCCGTGTTTCAATGTGATCTCGTAATCTGATCTCCACAATTCTTCGCGTGGACCCACTTCTATGGCAGAGACAACAAAATCTGCACCATCGAGCGCATCTTTATGATTTGTATGTGCGCTGATGGTGAATCCTGAATCCCATTCCTTGTTCAATCGATTCGCAAGCCGATGAACAATATCAAGGCTCTGTACATTTCGATCTACCAAGCGTAAGGTGGAGCCTTTTAGTTTTTTAGAACGAAGAATGGCAGAAAGTGTATTTTCGCCAAAAGATGCGCTGCCTGCGCCGATCACGGTGATGGTGGTCATGTGGGATCTCCTTCATAGAATAAGCACGCTGGACAAAATCCAATGTGCTTATTGTACTTCCATCAAATAGATTATTACTTCGTTTGTATTTCCACTTCTGCGGTCATGCCCCACAGCAAACCATTGGGTTGTTCACCCAATTCAATCGTCACAGGAAAAACAATATCGCCGCCAACAGTTTCAGCGATGGGAGAAATGCGAATTACTTTGCCCGTTACAGTCACATCTAATGCTTGGATGTATACATTTACAGTTTGACCAATTTTCACTCTAGTAATATCGCGTTCGCTCAAGTCTGTGGTCTCAATTTGCAGGTGCTGTAAATCTGCAAGGACAAGAACAGTCTGACCGGACTGCACCGATTCTCCGGGGATGACTTGAACATCAACCACTGTCCCATCAAACGGCGCGAGCAAAGTATTCTGTGCAAGGCTGGCAGCGGCAGAATCCCAAACAGCTTTTGATTGGTCAGCCTGTGACAATGCTTTCAAATATACTTCTCTTGGAATGCTATACCACCTTTTCTTGCCTGTGTTTGGATTCACATATAACACTTTTTCCGCTTTTTGCAATTCCGCAGCAAGGCTTTTTGCAGCGTAGTCCTGTTCTGCTGCGGTGACTGCAAATTCCAGATCCGGTGTATCCAAAACGATGAGCGGCTGCCCGGCCTTTACCTGCTGGCCTTCGCTAACGGGGATCTCTTTTACAACCGCCGAAGTGGTGAATCCCAATTGAGAAGCTTGAGCAGGAAGGACCTTTGCAGAGGCGACCACGATATTGGGATCGGAGGCCACAGCGGTCTTGTCAACTATGGCCGCAGCGGGAGAGACTGTTGGAGTTGGATTCCCACCACAGGCTGTCAGGATGATGGTTAATAAAATTGGCCAGATTAATCTTTTCATTTTGTTTCCTCGTTAATTTCCAACGAGGATTTCGACATCCGCGCTCATGCCCCAGAGCAAGCCATCAGGCGTTTCATCAAAGTCAATCGTCACTTTGTAAACCACGTCCCCGCCAAGGGTGGATGAGATATTGGAAATATCCGCGACCTTGCCTGTAACATTCTGCCCCAAGGCTTCAATAAATATATTAACATCCTGTCCAATTTTCACGCCTGGTACATTGCGTTCACTCAAATCCGTTGTTTCGATGTGATAGCCGCTCAGGTCACCAAGCACGATCACAACCTGGCCTGGCGTTACTGTTTCAGCGGGGGAAATATCCACAGAGACAACCGTACCAGCAAACGGCGCGGTCAGATTCGATTGTGCATTTAATGTCGCCTTTGCTGAATCAACCAACGCTTGCGCGCGAGCAATATCATTTTCAGCCACTTCAATATGCTGCTGACTGGGCGCGCAGCCTTCTCCGCGGCAGCCTGTGACTCGGATCAAATACTTGAGCGCAATTTCTGCATACGCCAGATTGGCTTCGGCCTCTTTGACTTTTGCTTCCAGAATGGCAGTATCCAACGCAACGAGAACCTGTCCCGCTTCCACCTTATCCCCAACCTGCACATTGACCGAAGTGACTCGGCCGACGCTGGTAAATGAAAGCTGCGCATCAGAGATTGGGACGATGATCGCTGACGCAGAGACTGAATCTCCGCTGGCGGTTTGAGGAGTATTCGAGGATGGCTGACCGCCGTTCAATACAATAGTGGGAATGGCTTGCGGCGTGTTGGATGGTCCGCAGGCGGAGAGAATTAATACGATGATTGTGATTGTTACGGCGTATATTGCGCTTCGACTACGGGACAGAAAAGCGCTGTCCCTCCGCTCAGCGGGGATAATGCAATTTATCTTCATTCTTGCTCTACCTACGGCTTTCCGTTGGATTTGCTGTCTTTTGTGATCAAGCCATCCTGCAATGTCACCACGCGGTTGGCGTAATTGATAACACGCGGATCATGGGTCGCAAATACAAAGGTGACGCCCGTTTCTTTATTAAGGCGCTGCATGATGTCCATGATCTGTTTGCCATTTTCGGTATCAAGGTTGGCGGTGGGTTCATCAGCCAGGATCAGTTTGGGATTGGTGGCAAGCGCTCGGGCAACCGCGACGCGCTGCTGTTGTCCGCCACTTAACTGGTCAGGGCGATGATGGGCACGATCACTGAGTCCAACCGCTTCAAGCATTTCATTGACTCGTTTTTTGCGATCCGCAGGTTTTGTGCCGTTCAACAAAAGCGGCATTTCAACATTTTCATAGGCGGTCAATGTTGGAATAAGCGCAAAGAATTGAAAAACGAATCCAATTGCATTCTTGCGCAGGTCTGCACGCTGGTTGCGATTGAGATGTGTGGCATCCTGACCATTGATGGTTACCTGGCCCGTTGTAGGTTGGTCGAGCAGGCCAATGAGTTGCAGCAAAGTGGTTTTGCCTGAACCGGAAGGCCCGACGAGTGCGGTGAATTCACCATCATTTATTGATAAATCCACGCCGCGCAGAGCTTTGGTTTCCACTTCGCCAATCTTGAATACACGTGTTGCGTTTGTAACTTTTGTAACTTCCATTTTAGCCTCCTGCTCCGTGTAATGCTTCGACAGGTTCCAGCCGTGCGGCTAGCCGGGCCGGGTAGAGCGAAGCGATGAGCGTAATAATATAAGTAACGATGGCAAGGTTGACGGTATTTTGCAGGGTGAGATGAGCATAAATGCGGTCTTCAAAAAGCACGCCGGTAATCCCATAATCGCCGATGTAAATACCATAGACAGTGAAGTAGGCAACCAGCGCGCCGCCAATGATCAACCCGCCGATCACACCGCCAGTGGCGAGCAATGCAGCCTCTGCCAGGAATTGAGCCATAATGGCGCGGCTTTTCATGCCAATGGCGGCAAGGATGCCGATCTCACGTGTCCGTTCGAATACTGCCATCACCAATGTGTTCGTGACTACCGTTGCAGTAATTCCCAAAACAATTAAATAAAGAATAATGAAAAACGCATTGGCATAATCTTCAAACTGCGTAATGAATACATTCTGTTCGCGCCAGGTAAGGATCTGGTAATTGCTTGATTGCAAAGCCTGCGCAACAGCATCCGCTTGATTGCCGTCCTGCAATAATACAAAGATCGTGCTGGCATGATTTTCAGTCGCGGTAATGGCCTGTGCTTTGGCAAGCGGCATGAAGATCGTGCTTTCATCGTAGCCGGGTGTGCGGGTTGTAAATATGCCGCGGATCGTAAACAACTGCTCGTTCACATCGCCATTGGACGTGGTGACCAACAGGTTGACTTTATCGTTGACTTGAAGGCTCAGCTTTTCTGCGAGGATATTACCGATCAGAATACCTTCGCGGTCATCCGCTTTGATAAATTCTCCAGCGATCATTCCATCACGAAAAGGCTGGTTCGCCGGCGAGTCTGGTTCGATGCCCAGGACTTGTACGCCTTTTGATTCATCGCTGAGAGTTAAGATCGCGCTGGCGATCAATCGTGGAGCTGCCACTGTGACTTGCGACATCGACTTCAGCTCTTGTACCACCTTATCGGGGTCTGCGATCATGTCTTCCCATTTCAGGCTGATCTTGCCCTCCTCGTAAGATTCAGGCCTGATCTGGAGATGGCCGCTTTGCAGACGGATGGTGTTTTGCAATGCGCCAGTCATTTCACCTTCAAGTATAGAGACCATGAGAAGTAATAACGACATACCGACACCGACTGCCAGTGCTGAGAGCAAAGAACGGGTTTTATTACGTCCCAGATTGCGAAATGCTAATTTGAATGCTAGTGCCATATTTATATTCTCTCTAAAACCTGACAGGTCTCACAGCAAGCGTGCTGACCTGTGCGGTCTCCATGGAGACCTGTCAGGTTTATTTGTTAAACGTGATGCAGCGCCTCAGACGGCTCGCGCCTCGATGCGATCATGGCTGGAATAAGCGCAGCCAGTGCGGCAATAACAAAAATAATAGTGGCGCGCATGAGTAACTTGCTTACACCCAGTGTGGGATAAATCCGCCCGCTGATGAGGGCCATATAATCAGTAATGCCCGCAAACTGGCTGTAGTCCATACCCACTTGCATCAGACTGAGGTTAATCCCTAATCCCATCACTACACCTGCAAGTACACCGACGAAACCAATCAGCACACCTTCAAGGATAAAGATTGTTGCGATTTCACGCGGCTTGAGTCCCATGGCGCCGAGCAGACCAATTTCACGAGTCCGTTCGTAGATTGCCATCATGAGCAGGTTCAGAATGCCGATGCCGGCGATCATTACGATAATGACGCTGAAAATATCCATCACCACATTCTTGCGGTTAACCGCGGTTCCAAGTTCCGGGTAATTATTTGCCCAGGATTCAACTTCGTAACCGGGCAAGGCAGATGAAAGCGCGGCAACAACTTGAGATTCCGTGCCAACTCTCTTCAAGGTGATCTGCACTTCAGTGGATTGACCATTGAGACCAAATAGAGATTGGGCTTCACCCAGTGAGATATAAAGCGTTGCCTTTTCCATACTTGGAATGCCGATATCGTAGATGCCGATGACGGTCATGCTGCGCTGGCGGTTCTGTTTATGGATGTCGCTGCCAACCATCGTAATTCGGTCACCAACATTTAGGAGCAATGCATCTGACAATCCTTTGCCAATGAGGAGCGAATCTTCATCGGTCGATTCCAAGTATCGTCCATCAACGATATGCTCCGCGATCAGGCTGACGGGCGCTTCGGCTTCAGGTTCGATGCCGATAATATTGAGCGAAAACGCGCCCTCGCTATTGCTGACCAGTCCGCCTGTTTGGATGCGGCGCGCGGCAGCGATCACATTCGGCTGGGCCAGTGCCGCTTGAACAATGGCCGAGTCATCGGCTAGAGGCAGAAGCGGATTGGTATCCACTTTTTCACGATAGCCCTCTGCATGCACCTGAACGTTTCCACCGAGCACGCGCACTGCGTTCCCGGCGATGGCGTCATTAAATCCTTCCATCAGGCCATCGTAGAACATCATCATGGAAAGCGAAAGTCCCATGGCCAGCACGATGATGACCGTGCGGCGGCGATGCCGCCAGATGTTTCGCCATGCTAATTTTAGATATAAATTCATTCTTTCTTCCTTTCCATTAAGAGCTTGTTACAAATTGCGATTCTGTTTTACGCAATCCATATTCCATTACATATAACATCTTGTCTATCTTTTCCTGGGTCTTTACGGAGCGCACCCATTTCATAATGTCCTTCTGCTTCATGCCCTCATTAATGATATAGGTGCTGATGGCATTGCTCCAGGTTTCCATGATCATTACGGCCAGGTCTACATCCACGCTCGGGTCCACCTCGTGATTTTTGACCGCCTGTTCGATCATGGCTTTCAAAGCCTGCGATGTTCTTTCACGGAGGTCGGAAAAGGTGTACCCGTAATACATCCCCTCGCCAAATAATACGCGGCTGACTGCTTGAGTCAGCAACGGATGTTTCGTATTGAACTCCATGCCTGCCTTGATCATCCAGCGGAAATATTGGAATGTATCCATGTTCGGGCTCGGGGGATGTTTACCCTTGAAGAACTCCATCTTTTCCTGCTCGATCACTCTGAGCAGGTGCATGAACACATCCTGCTTGTCTTCGAAATACTGGTAGAAACTTCCTTTGGCAATGCCGCTATTCGCCACAATGCGGTTGATGGAGGCGGCTTCAAACCCATACTCCGCAAATTCATCAATGGCGGCATCGACGATAACGGTTCGCTTCTCTTCGGGAAGGTTGAAAAATGTCTGCTTGGGCAAAGGGATGACCTCCAGGTCATATGACTTGCTGGTCATATGACCAACAGGTCACATTATAGGATGATTCCCCGGTTTGTCAAGAGGATTTTAAGAGGAGGCTACGCTTCCTCTCGCGCCTCAGCCTGCCGAGGCGCCAACAAGCGGATTCTCCCCCATACCATCTTCACCAATAGCCCCGCCCTCCAAAATGCAACTGCCGCCATGCCATGCGCAAGGACGGCGAACAACGGCGGTTTCTGAAATGTGTAATAAGTCCAGCATTCGCGGGTTGTCCCCCATAGCTCGAGATAGTATCCAAGTCCCGCGCCTGCGATGAATGTCAACAGGGCGAAGCGATGGTCTGTTGGAGTGACGATCAGCAGAATACACAATGTCAACGCCAGCCATGTATAGGACTTATCGAATGTCGGGGAAACGAAGACCAGCATCAGGATTAAGAAAGAAACGAACGTGATCCAGTAGAGAACAGTAATTAGTGAATAGTGAATAGTGGACCTGATTCGTTTGATCGCTTGTTCAGTTGTCCAATTTAGAAATCTTGTAATTCGATCAATGGATAGATTTGCAATCGGCCAGGCGGGGATGATCCACAAAGGCGGGCGTTCGGCGGTGTAGTAATGCCAGAGATTCGTCTGTGTGCCCCACGATTCAATTGCCAGCCCGCCGCAAATACCGACGAAGACGATCAACACGTCGGTCTTGATATTGGCGCGGGCAATGATGGTGAGCGACATGAATCCAAAAATGCCGAACAGCAGCCAATCCATATACAGCCACCATGGACCGTTCCAATCGATGTATGCCAGCGCTTCCTCTGCCAACGGCCACCAAATGTAAAGGATCAGAATAATGGTGACAAAGAACCCACCCAGCAAAATAGATGAGTCGCGGGTCCAGAAGGGTCGTTTTTGATTTTCCATGCGCGGATTATATTACATGGCAGTGGAAACGATGATATTTCTTCCGTATTATTTAACCAGAAATGGGCCGCGTTAAAACCATCATGCAAACTCAATACAAATTCTTAACTTTTCGCGTTCACAAAGAGTTATAATAAATATGTTGATCACCGTAATCAATACACTTCATATATTTTCATACCAAATAACAAGGAGATATACCATGGGTTTCTTCACTAACATTCTTGAAAAATTAGGGCTCAAAAAAGACAAGCCAGCACCCGTTGCTGAAAAGTCCGGTGCCGACGCAAAGTTTATTGAAAGGCCGAAGGAAGACTTCATGCCAAAGGGTGCAGTAGCTGGCGCAAAACCAGCCGCCACTACAGCGAAGGCAGCTGAACCTGTAAAAGCCGCCGCTCCAGCAGCGATTGCAGAAGTGGATGTGGTCAAACACCTTGAGGAACTTTCCAAAGGAAAAGACCTCAATTGGAAAGTCTCCATTGTAGACTTGCTCAAACTCCTCGACATTGACAGCAGCCGCGAGGCGCGCAATGAACTGGCGAAAGAGCTTGCCTGCCCCGAAAATCTGATGAATGACTCTGCCAAGATGAATGTCTGGCTTCATAAGGAAGTTTTGAGGAAGATCGCTGCGAACGGCGGCAACATTCCAGCCAATCTTTTGGATTAAGAGTTTGTCGGAGAACTCTGTCGGCAGGCATTTTTTACCGCGAAGCACGCTAAGAAAACCTTTTCAACTTTGCGATCTTTGGGATCTTGGCGGTTCAAATTGGCGTTTTTCGTCTCAACAAACTTCTCTCCGACAGCCTGCTAGAAAAAGTAAATATAAAAACAGCGCGGACGTACGTCCGCGCTGTTTTTATATTGGACTCCTTCCCGACAAAGGTTTCCCCAAATCAAGTGCAGATTTGTCCACAGGCTGCTTCGCGAGGGGAAGAAGCATGTACTGTACATATAAACATCTAAATTTTAAGTCCTCCCCCAATTGTGTTCTTCAATTAGGAGAGATGCCCGCTTCGCGGGCAGTAGGGGCGGTCTATGCTAAAATATCTCCATGCTATCCCGAATATTTTCCTGCGCAGTGGTTGGGCTTGAAGGCGTAATCATTGAAGTCGAAGTAGATTACACCAATGGCTTGCCCGGTATGACGATGAACTGCCCAATAAACCTTTCTCCAATTCAGGGATATTGAACCAACCATCTAAGTCTACTTCTCTATCCGGATGAAGAAGTACTTTTATGTGCATTAGATTTAAGATCTCACGCTTTCGTTCCAGTGTAAGGTCTTCCACAGGAAGTAATCCTTCAGCAATTTGTGCAGCAAATTGCTTCAGCATTTCCAATTCAGCCGGCTGTGGTATTGTGGCCAGTTCTTGACGTAAATTTATCAAGTTTTCCTCAATTGAATTTGCTTCTTCGTCCATACGCGATTTCTGATCCAAATATTCGATTTTAGGCATTTGTATATCTGGGTCAAGATATGCGTTGCTAAGGTTTTGCCGTCTATGTTTAATTTTCAACAAAGCACGTTCCAATGTCTCAACCTGTGCGATTTTCCTGGCCATGCTCAATTCCTGTTGTTCAATTGATTGTTCATAACCCTCTTCAAGAGCAGCAGGGTTTAACAATATACTGAGGACCTTATCCCAAACTACTTTATCGAGGACACGGACAGCAATTTGCTTGTTCATACAATGCCCAGATGCCATGCGATGTCTATAGCATCTCATTACGCTTGGGTTCGGCGATTGCCTATTATGAACAGATGTTTGTGCTGAATATGAATGTTTACATTCTGAGCAACGTACCAGACCACTTAATAAGTATTTGTGCTTCGGGCGCTTTCTAAAATATTTCTGATTCTCTTTTCTTCGCAAACGTGCTTTTTCAAATGTCGTCGTATCAATTAGTGGCGTCACCTCAATTCGAATCCATTCTTTGCGATCTTTAACAATATCTCTCTTCTCAATGCGTTTCGTCTTATTGAAAAAGCAATATCCAGCATAGATGGTGTTGTCAAGAATATGGTTAACGCTTGATTTTGCCCATGCCTGGCCGCCTTTCTTGGGTATGCTGCCATCTCCATTCAGAATGTCGATTATTCCCCGAATAGAATAGTGTTCCTCGGTATACAGCTGAAAAATTCTTTTCACGACTTCAGCCTGTTCGGGGATCACATCCAACCCGCCCATAGCATCCAAATCAACAGTGTAGCCATAGGGCGGCATCCCATGTACCCATTTGCCACTCTGTGCTTTGCGGTGTTTACCCCGCAAACTGCGTTCGACACGTTTCGTGTTTTCCCACTTGGCAAAAGTTGCATCCAAATCCTTACGAACTTCGCCTTCGGGGCTTTCATCATATCCTCCAAGTACATATTCAACCCGCGCTCCCCGCTTGTTGAATTCGCGCTCAAGTGTCTGCCGAATATAAGGATCTCTGGCCAAGCGATCCAAAGCATGGACGATCATGACATCAAATCCATATACCTCAAGAAATGAAATCGTTGCATCCAAACTCGGACGAGATAATTCTCGGGAAGTGAAATCGTCCACATAGGCAGGGATGGCGAGTGGATAATCAGGAGCGACATCCCTGCCAGTTTGTGGATTGACAAATTGATTTCCCAGCAATGTATATTTTTTACTATTGGCATAATTTACACACTCAGCGATCTGAGATGGAATGGAAAAGTTATCGCGTTGCACATCGGTGGATACACGGGCATAAATCACTGCGCGTTTACTCATGGCTATAATCCTTATGAATATTTTTTATTGAACCAGCCGTCCGGCCCGGCTGGTGAATGGTGGTTAATTACGAACGGGAGATCGAAGAAAATCCTGTATTTCCTGAAACAGATCCTTTCCCAAAACCTGGACCTGTTCAGAAGTTCCTAAGCCAATCCCATTGAGCAAGTCGGCAAGCAGCATGCCGATGTTGCCATCGACATCGACCAGACTTTTACCGTCGGCGGCATCCTGCCATTCCTGGCGTATACGTGATAATGTAGTGACAAGTTGAAAATGAGGTGTTGCGGGGTTTTGAAGCATGGATATCTCCTTTGTTAGTTGGGCAACTCGTTTTCGTATCCGGATGGAAAACAAATTGCCCTGATGGAATCCCACCAGGGCGTTTCAAAGGGGCTGTATAATAAAACCAGCTCTTCCCTCCGCTCAGTTCGGTGGGTTGGGTGAGGGTCGTAGTGGTGCGTCAACACCAGTGCGACCCGTTTTTCTGGCTCTTAATTTCATTGCCAGCAATGAAATTATACACAGGAACTATGAAAGTTGCAACCTACTATTCAAGCTGTTTTTATTCCACGTTGTTTTGGAGTTTGGGTTTGCGACCGCGCTTCTGACCCTGTTGTTCCTTGGATTTCAAAAATGCCAACAAGGATGTTCGGCTGACCTGCCAGGATTGACCCCATTTGCGACCTGCAATTTTTTTGGCACGGATCAACTTTCGAATGTAATCCAATTCATATCCGCTGATGCGAACTGCTTCATAGGTAGTCAGCCAATCTTCCATTTTGCGCGAGTCTCCATGTGGAATTATACGTCTCTCTATAGAGGGTGTCGACTGGTGTTTTTGCTTTGGTAAGGTTCCAGTCGAATTTATAGCATCCACGAGTACGGATATTCTACGGATTGGTCTCCGAATATTTCCTAACAAAAATGTTTGTTCTCCAGGGTTTTTAACCACAATAATGAGTTAAATCTTATCGAATAGTATCAAACGTCATTTGCACGATCCTGAATGATTGTCTAAAATATTCCGCCGCGTCTTTTAATCTGAGGTAAACATAAATGAATCACATAAAGAATCTCTGGGGTCATTATCTCGCTTTGATATTCCTCCTAATCGTTCTTGCCTTTCCAATTTATTTGATTTATCGTTTCTTCCTGAATTCTTTTGGAAATGAAGCCGGCCTGTTCTCACTTACCATCACAGTCATGGTAGTAGTGGCATTCGGAGTCCGTGGAGCCGTTCATACACATATGATTATTCGGAATTTACGGAGGGGGATCAATGATTCGAATGGGTTGAACCCACCAGCGAAAACAACTTTCCCTTTAGTCCTCAGAATATTTAAAATAGAACAGCTTCATTCACAAAGCCTGTTGTCTGAGGCAAGTATAAGTCCTGAACAGAACTGCCCAACTCCCCATCCGTTCCTGTCCTTCCCCAAAAAACGTCGCGGAAAACAACCACGCTTTCCAGAAGAAAAAATACGCAAAGCCGTGTTGAGGTGGGAAAGCCGTGACCCGTCTTTTTCGGTAAGAACCCTGGAGGAGTTTCTCGCGCAGGAATTCGGCAGCAGCCCGGACGGAATCCTACTGATGGCAACGACCACCTTTTATGACTGGCGCCGCCGTATTCTCAAGGAACTCGAAGCGCATGAGAAAAAA
>Ga0105044_10005276_pt1 | contig 17801 bp, 18 predicted proteins | sample MAT01_FD_78092 | JGI IMG/M metagenome (GOLD analysis project Ga0105044, IMG submission 78092) | Freshwater microbial communities from Lake Fryxell liftoff mats and glacier meltwater in Antarctica - MAT-01 | ecosystem: Environmental > Aquatic > Freshwater > Ice > Liftoff microbial mat | place...
CTAAAAGCACCGACACCGGCAGTAATCGTTACTTTTTCACCGGGCATCACATAGTTTGAGCTTTGACCAACAATCGCCGCAAATTTATCGTAGATCACTTTTACTTCGCCAATTTTATTGTGAGCAAAAGTTACCACTTGGTTTTCAGCGTTCTTTACATTGTTTTGAAATTTACTCAACAAAGTAATGGCTGCCACAGTAGGCATCATCCTAAACGTATAGGTAGTATTGTCTTTTCCATCTGCAGAAACTTGCACTGGAAAAACAGCATCGAATTGCTTCTTAATTTCAGGGTCGATGTTCAGCATTGCTGTACGAAAAGCCCTTAATTTATCGTCTAATTCTTTCCCTTTTTTCTCGGTATCCATTAAACGGGAAGAAGCGTTCAGATCATCTAATTTGTATTCCTCTTTTTCCAGGCCGGTTTCTTCGTCTTTTACCTTTCTTAAACCTGAAGCCGTTTTGAGTTCCATCTTCAGATTTTCGATGTAGGAAAGCATTGCTCCCGATAAAGATTTGGCTTGGTCTGCTTTCGCACCCCACAGCTCAGCATTTGCCTTGGTGGTGGCATCCGCTTTTTTAGCTGCAAATGATTTAAAAAGTGTAACGTTTGAAGCTTCAATATTTTCGTTCGACTTCATCAAACTGGAGTCAACCGTTTTAAAGGCATCGATTACCTCTGCAGAAACGTTTAATGCAAGTAGTGCAGTTAGCACCAAATACATCAAATTGATCATCTTCTGCCGGGGCTCTTTGGGCATTGCCATAATTCAATAGTATTAATGGTTTTTATAATGTTGTTTGGATCAGACTTTTATTCTAAGTGGATTGTTGTACTTAAAATTAGGCCTTGGATTGCATAGCACTTAGCATATTGCCATATACGGCGTTCAATTTGCTCAGGTTGTTTGCCAAAACACCAATTTGGTCTTTTGCTTTGTTGGCATCATCCACACTGTTCATCATTACCTGGCTAGCTTCGGCCATCTTACCATAAAAACCATTTAATGCTTTCAGGTGGTTGTTGCTTTCATTCAATTCCAATTCATAAATGGTATTCAAAGAGCCCAGATTTTTAGTAAGTACTTGTACTTGCTCATGGAATCCTCTTGCACTTTCAGATGCATGATTGAATGAAGACATGGTAGAAGCACTGTTGTTGAAAGCAGTACTCATAGATGTGATCGCAATAGTAGCTTCTTTGGTTTTAGCACCAAAATCGCTGGTTGACTTCACTACGTCACCTACTTCGGTAATGCCTGATACAGTTACACCCAGCTTCTGGAAACCTTCTCCTAATTTCTTCAAATTAGTAGGGGTAATGTCTGCTTCAGCCAGCATTTTATCCATGCTTTTCAGCGCTGGATTTCCGGAGTCTGCAACAGCAACAGCCATTGGGCCTTCTGGAGGTGGTGCTATTAAATACAACAATGCATAACCTAAGAAGATAGCGGACTCCGTATAAAGACCTACTTTAAGCCAAGTGTCTGCACCAGGAGCGTGGGTGATTTTGAAAAGTGCACCAAGCAGTACAGGTACAGCCGCAGCTGAAACTAAAATGTTGAGAATACGATCGATGGGGCGTGATTGACCAGCAGCCATAATTGAAATAGTTTTTAAGTTTTGAATGGGGGTTGTTTATGATTTAACATCAGTCTTTGAGTACCCATTTCACCTTATGTGGGTGAAACGGGCATCAAGTATTTTAAGTAAGTTAAATTAGAAATCTCTCTCTAGGCGGTTGAAATTATTGAAATTATTTTTTACGTCCGGGAGCGGGTGGTAAATCGATCACACACCTAAATCCAATATAAGATTTGGATGTATCCTGGTACTCGTAATTACGTGTACTTGTTTGGAGGTAATGTCCTACGTCTTTCCAGCTGCCTCCACGTAAAACCTTGCGCTTCATTCTTGGAGCATCAGATTCGGTTGCTCTGTAGCGGATATCCGGGTTCATGTCATGTTGGAAGTTGTAGGCTCCTTCATAATACAAGGAGGAAGTCCACTCTGCAACATTTCCAGCCATATTATACAAACCAAAGTCATTCGGCCAATAAGCATCTGCTCTAACCGTGTAGAAACCACCGTCTTCTGGATAGTTGCCTCTGCCTGGTTTGAAGTTAGCCAACAAACATCCTTTTTTGTTTCTCAAATAAGGACCACCCCATGGATAAGGAGACTGTGAGCGTCCTCCACGGGCAGCGTATTCCCACTGGGCTTCCGTTGGTAAACGAAAATCTGTTTCAGATGATTTCTTTTTGCTTTCCAAGAAACTGTTCAGGAAACTGGTTCTCCACTCACAAAATGCAGTAGCTTGTTTCCAGGTAATCCCAACTACAGGATAATTTCCGAAAGCGGGGTGACTGTAATATTTTTTAGCCATTGGCTCATTGTAAGAGTAAGCGAAATCTCTAACCCAGCAAAGTGAATCTGGATAAACTGCGATTGGCTCTTTGATGATGAACGCTGACCTTGGTATGGTTACGTCTCTATTGTTAGCAGCGGCTTTGTAATCAAAAATTTCAGACTGATAAACTATCTTTTTGGCGTCTAATTCTTTTTTACCAAAAATTCTATTATCGGGCGTTACAATCATTGCATCAATTTTTTCGATGGTGGCTTTGTCACCCCATTTGATGGTTTTGGCTTTTTTCCAATCCACCTGCTCTACGCCATCAACGCCCTGCTTTACAAAACCCATCAGCTTTGCAGCCGTAGAATCTCTAACCCAGTCGGTAAACTGACGATACTCGTTATTGGTTACCTCGGTGGCGTCCATCCAAAAACCGCTGATAGAAACTGCTTTGTTACGAGCTGTGTAAGCGAAGTTCATGTCTTCGTCGCTGGGTCCCATGTGAAAAACTCCGGGTGGTACGAAAACCATTCCAAAAGGCTTGGTGACGTTCCATCTGGCTGCAGGAGCAACGCCGTGCAATTGCCCGTCATTTGGCAAAGAGCCCGAGTTCTTTTTTCCTTTGAGCATTTTACAGCTCGTAGAAGTGCTCGCGATAGCAGCGAATGCTAGTAAATAGAATAGCCGATTATTCATTTTTTTTAACTTTGAGGATGGTAGCAAATGTAATGATTATTTTGATTTAACATCACTTGGCTGAATTTCGTTTCAATTAATTTTTAAAACATTTTTAGCTCACCTGATTATTATAAACGCAGTGTTCTCATAAATATTGTGAACCAGTTCTTCTAAAGCTTGCTTTTTTCTATCTCTTTCCACAACTCATCTACCGTGTAAACAGGTGATTTACACGTGTAATTTTTACATAGATACAAGGTAACCTCAGTTTCATAATTTTTTTTATATAACAATGGAAAGGCTTCCAGTGCAACGCTGCTTTGTATTATCCGATTGGGCAAAAAATAACTTAAAATTGTTTTTAAAGTGGGGATAATATTTTTTCCCGTCACCACTATTTCATTGATTCCAGCCGTTTGTCGAAGATAAATACCTGCCCAAACAGCAAACGATCCCGGATGTTTTGCCATGGCTGTACTCATTCCCTGCAACATAGATCCTCCTTTTTGCATCCATTCCTCCTTATCTATTACAACGCCCAGGTACAAAAGGTTTTCTGCCATCACTCCATTGGCCGAGGGAGTTGCACCATCATATAATTCTAGTTTGCGGATTACAATATCTTGTTGCGATGCGTGAGAAAAAAATAGGTAAGGGCTTTCTGGGTCTGCAAAATGTTCCAAAACATAGTTCGTATAAAGTTGAGCATCCTGCAAGTATTGCTGATGACCAGTCACTTCCTGCATCGCAATACCTGCTTGAATGAAGCAGGCATAGTCGTCCAAAAATGCAGGATAACGAGCCGTATTATTTTTATAAGTATGCAACAACAAATACTCGTTTGAAGGGTCTTTAAAATGGTCCTGCACAAATTGGTACAAATCAATGGCTTCCTGTAGATACAATTCATCGCCCAATGCGGCATAGGCTTTACAAAAAGCCTTGATAAGCAAGGCGTTACAACTCAGTATTATTTTATCATCGGTTCCAGGCCGAACCCTGCCCTGCCTTGTTTGCAATAGAACACGCGCATTTTCCGCTATTTGTATTTTCAGTTGTTGTTCGTCGCCAGCATGTTTTGCTGCCAGTTCTTGTAAACCAGCTCGAACATGCAAAATATTTGTGTGTTCCCAGTTACCTTTTTCGGTGATATTGTAATAGTCACAAAATAGGTGAGCATCAGCACCAAGCAATTCTTCTATTTCGCTGCGCGACCAAGTATAGTATTTCCCCTCTACGCCTTCGCTGTCTGCATCCAATGCTGTATAAAAACCCCCATTGTTATCTTTTAATTCGTTCAGCACAAATGACAGGGTGTGCCGGATGCCATCCCTAAATATTTCATGCCTGGTAGCTTGATAGGCCTCCGTTAAAACCATTACAAACAGTGCATTATCGTACAACATTTTTTCGAAATGGGGCGCCAGCCATTCATTGTCTGTGCTGTACCTGGATATACCACCCCCCAGCTGGTCGTAAATACCACCTTGTAACATTTTACGTAGCGTTAACACCGCCTGATCGCGGGCTTCCTTATTACTGTAGAAAAAATCGTACTGCAGTAAATATTGTACCGTATAGGTTTGTAGAAATTTCGGAGCACTTCCAAAACCGCCTTCTGTAGTATCGGCAGTAGCCATCATTGCCGCTGCCATGGCGCCGCAGGTGGTATCCTGGTAAAATTCGGCTGATGCTATCCAATCTTGTTGTAAGTTACCAAGTTGGTTGGCTCTTTTTATGTGCGCGATCAGCTTATCTGCTTGCGCTTCTGCTTCCCCTCTTTTGTGGGTCCATACTTCATTCATTGCATACAACACATCTTGCCAGGAAACGCGGTTAAATGCTTTTTGTGGTGGGAAATAAGTACCCCCGTAAAAAGGCCTTCCATCAGGGGTTAAAAAAACATTGAGCGGCCATCCACCACTTCCGGTGAGCGCTTGTAAAGCGTCCATGTACAAATGATCTAAATCTGGCCGCTCTTCCCGGTCAATTTTAATGTTCACAAAATGAGCATTCATATACGCAGCAACGGTTTCATTCTCAAAACTTTCTCTTTCCATCACATGGCACCAGTGGCAGGCAGAATAACCAATACTCACCAAAATAGGCAGGTCATTTTCTTTGGCCTTTTTTAAAGCCGCATCGCCCCAAGGGTGCCAGTTTACAGGGTTGTGTGCATGCTGCAACAGATAAGGACTGGTTTCATGAATGAGTAAATTGGTAAAAGCTGTTTGCATGTGAAAATTCCTTATTAGACGTAAAAAAAGCAACTTAACAGTTGCTTACTAAATTATTTCTTTTTTGTTTCTGCCAGAAATTTCTCTAATGCACTGACCATACTCGGCGATTGGGGCAAGGGGGCTTTGATCTCTAACACCAACCCTGCATCCTCAGCAGCTTTGAAAGTGTTGGCTCCAAAGGCACCCAATTTGGTGCCATTTTGTTTGTATTCCGGGAAATTCTCCATCAAACTTTTTACCCCACCTGGTGTAAACAAACAGATGACATCATAGTTTTTTTCAATGATTGACCTGATGTCGTTACTCACTACTTTATAAAGTACCGGTGTAGCATGCTCGCAGTTGTGCTGTTTGAGCCAGTTGGTAATTTCACTATCAAATAACTCAGAGCAGGGATACAAAAATTGCTCATTGTCTTTGTGTTTATTGATCACATCAAACAGGCTTTTATTGGTGCCATCTGCACCATAAAAAACTTTTCTTTTTCTATAAAGAATAAATTTCTGCAGGTATAAAGCAACGGCCTCTGTGATGCAGAAGTATTTGGTTTCCTGCGAAACGGCCACTTTCATTTCATCACAGGTGCGAAAGAAATGATCGATGGTATTTCTACTGGTAAAGATGACTGCCGAATAGCTGGCTATGTCTATTTTTTGTTTGCGGAAGTCTTTTGCGGGGATGCCTTCAATCACAACAAAAGGACAGAAGTCTACACTAATATTGTGTTTTCGCGCCAGTTCGAAGTAAGGCGATTTGTCGCCATCTGGTTTGGGCTGAGCAATAAGTATTTTTTTAACTTTTTTGTGAGCAGTGGTGACTGCCTTTTCTTCGTTTTTCGTCATACCTATTTCCGAATGAAGCACAAAGTTAAAGATTTTTAAGTATAAATACGTTTACTGCTTTGTAGATAAGCAGTATTGGTAACAATTCGATCGCAAAAACGTACAAAAAAAAATGGAACTTGCTCACCTTGATCCGATGTTGCAATAATCCATAAGCCCTGAAATAACGAAGCAAAAACAAAAGACCCACCACTATAAAAGAGACGATGGTAAATATAGAAACGATGGCAGGAGAAGAAAATGATAGCACTACCAACACCGGCAATAAAAAGATACCGGTTATCTTATTCACCAGAAATACGATAAATATGTATATGTTGCTTTCTTGTTGGTAACCAGTAGCCCAACCAACGAATTTTAAAGTAAAAAATTTAATCAGGTACACTGCAGCAATGGCTAACAGGCAGGTTCCCATCAACCACCAATTGATGTGATTGCCTATTTTAGATGGATGCTGAACCAACAGGTAAACATATAAACCACCTGCTAACAAAAAAACAAGATTGTACAACAAGGAAGGTAATTTGGCTTGTATTAATTGATCGGTGAGCTGACTTTGCCTCAGTGAACTGTTGAAGAAAACCGTGAACAAAGTAGAAAAATACCTTTTGTACACCGCACGAATGATGGCGAATAAAAACAGCAATCCAATAACCACATAAAACAAGACGTCTACCCCTTTTGCATTCCTCGGTTTCATGACCACCGCATTGGGTTTACCCTTTGTGTTGAGGTACAAATGCTCATCCAGCAAAGCTTCTAATCGATTTTTTTTTGCTGGAACCAATCCTACGGAAGGCAGTCCATTGCTGTCTGTAGCGGGCAATAAATTGTCGTAGGATACTATTGCCACACTGTCTTTTGGCAAAACACCCATGCTATCATTCACCTGTGCCGACGAATCTGCCTGAGCATACAAACCAGCGCTGCCCAACAGCATCAGCATAAAAAGAAAAAGTTGCTTCAAGATGAAAAGATTTTCGGTTGCAAAAATAACTGGCAAAAATTAAAAACTTAAAAGTAATTGATATACCCGAAATGAAGTTTAGATGCTTCTCTGATATTGAAGCTAACATCGTTTCTTTTTCCCAGTGCATAGCTCACGTTGAGTAAGCCAGCCTTTGTTTCAAAAAGAATACCTAGGCCTATGCCGGTAAAACGATTGTTGGTATTCACATCCTGAAATTTATTTTGCACCAATCCAAAATCTGCAAAACCAAACAAGTAAGAATTTAACCCCAGGAGGTAACGGTATTCTGCAGTAAAAACGGCGAAGCTGCTGGCATAAATACTTTCCTCATTAAATCCTCTCAAGAGTTTATACCCTCCAATCTGAAACAATTCGTTTCTAAAAATCGTTGGGCTGTTAAAGTAACCGCCATTAAAACCCGCTTTAATAGTGGCTGCTTTAGAAATAGGAAAATAATGTGCAGCCGTTAACCTTGCCCGCAGTTGGTAACTACGAGATGGGATAGAATCATACAAGGATGCATAATTAAATGATGGATCCTTAATATTAACGATATCGGCATTTTGCCTGATATTCTTTATGCCCACGATAGCGGTAAGTGCAATCTCATTTCCGCTACGTGGATTCAATCGATAGTTGGTGCCAAAATAATCATATTGTAAACCAGTGTTTACAGAACCTACATCTACGTTCACCGGCAGCTTTTTTTCTGCTTTGATGGCATTGGTATCGATGGCTCCTGAAAGTAAACTGTTGTTTTGCCATTGCATAAATAACTTGCCTGTTTGATTGGCAGACAAATCGTATTGTATACCTGTTTGAGCATACACCTGCAAAAAGTTAGAATCTTTTTTGAACAACTCAAATGAAAAATTAACACCAAAAGGCGAATTCAAAATGTAGGGATGAGTGTAGCCTAAATTAAGCCTCGGTGATTTCACTTGCAACTGCTGCCATTTTACCAAAATTTCTTCGGCATTCCCAAACGTGTTTTTAAGGTTCAGGTTTACATCACCGGTTACCTGGAGTTTTTCGTTGTCGGCAGAGGCCGGTAAAAATCCGATAAGGAAATTCACTTGGCTGTTTTTTTTGGCATCCGCATAAATATTTAAAACGGAGCCGCTTCCCAACATGGTAAGATCTGAAGGTTGTGCCGGGGTTAAAAATGGTAATTCCAGCACGCGTTTATCAACCTGTTCTAATTTTTCTTTGTTATAAATACTACCATTGGGAATGTGTAGGTATCGTTGTAAAAATTTTTTACTCAGGTTCATTTTTCCATACAACCGTATGCTGTCTATGTGATACAGCACGCCTTTATCGGCCTGTAAAGTAGCCCACATCTTGTTCTCTTCTAAACGGATACTATCAAGATATATTTTCACAAATGGATACCCATTTTTTTCATAATGATTCAACAAACGATCTTGCAGTGATTGCAGTTGTGCCATATTGAGTGGCTTATTCGAAAAAACTTTCGACTGATACCCAGCTGCTTCCAATACCTGCTGATCGATTGCATTGGTATTCAACTGCACCCATTGAAATAATTGACCAGTGTATAACAACAAATGGGTGCTCTCGTTTTGCTGCCAACTGCTGTCGATAGAAGCCACGGGGTAACCTTTGGATGCAAGCAGGGAAGGAATGGCTGCTATGTAATTCATCAGGTCGGGCTGGCTGTTAAAACCCGTTTTCAATCCATAAGCTGCTGGCGCAAACAAACTATCTTTGTGCACGTGATGGTACACGATCTGGTAAGGAAGAGATGCTGCTGCTGATTTTTGAGAAAAGGCAGTTGGAAGAGTTACAAATACGGCAAGCAAGATGGCTATCAGGCGTTGCAGTAATGATGTGCTCCGTGGATTCATTTAACAAAAAGAAGTTTTTAAAACGTAAATCTACAATCTTTGGCGGGCATTTATATTCATATTCCATTTTGCAAACAAGCTTGTAGCTATTGTAATTTTCATTTTTCTACTTCGCTGGCACAAAAAGATGCTTTGGTGAGCGCTCTTCAAAAAGAGATCAAACAGGCTGCCAATGCTGCTTCCACCAACAAAAAAATTGACACCATTTATTTTGGTGGAGGTACACCCAGCCTGCTTTCTATAAATGAGCTGAATAGCATCTTAGTGACGATCCAAGAAAATTTCGAAGTAAATGCAACCGCAGAAATTACGCTGGAGGTCAATCCGGATGACGTAAATGCCGCTGTAATTGCTGATTGGTTGCAAATAGGCATCAACCGTTTGAGCTTGGGCATACAGTCGTTCAAGGATGCGGAATTACAATGGATGAACAGGGCGCACAACGCTCGTCATGCCGTCAATAGTATTGATCTAATCCTGGATGGAGGTTTCATCAATTTTTCTGTTGACCTTATTTATGGTTCGCCACTACTTTCGAATGATGAACTGGTAAAAAACATCCAATACATTTTACAAAAAAACATTCCACACATTGCCTGTTATGCACTTACGGTAGAAGAGAAAACTCTTTTGCATCATGAGATCGAAAAAAAGAAAAGTTTACCAGTGGATGAAACCCGCCAATCAGAACAGTTTCAGCTCCTTGTTGCTCTTTTAGAAGCAGCAGGTTATGAGCAATACGAGATCAGCAATTTTGCGAAACCAGGATGTAGAAGCCAGCACAACAGTAGCTATTGGAAAGGAATACCGTATTGGGGTTTTGGCCCTTCTGCTCATTCCTTTGATGGCATTAGAACCAGGCGATGGAACGTGGCTAACAATGCATTGTACATTCAATCATTGGAGAAGGACATCATTCCGTATGAAGAAGAAATTCTTACACGTACACAGCAATTAAATGAAACCATCATGATTTCTTTGCGAACAATAGAAGGTATCCACCTGAAAAAAATCGAAGAAAATTTTAATAATGTTCAGCTTCGCCAACTGTTGTTACAAGCAAAGCCTCACCTTGAAAAAGAACAATTGGTAATCGAAGGAGATTACCTGTTGTTAACCAATGCAGGAAAGTTTTTTGCTGATGGAATAGCCTCAGATTTATTTGCAGATTAAACCAACGCTGCTTCTATATGTTGAAACCCTACAGACGCCTGCATTCCATTCCACAAAACATCATACACAGTAGTTGCAATAGGCATATCCGCCATAATGGATTGATTGATGTGATACATACATTTACTAGCATAATAACCTTCCGCCACCATACTCATTTCTAATTGTGCGGCTTTTACAGCATACCCTTTGCCAATCATGTTGCCGAAAGCGCGGTTGCGGCTGTGTAAGGAATAGCAGGTCACCAACAGATCACCCAAATAAACAGAAGCAGCGTAGTTATTGTGGTGATTGGCCTTCCCATTCTTTTTGTGTTCAATATAACCAACTTCTGCATTAATGATACCGGCTTTGCGAAGAAAGCCTGCCATTTCATCGGCACTATTGGCAATCAGCACACTTAAAAAATTATCTCCGTAATCTAATCCATGCGCCATGCCCGCTCCTATTGCATAAATATTTTTTAAAACAGCGGCGTATTGTACTCCGTAAATGTCTTTGTTGACAATGGTATTGATATAGGATGTTTTAAAATAGCCTGCTATGATTTCAGTGCAGTTGATATCTTGTCCGGCGAATGTGAGGTACGACAACTTTTCCTGTGCTACTTCTTCTGCATGACAAGGGCCCAATACCGCAAAATAATCTTCCAGTTCAACATCAAAATGCAGTTTCAGATAGTCGTTGAGTAACAGGTTTTCCTGTGGTAAAATACCTTTGATGGCAGATACGATTTTTTTACCTTCAAAAATATTTTTGGGTAAAATACTCAGTGCTTCTATTGTATAAGCAGACGGTATCGCAATCACGATGGTGTCTGAATGAAGTATTACTTCTTCGATTTTGGTTGTGAGTTTTAGCTGATGTATATCAAACCTTGCAGAAGGTAAGTATTGTGGATTGTGGGACCGTTGTTTGAATTGTGTAATAGCCGCTTCACTTCTATTCCACCAGGAAATGGTTTGCCCGTTATCTGTTAAAATTTTTGCCAAAGCTGTTCCCCAGCTTCCACTACCGATTATTCCGAATGTCATGATTTGGAAGGTTTATATGGTTCAACACAATCAACAAAGGGTGATTTGTTTGCTTAATAGAAAGGATCAGATCAGAGTCCTAATTTTTCTACTGCCAGTTGTGCCGCTATCTGACTGGCATCTTTTTTATTGTATCCTTTTGCTTGTGAAATAAGTTCTCCATCTACCGTGGCGCCGATGGTAAACAGCCGGCGACCGTTTTCCATTTTTTCATCGAGGGTTTCGAAATCGAGGGTTTTCCCATTTTTATTGGCCCAGCCGTAAAGTTTATTTTTGATATTGATTTCAATGCCTTCCAGATCGTCGGTAAACAAGTGTGGAAGAATGAGGTATTTCTCTACCCAGCTTTGTGTTTTTTTATAGCCTTTGTCTAAATAAACGGCACCTATCAAAGCTTCTAATGTGTTACCAAAAATCTGTGATATCTTCAGCGCATTGTCAAACTTATTGTAAAAAGTAATTTTCTTTAATCCCATCTTCAAAGCGATTTCGTTGAGCTTTTGCCGGTTCACCATTTTGCTCCTCATCTCAGTTAGAAAACCTTCTCCTTTATAAGGATATTTTCGAAAAAGATAGTGCGCAATGATGGAACTCAACACAGCGTCCCCTAAAAATTCGAGGCGTTCATTGTTTTCATCAGCCCCTTCGCGAACGCTTCTGTGGCTAAGCGCAGTTTTGTACAACCCAACATCTCCGGGGGTAAAACCCAGCACATTGTTTAACTGAGTTTTAAATGCTTTCTGATGTGGCTCTTTGCCAAAAAATGTTTTTAAGAATTCCAAAATGAGATGAAAATATTTATCCGAAATTAGGGTTTTTGTTTCATACTAAAGGATAAGAAAATGTTACACCACTATGAAAGATGTTGAACATAAAAATAGAGGAAGATCAGCCAACAGTTGCTGAGCTGGTGTACATTTCAGATTAATAAAGAAAAGGAGAATTATGCCAGATATTTTTTGATGATCACGGAAGCATTGTGACCGCCAAAACCGAAGGTGTTACTCAACGCTGCATTCACTGTTTTCTGTTGTGCTTTGTTAAAGGTAAAGTTCAGTTTGGAATCCAGATCCGGATCGTCGGTAAAATGGTTGATGGTAGGTGGTACTATATTTTTGGTAACCGCCAGAATACAAGCCAGTGCTTCCAATGCACCTGCAGCCCCCAGGCAATGCCCCGTCATGCTTTTTGTAGAGCTGATGTTGAGGTTGTAGGCATGATCACCAAATACTTTTACGATTGCTTTTGTTTCTGCTATGTCGCCCAGTGGTGTCGAAGTCCCGTGAACGTTGATATAATCGATGTCTTCTGGTTTCAGTCCGGCATCCGCCAAAGCAACCGTCATCACATTTTTTGCACCCAAACCTTCAGGATGGGGAGCGGTGATATGATAGGCATCGGCTGTAGCGCCGCCGCCGGCGATTTCGCAATAAATTTTAGCGCCTCTTGCGAGCGCGTGTTCCAAACTTTCGAGAACCAAAACACCTGCACCTTCGCCCATCACAAAGCCATCTCTGTCTTTGTCGAATGGTCTGCTTGCAGTAGCGGGATCATCGTTGCGTTCGCTCAATGCCTTCATGGCATTAAATCCGCCCACACCGGCAGCGCTGATCACGGCTTCGCTGCCACCAGTGATGATGATATCGGCTTTGTTTAAACGAATGTTATCAAAGGCGTCGATAATAGCGTTGGTGCTGCTGGCGCAAGCACTTACAACGGCAAAGTTGGGACCGCGGAATCCGTGTCTCATCGAAATTTGACCAGCCGCAATATCCAAAATCATTTTGGGAATAAAGAAGGGGTTGAACCTAGGCGTTCCGTCTCCGGCAGCAAAGTTCATCACTTCTTCCTGAAACGTGATCAATCCACCAATACCACTGGCGAAAATAACACCGACCCTGTCTGGGTTCACATTTTCTTTGCTGATACCTGCATCTTTAACGGCTTCATCGCTGGCGATGAGAGCGAATTGACAGTAACGGTCCATTTTTCTGGCCTCTTTTCTGTCGAGATATTCAGTAGCATCAAAGTTTTTAACTTCACAGGCAAACTGCGTTTTGAATTTAGAAACGTCGAATTGACGGATAGTATCGCAACCGCTTACACCATTCTCGAGGCCCTGCCAATATTCATCAACATTTTTGCCCAAAGGTGTAAGGGCGCCCAATCCGGTAACTACTACTCGTTTTAAAGCCATACAATTTGCCTGTGATAGTTAAATGTTTTTTCCGACAGAGTGCCGGCAAAACGGATAATTAGTTTACTTAGCGTTTTCTTCCAAGTAAGATACAGCCTGGCCCACAGTGGTAATGGTTTCAGCTTGTTCATCAGGAATAGAAATATTAAATTCTTTTTCAAATTCCATAATTAATTCAACGGTGTCCAAGCTATCGGCACCTAAATCATTAGTAAAAGAAGCTTCAGTGGTAACCTCTGCTTCATCCACTCCTAATTTGTCAACAATGATCTTTTTAACTCTTGTTGCAACGTCTGACATGATAGTAAAATTTAGTTTATACAGCTGCAAAAATATACTTTTTGATGTAAATACAAAGAAATACTACAGTTCCCTCTAAATTCATTTTTTTATCTGATATACAATCGAATGCGAAAGTCATTTATTTTATATTAATGATTGTAAGCATATAGTTTACGTTTAAAAAATTTCAAAGCAGCTTTATGATCGAAACTAATTTTTTGTATATTGTAAGTCATCCAAACCATTTTCTTACATAAAATACAACTGCCAATATGGGATTAAAGCAAATAGATCATGGTTCGAGCGATTACCAAAGGGTAATTCAGTTGCGCTTCAGCATTTTGAGGGCGCCATTGGGGCTCAACTTTAGTCAGGAAGATTTAGACAAAGAAAAAGAACACATTCACATTGCTTCCTTTGAAGAGGATGAATTACTGGGCTGCTGCATGCTGACCCGCATCGACCACCATACTTTACAGCTGAGACAGATGGCGGTTAAAGACAACTTACAGCGCAAAGGTATCGGTGCCAGTATCATGGCGTTTGCTGAAAATATTTCCAGAGATAAAGGCTATCGACGTATCATCATGCATGCCCGCGATACTGCCATCGGATTTTACGAGAAGTTCGGCTACAAAGTAAAGGGCGACCAATTTATAGAAGTAAACCTACCACATCATGTGATGGAAAAAAAGATTTAGTTATTTGGGGATTTTCGCATTTAAAATTTTGCGGGCCTCGTGAACATCATCCCCTTCAAAAGCTTCTTTGGGTACTATAAAAAAAGACCGGCTATTGAAATACAAATGAAAGAAATGAGGTGTTTCCATCCAGGAACTAAAACTACTCCATTCCCAACCACGGCTACCTCTGTCATTTTCTATGGTGAAGTCTGCGGCAGACAATACCGCCCTGAAACTGTCTTTAAAAGTAGCAGCCCTTCTGTAAATACTTAAGGGCAGTAAATACCAAAATAATAACATCAGTAAAAACCAAAGTGCGGAGCTGGTAAGAAAAGCAAGTGGACTTATTTTATTAAAATAAAACAGGGCCGCGGAAAATATGGCGAATACATTTACCAAGATCATCAGTAGTTTTATTTCTTTCCTACTGATGAAATGATACCGCAATGCCTGAATTACTTTTCCTTTGTTGTATGTAAAATAAGATGATACCATCCGGCAAATATAAATAATCGTTTTGTTTGGTTTAACGAACTATATTTTTGAGCTCTTTTTCCGAGACTGACCATTCGCCCAATTGTTCACCTTTGATTCCCAAAAACTGTACCGTGAGAACGCGTTCGTTGCGTTTACCCTTCACCGCTATTTTTCCAAAATTTTGCGCTTCAACCAAAGTATTGGGTATTCTATAGATACTGGTTAATTCTTCGTCTCTTACTTTGCTCACGCCCGCTGTGTAAGGGGAAATGGTAACGTCGTATAAAGGAAACAAGCCTGGTCTGGTAATTTTAATCACTTCGCTGTGATGTCGATCACCACTAAAAAAAACAACCCCGGTAATTTGGTGTAATGCCAAAAAATTCATCAGTTCATGGTATTCATATGAGTATTTTGCAAAACACTCGTACCCATTGAGTGGATTCAACGCCTGGCTTCCCGTTACAATAATTTTAAAAGTCCCTTTGCTGGCCAACAAAGCATTTTTTAACCATTCCATCTGTTCGGGACCAAAATAGGTTTTAGCTGCATTGGGTTTACCAACCATACTATCTTCTATTGCAGGTTCGCTCCTGAAAAACCGGTCGTCTGTCATAAAAAAATCTACGTCGCTGTAAGAAAACTGCGTATAAATTCCCTTGCCTTCTTCTCCATAGCTTGGGTTAAGCGTGTAGTTTTTGAAAATGTTCCTGGTTTCTTCTTTAAAAATATAACTCTTACCAGCATCGTTGGGCCCATAATCATGATCATCCCAAATAGCGTACTGGGGCATGGAAGCCATAAAGCCTTGCAACACTTTAAAACTTCGGTCTCTGGAAACCCTGTAGTTCAATCCCCACGGAGAAGTGAAATCTACTTCACGGGTGTACCAATTATCGCCCATCCAAATATGAAAGTTGGCGGGCGTTTTCGCCATGGTTTCAAAAATGGAAGAGTCACCGCCATAGGGTTTCCCTGGCCTGTCGAAAACGGGTTCATTAAAGTAAGCACAACTTCCAGCCAAGAAACCAAAGTCTGGTGCAGGCTTACGAAATTGCCACAGGTCTTTCGTAGTAAATTTTGTAGTAAAAGCTGTAGTCGCAATTTTTCCATCGATCAGCAATTGGTATTGGTAAGTTGTATTAAAATCTAACCCGTTGAGTACAAACTTTACAGGATTGAAGTCATTGCCCAATGATCCTTTATATGCAATTGTTTTAGCTGCTCCAGGATTGGCTACCGGCGCAAATTTAACGGCTACTGATTTTACAAGAGGCGATACTTCTGCCCAGATCATGGCGGTACGCAATTCTACATTTCCTGCCCATGGACCACTTACGAGCGGCGTTTGCTGCGCAACAGCATTCGTCAAAAATAAAGATCCCATCAAGAAGAAGATTACCAGCTTTCTCATCTTTTTTTTACAAAAATACTTCTTTCTGGCGGGTTGAAGAATAAGCAACTCAGATGCCTATTTTAATTTATCGTTATCCAAATGCCTGTTGGCATCTCTGATAGATTTTTTTTCGAAGTTTTTTTGAAGCGCATCTGTTAGATCTACACCCGTTTGATTGGCCAAACAAATCAACACCCACAATACGTCTGCCATTTCATCAGACAAAGCGGAGCCTTCGTCTGATTTTTTGAAAGATTGCTCTCCATATTTTCTTACCATTAACCGCGACAACTCTCCCACTTCCTCCATCAGTATACCGAGATTGGTGAGTTCATTAAAATATCGAACCCCTACTGTTTGTATCCATTGATCTACTTGTTCTTGGGCTTGTTGTAATGTAATTGATGCTGGTGTAGACATTGATTGAAAGTTTGTGAGTTGTTAAATGATTTGTAAGCAACATTTATTCTTTGTTTTTGGTATCGATGATGATGGTAACTGGTCCATCGTTTATCAGCGCCACTTTCATGTCTGCACCAAAAACTCCGGTAGCTATATTTTTACCCAACGCTTGTTGCAGCTCTTGAATGAGTAACGCATACAATGGAATAGCAGTGGTAGGTTTACTTGCCTTACTATAGCCCGGACGATTTCCTTTTTTGGTAGCAGCGTGCAGTGTAAACTGGCTCACCAGCAACAGATCCCCGCCCGCATCTTTAAGCGATACATTCGGCACATGGTGCTCATCATCAAAAATTCTGAGCTGCACAATTTTGTTACCAAGCCATTCTACATCCAATGCTTCATCAGCATCTTCAATACCCACCAACACTAATAAACCTTGTTCAATAGATGCTGTGCATTTCCCATCAATGCTGACCGATGCTTCCATTACTCTTTGAATGACTACACGCATACATTCCAAATTTGTTGATAAAGATAAGCAGCGATTACATTAGAGCATTGATCCGTTTTTAAAGTAGAAAGGCCACATACTTAAAATAGTTTCATCAAAGAGTAAATACAACTTTTTTGGTGGCTGAAAAAATTTATTATTTCCACAAAGATTTAAAAACGCTGCAAAATAGTGCTGCCACTCACTTGAGCAAATATTCACCATTGTTGTCCACAGGAGGTGGATATTTATGAATAGATTAGACCAACTACAAAAGATAAATTCGTTCTCCTACCCTTTCAAAACCAGCCGCCATTTCACTGTTAACATTTTAAAATCAATTTCTGTATGCCAACAAAAAAGTCAGCTTCCAAAGCGCTCAGCTTCACCCGGCAGTTTACCAAAGAGGGTATTCCTGCCTTCGACATGTTTGAATATGACTATCGAACATCTGTGATAAAAAATCCTAGTGGAGAAGTGGTATTCCAAATGGACAATGTAGAAGTACCTCAACAATGGAGTCAGATAGCAACAGATATATTAGCGCAGAAATATTTTAGGAAAGCGGGTGTGCCCCAACCTGATGGCAGTACGGGTAGAGAAAAGAGCAGCAAAGAAGTAGCACATCGTATGGCGCATTGCTGGCGGGTTTGGGGCGAAAGATATGGTTACTTCCAAAGTGAAAAAGACGCACAAATTTTTTATGA